>Ga0214472_10006575_pt1 | contig 12174 bp, 9 predicted proteins | sample RVTome_6_FD_207662 | JGI IMG/M metagenome (GOLD analysis project Ga0214472, IMG submission 207662) | Soil microbial communities from uranium-contaminated site in the Upper Colorado River Basin, Wyoming, United States - RVT140D175 | ecosystem: Environmental > Terrestrial > Soil > Contaminated >... | reverse complement strand
GTCGATGATTTTCAAATGTCCGCGCTCGTCGAAGAATCCGGCATCGCCGGTGCGCACCCAGCCATCCGCCGACTTGGTTTCCCGCGTGGCCTCTTCGTTCTTGTAATAGCCGACGAAAACCCCCGGGCTGCGGTACAGCACTTCGCCGTTCTCAGCGATCTTGATTTCCACGTCGATATTCGGCTTGCCGACCGTGTCGGCGAAGATTTCGCCGTCGGGCTGGGCCGAGATATAGACGCTGGCTTCAGTCTGGCCGTAGAGCTGTTTCAGGTTCAGCCCGAGCGAGCGGTAGAACTGGAAAATTTCCGGCCCGATCGCCTCGCCCGCGGTGTAGCCCACCTTCAACCGGGTCATTCCGAGCCGGTTCTTTAACGGGCCGTAGACGAAGGCTTCGCCGAGCCAATATTTCACCCGGTCGCCGAAAGGGATGGATTCACCGTTCAGCAACCGCTCGCCGACCTTCTTGGCGTGATCCATGAACGTATGGAACATGCGGTATTTCAGCTTTCCCGCATCTTCCATATTGACCATGATTTCGGTCAACAGGGTTTCGAAGACCCGCGGCGGCGCGAAGAAATAGGTCGGCCCGATTTCCCGGCGGTCCGAGTTGATGGTTTCCGGACTTTCCGGACAATTGACGCACATGCCGGCGGTGATCGCCTGGGCATAGGAAAAGACGTGATCGCCGACCCAGGCGATCGGCAGATAGGCCAGCAATTCGTCGGTTTCGTCGAGCCGATCGAACCTGTTGCCGTTGATCGCGGAAGTGACCAGATTGTCGAAACTGAGCATGACGCCCTTAGGTCGGCCCGTCGTACCGGACGTATAGAGAATGACGGCGATGTCCGCGCCTTTGCCCTTGGAGATTTCCTCGTTCAGCCAGGCGTCTTTCGCCGGATCGGCGGCCAACGCCGCCCGGCCGCGCTCCTGGATGGAGGCGAAACCGTGCAGACGCGCATGGTCGTAATCGCGCAGGCCCCGTTCTTCGTCATATAGGATGTGCTTGATCGTCTTGACCTGGTCGGCGATCGACAGGACCTTGTCGACCTGTTCCTGGTCCTCCACCACCGCGTACGCCACTTCGGCGTGTTCCAGAACGTAGGCCATCTCCTCGGCGACGGAATCCGAATAGATTGGAATGGGCAGGGCTCCAAGCGATTGCGCGATCGCGAAGGTCCAATACAGCCGAGGCTTGTTCGAGCCGATAATGGCGATCCGGTCGCCACGAGTCACGCCGAGTTCCGCCATGCCGAGCGCAGCGCTGCGCACTTCCTCCAGAACCTGGGACCAGGTCCAGGTCTGCCAGATGCCGAAATCCTTTTCGCGCATGGACGGCCGCGCGCCCCATTGCCGGGCATTGCGCATAAGCAATTTCGGAAATGTATCGTATTCAGCAGCGATTTCTGCCGCCTTGCCCATCGATGTCGTCCCCACCTGTCCCGTCCATTTTTGGCCGGGTTGTATTATTTTGTCTCACTAAACCGAAGCCTGATGATCAAATCAAGACCCGTAAAAGCAACACCCCGTGAGAGCGAGCCTTGCCTTGCGTCATTTCCGCTTACCCTCCCAACTCCCTTGGGGACCGCGGGTTTGCAGCAGGTCTCCCGAACCGGCGGCGCACCCTGGAGGGTCTTGGAAACAAAACCTATTCCGTCTTACCCGATGAGACTGTTAGTTCGATTACAATCTATGCCGATTGCCCGCGGCGCCTATTCGCCGTAGGCGCGCAGCCGCCCGGCATCGCATATGGCGATTTCGCCATAGGTGACCCGCAGCAATCCGCAGCGCTCCAATTCGCCCAGCGCCTGATTTGCGACGGGGCGCGACACGCCGGCAAGCAGGCCCAATTCCTCCTGGGTGATGGCCAGGCGGCTGCCCACATCGGGATAAAGCACCGGATTGAGCAGCGAGGACAGGGCGCGGGCCACCCGCGTCGTCGTATCCAGCTTGCGCTCGTTTTCGATCAGACCGATGAACTGCCCGAGGCGCTCATTGATCTGCGCGATCAGGAAATGGTTGAAATCGACGCTGTTTTCATAGAGCCAGAAGAAGGTCTTTTTGTCCAGAAGCGCCAGTTTGGTCTTGCGCAGGGCAGTCACCGTATAACGGCGGCGTTCGCGCTTCAAAAGCGTCCCCTCGCCGAACCAGCCGCCTGCATGCGCCCCGGCAAAGGTGATTTCCTTGCCTTCCGGCGTAACGGTCCCGACCTTCACCAGACCCTCGACGACCCCGATCCAATAGTCGAAAGCTTCATTCTGCTCGCACACGGTGGCGCCGCGTTCATAGGTGCGGATCTGGAGTCCGGCCCGGACCCGCAGGCATTGCGCATCGCTCAGCTTGGCCGACCAGACGGCGATGCGCCGGAACCAGTCGGTCCCCTCGCATGCGCTCGGTTTGTGTTCGCCATCCAGCTTCTGCAATCGATCTCGTCCGATCATGTCCGTGCGCGCAAAACGGCTCCGCCACCCGCCGACCAAATTCCAACGGCAATGATCCGTCCCTGTTGTCGAACGGTATCCCTGCGAAGCCGTGCCGTTGCGCGGCAACACCAGTATAGGATAAAAACCTGCGAACGCGGAAAGCAAATCCGTGCATCCGGACAGGCGTTCCCGCGGCCATGCTGCGGCAGAGCACCCGCGGCCGCCGCCAAGGTTCGATTGGCCGCTGTTTATTCCGCCGCGGCCGCCGCCGACACCGCCTCGTGCGTCTCCAGGAACGCCGTGCGCAATCCGCCGCGCTCCCGTCCGGCGCGCTCGGCGTTCGCCGCCTTCACATGGCCGTATCCGCGGATGCGTTCCGGATACCGGGCATACTCGACGGCCCGGTCGTAATTCGACGGGCTCAAATTCGCCACGATGTCGTCCAGCGCGGATTCATATTCCGCCAGCAGACGGCGCTCCATCCGGCGTTCCGCCGAATAGCCGAAAATATCCAGTGGCGAGCCGCGCAGACGCTTCAATTTCGCCAGGACGCCGAAGGCCCGCATCATCCACGGGCCGAAACTGCGTTTGAGCAATTTTCCGGTTTCCGGGTCGCGTTTGGCCAGAAGCGGCGGCGCCAGATGGAATTCCAGCCGGTCCCAGCTTTCGAACTGGCCGGAAAGCTGTTTGAGGAAATCGCCGTCCGAATACAGCCGCGCCACTTCGTATTCGTCCTTGATCGCCATGAGTTTGAACAAGCAGGCGGCGATGGTTTCGCTGAGCACCGATGTCGCCTCGCCCATGTGGCGGCGCTCGATATCGCGGATCTGCCCGACCCGGCGGGCAAACCGTTCGCCATAGGCCTCGTCCTGATAGGCGCCGAGAACGGTGCGCCGCCGCGCGATCGATTCGTCGAGCGATTTGGACTTGGTGCGATAGGCGAGTTCGTGCTTTTCCTCAGCCGGCGTCTCGACCGAAATCGCTTCCGGCTCGTGGCAATACAGCCGGCCAAGTTCGAACGCCTTGGTGTTCATCGCCACCGCCACGCCGTTCAGCTTCAGCGCTTCGATGATCGCTTCATGGCCGATGGGAATGGCGCCGCGTTGCCAGGCGTAGCCGAGCATGAACAGATTGGCGGCGATGGAATCGCCCAACAGCGCTGTGGCAAGCCGCGTCGCGTCGATGAAGGCGGCCCGGCCTTCCCCGGCCCGCTCGCCAATGACGCGGATAAGTCGCCGGCTCGGCAGGGAAAAATCCGTGTCGCGGGTGAAGTCCCCTGGCAGTTGCGCATGGGTGTTGACGACCACGTCGGTGACCCCCGGATTGATCGCCGACAGCACCTTGCCCGAGCCGACCACGACCATGTCGCAGCCGAGAATGACATCGGCCGTTCCCGCCGCGATGCGGATCGCGCTGATATCCTCGGGCCGGGGCGCGATGCGCATATGGCTCATCACCGCACCGCCCTTCTGGGCCAGACCGGCCATGTCGATAATGCCACAGCCCTTGCCTTCCAGATGCGCCGCCATGCCGAGCACCGCGCCGACCGTCACCACGCCGGTGCCGCCGACGCCGGTGATCAGAATGCTCTTATTGCCGGTCAGTTCGGCCTGTTCCGGGAAAGGCACGCTCCGATCCATCGCCGCTTTGCCGTCCGCGGGAAGCGATTTCTTCAATTTGGCCCCATGCACGGTAACGAAACTCGGGCAAAAGCCGTTGAGGCAGGAAAAATCCTTGTTGCAGCTCGACTGGTCGATGCGGCGCTTGCGGCCGAATTCGGTATCAAGCGGCTGGATGGCGACGCAATTCGATTGCACGCCGCAATCGCCGCAGCCCTCGCAGACCTGCTCGTTGATCACCACGCGCTTGTCCGGATCGGGAAACAGGCCGCGCTTGCGTCGGCGGCGTTTTTCCGCCGCGCAGGTTTGGTCGTAGATCAGCACCGACAGGCCCGCCACCGCCCGCAATTGCTTTTGTACCGTGTTCAGCTCCGAGCGGTGGTGAAACGTCGTTCCGGCCGGCCATTCATAGGTGGAATCGTATTTGTCCGGTTCGTCGGAGACGACGACCACGCGGCGCGCGCCTTCGGCGGCGACCTGACGGGCGATTTCGTCGACCGAGAGCCCGCCTTCATGGGGCTGGCCGCCGGTCATCGCCACCGCATCATTGTAGAGAATCTTGTAGGTGATGTTGGCGCCGGACGCCTTGGCGGCGCGCAGGGCCAGATAGCCGGAATGATTGTATGTGCCGTCGCCGAGATTCTGGAAAACGTGGTCGCGTTTGGAAAAATGCGATTCCCCGACCCAATTCGCCCCCTCCCCGCCCATTTGCGTATAGCCTTCCGTCGAGCGGTCCATCCATTGCGCCATGTAATGGCAGCCGATCCCGGCATAAGCCCGCGAGCCTTCCGGCACGATGGTCGAGGAATTGTGCGGGCAGCCGGCGCAGAAATACGGGATGCGCACCGCGACGTCACTGGTCGAGCGCAAGACGGCCTGGGCCTGTTGCAACAGGCCGAGCCGGTCGCCGAGATCGTTGTTCGGCGCGAATTTCAACAGCCGCTCGCCGATGGCGATGGCGATTTCGTTGGCGTCGAGCGCCGCCTTGGCCGGAAATAGAACCTGGCCCTTCTCGTCCTTCTTGCCGACCACCGCCGGAGCGTTGGCCGTGCCGTAGAGAATGTCTTTCAGCTGCGGCTCGATGATGCCGCGCTTTTCCTCCACGACGATGATCAGATCGAGGCCTTCGGCGAAGCGCCGCACGCCATCGGGCTCCAGGGGCCAGGGCACGGCGACCTTGAACTGCCGCAGGCCGAGATTGGCGGCGCGCACTTCGTCCAGGCCGAGCGCGTCCAGGCCCTCCTGCACGTCGAGCCAGCTCTTGCCCGTCGACACCACGCCGACCTTCGGGTTGCGGCCGCCGGAATGCAGAATCCTGTCGAAGCGGTTGGCCCGCAGAAAGGCCAGCACCGCCGGCCATTTGTAATCGTGCAGGCGGGCCTCCTGCGCCAGAATCGGATCGCTGGGCCGGATATTCAGACCGCCCGCGGGCATTTCGAAATCGTCCGGAAGAACGATCGATACCCGCTCCAGCGAGCCGTCGACCGAGGCGGTGGATTCCACATTGTCCTTGACGCATTTGATGCCGGCCCAGGTCGAGGCGTAGCGCGACAGCGCCCATCCATACAGGCCGTAATCGAGGATTTCCTGTGCCCCGGCGGGATTGAACACCGGGATCATGGCGTCCATGAAGGCGAATTCGGACTGGTGCGCCGTAGTCGAGGATTCCGCCGTATGGTCATCGCCCATCAGCGCGATCACGCCGCCATGGGGCGAGGTTCCCGCCAGATTGCTGTGACGCAGCACGTCGCCGGAACGGTCGACGCCGGGCCCTTTGCCGTACCAGATGCCGAACACCCCGTCGAAACGGCCTTCGCCGCGCATTTCCGCCTGCTGCGTGCCCCACAGGGCGGTGGCCGCCAGATCTTCGTTGACGCCGGCCTGGAAGATGAGGTTTTCAGCCGCGAGCCGCTCCCGCTCCCGCCAGAATTGCTGATCGAGGCCGCCGAGCGGCGAGCCGCGATAGCCGGTGACATAGCCGGCCGTGTTCAATCCGGAGCGCCGGTCGCGCTCCTTCTGCATCAGCATCAACCGCACGATCGCCTGCGTTCCCGAGATGAACACCCGGTCGCTGTCAAGATCGTATTTGTCGTTCAACGTGACTTTGCAAATCGTCATGTATCGCTCCTGCCGCGATCCGTAGGGAACCGCCTGAACCTGCTTTGTAACATACATGATTGACCTCTGCGCGTGCGGTCAACCGCTAACCGTTGTGCACCGCAACACCGAAAGTCGATGACCGCGCGCGGCCCCTATGGCGCGAAGCCGGACCGCTGGTGTAGAAGCAGTGCAGGGAAACAAACGGAAACCGCTCATGTCGTGGATCGCCACCATCGCCTATTCCGACGCCGCCGGCCGGTTGAAGACGCTGTATGACCGAATCAAGGGTCCTGACGACAATGTCGACAACATCATGATGCTGCACAGCCTGCGCCCGCACACCATGGAAGGGCATATGGCGCTTTACAAATATGTCCTGCATCATTCCGCCAACACGGTGCCGAAATGGTTCCTGGAGACCATCGGCGTCTTCGTGTCGATGCTCAATGACTGCACCTATTGCGTCGAGCATCATTTCGCCGGCCTCGAACGGCTTTTGCAGGACAAGCCCAGGGCCGCGGCCATCCGCGCGGCTCTGGCCGCCGGCGATGTCGACGCCGCACCGCTGGAGCCCCGCGAAAAACTGGCCCTGCGTTATGCGCAGACCCTGGCCCTGTCGCCCAGGGATGTGTCCCAGGCGATGATCGCGCAGTTGCGCAAGGCCGGCTACGACGACGGCCAGATCCTCGAAATCAACCAGGTCACGTCCTATTTCTGCTACGCCAACCGGACAGTGCTCGGTCTCGGCTGTTCCACCGAGGGCGACATTATCGGGCTTTCGCCGAACGATTCCGACAATCCGGACGACTGGTCGCACCGCTGACAGGCGCTATAAAATCCCAGGCAGCCAGAGCGCGATCTGCGGAAAGAACCACAAAAACCCGAGCGCAACGAGCTGCAGACCGACAAACGGCACCGCGCCGCGATAGATATCGCCGGTACCAACGCTGTCGGGCGCGACGCCGCGCAGATAGAACAGAGCGAAGCCGAAAGGCGGCGTCAGGAAGGACGTCTGCAGGTTGACCGCCATCATCACCCCGAGCCAGATCGGGCTCATGCCGGCGCCGCCGGGCATTTCCATCTGCAGGAGCACCGGCGCCACCACCGGCACGACGATGAAGACGATCTCCAGAAAATCCAGAAAGAATCCCATGACGAACATCACCGCCATGACCGCAAGCACCGCGCCCATCGTGCCGCCGGGCAGATTGCCAAGCGCCGTTTCGATGATGTCGTCGCCGCCGAAGCCGCGAAACACGATGGCGAACAGCCGCGCCCCGATGACGATCATGAAGATCATCGCCGAGAGCGACAGGGTCGTCTCGGCCACGCCTTGCAAAACCCCGTCTCCGGCCTCGCCTCGGGCGCGCCACACGCCGATGAGGGCGCGGCCGACGCCCCTGGCAAGCAGCACCGCCAGACCCAGCGCCACGGCGATCGCGACACCGTCGCCGGCCGGGATGGTATCGCGCTGCATGCGAAGATCCGCAAAATTCGAAAGGACGACAAGCGCCAGGGCGCTTGCCGCCGCCAATCCGGCCGGCCGGCGGCACAAGGGATCGCAACGCTGAGCCGCGAGCAGCAGGGCGCCGAGCGCGCCGATGCCGGCCGCCTCCGACGGCGAGGCGATCCCGGCCAGGATCGAGCCGAGAACGGCGACGATCAGCGCCAGCGGCGCCCACAGGGTCCGGATCAACACAAACGCCAGAGGCGCCGCGGCCCCCCCGTCCCCGAAGCCATCGGGAACGGGCGGGGCCTTATCCGGAGACAAACCGGCATAAACCGCCTGATAGGCCATATAGAGGCCGGCGAGCATCAGTCCGGGCAGCAGCGCGCCGGCGAAGAAATCGCTCACCGACACCGCATCCGGAGAAAATACGCCGGAGGCGAATTGCGCGTTCTGATAGGCGTTCGACAATTGATCGGCCAACAGGATCAGGATGATCGACGGGGGAACGATCTGGCCGAGTGTGCCCGAAGCGGCGATCGAGCCGCAGGCGAAAGCCGGATCGTAGCCGCGCCGCAGCATGACCGGCAGCGACATCAGTCCCATCGTCACCACGGTTGCCCCGACAATGCCCGTCGAGGCCGCAAGAAGCGCGCCGATTCCGCTCACCGCGATCGCCAAGCCGCCGGGCAGACGGCCGAGCAGGCCGCCCAGCGCCGACAGAAGATCCTCCGCCACCCGCGAGCGTTCCAGCATCGCCCCCATGAACACGAAGAGCGGCACCGCCACCAGGGTCTCGTTGCTCATCACCGAAAACACGGCCTGCGGAAAGGCGGTCAGAAACGCTGCGTCGAAGGCGCCGAAGACCATGCCGGCTCCGGCGAAAACCAGGCTCGTTCCGGCCAGCGTGAAGGCGACGGGGAAACCGGCCAGCAGTCCCAGGCACAGGCCCGCCACCAAGGCCAGACACAGGATTTCCGGCGCGATGCTCATGGCCGGGCGCTCCCCGGAGGACGGTTTCTTGGTGCGGCCACGAATTTAGCGGGATCAAACGCCGGCATGGCCGCTCCGCCATCCCGCTGGTGCAAGTCGAGAAACGCATCTTATGGCAAGCGACAGGGCCTGCGCGCCGAGCAGCGCCGCGAACAGCAGGATGGCGGTTTTCAAGAGAAAAATCCCCGGCAGGCCGCCGACTTCGCGCGAGCGCTCCAACACCGACCAGGATGTCGCCACATAGGGTACGGCAAGCCAGAACGTCAGGATGCAGAACGGCAGCAGAAACAGGATGCAGCCGGCGAGATCGACCAGGGCCTTGGTTTTCGGCCGGGCTTCCCGGTAAAAAATATCGACCCGCACGTGAGCGTTCTTCAAGAGCGCAAACCCGGCGCCGAACAGAAACACCAGCCCGTGCATGTACCAGATAGCTTCCTGCAGCGGCACGAAGCCGATGGAAAACACATAGCGCAGCACGACGACCAGGGCCTGCAACAGCACCATGACGACCGTCAGCCACAGGACGGCGCGCCCGATCGCAAGCGTCATCCGGTCAATCCGATCCGCCAGTGTCGTCAGTGCCCGCATCATTGATCTTTCATACGGTTGGCTCCATTTGTTGGCAAGCGCACACCTGCAACGAACCGGATATCCAATGACCGTTCCTTCCACAAAGCCCCTCATCCTGGTCACCGCCGACGCCATCACCTATCGGCGCTATGAATGGCACGCGGCGATCGGGTTTTATTGCGAAGCCGTTACCGACATTTGCGGCGCGGTTCCGGTGATTGTACCGGCGCTCGGCGATAGGATGCACATCGCCACGCTGCTCGATCACGCCGACGGGGTTCTGGCGACGGGCTCGCGCTCCAATGTCTATCCCGGCGAATACGGCAGGCCGGAGGACGAAACCGCCGAACCCTATGACCGGGCGCGCGACGCCACCGCCCTGCCGCTGATGCGCCAGGCCGTCGAGCGCTCCGTTCCCGTCCTGGCGATCTGCCGCGGCCTGCAGGAGATGAACGTCGCCTGGGGCGGCACACTGTTCACCGAGGTGCATAATCAACCCGCGCGCAATGACCATCGCGGCTCCGACGATCCGGACAACGATATAAGGTTTCAGATCAAGCACGGGGTGGATCTCGCTCCCGATTCCCGCCTCGCAGGCATCATGGGGGCCGAAACCATCCAGGTGAATTCGGTGCATCGCCAGGCCATCGACAGGCTCGCAGCGGACCTGGAAGTCGAGGCGACGGCCGAAGACGGCACCGTCGAGGCTATCCGTGTCCGCGACGCCCCAGCCTTCGCCCTCGGCGTGCAATGGCATCCGGAATACTGGGCCAGGACCGATACGCCATCCCGCATGATCTTCGAAGCCTTCGGCGACGCCGCCCGCGCCCATCTGCAGGAACGCGCGGGCCGCAGCTGCGCAGCGGAACAGCCTGTGGTCGCAAAGGCCAAATAAACAAAGCGTTCCGACCAATCCGATATTTTGCCATGAAATGGAGGCGCGGTCCACGGGAAGTGGCTACGGGATCGGAATCTGCACCGTCGCGCCGATCCCGCAATATTTTTTGCGAAGCGCCTGGTGCTTCACAGCGCCGTTGCTCGCCGACGGCACGCATCGCCTTCTCGCCACGGCCTGTTGTTGACAGGACCATATCGACGTTCCAGAGTTAAGGTCCGACGCCGGTCGAGGATCTGGCAAATCGCATCCCTGCCAACGCCTGACATACCGACTTGCGCCGGCGCCGGCAGAACTTGAAGCAATGCAAGGCGGTTCGAACCACTGCGCCGACAACGAAACAGGAAGCCGCCCATGCCCCATGACAACCACAATCACCATACCCACGAAATGAGCGAACTCAGCGACGTGGAACTGCGGGTGCGCGCCCTGGAATCGATCCTGGTGGAAAAGGGTTATGTCGACCCGGCCGCCATGGATGCGATGATCGAAACCTACGAGGTCAGGATCGGCCCGCGCAACGGCGCGGCCGTCGTGGCCAAGGCCTGGACCGACCCGGATTTCAAGGCCTGGCTGATGCGCGACGCCACCGCGGCCATTTCCTCCCTCGGCTTTACCGGCCGCCAGGGCGAACACATGATCGCGCTGGAAAACACCGAAAAAGTGCACAACATGGTCGTGTGCACCCTGTGCTCCTGCTATCCTTGGCCGATCCTCGGCCTGCCGCCGGTCTGGTACAAATCGGCGCCCTACCGCTCCCGCGCGGTCATCGATCCGCGCGGCGTGCTTGCCGATTTCGGCGTGACCCTGCCCGAGGGCACGGCGATCAAGGTCTGGGATTCGACCGCCGAAATCCGTTATCTCGTGCTGCCGCTTCGCCCCGAGGGCAGCGGCCATCTGTCCGAAGCCGAGCTTGCGGACCTGGTCACCCGGGATTCGATGATCGGCACCGGACTGGCGCTTGCGCCGGTGGAGGCCCGGACATGAACGGCGCCCAGGATCTCGGCGGCATGATGGGTTTCGGTCCCGTCCTGCCGGAAGCGGATGAACCGGTTTTCCATGCCGGATGGGAAAAGCGCGTTCTCGCATTCACCGTGGCCATGGGCGCCGCCGGCTTCTGGAACCTCGACCAGTCGCGGCACGCCCGCGAAAGCCTGCCGCCCCCCGACTATCTGACCTTCAGCTATTACGAGATCTGGCTGGCCGGGCTGATCAGATTGTTGCAGCATCGCGGGATCATCAGCAACGAGGAACTGGCAGCCGGAAAATCCATCGATCCGCCGAAACCGCCGAAACGCGTCCTGACCGCGGACATTGTCGTGGCCGCGCTTGCCGCCGGCGGCCCCGTCGACCGCCCGGTCGAGACCGCGCCGGCCTTCGCCGTCGGCGACCGGATCACCGCGAAAAACATGCACCCGTTTTCCCACACGCGGCTGCCGCGCTATGTCCGCGGCCGGCCCGGGACCATCCATGCGGTGCATGCCGCCCATGTCTTTCCCGACAGCCACGCCAAGGGATTGGGCGAAGACCCCCAATGGCTCTACAGCGTCACCTTCGCCGCGCCGGACCTTTGGGGGCCGGAAGCGGACCCGTCCCTGACCGTCCATGTCGATCTCTGGGAACCCTATCTTGAACGCGCCTGACCACGCGGCGCTGGACGCAGTCGCCACGATTCCCCGCGATGCCGACGGTCCTGTGTTTTCCGAACCCTGGCAGGCCCAGGCCTTCGCAATGGCGGTGAGCCTGCATGAACGCGGTCTGTTCACCTGGGTCGAATGGGCCGAGACCATCGCCGCGGAAATCAAGGCCGCCCAGGCGGCGGGCGATCCGGATCGCGGCGACACCTATTACCGCCACTGGCTGGCCGCGCTCGAACGGCTGGTGACCGAAAAACGAATCGTCGGGACCGCGGCGCTGCAAGCCCGCAAGGACGAATGGGACCGGGCGGCGAAATCCACGCCCCATGGCCAGCCGATCACGCTTGCGCGCGGGCCGGACCAAGACGAACGGTAACGCTTATGTCAGCGGCGGATGAAGCAGCGACGCATAGAGCAAGGTCAGTCCCACAAAAAGAATGAAAAGCGCCGCCAGGCCCTCGAGCGCGGCAAGCATCCGCCCCGCCAGGCGGGA
>Ga0214472_10006573_pt1 | contig 12175 bp, 8 predicted proteins | sample RVTome_6_FD_207662 | JGI IMG/M metagenome (GOLD analysis project Ga0214472, IMG submission 207662) | Soil microbial communities from uranium-contaminated site in the Upper Colorado River Basin, Wyoming, United States - RVT140D175 | ecosystem: Environmental > Terrestrial > Soil > Contaminated >... | reverse complement strand
CGGGCTCTTCGTCTCCTCCAGCGTCTTCTTGATGGTCCAGTGCTGCACCTTCTTGTCGAAGCTCACCACCGCGAAGCTGGAGAGGGTCTGGTTGTCGCCGGCCTTCACGGCATTGAAGTAGGAGTCAATCACGGACTCCTCGGGGTGACCAGTGCAGGCGACGGCCGCCAAAAGCGCCAGGATCGCCAGCGAGGCGCGTCCACGGTCCCTCATAGCTCCTCCTCGCAGCAAACGGGCGCGCGGACCGCTCAGCTGGGCTCTGCTGGCGGGACGCCCGCCGGGTCCTCTCCCTCCACGCGCTCGGCCAGTCGGGCCACGGACACGAGGTGGTCGCCCTCCTCCAACTGGATGAGCCTCACCCCCTGGGTGTTCCGGCCGATGGTGGAGATGTCTGCCGTGTCCAGGCGGATGATCATACCTTTTTCGGTGATCAGCATCACCTCTTCGTCGCCCCTCAGGAACTTGACCCCCACCACCGGCCCGTTGCGCCCCGTGGTCTTGATGTTGATGAGCCCCTTGCCGCCCCGGCTCTGCAGCCGGTACTCCTCGATCGAGGTCCGCTTGCCGTAGCCGTTGGCGGTGACGGTGAGGACGGTGCCCGTGGAGACCACCTCCAGGGCCACCACCTCGTCGGCGGTTTCGAGCTCGATGCCCTTCACCCCATAGGCGGCGCGCCCCATGGGCCGCACGTCCTCCTCGCCGAAGTGGATGGCCATGCCCTCGCGGGTGGCCAGCAGGACCTCGTCCTTGCCCGAGGTCAGCACGGCCTCGATGAGGGCGTCGTCGTCCTCCACCCCCAGCGCGATGATTCCGCCGGCGCGGGGGTTGGCGAAGGCGTCCAGCTCCGTCTTCTTCACGATCCCCTTGCGCGTGGCCAGGAGCACGTACCGTCCCGCGCTGAAGTCCTTGACGGAGACGAAGGCCGCGATCTTCTCCCGGGGAGAGAGGTGCACCAGGTTGACCACGGCCTTGCCGCGACCTTGCGGGCCCACCTCCGGGATCTCGTGCACCTTGAGCCAGTACACGCGCCCCCGGTCCGTGAAGATCAGGATGTAGGAGTGGGTGGAGGCGATGAAGAGCTGGTCGACGAAATCCTCGTCCTTGGTCCGCATGCCCATGCGCCCGCGACCGCCGCGGCGCTGCGCCCGGTAGGTGGAGATGGAGGTGCGCTTGATGTAGCCGCCGTGGGTGATGGAGATGGCCACGTCCTCCTCGGCGATCATGTCCTCCACGGTGATCTCGTCCACCGCGTCCAGGATCACCGTCCGCCGCGGGTCGCCGTGGTCGTCGCGGATCTTCTTCAGCTCCTCGGCCACGATCTGGTCGATGCGCCGGGGCTTGGCCAGGATGTCCCTGAGGTCGGCGATCTGGACCTTGATCTCCTTGAGCTCGTCCACCACCTTCTGCCGCTCCAGTCCCGTGAGGCGCTGGAGCTGCGTCTCCAGGATGGCGTCGGCCTGGATCTGGGAAAGGCTGAAGCCGCTCATCAGGCCGGCGCGGGCGTCGGCGGGCGTCTTGGCCGCGCGGATGAGGGCGATCACCTGGTCGAGGTGGTCGAGGGCGATGACCAGGCCCTCGAGGACGTGGGCCCGGGCCTCCGCCTTGCGCAGCTCGAAGGCCGTGCGCCGGCGCACCACCTCCCGCCGGAAGTCGACGAACAGCTCCGCCGCCTCCAGCAGGTTCAGCACCCGCGGGCGCTGGTCGACGATGGCCAGCATGATGATCCCGAAGGTGTCCTGCAGGGGGGTGAGCTTGTAGAGGTTGTTCAGGATGACCTGGCTGGGCTCGCCCTTACGGATGTCGAGGACGATGCGCATGCCTTCGCGTGAGCTCTCGTCGCGGATGTCGGCGATCCCGTCGATGCGCTTCTCGCGCACGAGGTCGGCGAAGCGCTCCACCAGCCGGGCCTTGTTGACCTGGTAGGGGATCTCGGTGATGACGATCGACTCCTTGTCCCCCTTCCGGCTCTCGATCTCGGCCCGGGCCCGCATGACCACCGTGCCCCGGCCGGTCCGGTAGGCCTGACGGATGCCGGCCCGGCCGCAGATGAACCCGGCGGTGGGGAAGTCGGGGCCCTGGATGCGCTCCAGCAGGCCTTCCAGGCGCTCGTCGGGGGTGAGGTCGGGGTTCTCCACCAGGAAGACGAGCCCGTCCACCACCTCGCCCAGGTTGTGGGGCGGGATCTTGGTGGCCATGCCCACCGCGATGCCCTCCGCGCCGTTCACGAGCAGGTTGGGCAGGACGGTGGGGAGGACGGTGGGCTCGGTCGCGCTGTTGTCATAGGTGGGAACGAAGTCGACGGTGTCCTTCTCGATGTCCAGCATCATCGAGGCGCCGGCGCGCGAGAGCCGCACCTCGGTGTAGCGCATGGCCGCCGGCGGGTCCCCGTCGACGGACCCGAAGTTGCCCTGGCCGTCCGCCAGCGGCGCGCGCAGGTTCCAGTCCTGGGCCATGCGCACCAGCGTGTCGTAGATGGCGCCTTCGCCGTGGGGGTGGTAGTTGCCCATCACCTCGCCGGCCACCTTGGCGCTCTTGCGGTAGGGGCGCCCCGGCTGCAGCCCCATCTGCTGCATGCCGAAGAGCACGCGGCGGTTGGCGGGCTTGAGGCCGTCGCGCACGTCGGGCAGGGCGCGGCCGATGATCACGGACATGGCGTAGTCCATGTAGGACTGCCGCATCTCGTCCGCGATGTTCGCGGGGATCTTCTGGGCGGCTACGGGGGGATCCTGGTCGGTGCTCATTAGAGAGTCCGGGGGGGTACGGCGTGGGGAAGCACCCCCCCGCGCGCATTCGCGCTCCCCCCCATTCCGCTCGCGGCGGCGTGCATCCGCCGCTCGCTGCTAGTGGCGCGAATCATCAGATGTCGAGGTTACGGACGTTCAGGGCGTTCTCTTCGATGAAGAGCCGGCGCGGCTCCACGGCGTCGCCCATGAGGGTCGTGAAGATGTTCTCCGCCACCTCGTCGTCCTCGAGGCGCACCTGGAGGAGGCGGCGGGTGGCGGGGTCCATGGTGGACTCCCAGAGCTGGTCGGCGTTCATCTCGCCCAGGCCCTTGTAGCGCTGGATGCTGACGCCGCGCTGGCCCTCGGCCAGGAAGAGGGTGAGCAGCGCCTCGCGGTTGGCCACCGGCGTCTCCCCGCCGTCCACCACCACCAGCGGGGACTGGTCGAGGTCGCGGAACTCCTCGTAGGCGGAGTAGAGGGCCTTGTATTCGGGCGAGGAGACGAACTCGTCTCCCACCCGCACCTCGCGGGTCTGGCCGTCGGTGCCGTGCTGCAGCACGATCTCGAACACGCCGTGCTCCTCGTCCTTCTCCAGGACCACGTCCGCGCCCGTGGCGCGCAGGGGCCGGATCAGCTCCTGCAAGCGCGCCTTGTCCGTGAAGGCCTCGGCGTCCTTGACCTGGCCCTTGAGCAGCAGCTCCACCAGGACGCGGGGCGTGCCCTTCTTCTCCACCATGATCAGGAGCTTCGAGTAGCCCACCATCCGGTCGAGGAGGCGGATCAGGCGAGGGCCCTCGATCTCCTGCCCGCCGGCCAGGCGGACCCTCCGCTTCTCCACCGCCCGCTCCATCAGGAACGCGTTCAGCTCGTGGTCGTCCTTCAGGTACCGCTCCGCCTTCCCCACCTTGGCCTTGTAGAGGGGGGGCTGGGCGATGTAGAGGTGCCCCCGCTCGATGAGCTCCTTCATCTGCCGGTAGAAGAAGGTCAGCAGCAGCGTGCGGATATGGCTGCCGTCCACGTCCGCGTCGCACATGATGATGATGCGGTGGTACCGGAGCTTGGTGATGTCGAAGTCGTCGGCCCCCACCCCCGTGCCCAGCGCGGTGATGATGTTGCGGATCTCCTCGCTGGCCAGGGTCTTGTCCAGGCGGGCCTTCTCCACGTTCAGGATCTTGCCCCGCAAGGGCAGGATGGCCTGGAACTGGCGGTCGCGCCCCTGCTTGGCCGACCCCCCCGCGGAGTCGCCCTCCACCAGGTACAGCTCGGATAGCTCGGGGTTGCGCTCCTGGCACTCCGCGAGCTTGCCGGGCAGCCCGGCCCCGTCGAGGGCGCCCTTGCGGCGGGTGAGGTCGCGCGCCTTGCGCGCGGCCTCCCGCGCGCGGGCGGCCTCCAGCACCTTGAAGACGATGCGCTTGGCGACGGGCGGCGTCTCTTCCAGGAAGGCGGAGAGCCGGTCGCTCATGAGGCTCTCCACGATCCCCTTCACCTCCGAGTTGCCGAGCTTGCCCTTGGTCTGGCCCTCGAACTGGGGGTTGGGGACCTTGACGCTGATGACCGCGCACAGGCCCTCGCGCGCGTCCTCCCCCTGCAGCGGCTCCGCCATGTCCTTGCCCAGGCCGGAGGAGGTGGCGTAGTTGTTGAGGGAGCGCGTGAGCGCGCTCTTGAAGCCCACGAGGTGCGTCCCGCCGTCGTGGGTGTTGATGTTGTTGGCGAAGGAGTAGATGTTCTCCGCGTAGCCGTCGTTCCACTGCAGGGCGATCTCGACCTGCACGCCCTCCCGCACCCCCTCGATCAGGATGGGCCGCGGGAAGAGCGTCTCCTTGTTCCGGTTCAGGTGCTCGACGAAGGAGGCGATGCCGCCCTCGTACTGGAACCGGTTCTTCTTGCCGTCGCGCTCGTCCTCCAGCACGATGAGGATGCCCCGGTTCAGGAAGGAGAGCTCGCGCAGCCGCTGGGACAGGGTGTCGAAGCTGAACGCGGTGGTCTCGAAGATGGTGCCGTCGGGCTTGAAGCGGATCTTGGTGCCGCGCTTGTCGGTGATGCCCACGTTCTCGAGGGGGCCCTGGGGCGTGCCCCGCTCGTAGCTCTGGCGGTAGACCTTCTTGTCCCGCCAGATCTCGACCTCCAGGCTCTCGGAGAGGGCGTTGACGACGGAAACCCCCACCCCGTGGAGCCCGCCCGAGACCTTGTAGGACTTCTTGTCGAACTTGCCGCCCGCGTGGAGCTTGGTGAGGACGACCTCCGCCGCGTCCATGCCGGGCACGGTGGGGTGCGGGCCCACCGGGATGCCGCGGCCGTTGTCGACCACGGTGACCGAGTTGTCGATGTGGATGGTGACGCTGATCTCGGTGCAGTAGCCGGCCAGGGCCTCGTCCACCGAGTTGTCGACCACCTCGTAGACGAGGTGGTGCAGGCCGGCCTCGGCGGTGGAGCCGATGTACATGGCGGGACGGACCCGCACCGCCTCCAGCCCTTCCAGGACGCGGATGGCCCCCGCGTCGTATTCGGCCGCCTCCGCGTCCACCGTCTTGATGTCGTTGGTCATGAGCCCGGAGAACCCTCCCTATGCCGCCCGCACCTGGCCGTCGTGCACGTGGAACACCCGCCCAAGCCTCCCCAGCCGGGCCACCCAGTCGCGGTGGGCGGTGGTGACGAGGGCCTGGCCCCGCTCGGCCACCGTCCGGCACAGGGCCAGCAGCCGATCCTCGTCCAGCTCCGAGTCGAGGTCGTCCAGCAGCGCGACCGGGGCATCGCCCCGCTCGCGGCGGTAGACCTCGATGGCGGCCAGGGTCAGGGCCAGCAGCAGGCTCCGCGCCTGGCCGGAGGAGGCCACCAGGGCCGCCTCCTCTCCGTCGACGCGTAGCGCCACCGCGTCGCGATGAGGGCCCACCAGGCTGCGCCGCGCGCGCCGCTCCTCGGCCCTGGCCACGCGGACCTCGCGCCGCAGCTCCTCGCGGTGCGCCCCCTCGTCCCCCGCGAGCTCGGGGCCGGTGGCCAGGTCGTAGAGCTCCCCGCCGCTCGGGAAGCCGCCGCCGTTGCACAGGGCGGCCCGCAGCCGCTGCGCGTAGGCGCCGCGCCGGTGCCGCAGCCGCGCCCCCAGCTCCACGAACCGCTCCTCCCACGCCTCCATGTCGCTGCCGCCGCTCTCCAGGGCCGCGTTGCGCTGGGCCAGCACGCGCTCGTAGTCCCGCGCCGCCTGCCGGTAGGCGGGCCACAGCACCGAGGCGCCACGGTCCAGGAGCGCGCGGCGCTCCCGCATGGGGCCGCGGATCACCCGCAGGCGGTCCGTGGCGTAGACCGCGACCTCCAGCCGGCCCTGGTACTCGCGGGGCGGGACCTCGCGGCCGTCCACGCGGAAGCGGCGGGTCCCGGAGCGGACCTCCACCTCGAGGCGCGAGGTGCGCCCGCTCGCGACGGCGGTGCCGCGCGCCTGCAGCGCGGGCGCCCCCTTGCGGATGGCGGTAAAGGCCTGCTCGGTGCGGAAGGACCGGCCGCGGGCCAGGAGGCCCACGGCCTCCAGGAGGCTGGTCTTGCCCTGGGCATTGCTCCCGACGAAGACGTTCAGGCCGCTTTCCAGGACCAGCTCAGCCTTTTCGATGTTCCTCAGCTCCGACACCTCCAGCCGCTCAACCCACACGCGGAACCCTCACGCTAGAGGCGCATGGGCATGACGACGTAACGATAGTCCACCTCGGTTCCCCCGCGGGGCCGGAACACGCCCTGGCTCTCGTGGTCCTTGAGCTCCACCGCGACCTCATCCGTGGCCGCGGCGCCGAGGAAATCGAGGAGGTACTGGGCGTTGAACCCGATCTCGACGGCCGGCCCTTTGTACTCCGCGGGCAGCGACTCGCGCGCCTCACCCAGGTCCGGCGAGGAGGCCTGCAGGTCCAGCTTCCCCGCCTCGAGGGACAGCTTGACCGCGCGGCTGCGCTCCGAGGAGAGCAGGCTCACGCGCCGGATGGCCGTGGCCAGCGCCTCGCGGCCGATGGCCACCGTCTTGTCGCCCGCCACCGCGATCACCTTCTCGAAGGCGGGGAACTGCGCCTCCACGGTCTTGGAGGCGAGCGTTCTCCCCCCGACGGTGAAGACCAGGTGGTTCTCCACCTGCTGGAAGGTCGCGCTGTCCTCGGTCTCCAGGAGCCGCGCCAGCTCGTGGATCGCCTTACGGGGGACGAGGACCCTCTGTGGCTCCGCCACTTTGAGGGCGGCCTTGCGGTGCGCGTAGGAGAGCCGGTGGCCGTCGGTCGCGACCATTCCCGCGCCGTCCTTGTCGAGGAGGAGCAGGGCCCCCGCCAGGTAATAGCGGGCGTCCTCGGCGGTGATGGCGAAGGCCGTGCGTGCGATCAGGTCGCGCAGGACCTCACCCGGGATCTCCACCCCCCCGCGGGGCTTGCCCTCGGGCAGGGCGGGAAAATCCTCCTTCGGCAGCCCCGCCATCTTGAAGGAGACCTTCTCGCAGTCGATGGCCGCCCAGGAGTCCGGCAGCACCCGCAGGCGGACCTCGCTCTCCGGCAACGACCGCGTGATCTCGTAGAGCTTCTTGGCCTGGAGCGTGATGGCGCCTTCGGCTACCACCTCCGCCGGGCACCCGCACCGCAGGGAGACCTCCAGGTCCGTGGCCGAGATCCGGAGCTCGGCTCCCCGCGCCTCCGCCAGCACGTTCGACAGGATGGGGATGGAGTTCTTGCGCTCCACGATTCCCTGGACGAGGTGGAGCTCCCTCACGAGGTCGCTTTTCCGGACTCTGATCTCCATGCCTCTTACCTCCAGGTGTCTCTCTTCGACTGAACCTTTATTAAGACATGAAGAGAGCTTGCGGAAAGGCCGGAAATGGGCGCAAGTTCGTCTTCCACGGAGGCTTGGCCTGTGGGCGCTACTGTGCGGCCGTCGGCGCGAATGGCCGGGGACCTGTGGACGGAGCGGTGACCGAGGGAGGCCCCACGCCGACGCCGCCGCATCGCGGTGGAAAAGGACGCTAACCTCATCGGAACGCTTGGACGAAGCTGTTGATGAGCCTGTCGAACTCGGGGTCGCGCTTGCGCAGGCCGTCGATCTTGCGCACGGAATGGATCACCGTCGAGTGGTGCTTTCCCCCGAAGCCCTTCCCGATCTCGGGCAGGGAGGCGTGGGTCAAGGTCTTGGTCAGGTACATGGCGATCTGGCGGGGCACCGCCACCGCCTTGGAGTTGTTCTTGGCCTTGAGCTCGGCCAGCTTGACGTTGTAGTGGTCCGCCACGAACTTCTGGATCATCTCGATCGTGATCGGCTTGTCGTCGGTCGCGAGCAGGTCGCGCAGGATCTCCTGGGCCAGGCCGAGGTCGATGTCGCGTCCGGTCAGGCTGGCGTAGGCGATGAGCCGGATGAGGCTGCCCTCGAGCTCCCGGATGTTCGTGCGTACCTTGCTGGCGATGAAGAGGGCGACGTTCTCGGGGATCTCCACCCGCTCCGCCTCCGCCTTCTTGCGCAGGATGGCGACCTTGGTCTCGATGTCGGGCGGCTGGATGTCGGCGATCAGGCCCCACTCGAAGCGGCTGTGCAGCCGCTCCTCGAGCGTGGGGATCTGGCGGGGAGGGCAGTCGCTCGAGATCACGATCTGCTTCTGGCTGTCGTGGAGCGCGTTGAAGATGTGGAAGAACTCCTCCTGGGTGCGGTCCTTGCCCGCGATGAACTGGATGTCGTCGACGAGCAGCACGTCGATCGTCCGGTACTTCTGACGGAAGGCGGGAAGCCGGTCGAAGCGGATGGCGTTGATCATCTCGTTGATGAAGCGGTCGGACGAGATGTAGACCAGGTGCAGGTGCCGGTTGCGCGCCTGGATGTAGTGCCCGACGGCGTGCATGAGGTGGGTCTTGCCCAGGCCCACGCCGCCGTAGAGGAAGAGCGGGTTGTAGGACTTGCTCGGGATCTCGGCCACCGCGCGGGCGGCGGCGTGGGCGAACTGGTTCGAGGAGCCGACCACGAAGCTCTCAAAGGTGTACTTCGGGTTCAAGGACGTGAGGGCCGCCGTCTCGCGGTCGGGCGCGCCGCCGGCGGGGGCCGGGGTCTCCGGCTCGCAGTCGAACGCGACCTGGAGGTCGCCGCGGCCGACCTCGGAGAGGGCCTCCACGATCACGCCGTGGTAGTTCTTGGCGAGCCACTCCTTGAACTGCGGGTTGGGCACGCGCACGAGGAGGCTCATGCCGTCCTGACGGAGGAACTGGGTGGGGCGGAACCACGTGGCGAAGCTGTGGCGGTTGACCTTCGACTCCACCTTCGCGAGCACTTCATCCCAGGGGTTCACGCGCACCAACTCCCGGAGTAGCCTAGCCTCAAAATTAACACAACAAAGGACTTACGGCGCTGGCCCCGCGCTGCGCGGGGGGCCCTCGCCCATAACCCCTTTTTGCACAAAGATTTCAACACCTGTGGAAAAGCGCCGTTGCGGCCCGGTGCGTGGCTTGGGTAAGAGGCTCTCCCGAACGAGGTCCCAAATTATCACAGGCCGGCCCGGCGAGACAAGGTTCCATGCGGTCCGCGGACCCTTCTGGTTTGACAACGTGGCGGCTCTTTCCGTAGACTCGAAACTTTCCCGTGGCGATGGCCTCCTACGGCATAGCGCACGGGCACCGGGGGACTTTGAGCGATGAAGCGGACCTTCCAGCCCAACAACCGGAAACGGAAGCGGACCCACGGCTTCCTGGTGCGCATGAGAAGCAAGGGCGGCCGCCTCGTCCTCAAGCGGCGGCGGCAGAAGAGACGGCAGCGGCTCGGGGCCTGAGCGGGGGATGGCGGCCGCTTCGGGGGCGGGGCTCCGTCCCCGGGAGAGGCTGAGCGCGGGCGCCGAGTACCGTCGGGTCTTCCGCCGCGGGGCCCGCGTCGACTCCGCCTCCTTCTTGCTCGTGGCGGTGGAGAACGGGCACCGCTACCACCGGCTGGGCCTGGCGGCCGGGCGCCGGGTGGGGAGCGCGGTGGCCCGCAATCGCGCCCGGCGGCTCCTGCGGGAGACCTTCCGGAAGAACAAGCACGAGGCCGCGGCGGGCCTGGATCTGGTGCTCGTGGCCAAGCACGAGATCGTGGGGCGGTCCCAGGGAGAGGTGGAGATTGAGTACCGGGAATGCCTCCGACGGCTGGCCGCCCGCCCCACCCCGCGCCGGGGCCCGGGCGCTCCTCGTCGCGCTTGAGGCCTACCGCGTGACCCTGTCTCCGCTTCTCGGCGGACACTGCCGCTATCTCCCGAGTTGCAGCGTCTACGCCGAGGAGGCCATCCGCCGTTACGGCGCCCGCCGGGGGTTCCGCCTGGCCCTGGGCCGCGTCCTGCGGTGCCACCCGTTCCATCGCGGCGGCCTCGACCCGGTGCCCTAGATCCATGGAAGAACGGCGTCTCCTGCTCGCGGTCGCGCTCTCGCTGCTGGTGCTCACGGCCTACCAGCTGATGTTCGCGCCCCCCCCACCTGCTCCTCCGCGGCCCGCGGCGGGGGGGGCGGTCGCGTCGCCGAGCGCGGCGGCCGGCGTCCCGCCGCCCCCCCCGGCGGTCCCGCCGGCGGCCTCGCCCGCGGTCCCGCCGACCCCCGCGCCCACCGTCGCGGATGCGAAGGAGCGGCGCGTGGAGGTGCAGGGCGAGGACGCCACCCTCGCCTTCACGAATCGCGGGGCGCGGCTGGTCTCGTGGCGCCTGGAGCGATACCGCGACGCCCGCGGCCGTCCCGAGGAGATGGTCCAGACCGTGCCCGGAGCGCCGCGGCCCCTCGACATCGAGACCGGGGATCCGGCCCTCGACGAGCGGCTGCGCGAGGCCCTCTTCCTCCCCTCCGTGGAGACCCTGGTCCTCCGGGGCAGCCAGGAGGGGGAGCTCAAGTTCCGCTACACGGAGGGAGACGTGGAGGCGGAGAAGGTCCTGCGGGTGCGGGCCCGGGGCTACCTGGCCCACGTCGGCGTATCGGTGCGACGCGCCGGGCGGGAGCTCCCCAGGAAGATCACCTGGGGCCCCGGCGTGGGCAACCCCACCGTGGCCGAGACCGAGGTGCAGGGGTACCAGGCGCCGCAGGCGGTGGCCCTCTCCGAGAAGGGCGTGGAGCGCCACCCGGGCGCGGCGGGCCCCCCCCTCATCCTGTCCCCCGTGCGCTGGGCGGGGATCGAGGGCCACTACTTCGCCGCGCTCTGGGTGCCCCCCGGCGGGCAGGGCACGGCCGAGCTGCGGACGGTCGCCCTCCCGCCCGGCGAGGACGGCAAGCCGCGGACGTTGCCGCAGGTGGCGCTGGACCTGGGCCCGGGCGGCGAGCCCGCGCTCCTCTACGTGGGCCCCAAGGACCACCACGCCCTGGACGAGGCCGGCCACGACCTGGCCCGGGTCGTCCCCCTGGGGGACTGGATCGGCCCCATCGTCCTCGCCCTCATGAACCTGCTGCGCTGGGTGCAGGGCCACGTGGGCAACTACGGCTGGTCGATCGTGGCCCTCACCGCCGTGATCAACCTCCTCATGGCGCCCCTGCGGCACTACAGCATCGCCAACGGCATCAAGATGGCCAAGCTGGCCCCCGAGATGCGCGTGATCCAGGAGCGCTACCGCAAGGTGCCCGCCCTGGATCCCCGCCGGCAGGAGATGCAGAAGGAGGTGGCCGCCCTGTACGCCCGCCACGGGATGAGCATGAGCACCCAGATGATGGTGGGCTGCCTCCCCCTGCTCCTCACCATGCCCTTCCTCATCGCCTTCTACCGCGTGCTCCAGGTGTCGATCGAGCTCCGGGGCGCGCCCTTCCTGTGGATCCCCGACCTGAGCCAGAAGGACCCCCTCTTCCTCACCCCCGTGCTCATGGGCGCCTCCATGTTCGTGATGCAGAAGATGATGCCCACGGCCATGGACCCGGCCCAGGCCCGCATCATGATGATCATGCCCGTGGTGCTGGTGGCGATGTTCTTCGCGGCCCCCGCGGGCCTGAACCTCTATTGGCTGGCCTCAAACGTGTGCTCCATCCTCCAGCAGGCGGTCACGATGAAGATCGTCCGGGCGCCGGGGGCGGCCCCCGTGGCGCGCCCGGAGCGCCGCCGGTGAGCGACCGCGCCTTCACCGGCCGGGACGTCCCCGCGGCCCTGGCCGCGGCCTCCCACGCGCTGGGAGTGCCCGCGGAGCGGCTGCGCTACGTGGTGCTGGAGGCGGGGACGGCCGGGGGCCACGGGATCGGGGGCACGCCGGCCCGCATCGCGGTGCTGGTGGAGGCGGGGGCCACGCCGAGCGCGGGCGCGGCGCAACCGGCCGGCCCGCCCCCGGAGCCGGGTCCGGTCCTGCGCGGGCTCGTCCGCTCCCTGGCCGAGGCCGCGGGCGTGGACCTGGCCGCCGAGATCGAGGAGGCCGGGGGCGTGCTGACGGTGCGGCTGGAGGGGCCCGGCAGCCCCTTGCTGCTGGAGGAGGACGGCGAGGTGCTGCGGGCCCTGGAGCACCTGCTCCAGCGCGCCACGTCGCGCCCGGGCGCGCGGCA
>Ga0214472_10006572_pt1 | contig 12176 bp, 10 predicted proteins | sample RVTome_6_FD_207662 | JGI IMG/M metagenome (GOLD analysis project Ga0214472, IMG submission 207662) | Soil microbial communities from uranium-contaminated site in the Upper Colorado River Basin, Wyoming, United States - RVT140D175 | ecosystem: Environmental > Terrestrial > Soil > Contaminated >... | reverse complement strand
CACGACGCTGCCGGCGGTGATCCGCTCGATGCCGTGCAGCACGCGCAGAAGGCTGGTCTTGCCGGCGCCGTTCGGCCCCATCACCACGGTCACGCCGCCCGCCGCCAGGGTCAACGACACCGGCCCCAGAATGCGCCGCCCGCCACGGCGCAACTCGACCCCATGCAGCACCGCGGGCAGGATCGAGCCTACCATCGGCTGCCCCGTTCGGTGCGTGACAGCCGGTGCACGGTCAGGTTCACCGCCACCGCCAGGCCGATCAGCACGAAGCCAAGCGCCAGCGCCATGCCGAATTCGCCCTTGCCGGTTTCCAGCGCGATGGCGGTGGTCAGCACCCGCGTGGCGTGGTCGATATTGCCGCCGACGATCATGATGGCGCCGACCTCGCCGATCGCCCGGCCAAAACCCGCCAGCGAGGCGGTCAGCAACGCCCGGCGCCCGTCCCATAGCAGTGCGCGGATGCGCTGGCCGCGGCTGGCGTTCAGCGAGATCAGCAGATCGTGGTAGTCGGCCCATAACTCGCGGATCGCCTGATGCGCGATCGAGGCGATGATCGGCGTGATGATGATCACCTGCGCGATCACCATGACCGTCGGGGTGAACAAAAGCCCCAGCACGCCAAGCGGCCCCGAGCGCGAAAACAGCACATAGACGATCAGCCCCACCGCCACCGGCGGCAGCCCCATCAACGCGTTCAGAACCGCGATCACCAGACGGCGCAGCGCAAAGCGGTTGACCGCCAGCCAGGCCCCCAGCGGCAACCCGATCAGCGCCGCAAACAGCGTGGCACCCAGGCTGACGCGCAGCGACAGCGCGGTGATTTCGACCAGATCGGAATCGAGCATGGCCACCAGCCGCGCCGCCTGCCACAGCCCGTCAAGAATGTCATTCATCTTGGCAGGTCCGCCCGTTCACGCCGCTTCACCTGACCTTGTCCAACATTGCGATTTCAAGCGCGAAAACGGGTTGCCTGCGAAAGCCGCCAGATCCCGGGGGCAGTGTTTCCCGTGCCGTCGGCTCACTGCGCCGCAGCGCGGCACCAGGCGAGTATTGCACCGGCGTCAGGCGCCAGCGCCTGCCCGAAACCGGCGGCAAAAGCGCTGAAACCGACAAGCTGCCCGGTGCTGACCGCGGTCAGCACCGGCAGGCCCATGGCCAGCGCGCGCCCGATCAGCGGGCGAAAGCCGCGGCCCTCGGCTTCGGCGCGGCCGAACTTGTTGACGATCAGCAGCCGCGGTGCCGCATCCAGCGCCCGATCGACCAGCGCCACCGCCTGTTCCAGCCCCGCCGAATCCAGCCGGCAACTGGTCGAAAGCGCACCGAGGTTCTGGCTGATGCGCACCCTTTGCCCGGGCGCGAGGATCTTCAGGTCCATGTCGCAGGGCAGTGCCGGGTCGGTTTCGCTGTTGATCTGCACGGCGCCGGCAAGCGGCCAGCCCTCGGCCAGCAACAGCGCCGCAACCTCGGCCAGCAGCCGGTCGGCCTGGCCGCGCCGTTCGGCGATGACATATCCCAGCATGCCGCCCCCCCTTGTCTGGGCCTGAGCCTGCATACACAATGGCGCCGGTTCAGGAAAGGCCAGCCGTGACGCCCGCGTTTTTGCTTCTGCCCGACCCCGCCGACCCGCGCCTGACCCGCCGGCTGCTCGGCACCGACCAGACCGGCGCCGCAACCGAAATATCGGTGGTGGTGGAACGGCCGCTGACGATCTACCTCAACAGTCAGGAAATCGTCACCGCCATGACGATCGGCGATTATCCGGAATATCTGGCGCTGGGGTTCTTGCGCAATCAGGGCATGCTGCTGCCCGACGATGCCGTGACCGGCGTCGATTACGACGACGAAGTCGAGACTGTGGTGGTGCGCACCGCGCGCCAGACCTCGTATGAGGCAAAGCTGCGCAAAAAGACCCGCACTTCGGGCTGCGCCGTCGGCACGGTGTTCGGCGACATGATGGAAGGGCTTGAGGGGCTGACCCTGCCCGCGGCACCGCTGCGCACCAGCTGGCTTTACGCGCTGGCGCGGCAGATCAACACCCTTCCTTCGCTTTATCTGCAGGCCGGGGCGATCCATGGATCGGTGCTGTGCGCGCAAGACAAGCCGCTGGTCTACATGGAAGATGTCGGCCGCCACAACGCGGTGGACAAGATCGCCGGCTACATGTTCCGGCACGCGGTTCCGGCGGGCGACAAGATCCTTTACACCACCGGGCGGCTGACCTCGGAAATGGTGATCAAGACCGCGCTGATGGGCATTCCGGTGCTGGCCTCGCGTTCGGGCTTTACCGCCTGGGGGGTGGAAATCGCGCGCCAGGTGGGGCTGACGCTGATCGGCCGGATGCGCGGGCAGCGTTTCATCTGCCTTGCCGGCGAAGAACGGCTGATCCGCGACGCCCCCCTGACCGGCGAGGATGAAGACCGGCGGCACCGGCGCAAGGGGGCGGATGATGACTGACAGTTTTCACCCGGTGCGCGATGACGAGATCGCCGCGGTTCTGGCACTGTGGCAAGGCGCGGGCATGACCCGCCCGTGGAACCCGCCGCTGGCCGATATCGCCGCGATTCGCGCCAGACCCGGCTCGGCGCTGCTGGTGGCCTGGGCCGGCGACACACTGGCTGCCACCGTGGCGGTCGAGGATGGCGGCCATCGCGCCTGGGTCTATTACCTGTGCTCGGCGCCAGAATTGCGCGGCGCCGGCTGGGGCCACCGGGCGATGGCCGCGGCCGAAGACTGGGCGCGCCGCGCCGGGCACACCAAGATCCAGCTTCTGGTGCGCAATTCCAACGCGAAGGTGCTGTCGTTCTATGACCTGCTTGGATATGAGGAAAGCGCGGTGACGGTGCTGCAGAAATGGCTCGACCCGGCGCGCGAGCGCGCCTTCAGGGAGAGCCCGGATGCCCATTGATCTGCCCGGCGTCATCCTTGCCGGCGGCGCGGCAACCCGGATGGGTGGCGGCGACAAGGGGCTGCTGGCGCTTGGCGGCAAGCGGCTGATCGACCATGTGATTGCCCGCCTTGCGCCGCAGTGTTCGCGCCTGATGCTGAACGCCAACGGCGATCCGGAGCGGTTTGCCGGTCTTGGCCTGCCGGTGGTGGCCGACAGCCTGCCGGACCGGCCCGGGCCGCTGGCCGGGGTGCTGGCGGGGCTTGACTGGGCCGCGGGCATCGGCGCCGAAGCCATCGTCACCGCCGCCGCCGACACGCCGTTCTTTCCCGCCGACCTGGTGGCCCGGCTGCTGGCCGCGGCGGGCCCTGCGGGTCTGGCGCTGGCCGCCAGCCGCGACGCCACCGGCAGGTTGCAGCGGCACCCGACCTTCGGGCTCTGGCCGGTGGCGCTGCGCCACGATCTGCGCGCGACATTGCGGGCGGGGCTGGGCAAGGTGGTGCTTTGGGCCGACCGCCACGGCGCCGGCACCGCGATCTTCGAGGCGGGCGCGCGCGATCCGTTTTTCAACGTCAACACCCCAGAAGACATCATCGCCGCCGAACGCCTGCTGGGGGCTGCATGAGGGTTTACGGCGTCACCGGCTGGAAAAATTCCGGCAAGACCCATCTGATGGAACGGCTTGTGGCCGAGATCGTGGCGCGCGGTCTGGCCGTTTCCACAGTCAAACACGCGCATCATTCGGCCGAAACCGACCAGCCTGGGCGCGACAGCTATCGCCACCGCGCGGCGGGCGCGCGCGAGGTCATCCTGGCCTCGCCCGCCCGCTGGGCCTTGATGCATGAATTGCGCGGCGCGCCCGAACCGCCGCTGGCCGAGCTGCTGGCCCGGCTTGCGCCGGTCGATCTGGTGCTGATCGAGGGCTACAAATCCGCCCCGCACCCGAAGATCGAAGCGCACCGGGTTGAAACCGGCCAGCCGCTGCTGGCGCCCCTGCACCCCAGCGTGCGCGCGATCGCCTCGAACGCAGCCCCTGCCGGGCTGGCGGTGCCGGTGTTTCATCTGGATGACACCCGCGCGATTGCCGATTTCATCCTGCGCGAGGTCGGGCTGTGAGGTTTGCGCGTGTCGCCATCCTGGACTGGTCCGCGGCCGCAACGCCAAGACGCGGCAGGGATTCGATCTGGCTGGGGCTTGCCGATGGCGCCGCGGCGAGTGCGCAAAACCTTGCCACCAGATCCGCGGCCGAGGCGGCATTGCGGGCGCTGGTGGCCAGGTCACTGGCCGCGGGTGAACGTTTGCTGATCGGCGCCGATTTCGCGTTCGGCTATCCACAGGGTTTCGCCGCCGCGCTGACCGGGCAGCCCGCGGCGCTTGCGGTTTGGGCGTGGCTGGCGGGCGCGGTTTCCGATGGCCCGGGCAATGCCAATAACCAGCGCCATGTCGCGGCGCAGATCAACGCGCTATTTACGGGCGACGGCCCGTTCTGGGGCAATCCCGGCAAGGTCGACATCGCCGGCTTGCCGCGGCTGAAACCCGCGTTGGCGGACGGGCTGGCCGCCTTTCGCGCCACCGAGATTGCGGCGCGCCAGGCCGGGACGGCGCCGAAATCGGTCTGGCAACTGGCTGGTGCGGGGGCGGTAGGGGCACAGGTGCTGACCGGACTGCCCGTGCTGCAACGGCTGCGCGAAGCCTTTCCGGGGCAGATCGCCGTCTGGCCGTTCGAGCCCGCCACCGCGCCGGTGGTGCTGGCCGAGGTCTACCCCGCGCTGCTCGCCGCCGAGGTGCGCGCGGCGCGGGGCATGGTGCGCGACGAAGCGCAAGTGCGGCTGCTTGCCCAGGCGCTGGCGGCGCTGTCCGCTGCAGACCGTCTGGCGGCGCTGTTCGCGCCCGCGACCGACCCCGCGGTGCTGGCCGAGGAAGGCTGGATACTTGGCGCCGGCCATGCGCCGGCGCTGCGCGCCGCCCTTCCCGCCCCGGCTGCGGCCGCCGGCGCCCTGCCGCAGGGCGTGGACTGGGTTCCGGTCGATGCGGCATTGGCGCGGCTGCGCGCGGCGCTGACCCCGGTGACCGGGGTTGAAACCCTGCCCGTGGCGCGCGCCGCGGGGCGCGTGCTGGCGCAAGATTGCGTCGCGCAGCGCGCCAGCCCGCCGCGGCCCAATGCCGCCGTCGATGGCTACGGCTTTGCCCATGCCGCGCTGTCTGGCACCGGGCCGTATCGGCTGCCGCTGCTGGCGGGCCGCGCGGCAGCCGGGCAGCCTTATGCCGGCGCGGTGCCACCGGGCGCCGCGATCCGCATTCTGACCGGCGCGATCCTGCCCGCAGGCGTCGATACCGTGGTGCTGCAGGAAGATTGCACGGTGGATCGCGCCGCGGTCACTTTCGACGGTCCGGTGAAGCCCCGCGCCAACACGCGCAAGGCGGGTGAGGATTTGGCGCAGGGCGCGCCGGTGCTGGCGGCGGGGCGGCGGCTGCGCGCGGCGGATCTGGCGCTGCTGACCGCGGTCGGCGTGGCCCGGGTGCAACTGCATCGCCCGCTGCGCGTCGCGGTGCTTTCCACCGGCGACGAAATCATTCCCGACCCCGCCAGCCCCGCGCTGCCGCATCAGATTTACGATGCGAACCGGCCGATGCTGCTGGCGCTGGCACAGGGCTGGGGCTGCGTGCCGCTCGATCTGGGCCATGTGCGCGACGACCGCCGCCTGATCGCGGCACGGCTGGATCGCGGCGCCCGCAGCGCCGATGTGATCGTGACCTCGGGCGGCGCCTCGGCGGGCGATGAGGACCATGTGTCCTGGCTGCTGCGCACGCGCGGAACGCTGACAAGCTGGCGCATCGCGATGAAACCGGGCCGGCCGCTGGCGCTGGCGCATTGGCAGGGCGTGCCGGTGCTGGGTCTGCCCGGCAACCCGGTCGCGGCCTTCGTCTGCGCGCTGGTCTTTGCGCGGCCCGCGCTGTGCCTTTTGGGCGGCGGCGGCTGGCCAGTGCCGCAGGGCTTTACGGTGCCGGCGGCGTTTTCCAAGCGCAAAGCCGCCGGACGGCGCGAGTACCTGCGCGCGCGGCTGGATGCGCAGGGCCAGGCCGAGGTGTTCGGCTCGGAAGGCTCGGGCCGGATCAGTGGGCTGGCCTGGGCGACAGGCATCGTGGAGCTGCCCGACGCTGCTTGCGACATCACCCCCGGCACGCCGGTGCGCTTCGTCCCCTTTGCCGCGTTCGGCGTGCTTTAGCTCAGCCGCGCCGGATCAGGTAAATGCGCGCCGCACCCGCGGCATCTGCCGCCAGCAGTTCATGCCCGGCCTCGGCGCAAAAATGCGGCACGTCGATCACCGCCGCCGGGTCGGTTGAAATCAGCCGCAGCACCTGCCCCGGCGCCATCGCGTGCAGCCGCTTGCGCGCCTTCAGCACCGGCAGCGGGCACAACAGGCCGGTGGCGTCGATTTCCTGATCCCATCGCATGGCGCAACAGATAGGCAAGGCGTCGCGATCTGTCCATCGGGCGCGCCGGGCGCGTGGCAGGATCGGTCGCAAATCGCGGGGCGGTCTGCTAGCCTGCCCCGGCGCGGCGGGCCGCGCGCATGGAGGTTGGGGCGAATGACACAGACAGGCGCAGACCGGCAGGGGGTCTGGAAATCGGGGCGCGGCAAGGGCCGGGCCACGCCCAAGGGCCGCCAGCTGGACGATTCGGCGATGGCCGAGGTTTGCGCGCTCTTGGGCGATGCACCGCGCCGGCGCGACCTGTTGATCGAATTCCTGCACCGCATTCAGGATGCGCATGGCCAGCTTTCCGCCGCGCATCTGCGTGCCCTGGCGCATGAGCTGCGCCTGTCAATGGCCGAGGTCTGGGAGGTCGCCACCTTCTACGCGCATTTCGACCCGGTGCGTGAGGGCGACACCCCGCCCCCCGCACTGACCATCCGGGTGTGCGAATCGCTGTCGTGCGAAATGGCCGGGTCCGAGGCGCTGTTTGCCGCGCTGCAGGCCGGGCATGACCCGGCCCGCGTGCGGGTGCTGCGCGCCCCCTGCATGGGGCGCTGCGACGCGGCACCTGTGCTTGAAATCGGCCACCGCCACATCGACCATGCCACGCCCGAAAGTGTTGCAAAGGCGCTGGCGGTTGGTGACTTTCATCCGCAAATCCCTGACTATCAGGAGCTTGCGGACTATAGCTCAAGTGGTGGCTACGCACTGCTTGCCGCCCTGCGCGCCGCTGGCGACTGGCAGGCAGTGCAGCAAGAAGTGCAGGCGTCGGGGCTGCGCGGGCTAGGTGGCGCCGGTTTTCCCGCGGCGCGCAAATGGGGCTTCGTGCGCGCCCACCCCGGGCCGCGCTATCTGGCGGTGAACGCCGATGAGGGCGAACCCGGCACCTTCAAGGACCGCTTTTATCTGGAACGCACACCGCACCTGATGCTGGAAGGCATGCTGATCGCGGCCTGGGCGGTCGAGGCAGAAACCTGCTTCATCTACCTGCGCGACGAATACCCGGCGGTGCGCGAAATCCTGTGCCGCGAAATTGCGGCGCTGGAGGCAACCGGGATCGCCGCCCCCGGCTTCATCGACCTGCGCCGCGGCGCCGGCGCCTATATCTGCGGCGAGGAATCGGCGATGCTGGAAAGCATCGAGGGCAAACGCGGCATCCCCCGCCTGCGCCCGCCCTATGTGGCCGAGGTCGGCCTGTTCGGGCGCCCGACGCTGGTGCACAATGTCGAAACGCTGCATTGGCTGGCACGGGTGCTGCGCGAAGGCCCGGCGCTGCTGGACGGGGTGGAACGTAACGGGCGCAAGGGGTTGCGCAGCTTTTCGGTGTCGGGCCGAGTGGCAAGGCCGGGGGTCTACCTGCTGCCCGCCGGATCTACCATCACCGACATCATCGCCGCGGCGGGCGGCATGGCGCCGGGGCACCGCTTCAAGGCCTATCAGCCCGGCGGGCCGTCATCGGGGCTTCTACCCGCGTCGCTGGATACGGTGCTACTCGATTTCGATACCTTGCAGCCGCATGGCAGCTTCATCGGCTCGGCCGCCGTGGTGGTGCTGTCGGATCACGACAGCGCCCGCGCCGCGGCGCTGAACATGCTGCGGTTCTTTGCGCAAGAAAGCTGCGGGCAATGCACCCCGTGCCGGGTCGGTTGCGAAAAGGCGGTGAAGCTGATGACGGCCAAGCAGTGGGACCGCGACGTGCTGGAGGATCTGTGCACCGTGATGCAGGATGCCTCGATCTGCGGGCTGGGTCAGGCGGCGCCGAATGCGATCCGGCTGACGATGCAGCATTTCGGCGGCGAGGTGTAAGCTCATGTCCAGTGTCAGCTTCACCATCGATGGCATTGAAGTCACAGCGGAACATGGCGAAACTATCTGGCAGGTGGCGCAGCGCCACGGCACCACCATCCCGCATCTGTGCCACAAGCCCGCGCCCGGCTATCGCCCCGACGGCAACTGCCGCGCCTGCGTGGTTGAGGTTGCGGGCGAACGGGTTCTGGCGGCTTCGTGCTGCCGCGCGCCAAGCCCGGGGATGAAGGTGAACACCGACAGCCAACGCGCTGTAAAGGCCCGCGAAATGGTGCTGGAGCTGCTGTTGGCAGACCAACCCGCGGCGGCGCATGATGCCGCGTCGCACCTGCTGAAGACGGCGCGCGATGCAGGCGTTGGCGCCAGCCGCTTTCCGGCACTGGAACCGGCAAGGGTGCCGCTGCTTGATGCCAGCCATGTCGCGATGCGGGTCAATCTTGACGCCTGCATTCAGTGCGGCCTGTGCGTGCGCGCCTGCCGCGAGGTGCAGGTGAACGACGTGATCGGCATGGCCGGGCGCGGCCACGACGCCTACCCCACCTTCGATTTCGCCGACCCGATGGGTGACAGTACCTGTGTCGCCTGCGGCGAATGCGTGCAGGCCTGCCCCACCGGCGCGCTGATGCCGGCAACCGTGCTTGACGCAGCCGAGCGCGGCGACAGCGCCGATTACGACCGCGCAGTGGCCACCGTCTGCCCGTTCTGCGGCGTCGGCTGCCAGGTCAGCGTCAAGGTCAAGGATGGCCGCGTGCAACAGGTCGATGGCCTGAATGGCCCCGCCAACGAGGGGCGGCTTTGCGTCAAGGGGCGTTTCGGGTTCGACTACATCCACCACCCGCACCGGCTGACACGGCCGCTGATCCGCAAACCTGGCGCGCCAAAGGGGCTGAACGTGGACCCTGCCAACCCGCTGACGCATTTTCGCGAAGCCAGCTGGGATGAGGCGCTTGATTTCGCGGCGGACGGACTGGCGCGGCTGGCCGAGGCGCATGGCGGCGCGGCAGTGGCGGGCTTCGGATCGGCCAAATGCACCAATGAGGAAGCCTATCTCTTTCAAAAGCTGATCCGCCAGGGCTTCGGGCACAACAACGTCGATCACTGCACGCGGCTGTGCCACGCCTCATCGGTGGCGGCGTTGATGGAAAACGTCGGCTCGGGCGCGGTCACCGCCACCTTCAATCAGATCGAAAACGCCGACGTGGCCATCGTGATCGGCGCCAACCCGACCGAAAACCACCCCGTTGCGGCGACCTATTTCAAGCAGTTCGCCAAACGCGGCGGCAAGCTGATCGTGATGGACCCGCGCGGCCAGGCGCTGAAACGCCACGCCTCGCATATGCTGCAGTTCCGCCCCGGCGCCGATGTGGCGCTGCTGAACGCGATCATGCATGTGATCGTGGCCGAAGGGCTTTACGACGCCGCCTATATCGACCGCTTCACCGAGAACTGGCAGGCCGAAACCGCGCATCTGGCCGGCTTTGCGCCAGAGGCGATGGCAGGCATTTGCGGCGTTCCGGCCGATGCCATCCGCGCCGTGGCGCGCGATTTTGCAACCGCCAAGGCCGGCATGATCTTCTGGGGCATGGGCATTTCGCAGCACATCCACGGCACCGACAATTCGCGTTGCCTGATCGCGCTGGCGCTGATGACAGGCAACGTCGGCCGCCCCGGCACCGGGCTGCACCCGTTGCGCGGCCAGAACAACGTGCAGGGCGCCTCGGATGCCGGGCTGATCCCGATGTTCCTGCCCGATTATCAGCCGGTGGGCGATGCGCGCGTGCGCGCCGCCTTTGCCGAGATCTGGGGTTCAGCCGATTTCAGCGCCAAGCCGGGGCTGACGGTGACCGAGATCCTTGATGCGGTGCACGCCGGGCAAATCCGCGCCATGTATGTTCTGGGCGAAAACCCGGCGATGTCGGACCCCGATGTCACCCACGCCCGCCATGCACTCGCCAAGCTGGAACATCTGGTGGTGCAGGACATCTTCCTGACCGAAACCGCGAATTACGCCGATGTCATCCTGCCCGCCGCGGCGTTTTATGAAAAGACCGGCACCGTGACCAATACCAACCGGCAGGTGCAGATGGGCCGCCCGGCGCTGCCGCCCCCGGGCGAGGCGCGCGAGGATTGGGCGATCACCGTGGCACTGGCGCAGCGGCTGGGGCTGGGTTGGCGCTATTCCCACCCGCGCGAGGTCTTTGCCGAAATGGCCCGCGGCATGAAATCGCTGGCCAACATCAGCTGGGAGCGGCTGGAGGCCGAAGGCGCGGTGACCTACCCCAGCCATTCGCCCGACGACCCCGGCCAGCAAGTCGTGTTCGGCGATGGTTTCCCGCGGGCCGGCGGGCGGGCACGTTTTGCGCCGGCCAGCCTGATTGCCCCCGACGAAGTGCCCGATGCCGAATACCCGATGATCCTGACCACCGGACGGCAGCTGGAACACTGGCACACCGGCTCGATGACGCGGCGATCAATGGTGTTGGATGCGGTCGAGCCCGAGGCGAATTGCTCGCTGCATCCGGCGACGCTGCGCCGGCTTGGCGTGGCACCGGGCGGGCGGGTGCGGCTGCGCAGCCGCCGGGGCGAGATCGTGCTGCTGGCGCGCGCCGACCGGGCGGTAGCCGAAGACATGGTGTTCGTGCCCTTCGCCTTTGTCGAGGCGGCGGCGAATGTGCTGACCAACCCGGCGCTGGACCCCTACGGCAAGATCCCTGAATTCAAGTTCGCCGCGGTCAGCGTCAGCGCCGAATAGCTGCGATCAGGCCAGCGGTTCATAGCTGCCGCTGGCGGCGACCCAGACGTAACGATGTGCGTGGCGCGCCGCAAATGCGGGCAGCGCCTGCACCGCGTCCAGCACCGCCGCGACCTCGGCATCGGGCATCAGGTAGCTGAGGTTCAGCCGCACGAAGCCGGGCTTGTCCGCCTCGTCCCCGGCCAGTATTGCGGCGCGCGTGGCGCGCGAGGTCGCGGCATCGATCCCCAGCAGGCGGTGGCCGTAGGGCCCGGCGCAGGCACAACCACCGCGCGCCTGCACGCCGAAACCATCGCTGAGCAACCGCGTCGCCAGTTGCGGCGGCACAAAACCACCTTCGCCGTCGGCGACCAGGAACGAGAAGATCGGCAGCCGCGGGCAATCGGTCTTGCCCAGCAACCGCAACCCGGGCGCGGCGGCAAACGCCGCCAGCCCTTGCGCCGCAAGTTCACGGTTGCGCTGCGCAATCCACCCTGCCCCGACAGCATCTTTCACCTCAAAGGCCAATGCGGCGCGAATGTCGCCCAGGATGTTCGGCGTGCCGGCCTCTTCGCGTTCGACCACATCGGGCAGATAGTCATGCACCTCATCCGACACGAACCGCACCGTGCCGCCGCCGGGAAAGGTCGGCACCGTGCTGCGCACCGCGTCGCGGCGCACGATCATCAGCCCCGAAGCCCCCGGCCCGCCGGCAAACTTGTGCGGCGAGGCGGCGATGGCGTCAATGTCGACCCCCGGCGCGGGGCGCATGGCAATTGGCAGATAGGGGCCGCCGCCAGCGTAGTCCCAGACCGCGAGCGCCCCGGCCGCCTTCAGCCGCCGCGTCACCGCCACCACATCGGTCAGAATGCCGGTGACGTTCGAGGCCGCGGAAAAGCTGCCGATCACCAGCCCTGTTGCGCGTGCCAGTTCCGCCTCCAGCGCGGCAAGGTCGGGCCCGCCGCCGGGCGCCTCGGCAATCTCGACCACCCGCGCGCCGCTTTCGCGCCAGGGCAGCAGGTTCGAATGGTGCTCATAGGGGCCGACCAGCACCGTAGCACCCTGCCCCGCCGCCACCGCCTGGCGCACCCCCAGCAGGTGCACCAGCCGGTTCAGCCCTGCAGTCGCACCCGACCCGGCAAAGATCACCGCATGTTCCGCCCCCGCGCCGCACAGCGCCGCAATCCGCGCCCGCGCCGCATGTCGCAGTGCGCTGGTCTGGGCGCCGCAATACGACGCCTCGGTATGGCTGTTGGCATAGACCGGCAGCACCTCATG
>Ga0214472_10006571_pt1 | contig 12176 bp, 17 predicted proteins | sample RVTome_6_FD_207662 | JGI IMG/M metagenome (GOLD analysis project Ga0214472, IMG submission 207662) | Soil microbial communities from uranium-contaminated site in the Upper Colorado River Basin, Wyoming, United States - RVT140D175 | ecosystem: Environmental > Terrestrial > Soil > Contaminated >... | reverse complement strand
GACACGCCGGGCACCACCCGCGACCCCATCGACTCGATCGTCGAGCTCGACGGGGAGAAGTACGAGATCGTCGACACCGCAGGCATCAAGCGGCGCACCAAGGTCAAGGACGACGTCGAGTTCTATGCCGTGCTGCGCGCCCGCGACGTGCTGGGAAGGGCCGACATCGCCCTCTTGCTCATCGACGGCACCCAAGGCGCCTCGCATCAGGACCAGCGGCTGGCGGAGGAGATCGCAGACGCCGGCGTCGGGATCATCGTCATCCTCAACAAGTGGGACGTCATCACCGAGGAGGAGCGCCTCGCCACCGAGGACAGCGTCGGCGACCGCCTCGCCTTCATCAGCTGGGCGCCCGTGTTGCGGATGTCGGCCAAGACGGGCAGCAGGATCCATCGCCTTCCCAAGGCGATCCGGCTGGTGCTGGAGAGCAGGGGGCAGCGCATCCCCACCCCCGAGCTGAACCGCCTCGTGAGAGATTGGCAGCAGGCGCACCCACCGCCGGTTCGCCGCGGCAGGAGGGCCCACATCATCTACGCAGTGCAGGCCGAGACGGACCCGCCGACGATCGTGCTCTTCGTGAGAGGAGGCGACCTCGCCCCCGACTACCTACGCTTCCTCGAGAACCGGATCCGGGAGGAGTACGACTTCACCGGAACGCCCATCCGGCTCAGGACGAGGCGGAGGCACAGGAGCCGCGAGCATGAGTGACGTCGCCGACCGCTTCAGGAAGGCCGCCGAGCGTGCCGAGCTCGGCGGCCCCGAGCGGCACCGGGAGAAGACCCGCGAGCAAGGCAAGATGTTCGTGCGCGACAGGGTGGGGAGGCTGTGCGATCCCGGCTCGTTCGTCGAGGACGGGCTGCTCGCCAACGCAGCGGACGACGAGCTCGCCGCCGACGCGGTCGTCACAGGGAGGGGGCGGGTGTCGGGTCGTGCCGTGATGGTGATCGCCAACGACCCGACGGTGAAGGCGGGGTCGTGGGGGCGGCTCACGGTCGAGAAGATCATCAGGGCGCTCGAGTCCGCTTACGACGAGCTGCTGCCCGTCTTCTACCTCGTCGATTCGGCGGGAGCGAGGATCACCGACCAGGTTGACCTGTTCCCCGGGCGGAGGGGGGCCGGGAGGATCTTCTACAACCAGGTGCGCCTCTCCGGCCGGGTCCCGCAGATCTGCTGCCTGTTCGGCCCGTCCGCCGCAGGTGGGGCGTACATCCCGTCCTTCTGCGACGTCGTCGTCATGGTGGAGGGGCGGGCTTCGATGTACCTCGGGTCGCCACGGATGGCCGAGATGGTCATCGGCGAGACGACGACGCTCGAGGAGATGGGCGGCGCCAGGATGCACTGCACTGTGTCGGGTTGCGGCGACGCCCTCGTCGACTCCGACGAAGCCGCCATCGATTGGGCCAAGCAGTACTTCTCGTACGTCTCCGACCACTACCGGGTGCTCCCTCCCTCGTACGAGCCGGTCCCGGTACGAGAGGGGGCCGACCCGGCGTCCGTCCTGCCGGACGACTCGGCGCACGGCTACGACATGGTCGATCTCCTCGAGGCCGTCTTCGACGAGGGCTCCCTCCTCCAGGTCAAGGAGCTCTTCGCCCGGGAGGTGATCACGGCGTTCGGGCGCCTCGAGGGGAAGCCTGCCGGCATCGTCGCCTCCCAGCCGAGCCACCTCGGTGGTGTCCTCTTCGTCGACTCGGCCGACAAGGCGGCCCGCTTCATCTGGCTGTGCGATGCATTCAACGTGCCTCTGGTGTTCCTCGCCGACGTGCCCGGGTTCATGATCGGCACGGAGGTCGAGCGGCAGGGCATCATCCGAGCCGGCGCCAAGATGCTCACCGCCATCGCAGAAGCGACGGTGCCGCGCATCTCGGTGATCGTGCGAAAGGCATACGGGGCAGGGCTGTACGCCTTCTCCGGGCCCGGATTCCGGCCGGACGCGGCACTCGCCCTCCCGACGGCGGAGATCGCAGTCATGGGGCCGGAAGCCGCGGTCAATGCCGTGTACTTCAACAAGATCCAGCAGCTCCCCGAGAGCGAGCGCGCCGAATTCGTGTCGGATCGGCGGGCCGAGTACGAGGAGGACGTCGACCTCATGCGGCTCGCCTCCGAGATCGTCATCGATGCCGTCGTCCAACCGGAGGACCTGCGCGACGAGCTCGTCCGGCGGTTGGCGTTCGCCGCCAACAAGCCACGCTCGTTCTCTGACCGCCGCCACGGCGTACCGCCGGTATGAGTGCCGACGAGGGTCATCCGGCGTCATCCGCCGAGCACGACGACGAGGATCTCCCGTGGCCAGTCGGGTTCCTGATCCTCGTCGTCGCAGCCGGGCTCTACCTCCTGTGGCGCGCCATCCAGATCGCCGGCTGGCTCATCGATCGCATCACGTGACGGCGGCCGACCCGTTCCGGCGTCCCTCCGTCGCACATCGGCGATGTGGGGACGCAAGAACGGATCACGCCCTTCCCCGACCCGTTCCGGCGTCCGTCCGTCGCATATCGGCGATGTGGGGACGCAAGAACGGGAGATGCCCACCGGGAGGAGGCCGGTAGAGTGTCCGTTCTCGGGCTGTGGCGCAGCTTGGTTAGCGCGCTTGACTGGGGGTCAAGAGGTCGCCGGTTCGAATCCGGCCAGCCCGACCAGCATGGTCGGTAGAGACCCATGATCAACGGCTCACAATGATGGAAAAACACCGTCGCTCACGTACCGTGGTCGCTTCCTTGGTGGCGGCCGGCGTTGTGCTGGTGGCAGTCGGTGTGCTGTGGCGGCATCAGAGCGGCCCAGCGTGCAACTCGTTGCTCCGCCGTCGCTCCAGGATGACCCGGATCCGCCGGCGGCGCCACCTGAGAAAGCAGCCGCGGCGGCGGACGGCGAGAACCACGGTCCGCTTGGGACGGAACCCGGATCCGATGCGCATCCGCACAACGAGACCCCACCGCCAGGAGGCGCACCGCCTGGTATCGACGATCCCGACATCTGGGTGTGCTTGAAGAAGGACGGAGGGGGTCATGCGCGGATCATTCATGAGCCAACTCCAGAGATGATCGAGGCGGCGAGACAGTGGCTCATCGAGCGGCGAAGTGAGGACCCGGCGTTCATGCCGGTCGTGGAATACCCCGACATACCGGAGGGGTGCGAGCCAGCTCCCGGGGAACCGCCGCTCGACGAGTGGCTAGCTGACCGATCGATCCTCCGCGTAGTGAACCCGGATGGGTCCATAAGACCACCGGAGACGCCATGACAAGCCCCTGGGTTCGCACACGACTCCCGACCGTGGGAGCTGTTCGCTGTGATGCTTGCGTCCCCCTCCGTGCACGTTGTGGTCCCGGTGCCGTTCGGCGAACCATGGATTGTCTCACGACGCGCCTTTCGAGCGCCAGGAGTCCGCCAAGAGTCCGCGAGACGGTCGACGGAGGCTTCGCCGAGACCGTCGAAGAAGTCGCACCGCCGAGCGCGCTGTTGTTGAGTCGGGTGCGGGCCGTCACAATGGCGCTGATGCGATTCGAGATGATGACATCGCCGTTGCGTTGGCGACGTCGCTGGTATGCCGCCCGCGCCAAGGGCGGGTTCGGGGGCGGGCGGACCGGGAGCTGGCAGCACGCGTTGCGGTCCGTCTCGAGGCCGTGGCCGACGTGCAGTCTGAGTCTCCCGATTCGTGCAACGTGCATCGTCCTGCTCTGGTCGGCAGTCTGGGCCGGCGTTATGTTGACGGGCGTAGTCGCAGCGAGGTCGGCCGCGGCGACGGCGACAGCCGCTGTGGTCCTGTCGTGGCTGATCGCGGGAATCGTCTCATTCGCGATTGACGTGCGGCGGATTCATCAGCGACCGCCGTTCTGGCCACAGCCGGATGCAGGCGTTCGGGAATCAAGGCGGTGACCGCCGAGGTTCGGCGGTCACCGCCGAACCTCGGCGGGGGACAGATCCAGCTCGACCTGCCCGACTATCGATCGGCTGGCAAATAGCATCTCGAACCAGATCGTCCGATGTGGGCAATGACGCGCCCGATCCCACACTTCGCCGAGCGGCACATCGTGCGCTAGCGGTGGCCGGCGGTGGCGACACCGGGGAGGTTGGCGAATGCCTCTTGGTCGGCGGTCACAACCGCCCGGTCGGTAGCTCGAGCAGTAGCTGCGATCAGCAAGCCGTGAGCTCCCCGTGGACGGCCCTGGTCGCGAACAGCGACGAGCAGATCGGCGTGTTCGACCGCTACATCGCGGTCGTAGGCAATGATCGGCAGCGACTCGATGATCTCATCGACGTAGGCCTGACGGGCATTCCGTCGCCTTCCGGAGGCGAGCGCGACACCCACGAGTAGCTCAGCGACAGTGACCGCTGCGATGGCTATGTCGTCGTCATCGTCGATGACATCGTCGAGATCGACGCCGCCCCGCTCGGCATCGATCAGAAACGTGGTGTCGAGCAGGAGCAGGCTCATCCTCGATCTTCAATCTCCAACAGAGCTCGAAGATCAGTCAGGTTCCCCGGCCACGCAGTGTCCGGCCGGTGCCGACGCAGGAGCGACTTCACGTCGATGCCACGTCCACTGGATACGGGTTCGAGATGCGCGACTGCTTTGCCCCGACGAACAATCGTGTAGTGCTCACCACGGTGCTCAACACCGTCGAGCAGATCAGCGAAGTGGCGGGCCGCATCGGTCGCAGTGATGTCAGGCATGCGATCAGATTATCAGATACACACGCAAGGTGAACCCTCTGCCTCGCCGATCACCCGCAATCGGACGAGACCGAGCAGACTCTGCGAGCCATCGAGTTATCGGCACGTCGGCGTGCGGTCATGGCTCGATGCGGCTGACGGTTGTGACGCGGTCGATGCTGCGGTCGAACGAGACGATCTCCTCGATTCCGGCGGTTTCGGCTGAAGCGACGAGGTACGCCTCGGCGAAGTCGATGCGGTGGGTCTCGTAGACCTCGAGGCAGCGCAGGAGCAAGGCAGGATCGGCGGTTCGGATGGCGGGGTAGGCGATCACGGAACGCACCAGGCGGGCCACCTCATCGACCGGCACCTCATAGAAGGACTCCAACACGTAGACCGTTTCGGCGACGATGAGGTCGGGGAGGAGCAGTTCATCGGCCGCAGCGAGGAAGGCGGTGGCACGAGCGGCGCGGTCGGGTGGATCACCGGTGAGATGGCGGATCAGGACGTTGGTGTCGACGAACGCCGTCACCGCAGCGTCTCGGCGCGGGTGCGTCGGGTGCTCCGGCGGACCTCGTCCCATGCGGTGCCCCGTTTCGCTGCCGGGACCTCGACGGTGCCGGCGAGGTCGAGGAGGTTGGGAATCTTGGCGAGTACGGCTCGGTGCTCCTCCACTCGGAACACGACGTGATCGCCTTCGGAGATGCCGAGGCGGTCGCGAACCTCCTTTGGGATGGTGATCTGGCCTTTCGAGGTCACCCTGGCCACGAGATCCATACGGGGCTCCTTACGATGCCGGCAAGGTAAGGATATCAGCCGAGGCGCCAGGCGACCAGAGCCTGATCTTGGGTCCGCGGAACTCCGGCGGAGCACGCCTCGGTTCAGTTCGCCGCCCAGATCGCCCGGTTGACGACGTTCTCGAGATGCTCTTGGCGGCCGGAGCCCGGCTCGGGGGCGATGTCCCCTGCCATCACCATGTCGCCGAGCTCGGCGAGCGACGTACCCGACGTGATCGTATGTCCGAGCTCTCCGTCCCATCGGGCGTAGCGCTCGGCGACGGCGGCTGCCAGGTCTCCCCGCTCGACGAGCTCGGCGCCGACGAGCAGGGCCCTGGCGAGGGTGTCGATGCCTCCGACGTGTGCGTGGAAGAGATCGGACCGATCCATGCTCTGGCGCCGCAGCTTGGTGTCGAAGTTGAAGCCGCCCGTCTCGAAGCCGCCTCCCTTCAGGATCTCGTACAGCGCCAACGACAGCTCGTCGACCGAGTTGGGGAACTGGTCGGTGTCCCATCCGTTCTGGTAGTCGCCCCGGTTGGCGTCGACGCTGCCGAAGATCCCGTTGGCGATGGCGTAGGCCACCTCGTGGTGGAAGCTGTGGCCGGCCAGCGTGGCGTGGTTCACCTCGATGTTGACGCGGTACTCGTCGGTGAGCCCGTAGCGGTCCAGGAACCCGTGGACGGTGGCGCAGTCGTAGTCGTACTGGTGCTTCGTCGGCTCCTGCGGCTTCGGCTCTATGAGCAGGGTTCCCTGGAAACCGATGGCGTGCTTGTGCTCGGCGACCATGGCGAGGAACCGCCCCAGCTGGTCCGCTTCACGGCGGAGGTCGGTGTTCAGCAGGGTCTCGTATCCCTCCCGGCCGCCCCACAGCACGTAGTTGGCGCCCCCGAGCCGGTGGGTGGCCTCGAGTGCCAGCCTGACCTGGGCGGCGGCGTGTGCGAAGACGTCCGGGTCGGGGTTCGTGGCGGCCCCTGCGGCGTACCGGGGATGGGAGAACAGGTTGGCGGTCCCCCAGAGGAGGCCGACGCCGGAGCGGGCCATGTGCTCGGCGGCGTAATCGACCATGGCGTCGAGGTCCTTCGCAGACTCGGCGAACGAAGCGCCTTCGGGAGCGATGTCGCGATCGTGGAAGCAGAAGTACGGCACGCCGAGCTTCGTCACGAACTCGAAGGCGGCGTCCATCTTCTGGCGAGCGGCCGACATATCGCCGGCGGCAACCAGCCACGGCCTGTCGAACGTGCCAGTGCCGAAGACGTCGCTGCCGGGCCAGTTGAACGAGTGCCAGTAGCAGACGGCGATCCGCAGATGGTCTTCCATGCGCTTGCCGGCGACGACGCGATCCTTGTCATACACCCGGTATGCCAGCGGCGAGTCCGAGTCGACACCCTCGAATCGGATCGGCTCGGGGACGTCTTCGAAGAACTCGGGGCTTGTCATCGCATCTCCTGGTTCGAACGCGGCGAACATTATCCATCGCCGAACGGGCGGCGTTTCGGGAGCCGGCTAGCCGCGGTCCCGCATCAGGCGCAGCCTGAGATCCTCCGATGCCCTGGTCGCCCACTCGATCGACGTGTCGAGCATGGCGGCGGCGATGGCGGCGAGTCCGACCACCAGGAAGAGGGGATTCGTCCCCACGATGTAGGCGAACCCGCACCCGACGACGACGGTCGTCCAGGCACGCATACGCCAGGCGGTGCGGCCTCCATCGCGGATCGCCCAAGGACGGACGGCGGCCAGCCCCAGGGTGAACAAGCCCGCCCATCGCACGATCTCGACCTCGTATGCCTCGGCAGACGTGTAGCCGAGCACGAAGCCCGGGGCGGCGAGCATCACGACGGCGACGACTCCGATTGCGTATGACTGGATCCCAACCGCGCCGCGCATGTCGGGGATTGTTGCACGCCGGGGCGGCTCTTCCGAGCCGGTCCGCTCAGACATCGATCTCGATCACGAGGGCGGCGTGGTCGGTTCCTCTGATGCGCTCGATCCAACTCCGCAGCGGCAGGGCCCCGTCGACGAAGGCGTGGTCGATGCGGAGCAACCGCGGCGCCCACCACCACGGTCCCCAGGTGCGAGCCGCCGTGCCGGTTGCGACCGGTCCGTCCTGCATCGTGGCGGCGATCCTGCGGTACGTGCGCCACGCCGGCGTGGCGTTCATGTCGCCGACGAGCACCCTCGGGCGACGGTTCTCGCGAACGTGATCGATGATCGCCGTCGTCTGGGACTTGCGGTTGCGCCGTGCCCGGACCGGGTGGGAGTCGACCGGGCTCTGGATGTGGACGTTGATCACCTCCAGGTCGCGGTCGAGCGAGGGCCACCGGTCGGCCGACAACGTTGCTCGCCATCCGTCCCTGTGCGCCAGCGGAAACCGCTCGACCTGGGACGGGAAGCGAGTTGCGATCCCGAGACCGTGGTAGTTCCTCGTCGGGTCGAGATGACCGTAGGGGAGCAGCCTCGTGATGATGGTGGCGTGCTCAGGAACCAGTTCCTGACAGGCGAGCACGTCCGGGTCGACGTCTTCGATCACCCGCTCGAGGGCGCGGTGGTCTGCCCGGCCCACCAAGAGATTGATGCTCATGACCCTGATGGTGCCCACTTCAGTGGCAACTCCCTTTCCCCGAATCGGCGACCTCGCCGCCCGGGGTCGTCACGAACGAGTACCTGTACCTCGTCTGCATGAGCTCGAGCGCCAGGACGCCGTGGCGATCGTCGACGGTCACCCGGGAGTGCGGCCGGGCGATCGTGACCGGGCGCAGGGACGCCCCCCCGGTACCGACGACGAACGACCTGATACCGCCGTCACGGTCGAGGTGACCCGTCGGGTCCAGCTTCGCCAGCCGTTCGTAGTTGTGGTCGTGGCCGGCGAGCACGAGGTCGACGCCCGTCGTGTGGAACTGCTTCCAGAACGGGCCCATCGCCGGATCGTCGCCGTGTTCCGAGCCGGACGAGAAGCGCGGATGGTGCATCAGCACGGCCGTGCACTGAGCGGGGTGGTCCTCCAACTCGGCGGCCAGCCAGATTCCCTGGGGTGAGGACGGCCCGCACCCGCCGACCTCGGAGCAGTTGGAGTTGACGACGACGATCCTCCAGGCGCCGAGGTCGAACCCGTACCATCCGCGACGTCGCTCTCCCGCTCTGGCGCCGAAGTAGTCCCAGTACGCCCTGGCGTTCGACGTGTGGTACTCGTGGTTGCCGACTGTGGCTCGAGTTCTCTTGGCATGCCGGCCCCACGTGGGGTCGTAGCAGTCGGCGTAGTCCGAAGCGGTTCCATCCCGATAGGCGGTGTCGCCGAGGACCGCCACCACGCCTGACCGCTCGGCGAAGAGGCCGTCGAGCAGGGTCGCAGTGGCCTCGTCGTCATCCGAGGTGCATCGGGCGATGTCGCCCGCCGCCACCAGGAGCGCCGCCTTCGGCGCCGTCTCGTCGACGGAGAAGAGCCGCCTCGGGCGCAGGCGGGTCGTGTTCCCGGCGCGGTCCTCGACCCTCACGTCGAGGCGATAGGTGCCGTCGGGTAGATCGGCGCGGTGGGTCCAGGTGGCGAAGGTGGCGCCCCGGTCGCTCAGCTCGGCCTTCCAGGCGGTCCGCTGCGGGCCCCACCCGCCGCTCTTCTGACGCCACAGGCCCGTCGCCACGTCCTTGACGGCGACCCGCACCGCGACGACCTTCCGATCGTCTCTCGCCATCCCGACGAGCACCGCCTTGCTCGGGAACACCGAGCCCGCCGGGAACCCGTAATACGCCTTCGGTGCAGTCGTGTCGGCCGACGACGCATGGTGCGGGTCTGCGGCGCCACCTGCAGGAGCGGCGACGGCGACCGCGACCGCGAGGCACAGCACAGCGATGGTTGTGATCGAGCGGCTCACGATTGCGGGACCCCCCTGGTTGCGACACGTTAGACCGTCCACGGCGTGACGCTGATCACGGGCCCTCCTAGTGTCCGTGGTCAGCGAGGAGGACGATGAGGCTGACCACGGCGATGCTCGCCGACGCCGCCCAGGTGCAGGGGGGCAAGCTCTTCGTGCTCGGGGGCGGGTTCTCCACCATCAGCGCTTCCTCCTTCCCCGTCGTCCACCGCAGCCTGGCAGTTGCGTTGATCGCCGAGATCGAACCGGACGAGCGGCACCGCAACCTCGACCTCAAGCTCGAGCTCATCGACGAGGACGGCAACCGGCTCGCCATCGAGGCGAAGGGCAGCCTGCGCGTCGGCGCCCCGGCAGCCCTCCCTCCTGGAGCGCCCAGCGTCGTCCCGATCGTCACGCCGTTCCACAACATCTCGATCCCGGAGCCGAAGGGATATGCGTTCGTCGTCTCGTTCGAGGGCGAAGAGCTCGCCAGGATCGGCTTCCGCGCACTGAGATCGGGTTGACATGCTGACCGTCCCCAACGTCATCTCCTTCGTGAGGCTGCTCCTCGTGCCGGTGTTCCTCTGGCTGCTGCTCGGCTCGCCCGACAGCCCCTTGGCGGCGGGACTACTGCTCGGCCTCATCGGCTCGACGGACTGGGTCGACGGGTTCCTGGCGCGCCGTCTCGACCAGGTGAGCGAGGTCGGGAAGCTCCTCGATCCGCTCGCCGATCGGCTCGCCGTGGCCGCGGCCCTGATCGGAGGCCTCATCTCGGGGGATCTGCCGGCCTGGTTCGCCGTCGCCCTGATCGTGCGGGAGGCCCTGATCGCGGTCGGAGCGGCGTGGGTCGGGCTGGCCGCAGGCAGGAAGATGGAGGTGCGCCGCCTCGGCAAGCTGGCGACGCTCCTGCTGTATGCCGCCATCTCCTGGTTCTTCGTCGGGAGAGGGGCCGACCTCGACTGGATCGTCGCCGCTGCCTGGATCGTCGGGATCCCGGGGCTCGTCCTGTACTACGTCGTCGGGGTCCAGTACGTGGGCGACGCCAGGCGGATGGTCACGGGGTCACGCTGATGGGCGGGGCGGCCGACGAGTAGGCGGCCCGGCGGTTACGATCGACGGTCGAAGGGGAGCAGACGTGAACGTTCCAGACGATCTCAAGTACGCCGACACGCACGAGTGGGCTCGCCTCGTGGACGATGGCACCGTGACGCTCGGGATCTCCGACTTCGCCCAGGGCCAGCTCGGCGACGTCGTCTTCATCGGCCTACCCGCCGTCGGAGCGACCGTCACCGCCGGTGAGCCGTTCGGGGAGATCGAGTCGACCAAGTCTGTCTCCGACCTCTACGCCCCGGTCACCGGCGAGGTCGCTTCCGTGAACGGTGCGCTCGGCGACTCCCCGGAGCGCGTCAACGCCGACCCGTACGGCGAAGGATGGATGATCGTCATCCGCGCCGCAGACGTCTCATCCCTCGACCGTCTCATGGACGCCGCCGCCTACCGGGCGTTCGTCGAGACCTGACCGCAGCACCTGCTGACCCTCAACTCGAAGTTGAGGGTCACGTAGTACGATGACCGGATGCAGGATGAGGAACGGGGCGAGCCGTTGGAGGAGCACGACCCGACCGTTGCCTACGCCCCGGCGACCCGGCAGGGCGCCGCCGAGGGTCAGGGGTCGAGAGTCGCCGGTGCCTTCAGGTACGCCCTCGTCGTCGAGAGTGGGCCCCAGGCGGGCCTGACGTATGTCTTGGGGACCGGGGAGACGACCGTCGGCAGGTCGGACGAGGCGGACATCTACCTCGGCGACGTCACGGTGAGCCGCATGCACGCCAAGTTCGTCGTCGACGAGGAAGGGCTGAGCGTCGACGACCTCGGGAGCACCAACGGCACCTACGTGAACATGGAGCGCTTCGACAGCCGGCAACTGCACCCCGGCGACGAGATCATCATCGGCAAGTTCCACCTCGGAGTCGTGGTCGGCAATGGCTGAGCGCCGCGAGCGCGGGCGCAGCATCGGTGAGGTCATCACGATGCTCCGCCAAGAGTTCCCCGAGTTGAGCGTCTCGAAGATCCGGTTCCTCGAGGGCCAGGGGCTCGTCGAGCCCGAGAGGAGCCCCGCCGGCTACCGGATGTTCACCGACGTCGACGTGCGCCGCATCCAGTACATCCTCCGCGAGCAGCGCGACCACTTCCTCCCCCTCAAGGTCATCAAATCGAAGCTGACCGCATGGGAGCGGGGCGAGGAGCCGTCGGCCGCCACCGAGTCCGGGCCCCCGCCGGAGGCGTACTTCGCCGCCTCGGGTGTCTCTCTCAACGAAGACGAGCTGTCGCGTGCGACCGGGCTCAGCCCTCGCCAGATAGGACTGCTGGTCTCCGAGGGGGTGCTCGAGGCCATGGAGTTGCCGGGAGAGGGCAGAGTCTTCCTCGACGACGCGCTCACGATCGCCCGAGCCGCCGCCCGTCTCCTCCGTCAGGGCCTCGAGCCGCGCCACCTGCGAGCCGTGCGGCTCGCAGCAGACCGCGAAGTCGACCTGATGCGCCAGCTCGTCGCTCCTCTGCTGCGGCACCGCAATCCGGACAACCGCAGGAGGGCTGCAGAGATGCTCGCCGACTGCTCGCAGGCGTCGGCCTTGATGCAGGAGGGCATCGTGCGCGCCCGCGTCAAGAAGATGCTCGAGGGATGACGTGAGGAGGCTGCTCGCCGGACTGGCGATGGCCGCTGCCCTCCTCCCACCCCCGGGCGGTGTCCCCGTCTCGCTCGAGTCGATCGCCGCCCCCAGCATCTCAGCTCCCCGGTGGATCGTGTACGACGTCACGGCGGACGTCGTGCTCGCCTCCAGGAACCCGGACGAAGAGTCGGCGATGGCGTCCGTCACGAAGATCATGTCCGCCCTCGTGGTGCGGGACCAAACCG
>Ga0214472_10006570_pt1 | contig 12176 bp, 13 predicted proteins | sample RVTome_6_FD_207662 | JGI IMG/M metagenome (GOLD analysis project Ga0214472, IMG submission 207662) | Soil microbial communities from uranium-contaminated site in the Upper Colorado River Basin, Wyoming, United States - RVT140D175 | ecosystem: Environmental > Terrestrial > Soil > Contaminated >... | reverse complement strand
CGCCGGCGACCTATGCGGCAATCATCAACCTGCTGCTGGTTCCGGTGTTGGCCCTCGTATTTCTCGGCAAACGCGGCGCGTTGCCGCTTGTAGCCGTGATGCTTGGGGCTGCGATGTTCGCGGCACTTAGCCGTGGCGGCCTTCTCGCGCTGGCCGCGGGCTTGGGTTTCACGGCTGTTTGCTCACGACGTGCCCAGCTTCTGAAGCCACGCGCATTGGAGATAACACTCGCTTTGCTCGCGGCTGGTTGGATCATTGCAACCGTGCTGCGCGCGCTGCCCTCGTCGCAGACGGAAGCCGCGCCGAGCGCGGAGGGGCGTGTGGAGTCGTCACTTTCTCGTCTCGAGCTCTACGCACAGTCGTGGACCGCATTGCGCGAGCGCCCGTTCACTGGCACCGGCTACCTGACCTTCCGCTATACGCTCGAGCAGCGCCGCGCGCAGGTGCCGAGCTACGGCAAGACGAGCGAGACCTGGTTCGTGCACAACGACTACCTGCAAACATTGCAGGAACTTGGGCCACTTGGGCTGCTCGCGTTTCTCGGCCTCACCGTATTTCCGCCGCTGCTCGCTTATCGGCGACTTCCGGACCTGGCCGTAGAGCAACGCCCGGTCGTTGTGGCTGTCGCGGCGGCACTGGCAGCCATGTCGGTCCATGCCTTGGTGGATTTCCCATTCTATGTTCCCATTTGCTTGTTGTTGTACGGCGCATTGCTTGGTGCGCTCGATCGGCGCTTACGAAGAACCGCGAACGAATTGACAGTGGAGTGGCGAACCTCGCCGCTGCTTCGAATCGCGCGCGCAGGCGTTCTGACACTCGTCGCGCTGGTCCTCTTGCGACCCGTCGCCGCAGAGGCTGCGGCGGAGTGGGGATTGCGAAAGGCCGCGGCCGGAGAAGGACAAGTCGCCGCGTTCTGGCTCGGAGCCGCGCAACGCATCGAGCCCGGAGACTGGCGCTACCATTGGTACGCGGGACGGTTCTGGGACGCGCAAGCAATGAAAACGGGCAATCGGGAAGCGGCAAGACTTGCGGCATACGCATTTGCCGCTGGCTTCGCTGCCAATCCTCTGGAAGTCAGGAATCTTCTGGGCAAGATCTCCGTGCACCGCCGCCACGGGCAATTGCTGCGGGATCCCGCCGACCCGATCACCTTGCGGCAATGGTTGGCGCAGGCCAAAGCGCTGGCGCCACTGAACCCAGAGGTACAGGGGGAGCTCGCCCGATGAAGCGGCGCGCTTTGGGCTTCACGCTGGCTGAATTGGTGATCGTCATCGCAATCGCCGCTATTCTTGCCGCCATTGCGATCCCCCAGTTCAATCTACGTGAAATCGACGCCGCTTGGTTCCACGACCAAGTGCGTTCCGGCGTTCGATACGCGCAGCGCACCGCGGTGGCACAGAGACGCTGCGTATTCGTATCTGTCACGCCGACGCAGCTGAGCCTCCTGTACGGCGATCCCACCTGCGCCATCACAGCGACCCAGGTAACGGACCTGGCAACCAATCAGGCTTTCGTGCTTACGGCACCGACGGGCGTAGCACTCGGCGCGGCACCCAACCCGTTCAGCTTCAATGGTCTCGGGCAGCCGAGCTCGGCGGCGTCCGTCAGCGTCGATGGCAAGACCGTGACCGTGAACGCGGAGTCAGGCTATGTCCAATAGCCGTCAGCGCGGGCTGTCGCTCATCGAAACGGTGATCTTCATCGTGGTGCTGGGCATCGGCATCGCGGGTCTGGCCATTCTCTATAACCAGCTCACGCTGGCGAGCGTCGACCCGCTGGTGCGCAAGCAGGCAGTTGCCATAGCCAGCTCGCTGATGGAGGAGATTCAGCTGCGGCCATTCACATACTGCGATCCTGACGATCCATTGGTCTTTACGGAAACCAGCCCGCTCGGGTGCTCTTCTCCCGCGCAACGCGAGTCAGCAACTATCGGTCCGGAAGGTGAGTCCAGGTACGCAGACCCGCGCTTCGACAATGTCAGTGACTACCACGGCTTCAGCATGGCGGGCAGCATTCAAGACATCACCAATGCAACGATCAATGGCCTGACGGGCTACTCCGCCGACGTGCAGATCGCCGCCGCCGGCGGAGATTTCCCTGCTGCCATTCCTGCTGACGAAGCGCTGCGAATCACCGTGACCGTCACGGGCCCCGCCAACACGCAAGTCGTTCTGCAAGGCTACCGCCTGCGCTATGCGCCCAACTCGCCCTGAGCGCGGAGTGACGCTTATCGAGTTGGTGATGACGATCGTGATCGTTGGCATCATCCTCGCCGCCATCGCTTTCTTCATCAATCCGCTGCGCCAGGGCACCGACCTCGCGCTTCGCGCCGAGCTCACGGACATCGCCGACAACGCGCTGCAACGCATGGGCCGAGATGTGAAGCTCGCCCTGCCCAACAGCGTGCGTACGGCGACCGCGGGGACTTCCGAGTTCGTGGAGTTCATCGCGGTGCGCACGGCCGGCCGCTACCGCGCCGACGGTGGCGGGCCAGCGGGCGGCGTCGACTGCGACAACGACGACGCAACCCTTGCCGCGCCCGACAATGACCAGTTGTCGTTCGACCTGCCCGCCGGAGACCGCTGTTTCAAGACCCTCGGCAAGCTGCCCGGTACCGTTGCCGCCGGCAGCGACCAGCTGGTCCTCAACAATTACGGCTTTCCCGACCAGAACGCATACCAGACGGCGGGCACGCTCAACCGCGTCGTGGTGGCCGCCGTCGATACCTCGGAAGCCGCGCGCGACCGCGTCAGTTTTGCGCCGACGACGTTCGTTCGCGCGCTGCACGATTCGCCCGGCAAGCGCTTCTTCGTCATCTCCGGGCCGGTCACGTACGAGTGCGACCTCGCCGCCGGAAGGGTCCTGCGGCACAGCGGCTACGCGCTGTCGGCGGCGCAGCCCACGGTCTTCGGCGGCACGCCCGCTTTGGTTGCCGAGCACGTCAGTTTCTGCGAATTCGAGTACACCCCGAGCGTATCGGCCCAGCTCGGTCTGCTCACGCTGCGCCTGCGACTGCAGCGCCAGCTGTTTGGCGGCACCACAGAAACCGTGAGCCTCTATCACGCGGTACACGTGAACAACGCGCCATGAAGCCGGCCCTTCGCCGCGCCGGCGGCTTCGCCCTCGTGCTGGCGCTGTTCCTGATAGTGTCCCTCGGCGCGATCGGCGCCTACCTGCTCGCGGTGTCGAACGTACAGGTCGAGACTGGGATCATGGACGAGCAGGGCGCGCGCGCCTATCAGGCGGCGCGTGCGGGCCTGGATTGGGGTGCCTACAGGGTGCTTCGCAACGGCATCTGTCCCGTCGGAACCACAACCATTCCCTTAGCGTCCGGCTTCTTTGCCGAAATTGTCTGTACCCCGTTCGGTCTCGAGAACGAGGGCGGGACGTCTGTGTCCACCTACCGCATCGTGTCCACTGGCTGCAACGCGACCCCATGCGCCAGCGGCACGGGTGCGGCCTACGTGGAGCGGCAGCTTCAACTCACCGTGGCGAACTGAACGCAGGGAAAACTGGATAATTGGGAATATGTTACTTTTACAGAAATCTCATTGACAACAAGCGGTTATTGATTTATTTTCAAGTTAAATCAGGGAGTTGAGGGCAATGCCCGGAATGAAGTGGCCATTTACGCACAGCGGACGCGAACCTGGGTGGCTTGTGGTGAGCCTGCAACCGGGCAAGCTGAGTTTTGTGCATGGCCAGCAGGCGCCGGGCGGGGCCGCGAGCATAGATGTCTGCGATACACGGGCCTTTGAGGGTGATTTCGAAAGCGCACAGCACTTGGCCAGGGAACACGGATTCAATCGCTACCGGTGCTCCACGCTCTTGTCGCCGGGCGAATACCAGATGCTCCTGGTGGAGGCGCCCAATGTGCCGCAGGCCGAACTGAAGACCGCGATCCGCTGGCGCATCAAGGACCTTCTCGACTACCACGTCAATGACGCAACGGTCGATGTGCTCGCCGTGCCGCCCAATCCGGCAGGCAGCGAGCGCGCGCAATCGATGTATGCGGTGACAGCGCGCAATGATCTCATTCAAGCATGCATCGGGCGCTTCGAGAGCGCCCGCATTCCCCTGACCGTAATCGATATCCCCGAAACCTCGCAGCGCAATATCGCCGCGCTGTTCGAGCACGACGACCGCGGCCTCGCCATGCTTTACCTGGGCAGCGCCGAAGGGTTGCTGACGATCAATTTTCGCCATGAGCTGATGCTCGCGCGACGCATCGACGTCGGGGTTCAGGAATTGGCGTCGGCGACCGGCGCAGCGCGCGAAGAGCTGTTGCAGCGCGTGCTGCTCGAGCTGCAGCGCACTTTTGACCACTTCGACCGGCAATTCGCGTACGTGCCCGTGGCGAAGCTGATGCTCGCACCCGATCCCGAGGAGACGGGGCTGCTGGAGTTCCTGGCAGGCAACCTGGACATGCCCGTCGAGCGGGTGCACCTTTCCGCGGCCATCAGTTTCAGCGCCCGCGCCGAACTGGAGCCGAGCGAGGAATGGCGGCTTTTCCACCTCATCGGCGCCGCACTGCGGCACGAGTCCAGGGCGTTGTAGGGCGTCAGGCATGAGCCAGCAGATCAATCTCTTCAATCCGCTCTTCATGCGCAAGGAGAAGTACTTCTCCTCGCGAACCATGCTGCAGAGCCTGGGATTGATCGTGCTGGGCCTCCTGGCCATCTACGCGTACGCGTTTTGGCAGTCGAGCGACCTCGAACGCCTCGCCGCCGGTTACAGCCGCCAGCTGGCCGTGCAGCGCGACCAGTTCCTGTCGCTGAGCGCTCAAGGGCGCAGCAAGTTGCTCGAGGCGGAAGTGGCGCGGCTGGAGGCCGACGTCAGGGCGCGCCGCGGCGTGCTCGACCTGGTGCAGGGAGGTGGACTCGGCAACACGGACGGGTTTTCACGCTATTTCGCTGCGTTCGCGCGACACCCCATGCGCGGCGTATGGCTGACCGGCTTCAGCGTCGGCGACAACGGCAACGTGCTCAGTATCCGCGGCCGGGTCCTGCATCCGGAACTTGTGCCGGCCTATCTCAAAGCGCTGAACGAGGAAGACGTGATGCGCGGGCGGCTGGTGACCGAGCTCAAGCTCGTCGCCAGGGATGAATCGGACGTGCGCCGAGGCTCCGCAGCCGGCGCGCATGCGGGGCCGGTGCGCTTCGTAGAATTCAATCTGTCCGCACCGCTGCGGTTGGCGGCGACACACAAGCCTGCGGCCAAGGGGGGGCGGCCGTGAAAGCCCTGCTCAAGCGATACGCGGAACGCATCGATAGCGCCTCGCTGCGCGAGCGCGTGCTGCTGTTCCTGGCAACGGCGCTGGTGCTGATTTTCCTGGTCAATGTTGCGCTCATCAAGCCACTGCGCGACGCGCAACGCCGCCTGGGCTCGGACATCGCGCAAAACGAACGCGAGCTGCGCACGATCCAGGGCGAAGTGCAGCGCCTGGCGCGCGCTCGCGATGTGGATCCCGACACGCGCAACCGCGAGCGCGCCGCCGTCCTGCGCGCGGAGCTCGCCGATCTTGACGCGCGGATTGGCGAGGAGCAGCGCCGCTTCACCACGCCGCAGCGCATGGGCGACGTGCTCGAGGAAATGCTGGCGCGCGAGAAACGCCTGCGCCTGATCGATCTGAAATCCCTGCCCGTGACGGATATGTCTGCGACGCAGGGACAGGCGGGGCGGCGCGTGTTCCGCCACGGCGTCGAGCTGACGCTCGCCGGAAGCTATCTCGACCTGTACGCCTACCTTTCGGCTCTCGAAGGCCTGCAGACGCAACTCTACTGGGGGCGCGCCGAGATGTCGGTCGCCGAGCATCCGGTGGCAACCCTTAAGCTCACGGTGTACACGCTGAGCTTCGATCAGGCCTGGCTGGTGGTATGAATCGCGCCCTCATCTTGCTGCTGCTTTGTTTCCCCGGACCTGCCTCTGCGCAACGGGGCGCGCTCGTCGATCCGACGCGTCCGCCCAGTATGAGCGTCGAATCCGGTGCCAAGGAATCCGCCGCCCCGGCCGGCCCGCAGCTGCAATCGGTGCTGATCTCTCCGACTCGGCGCGTGGCCGTAATCAGCGGCAGCACGGTGGTTCAGGGCGGAAAGTACGGGAATGCCACCGTGGCCTCGATCTCCGAGGGAGCGGTACTGTTGCGCTATACCGATCGCGAGGAGACGCTGCACCTCACACCCGGGGTGGTCAAGCGCGACCGGCCCGCCGGTGCCGCGGCGCAATCGCACAAAGGAAATACCCGATGAAGCACTTCATGGCATGGCTGGGTGTGCTGCTCATGATCGGCTGCGCCACCCCACCGCCGCGACCAACCAGCGTGGACCCGGCGATCAGCGGCGAGATCGACAAGGCGATCGCAGGGCCCGGACCGCAACAGGCCGAGCTGCCGCAGCAAGCACTCCTGCCGCCACTGCGCATGGAAATGCCCAGCGTGGAGGGCCGGCCGATCGATCCGCGGTTCGACCTTTCGGTCAGCAATGCCCCGGCGGCCCAGGTGTTCATGGCGATCGCCGCGGGGACGCGTTACTCGATGCTTCTCAATCCGGGCGTCAGCGGCATGATCACCGTCAACCTTAAGGACGTCACGGTGCGCGAAGCGCTGGATTCGCTGCGCGAGCTCTACGGCTACGACTACCGCTTCGACGGCACGCGCATCTTCGTGCAGCCGGCCGGGTTGCAGACCAAGATCTACCGCGTCAATTACCTGCTCGGTCAGCGCCGCGGCACCAGCGACCTGCGGGTACAGTCGGGCTCGCTCGCGGACTCCGCCGCGCCCGGCGGTCCGCCAAGTCCTGCTTCGCCCGCGAGCCCCGTTTCCGGCGCTGCGGGGAGTCAGACCTTCGGCGGTGGCGCCGCGCGCTCGCTCGACAGCACGCGCGTGACGACAACTATTGTGAACGACTTCTGGGGAGACTTGCGCAGCGCGCTGACGGCCATCGTGGGATCGGGCGATGGGCGCAGCGTGGTGGTATCGCCGCAATCGGGCGTGGTCCTGGTGCGCGCCTTCCCGACCGAGCTGCGCGCCGTGGAAAGTTACTTGCTCGAAACCCGCCTGGTCGTCGAGCGGCAGGTGATGCTCGAAGCCAAGGTGATCGAAGTCACGCTTGCGGAAGGGTTTCAATCGGGCATCAACTGGGCGCTGTTCCGCACGCACGACAGCCCGCGCGGCGCCATCGGCCAGGTCGGCAACAACACCACGCTGGGAACCAGTACCAGCGGTACAAGCCTGAGCGGCGGCGGTATCACTGTGAACCCGGCCGCGGGCACGCTCGCCTCCGCGGCGACGCTGGCAGGAAATGGCGGGGCAGTCTTTGGCCTCGCGTTCCAGACGTCCAATTTCGCAGCGCTGCTGCAGTTCCTGGACTCGCAGGGCACCACGCAAGTGCTCTCCAGCCCGCGCATCGCGACCTTGAACAATCAGAAGGCGGTGCTCAAGGTCGGCACGGACGAATTCTTCGTCACGAATGTGGCCACCGTGACGACGACCACCGGAACCACCACCCAGCAAACGCCGACGGTGACGGTGGCTCCGTTCTTCTCCGGCATTATGCTGGACGTCACGCCGCAGATCGATCAGTTCAACAACATAACCCTGCACATTCATCCGTCGATCAGCGAAGTGACGGAATCGCGTCGGGTGGTGGATCTCGGCGGCACGATCCCTTCCATCACGTTGCCGCTTGCAAAATCGGCGGTGAACGAGTCCGACACGGTGGTGCGCGTCACCGACGGCAACATCGTCGCCATCGGCGGCCTGATGAGCGTGGACGTGCGCGACGGACGCACCGGCATCCCGGGCGTCGCCGACTCCAACGTGCTGCTGCGCAATTCCGACCGCCAGGCGCGCAAGCGCGAGATCGTTATCCTGCTCAAGCCGACCATCATCCAGAACGACGCCAGCTGGGGTCAGGATCTGCGCGAGACGCGCGAGCGGCTGGAGCGCTTCATTCCGCAGCGCCCGGCGCAGGAAACCGGCGCGCGGTGAACTACTTCAGGCATTTCGGCCTGCGCGAGGCGCCGTTCGGCATCACGCCCGATACCAGCTTCTTCTATGCTTGCCGCAGCACCCAGGAAGCGCTCAACACGCTGCTGATCGCGCTCGGCAACGGCGAGGGCTTCATCAAGATCACGGGAGAGGTCGGCACCGGCAAGACGCTGCTGTGCCGGAAGTTTCTCGCCACGCTGGAGGCCAACTGGGCGAGCGCGTATATCCCGAACCCGAATCTGGAGCCGCGCGCCCTCGTGCTCGCCATCGCCGAAGAACTCGCCGTGCACGTGGAGCCCGACGTGGACCAGCACCACCTGCTGCGCGGCATCACGCGCGCCTTGCTCGATCACGCGCGCCATGGGCGGCGCGTGGTGCTGTGCATGGACGAAAGCCAGGGCATGCCCCTCGACACGCTGGAGACCCTGCGCCTGCTCACCAACCTGGAGACCGAGAAGCGCAAGCTCCTGCAGGTGGTTCTGTTCGGTCAGCCGGAGCTCGACCGCAAGCTGGCTTCCGAGTCGATTCGCCAGCTGCGGCAACGCATTACGTTCCAGTGCGCACTGTGCGGGCTGCACAAAGACGAGATCGGGGCCTACGTCGAACACCGGCTGGCGATCGCCGGGCGCGTCGGCGGACCACTGTTCGATGCCGGGGCGCTGCGCGCGCTGCACCGTGCCAGCCGTGGCGTACCACGGCTCGTCAACATCCTCGCGCACAAGGCGCTGTTGCTGGTGTTCGGCGAGGGCGGACGTTGCGCCTCGCGCCGTCACGTGCATGCCGCAGCGGTCGATACGCCTGCGGCTGCGCCAGTGAGCGTCTGGTGGTGGCCGCGGCTGCGTGCTACCCGCGCCGCGGACTAGGCCTGCGCCGTGAGCATCATCAACAAGATGCTGCAGGAGCTCGATCGCCGTCATGCGCGTGCGGCGCCGCCCGGGCAATCGTTGCACCCCGAGGTGCGCGCGGTGCGCGCCGCGCGCAGTTCGAGCGAATGGTTCTGGCGCACTGTGGCGGGCCTAATGCTCGTCGCGGCCGCCTGGACCTTGTGGGTGGTGTATCAGTTGCAGCCGCGCTCGATCGCGACCGAGCTTGCCGAGCGCGCGGCGGAGAACAGCCGCCGGCGCGCGATTTCGGCGCCGGCGCCGAAGAAATCTGCGCCCTTGGCGGCTCTAGCGTCTGCGCCTGCGCCGGCCGAGGCAGTCGCGGCTAAGCCAGCACCGGAGAAACTCGTCGCGCCGATCGAAATGCTGCGCCTTGCGCTCACCATCGACACGCCGCTAGCGCCGCGTCCGCCGCGACAGGCCGCCCCGGCGCCCACGGGAGAGCGCATGCGGGTGGCGGCAGCGCCGAAGCCGCGCGCCGAGCCAGCGCGTGCCGCGCCGGCGCACATCGAGAAGCGCGAGCGGGATCGCTCGCCGGCGGATCGCGCGGAGTATCATTTTCGCCGGGCGGCGCAGATGCTGGAGCGGGGGCGCGTCGCCGATGCCGACGATGCCCTGCTGGCGGCGCTCGATGCCGATGCCGCGCACCAGGCAGCGCGCCAGACGCTGGTGGCGCTCTATATCGAGCAGAGGCGCATCGAAGACGCCCGGCGCCACCTGCAGGAAGGGCTTGCGATCAACCCGGGGTACGCGCCGTTTGCGGTCGCGCTGGCGCGCATTCACGTGGATCGCGGCGATTTCGCCGTGGCGCTGACGGTGCTCGAGCGGGCAGCCGTTGCGGGACGCGGCAATCCGGACTATCACGCGCTGCATGGGGCGGTGCTGCAGCGACTGGGGCGTCATGGCCCGGCGGCGGACGCCTATCGGCTGGCCTTGGGATCCGCCCCGCAAAGCGGCGCCACCTGGGTCGGGCTGGCGATCTCGCTGGAGGCTCAAGGCCACCTGCTCGAAGCGGCGGAGGCCTACCGCCGCGGCGTGGCCTCGGGGACCCTGGCAGACGAGGTCCGAGCGTACGCGGATCAGCGCGCTCGCCAACTGCGGTAGCTTACGCCGCGCTGGAGGCGCCTTCGCCGATCTGCTCCAGACGGTAGCCGTAGTTGTAGATCGGCACTACGCGAAATCCGGTCTCGGCGCGCAGATCGAGCTTCTTGCGCACCTGACTCACGTGGGTGTCCACGGTGCGCGTAATCAGATCACCGCTGCGGCCCCATACCGCCTCCTGCAGGTGACCGCGCGACAGCAGTCGCCCCAGGTTGCGGAACAGGACCACCGTCAGCTCGAATTCCTTCGGCGTCAGTTCGATCCGCTCCCCGTTGCGCCGTACCTCGCCCTTGGCGGTATCGATTTCGAACGGGGGAAACGCGAGCAGCTTCTCCTCCTCGCGTGGATATGCCCGGCGCAGCAGCGCGTGCACGCGCGCGATCGTCTCCTGCCGGCGTACCGGCTTGATCATGTAGTCGTCCGCCCCGTTCTCGAGCGCGAAGACGATGTCCTGCTCGGCATCGCGCACGGTCACGAACAGAACGGGCACCTGCTTCGACACGTTGGAGCGCAGCCACATCAACACGTCAACGCCCGATACATCCGGCACCTGCCAGTCAATGACGAACAGATCGAAGCTCTCCCGGCCGGCGTGCTTCATGGCATCCCGACCGCTCAGGTAGCCGTGCACGTCATGACCGTCGTCGGCCAGCCAGCGCTTGAGCAGCGCCAACTGATCTGGATCATCTTCGAGAATTGAAATCCGCAAGCCTCGCTCCCTTTGGGAGGAATGATACTGCCAGGTGCCCGGCAAGCCCAAGTGCTATGGCACAATCGCGCCACCCTGGAATCGCCATGCGTATCGCCTTGCTGGGCGCCGGCACCATCGCCCGCCTCGTACTCCAGCACCTCCGTCGCGGGGACCTGCCCGGGATCGAGGTGATCGGCATCGGCGGGCGCAGCGCCGTCTCTCGGGGCGCGGCGCTTGCGGCGGAGCATGCGCTCCCGTTTGTCGTCGGCGGCCGGGCCTTGCTCGCCCTACGACCGCAGGTCGTTGTCGAGGCGGCCTCCCACGACGCCGTGCGGGAGCACCTGGTGCCATTTCTCGACTCCGGGGTGGGGGTGGTGGTCCTATCGGCAGGCGCGCTGGCCGACGATCGCCTGCGCAAAGCGGCGGAGGGCGCGGCGCGTCGCAGCGGCGCGCAGTTATACGTGCCGTCGGGCGGCATCGGGGGGCTCGACGCATTGAAAGCGGCCTGTGTCGCCGGCGTGGACGAAGTCGGCATTCGAGTGGCCAAGCCGCCCAAGGCGTGGAAGGGAATTCCCTACGTGGAAGCGCTGGGCATCGACCTCGACGGCGTGACGCAAGCCTGCACCCTGTACAAGGGGGCCGCGCGCGAAGGCGTGCCGCATTTCCCGCAGAATGTGAACATCGCGGCGGTGCTGTCGCTGGCGGGAATTGGCTTCGACCGAACGCAGCTCGAGGTGGTGGCCGATCCCGCGTTGACCCATAACACGCATACGATTCGCGTGGCCGGCAGGAGCGGGCGGTTTACGGTGGTGCTCGAGAACGTGCCATCGCCCGACAATCCGAAAACGGCCTGGCTTGCCTGCTACAGCGCTCTGGCAGCACTGCGCTCCCTGGCCGCGGGCATTCGATACGGGACCTAAGTACTTGATGGGCTTGGCGACTCGAAGTCGCGGCCTGTCTCAAGGAGGGGTGCGTCACGCACGGGTGGTTCACGCGCGATTCCTTGACTAAGCAAAGGATTTCTCACATAATTTCCGGTTCCGCCGGAGGGGTGCCCGAGCGGCTAAAGGGGGCAGACTGTAAATCTGTTGGCCTTGCGCCTACGTTGGTTCGAATCCAACCCCCTCCACCAGCATCCGGCGGTCCCGGCGGTGAGGCGGCACATGGCGTGGGCGAGGTGAACTGGCGGGTGTAGCTCAATGGTAGAGCAGAAGCCTTCCAAGCTTATGACGAGGGTTCGATTCCCTTCACCCGCTCCAACAGAGGATGGCCCATGTAGCTCAGTGGCAGAGCACTCCCTTGGTAAGGGAGAGGTCATGCGTTCAATCCGCATCATGGGCACCACGGACAACCGCAGCGCGTAGAGACTGAACGGAAACGAAAGAAGGCCATGGCAAAAAGCAAATTCGAGCGTACGAAGCCGCACGTGAACGTGGGCACGATCGGGCACGTGGATCACGGCAAGACGACGCTGACGGCGGCGATGACGCACATTTTGGCCAAGAAGTACGGTGGT
>Ga0214472_10006569_pt1 | contig 12178 bp, 11 predicted proteins | sample RVTome_6_FD_207662 | JGI IMG/M metagenome (GOLD analysis project Ga0214472, IMG submission 207662) | Soil microbial communities from uranium-contaminated site in the Upper Colorado River Basin, Wyoming, United States - RVT140D175 | ecosystem: Environmental > Terrestrial > Soil > Contaminated >... | reverse complement strand
TGCGTTCAATTCGAACGACGGCCCCCAGATTCCGAACCCTGCAGCGCAGCAAAAAGCAGCAGCGCCTTGCAGGCTGCGGCAATGGCGGACGCGACATCGGTCTCGCGCTTATTGTGGACGGCGCCGGCACCAGCTCGAGATGCAGGATGGGACGGGGCAAACTCACGCTCGGGATCGTCGAGGGTCTCGAGAGCACGAGCACTCTGCTCGGTGTTGCCCCGGGCGGCCGTGATCAGCACGCCCGTGTCGCGGAAGGTCAGCTTCACCGCGGCTCTTTGCATTCGCCACGGCGCGCGGCCATTCTCCTCGGAGATCTCGTCCCAATCCAGTAGGGGTGCTCCGAATGCGACGATCTCAGCCCTCAGCTCACGTAGCCGTCGACCCAGCGGGGCGCCGCAGTCTCTTCGATGTGTAGAGGCACCCACGTCCTGTCGCGGAGCGCTGCCGCCCCGCTTGGCTTGAAGACGCCATCCTCATAGACCGCGTCGATGGCCTGACTCATGACCTCAACTCAGCCTTCATTCTGCGCCTCTCCGCTCCCGGGGATGGCAGCGGCTCACGACCTGGCGCAGGTCGTCGACGTCCACGCGGGTGTAGCCTGCGGTGCCTGTAGGTTTGCGGCCCGAACAGATCATGGAGTTCATCACACCAAGCCCCGACGCTCGACGAGCGCCAGGGCCACGAGCGTCGCGGTCAGCAACGCCATCGCGACTGTCGGGACCTGACCGAGGGCGATCAGCGCGGCCGCACCGAGCGCGGAAAGTAGGCCGCGGGCCATCGGGGCGCGACCGGTGGCGCGCCATAGGGCGGCCCCCGTTCCCGTCACGAACAACACAGTGCCGATTCCGAGAGCCGTCCGCGCCCCGACCGAGAGAGGCTCCCCAGGGTGGGCCAGCGCCTGCTCGGTGGCCGCCGCCACCCCGATCACGCCGCACAGCATCGGGAAGTGGAGGACGCTGAAGATGTCCCGAGCGAGGCACGACCGATCGGCGCCTTCCCTTGCCATCAGGGCGCTCTCGAGAGCGGCTCGGGCATGGCGGAAGTAGCTCCACCAGAGACCGCAGGTCACGGCCACGGTGAGGGCGCCGGTGAGAACCGTCTCCAGGTTTCTGGGTGCCCCCGAGAGACCGGCGGCGGCCACGATCAGCGTTTCCCCGAGGGCGATGATGACGATCAGTCCGTGGCGCTCAGCGAAGTGCTCCGGGTGAATGTTCCAGCCCTCGAGCTGCCCGCCGACGCCCGCCGCGACCAGGTCCAGGGCCACGGCCAGCCCCCAGCACCAGTACTGGAGGTTCCCCCCGAGGAGAACTCCGACCCCGACCGCCACAAGTCCGGTCACGGAGAGCAGGCCGAAGACGCGAACCGCCCGCCGCTGGGCGGCGTCCTCCCAGGCGACCCGGTAGTACAGCAGCAGGCCGAGCACCCGGACCGCGATGTAGGGCGCGGCGAACCAGAATGCCCCGCTACCCAGCGCGGTCGGAATCCCCACGGCCATGAAGAACGCCGCGGCCGTGGCGAGCATCGCGGTCGCCTGTACGGCGGTGTGGTCGGTGTTGGCCGCGTTCAGGGCCCAGGTGTACTGGGTCCAGGCCCACCAGACCAACCAGAACACGAGCAGCGCGCCACCGGCCGTCGGGAGGTCGAAGTGCCCGTGAAAGAGCGCAGCCACCTGCGTGACGCAGAAGACGAACACAAGGTCGAAGAACAGTTCGATGAACGTGACCTTCTGGTCGTGGGGCGAAACGATCGGGACGCCGGTCATGGGATTCCGCTTCGAGCGGCTTCGCCGCAGAACTCCGCGTCGACCTCGGGAGGTGCCGCGGTCCGGAGGCGCCAGACAAAGCCGGGGCTGGCGTCCGCCAGGGCGTTGATCCGCTCGAGCTGGCACTCTCTCGTCATGACTCCTCCCGTGAGTCCGCCGGAACCCAGCCTAACCGATGGGCCGGCTGGGGGCCCGGATCAGCGGTAGCCGGCGGCCTGGGTCTCGTAGAGCTCCGCGTAGGGTCCTTTGCGGCCCATGAGGTCCGCATGGGTACCGACCTGGGCCACCCGGGCGCCGTCCAGCACGACGATCAGGTCGGCCATGCGCACCGTGCTGAAACGGTGCGAGACGAGAATCGTCACGGTGCCGACCCCGACGCCGCTCGACGCTCTCGCCGCGGAGCGGGCGGCAGCCGCGTAGCGCTCGAACAGGGCGTGCTCGGTCTCGGCATCGAGGGCCGCGGTGGGCTCGTCCAGGATCAGCAGCAGCGGCTGTTCGCGCATGAAGCCCCTCGCCAGGGCGAGCTTCTGCCACTGTCCGAAGGAGACTTCGACGCCGCCGGGCCAGCTCCGGCCGAGTTGGGTCTCCAGTCCCGCGGGGAGACGCTCGACAACGTCGTCGGCACCAGCCCGCGCCACGGCGGCGACGAGAGCCGGCTGCTCGTCCAGCCGGGGGACGTCTCCGAGGCCCACGGAGTGACGCGCGAGCAGCTCGAAGCGGAAGAAGTCCTGGAACGCGCCCGCCGTGCGCGAGCGCCACTCCTCGGCACGGATCTCCGCGAGCGCCGTGTCGTCGATCAGGATCCGCCCGGCGGTGGGCTCGTAGAGCTTGGAGAGCAGCTTCACGAGGGTGGTCTTCCCGGCTCCGTTCTCCCCAACGAGGGCCACCACCGCGCCTGCGGGGAGCGTGAGATCGACCGAGTCCAGAACGAGGTGCTCGGTTCCAGGGTAGGCGAAGGAGACGCCCTCGAAACGGATCCCTTCCCGGATCCGGCCGGGTGCGGGCCGGTCGGCCGTGGCGGCGACCGAGGCCGCGTAGTCCTCCAGCCAGGCCAGGCGGCGGGAGCCGTCGAGCCAGATCCCGCGCAGGAAGCCGATCTCGCCGACGGCCGCGCCGATGTAGGCCGAAAGCCGCCCGCCAGCCGCGAGGACGAGCAGCACCTCCCCGGGGCCCGCCCGCAGGCCCGACGAAACGAAGACGATCGCCCCGACATACCCGCCACCGAACACGGTCCAAGCAAGAGCGTGCCATGCCGCGCTCCCCCACCGGGCCGCGGCGACCGGCCCATACCACCGCTCCCAGGCCTGTCGCCGGTCCCGGACCAGCCGCGGCCCGATCTGCGTGACGCGCACCTCCTTGCCCGGAGGCGCGCTCGTCGCGGTGGAGAACAGGTGCAGGGCGAGACGGGAGAAGGCCGCGCCCTGCTCCTCGGCCCGCCGCTCCACAGCGGGGCGCCAGCCCGAGCTCAAGACCGTCGGTACGGCGAACAGCGCGAGGACGGCGAGGGCGGGGTGGATCGACACCAGGAGCGCGATCGTGATGCCAAGCCGCAGCAGCCAGCCGCAGGTGCTGAACAGGGACATGTACATGTGATCGAGCACGAAGATCTGGTTGCGCAGGACTGAAAGGCGATCGAGGTACTCGGGGCGCTCCTGGTGGGCGATCGTCGCGATCGATCCCTGCAGCCGCGCGACGTGAGCTTCGAGGGCGATCGTCACCTTGTCCCGGAAGCGCCGCTGAACGCGGGTGCTGAGGGTCGTCAGGATCCAAGTCGCCGCCGCCGAGACACCGATCCCGAGGGCGGCTCCGTAGACGAGAGTGCGATCACCACGAAGCGCGCCTTCTCCCAGCAGCTTCAGCCAGAGCGCGATCAGGGCGTCCGGAAGAGCGGCGAGCTGGGAAAGCCCGAAGGACGTCGCCATCATCCGCGGCTCGTGGCGGTAGCCGAGCTTCAGCAGCCGCCACATCGACGGCAGCGCGGGCGGCATGCGCTCAGGAGAGGACATCGAACTCTCCCCCTTCCTCGTCCAGAGTCTCTCCGAAGCGCTTCGCCTGTAGGTCGAACATGGTCCGGTAGCGGCCGTTCAGCGCTATCAACTCGTCGTGGGTCCCCAGCTCGATCATCCGACCGTGCTCCAGGACGCAGATGCGGTCGGCGTGGCGCACCGTGGAGAAGCGGTGGGAGATCAGGATCGTCGTCGCCTTCCGCGTCGTCGCGAGCAGCCGGTCGAAGATCTCCGCCTCGCCGCGGACGTCGAGCTGAGAAGTCGGCTCGTCCAGCAGCACCAGGCCCGCACCGAGTCGCACGGCGCACAACGCTCGGGCCAGGGCGACGCGCTGCCACTGCCCCCCTGACAGGTCCGTCCCGCCCGGGTACCCGCGGGCCAGTGGCGTGTCCAGCTCTGCGAGCCCCAAGGCACCCGCCTCGGCCAGAGCGGCGGTCACGATCTCGTCGGATGCGCCACCCGGAGCCACGTTGTCGCGGAGCGACAGCTCGAAGCGGATGAAGTCCTGGAAGACGGCCGTGACCCGTGACCGCCAGGACTCCAGCTCCAGCTCGCGAAGGTCGACGCCGTCGACCTCGATGCTTCCGCGCTGCGGGTCGTAGAGCCGACACAGGAGCTTTGCGAGGGTCGTCTTCCCCGCTCCGTTCTGTCCCACGATGGCCAGGGAGGATCCGGCCGGAATCGCGAGGTCGAAGCCCTCCAGGACGGGGCCGTCGCCTCCCGGATAGGCGAAGTGGAGATCGCGGAAACGGAGCTCCTTCGCGGGCATTCCCTCAGCCGGTCGGGCGGCACGCCGCGAAGAGTCGAGGGCGCCCTTCTCGCTCATCGCGCGTTCGAGCCGGAGCACGGCGGCCACGGGTGCAGCGGCTCCGTCCAGGGCCCAGCTCACTCCTCCGAAGGCGATGGCGCTCACGCCGACCGCGACCTGTGCGAAGACCACGGCCCGCCCGAGGTCGATGCTCCCGTCCAGTGCGGAGGCCGCCAGCGCCGCGAACACGGCGACGTTCGCCAGGATGACGACCAGCAGGCTCCACAGGATCGGCTTCTCCCGCAAGCGCGTGGCCTGGTACTGGAGCTCGTGCAGCTGCGTCCGACGCGCGACGAAGCGATCCATGACCCAATCGACCAGGCCGAAGAGCCGGAGCTCCTTGGCGGCGGGCGGATCCACCGCGAGTCGGTAGGCGTAGTCGGCGTGACGGTGGGCCTCGCGCACCTCCGGCGTGTTGCGGTCCCGCCACACGCCACTCTCTCTCAGGAGCCAGTGGGTCGAGAGCCACGCTCCGGCCAGCAGCAGCGGCGGCCACCACGCGAAACCGAACAGGATCGCCGCGGAGGCGAGTCCGGTGACGGCGAGAGCCAGCCCCGACGCGATGAAGTCCATGTTGATGTACATCGGAGGCCCGGTCATGCCCAGGTCGAACTCCCGGGCGACCGCGAGGTCGCCGGTCAGCGCCGGGTCTTCGAGGTGGCCCATGCCCGGCGGCGCGACGCAGGCCGCCGTGAGCCGGTCGTAGAGCCAGGCCGCGACGCGGCTCCCGAGGTTCGCGCTGATCGCCTGGTGGAGCGGCGTGAGCACCTGGAGCAGGACGAACACGACGCTGACGACGGCGAGAGGAGTCGCCAGAGCGTCCCCACGCTCCACGGCCCGGACCAGCACCCCCATGCCCACCGCGAACGCGGCGGGGAGGAAACCGCGGAGGAGGAGCACGGCCCACCATGCGGTAGCCAGGAGTGCGTCCGCCCTCGGCAGGACGGCGAAGAACTTCCACTCCGCGCGCTCCTGCAGGCGAGTCAGCATCGAGAGACGTCTCCTCCCACTGCGGGGCTAGTAGATGGGGGTTGGGTCAAAAGCTCCTCAGAGCCGTCCCGAATTGTAAGCGTTCCGGTTGTGAGGATGCGAGGCGCGAGCAGGCCCGGCGCAGGCAGTGTATCGTGCGTCGCAGTAGGAAGAATCATGAATAGTCTGGGCCAGCGGCGAGGCCGTGATTTGAACCCGCCTCGTTCGGAGCGGCCGCTGCCGGATCGGCGTCAAGAACGGCGGAGGCCGAACTGTCGATACAAGGCGCACCTTCTCAGCGTTCGAGGCATTCCGTAGGATGAGCGCGGCGCGAGCGTACGCGGTCCGACACGCGGGAACCGTCGTCGCCGCATTCTTGATGTGCTCGGCACTCGTATTCCAGCAGTTCCGTCAAACGGACCGACTCAGTCAGTACGACAGCTACCATCTCCCTGCGTTCGACGCGCACGTTTATGTGGCGATGGGCGAACACCCGAGCGTGTTCACGCTGCCGCCGTGGGGATATCGGATTCTCGGACCCTGGATCGTCCACCTCTTCTCGCCGGCTGACGTCGCCACGGGCTTTGTCAGGCTCACGCACGTCAGCCTTTTGTTGGCGGGCGTCGCACTCTTCCTCTTCTCGAGACGGCTGGGGCATCGCCTCGTCCCCTGTTGGCTGGGGGTGATTGCGCTCGGGCTTTCGCCCGGCACCGGCCAGTTGGTGGGGTATCCCTTCCTCGTCGACGCACCCGCTTTCGCGCTCGAGCTCGCCTTCCTGCTCGCCCTGGAATCCGGTGCGGGCGTCGCGGGGCTCACGCTGATCGCCCTGGCTGGCGCGCTGACGAAAGAGACCAGTCTCGTGTTTCTGCCGCTCGTCTATCTCGCTCGTCACGTCCGCATCGGCAAACGCCGAGCTCTCACAGAGCTCGTGCTGGTGGCGAGCCCGGCGCTCCTGATCACCGCCTTCTTGCGCTGGGGATGGGCCGGGGCGGGCGCCGAGGTGGCGGCGTCAGACAGCGACCGTTTCGCCTCACTTCTCGGAGGCCTCGTGGCCGAGCCAGGGGCCTGGGCAGAGGGTCTTCTCTACGGAGGATTGATGCCGCTGGCCCTGCTCGGCGGGCTGCGCCGGTGCTCTCGCGACTTCCTCCGTCGCTACGGCTGGGTCCTCGTCTGCATACCGCTCCCACTCGCCAACCCCCATTTGTTCTGGGCCCCCCATCTCCTCGGCGACCTACCGCGCTATCTGCTGTACGCCACGCCGGCCCTGATCCCGCTGGGACTCGCCGCACTCGACCGGGCGTGGCCCGGATGGGAACCGCCGAGTCCACCGCGCAGGCAGTCCCTCGCGCGCACTGGGTGGGCGATCGCAGGCACACTGGTACTCGTCAGCCTGATGCTGCTGGCGCAGGATCCCTATCGGCGAGTCGAACTCTCGCGGCGAGATGGGCGCTACGTCCTCACGCTCATCCGACAGACGCTGGGCTCCGCCTCTCGCCTCGCCAGGGGGAAGCCCGTGATCTTCACCGACATCGACCAGAAGAGCTACTCGCCCGCGCTGGAGCCACAATACATGGACCGCATGCGTTGGTTTCTGCTCGACGGTTGGGGGCACGAGGCACACTATTCGTACGGCCCCGTGGTTACCGCCTCCCACCGAGCAGGCTTGCTCATCCCATGCCTCGAGTCTCGCGATCTCGATGTCGTCCTGCGCCTCAGCGCGAATGAGCCGGGGCTCGTGGGGTTCCGGATCAATGGTCAACCATTGGATCCACTCCTCCTCGGTACGCTGGAGGTGCGTCATTCGGTGCGGCTGCCGGCGGATACGCTCTTCCGTGGTGACAACCGTCTCGACCTGACAGTATCCTCGCCGCGCCGAATCCGTCTCCACTCCTGGGCGATACGGCCGGTCTCATGAGAGATGAAACCCCGCGCGGCAAGCAGTGATGGCGGGACTCGTTAGCGCTAGCCGGTACGAGGCGGGCTAGGGCTGATCGGACGACCCGAGATATCCGAGAGACCGCAGTGCCTCGAGGTCTTCGGGGGCGACTTCGGAAGGCTTGTGGTCCAAGCGACCGACCGTTGCGAGCCAACCCTCGAGTTCTGCGGCGAGCTCGCCCGTGCGCTCCGGGTCGAGGCTGGCCCGATCCTCTCGCTCGGCTGGATCGTCTCCCAGATCGAAGAGCTGGTAGACCCAAGCCCCGCTGACCGTCGGGTACGCGATCAGCTTCTCGGGTGGGCGGCGCAACGCCGCAAGTAATCCGGTCTCGGCGAGTGGTCCCGTCACCTCGGGGACCCGAGCCGCTACCGGCCGCGCGAAACTAAAAGTCGTCGTGTCCGGGGCCTGGCCCCCGGTCCAGCTCGATCGCAGTGAGCGGCCAGGAACCGGCCAGGGGTCCACGCCGAGCAGATCGAGCACTGTCGGAGCGAGGTCGATGTGGCGCGCAATGCTGCCGACTCGGGTGCCGGCGTGCTCGCCGCCCGGTAGACGGATCGTGAGCGGCACTCGAATCTGCTCTTCGTAGAGCCGCGCGCCGTGATCGAAGGCGTAGGGCCGCTCGCCCAACGTCTCGCCGTGATCCGAGGTGACGATGATGACACTGTTCTCATAGAGACCGAGTTTCCGAAGTAGGTGGAGCAGGCGACCCATGTATGAGTCCGCGTGAGCGATCTCGCCGTCATATGCGGCGACGTAGGCGTCTAACTCGCCAGGTTCAGCGTGTCCCCGCCGCACGCGGGCGATATCGACGGGGCTCGGGAAGCGCGGTTCCGCTGTCCCCTCCGGGAGGAATCGCTGCGCCAGCTCGACGGGCGGGCGGTAGGGCGAATGGGGATCGAAGAGGTGGAAGAAGAGAAACAACGGGCGTTCGGGATCTCGGGCCTTGAGCCAGACCCGGGCTCGCTGCCAGGTCGAGCGGGCCTCGCGCTCCCACACCACGCCCATGTCGTCGTCGTAGAGAGCGAAGCCACGGCCGAGCCCCGTGAGCTGGTCCGTCATCGTCTGACCGCTCACAAAAGCGGCCGTTTCGAACCCGTTCTCGGTCAGCTCTTCCGCCAACGTCCTCACGCCGCGCCGCAGCCGGTAGCGGTTTCGCAAGATGCCGTGCTGCGGGGGATAGAGACCGGTCAGCATGGACGCGTGCGACGGACCCGTATTCGTGTGCACTGCGATGGCGCCGTCGAAGATGACCGATTCCTGAGCCAGTTCGCTCCAACGTGGCGCCGTCTCGCGTTCGTAACCGTAGAACGGAAGGTGGTCGCGCCGCAGGGTGTCGATACTGATCAGGACGACGGTCGGAGGCGGCGGCGTTGGGCGGCAACCACACAGTGCGGAGGTCACCAGCATCGCCATGACCACGCGTCCGGGCCTCGTCGAGAGTGCGCCCACTCTCACTCGAATCGAGCCTGCGACAGCGTTCCCGGCGAACAATGACTGGGATCGGAGCACAGGGAGTAATCGAAGAGCCAGGAGATTTCGTAGACAGGCCATCTGGCCTGCGTCTCGGGCAACGGGAGTGACAGCTCGACGACTCGGGAATCGATCGTCACAGTCACGTGCGTTTCGCTGCGATCTCGGCCCCGCACGGTGAACGTGGCTGACCCGGGATAGCGTTTGATGTTGGGAGGCGTCGTGAGGGAGAGGGCCAAGTGAGACGAGGCGTTCGCGGCTCGGAGAATCAGCGCTCCAGCTCGACTCAGGCTGCCGACCGGGCCGACCCCATACAAGACGCCCTCTTTTCCGAGCCCGGCGGCGGCCTCGTAGCGCGTGGGGATCTGAGAGAGAGAAACGCGGGCGCGGGTGTTTTCGATCCACTCGGACGGCCGGTGGGTCTCCGATTCCTCGAACTGAAGAGCGATCTCCAGTGCAGGTGGTGCAAACCCGGCGTCGGGGAGGATCCCCAGCTGCACCAACTTTCGTATCACGCCAATCGCGCAGATCCGGTTAGCCCATCCTGACGGATGCCGATCCGACGAGGAGATCCTCCAGCGCGCGTCGTTTCTGAAGTCGAGAGGAATGTGAATCCACGGTGGGTCAAAGGATGGATCACGACGGGAATCCAAGAACCCGGGCAATCCGAGCAGGACGACGGGAATATCAAACTCGTCGTTGAAAGAGGCGATCCTATCGATGTTGGCTGCCCGCCTGTCATCGAGCACGGGCAAAAAGGACGCGCCGAGCTTCTGGTAGCCCAGCAGTCCCGCGAAGGGAGACTGATCGACGGCTTGCGGGGATGCCCAGTTGGCCAAGATGCCTGGCGGCACGACTCCGGCGACGTCCTCGACATCGTTGCCGATCGACCACCACACGATCAGATCCGGGTCGAGGAGATGAAGGTGGTGTTCGAGAAACGCCGCCTCGCTGCGAACGTTCCATCCGGGCATGGCGACGGTGAAGAACTCGACCGCGTCAGCGGGGCCTGGCAATGCTCGTGTGTATTCGTTCAAGATGCTGGACAGCCGGTCTTCGTCCTTCAGCTTCCAGCCGAAGGCCACAGAGTCGCCCACGATGAGAATTCGCGTGTCCCCGGCGCGCTTGGGCTCGATCTCTTCACCCCGTAGGCCCAAGGAGTTGACCCGGTACGAGTCTCCCTCGTAGGCCCGGAACGTCGATCGTTTCATCCCTGGATTCAAGACGTACCCGATCTCATGCACGAGATGGGGCGTCAGGGAATGGTCCGAGGCCTGGCCCTGCAGCAGTTGCGTCTGGAGCGCGTTCTGCGACAGTAGCGTGGCCCTCAGTTCGTCGATCTCCTGGTACCGAAACCACACATACCCAGCCATCGCCGCGCACCCAGAAAACGAGGCCGAGCCTAGCAACAGGAGTACGGTCAGTAGTCTATGGGTCGGACGTGGCGAAGTCCTCAAAACAGCCTCTGGCCCGAAAGCAGGCGTGAGTCCGTCCCACCTTTGCGGCGCGCGCAACGGCGCCGTGGAGGTCCGTGATGGGACGAGAGCATTGGGCGTTCTCCGGGCCACACACGACCCGGCCCCGGAAGTCTAACTCGCCGACTCCGCGAGGCACGTGTGTTCGCGGGCGTCCTCTGCCTGGCGCCTCCACCACATGTCGTGGTGTGCCGGCGCAACGGACGACTCACGTCGTCGTCAGGACGACGCATGCATGATCGCTGCGCGCAGCGGCGCTTCTTCTTCGAGAGCGACCGTGCGCAGATCGACGAGTAGCGCTCCTTCCGCGATACGGGCAACGACCGCGGGATCACCGACCCGAAGGGACGCCGCCAAGGCGTCGGCACCCACGCGCTCATGCTCGATCGCGACGAGGGAGGACGTCAATCGCATCGTCGGCGCCGCACCGCCGCCCACCGCGCCGTAGCCCGGCTGCACGACGACGCTGAGCATCGGCGCAGCCTGGGCCAACTCTTGTGCGAATGCCTCGGCGCGACGCCTCAGCTCTTTGGGGTCGAAGGACACCATGCGCAGCACCGGCACGCGTTCCTCGGCCGCGCCAGAGTCGTGTTCGACGAGAATCGCATCGAGTGCCGCCAGCGTCATCTTGTCCACGCGCAACGCGCGGTAGAGCGGGTTTCGACGCATCGCGTCGACAATCGTGGCTCGACCCACGATCACCCCAGCCTGGGGCCCGCCGAGGAGCTTGTCCCCGCTGAACGTCACGACGCCCACTCCTCGCTTCAGCAACTGCGCAGCGGTCGATTCATCCGGAAGGGCGTCGAGGGAGGCGAGCAGGCCACTTCCCATATCTTCCACCAAAGGAATCCGCGTGCGCCGCGCAAACTCGACGAGCTCCTCGAGCTTCGGTGTTTGTGTAAACCCGACTATCTCGAAGTTGCTCGGGTGCACCTTGAGCACGAGCGCTGTATCCGGCCCGAAGCCCGCTTCGTAGTCGGAGAGTCGCGTGCGGTTCGTCGTCCCCACTTCGCGGAGGATTGCGCCACCCTTGCGCAAGACGTCAGGAATGCGGAACGATCCCCCGATCTCTACGAGTTCACCGCGACTGACGAGGACCTCACGGCCTTCGGCCAAAGTATTCACAGCAAGGAGCACGGCGGCGGCGTTGTTGTTGACGACGAGCGCGGCCTCAGCTCCGAGCTGCCGACGCAGGCGCGCTTCGATGTGGTTTTCACGCTGACCGCGTCCTCCGGATTCGAGGTCATATTCCAGGTTCGAGTACGATGCCGCGATCTGAGCGACCCGCTGGGCGACGGCCATCGGCAACGGGGCCCGACCCAGGTTGGTGTGGATGACGACGCCCGTTGCGTTGATCACGGATCGAAGCGATGGCTGCATCTGATGCTCCGCCCGGGTCACTACGGCCTCCGGAATTTCGGCGAGACGGAGCTCGAACACCTCGGGATCCCCCTCTGCCATCCCTCGGAGCTCCTCCAGCACCTGTCGAGCTCCACGCACCACGGCGGGCCGACCGAAGCGATCGCAAGCGCGGCGCACGGGCTCGGACGCGAGCAACTCGTCGACGGATGGCAGGCGTCTGCGGAGGTCCCCGAGGGGCGTAGCCATCTCGACACTATAGCTTTGCTGCGCGCCGGCTGGGAGCCAGGTGGAGAGCGCCGGCGCGCCGCGAACGTGACTCGTCTCGTTGACGCGAAGCCAGCGCCTGCCCTATCCTGCCCCCATGGGTCGCGAGCCTACCAAGAGCTTCGC
>Ga0214472_10006568_pt1 | contig 12178 bp, 16 predicted proteins | sample RVTome_6_FD_207662 | JGI IMG/M metagenome (GOLD analysis project Ga0214472, IMG submission 207662) | Soil microbial communities from uranium-contaminated site in the Upper Colorado River Basin, Wyoming, United States - RVT140D175 | ecosystem: Environmental > Terrestrial > Soil > Contaminated >... | reverse complement strand
GTCGCGCCGGCCCGGGGCCTGGGCGCGCTCGACGAGCATCGGGGACCAGAGGCGGTCGATGACGTCCTGCGCCGCCTCGAACCCCCCGTCGAGGTAGACGGCGCCGATGAGCGCCTCCATGGCGTCGGCCAGGATCGGGTCCTTGTGGCGGCCCCCGCCGGCGTCCTCGCCACGACCCAGGAGCAGGGCGTCGCCCACCCCGAGCCCGGAGGCCACGCGGGCCAGCGCCGTCTCGTTGACGACGGCGGCGCGCACCTTGCTCATCTCGCCCTCGGCGAGATCCCAGTCGGCGTGGAGGCGGTCGGCGATCACGGCGCCGAGCACGGCGTCGCCGAGGAACTCGAGGCGCTGGTTCGATTCGACGCCGTCGTGCTCGGAGACGTAGGAGGTGTGGGTGAGGGCCCGCTCCAGCAGCGAGGGGTCCCCGAACGAGTGGCCCAGGGCGGCGGCGACACCGTCGACGGCGTCAGCCACCGATCCCGGCCTCGATCTGGCCCACCAGGTCGCGATCGGCGCCCTCCGAGGCGAGGGCGAGGGCGTTGGCCACGGCGACCCGCGACGACGAGCCGTGGGCGATCACCACCGTGCCCTTGGCTCCCACCAGGTGGGCGCCGCCGTACGCCTCGGGATCGACCTTCTGCCGCAGCGCCATCACCTTGGGCATGATCACGCTCGTGGCCCGCACCGTCTCCTCGTCGGAGTCCTCGGCGAGCGCCTCGAGCATGAGGCGGCCCACGGCCCGGGCCGTGCCCTCGGCGGTCTTGAGCAGCACGTTGCCGGTGAAGCCGTCGGTGACGAACACGTCGGCCTTGTCGCGGCCCACGTCGCGCCCCTCGACGTTCCCGATGAACCAGGGGCGCTCCGACAGCAGGCGGTGCGCCTCGCGCTCCAGGTCGCGGCCCTTGCCGTCTTCCTCGCCGATGTTCAGCAGCCCGACCCGAGGCTCGTCCACCTTCAGGTAGACCCGCGCCACGACGGTCCCCATCACGGCGAACTGCACGAGGTGCTCGGCCCTGACGTCGACGTTGGCGCCGGCGTCGAGCACCACGGTGGGCGTGCCGAGGGGGAAGATCATGGCGATGGCGGGGCGGGACACGCCCGGGATGCGCCCGATCACGATGGCGGCGGCGGCCATGGCGGCGCCTGTCGAGCCGGCCGACACCATGCCCTGTGCCTCGCCCTGGGCGACGAGGGACGCGGCGACGCGGATCGAGGAGTCCTTCTTCTCACGCAGCGCGGCGGCGGGGTCCTCGTGCATGCCGATCACCTCGGTGGCGGGCACGACGGGCAGCGTCTCGCCCTCGGCGTCGAGGAGGGGCTTGATCGCCGCCTCGTCGCCGACGAGGACGACGTCGATCCCGGCACGGGCGGCGTCGATCGCACCGAGGACGGTCTGCTGCGGGGCGAAATCCCCGCCCATCGCATCGAGTGCTATCCGGGCCATGACCCGAACCTCAGCTCGGCAGGACCTCCCGACCCTTGTACGAGCCGCACTCCTGGCACACGCGGTGTGGGAGCTTGGGCGCGTCGCACTGCGGGCAGGGAGACAGGCCGGGAGCCTGCACCTTCCATTGCGCCTTGCGCTTCCGGGTGCGGGAGCGCGACATCTTCTTCTTGGGGACGGCCATGAGGGCCTCTCTCCGTGGTCAGGGTTCCAACAGCTCGCGAAGCGACGCGAAAGGAGACTCGTTCTCCTCCTCGTGCCCCGGGCACGAGCCCGTATTCAAGTCTGCTCCGCACGTGGAGCAAAGTCCGAGGCAGTCCGGCTTGCAGGTCGGGGACAGTGGAAGCTCCAGCAGGACGGCGTCGCGCAGGGCGGGCCCGAGGTCGATCTGCTCCCTTTCGATGGGGTAGTCGTCGCCCTCGTCGGCGATCCCGAACGTCTCCAGGACCTCGATCTCGAGCGGCTCGGTCCATTGCACGAGACAGCGGTGGCAACGGTGCGTGACCGTGGTGTCGAGCAGGCCCCGCACCAGGATCCCGGGGGCGACGCTCTCGAGCGACAGGTCGGCCGTGATGGACGGGCCCACGTCGGACATCTCGATCCCCCACTCGACGGGGGTCTCGAGCGGCACGCGGCGGCGCGAGCCGGGGTCGGCCAGGAGCGCGACGACGTCGATCAGGAAGGGTGAGGCGGTCACGGGCTGAGATTACAAGTGGCGGTGTGCTGTCGGATGTCTGGCGATCGCGCCCCGTCGCGGCTGGGTCGCTCACGCCTCGGGCACGCCCGACCGGCGGGACTGATGCAGCTCGGCGCGCTGGCGGCGCAGCTCGGAGAGCAGGTCGGTGAGCAGCTCCTCGGTGGACTCGATCGTCTTCTCGCTGGTGTCCTCGGCCTCGAGGCGGATGCGGGTCGCCTCCGACTCGGCGTGGCGGATGAGGTGGTTCGCCTCCTCCACCGCCTCCTTCACGATGTACGACTCGGCGATCAGCTCGTCGGACCGCTCGCGCGCCCGATCGAGCATCTCGCGGGCCTTCTCGTTGGTCCTGGCCACGAACTGCTCGCGCTCCCGGACCATCCAGCGGGCCTGGCGCATCTCGTCGGGCATCTCGTCGCGGAGCCGGTAGAGCATCGTCAGCAGCTGGCTGCGGTCGAGCATCACCGACGACGACAGCGGCACGTTGCGCGCCCCCTCGACGGCGATGATCAGCTCGTCCACCAGCTCGAGGATCTCCCCGAGGCGGGGCGGGACCGGCAGGGCGTCGGGGATGTCCGGGTCGGGGATCTGTTCGGGCGGGGCGACGACGGAATCTGGCTCGGCGATGGCGTCGATGAGTGCGTCGGCCGGGATCTTCTCGCTCATGACAGCTTCTCCTTCAGCGCCGTGGCGACGGCGGGAGGGACGAGCTCGTCCACGGTCCCCCCGAGCTTGGCGACCTCCTTGACCAGGGAAGAGGACAGATATCCGAGGGCGGGCTTGGTGGCCACGAACATGGTGGTGATGCCGGAGAGGTGCTGGTTCATCTGGGCGAGCTGCAGCTCGTAGTCGAAGTCGGTCATGGCGCGCAGGCCCTTCACGATGACATCGGCCTCGCACTCCTTGGCGAAGTCGACGAGGAGGCCGTCGAAACCGGCGATCTCGACGTTGTCCCAGGGGGCCGTCTGGCGCAGCATCTCGACGCGCTCCTCGGAGGTGAACAGCGGGGACTTGGAGGGGTTGAGGACGACGGCGACCACGACCCGGTCGAAGATGGCGGCGCAGCGCTCGATGACGTCGAGGTGGCCGTTGGTCGGCGGGTCGTAGCTGCCTGGGACGAGACCGGTGATCAGGTCGGTGCCTCCTCTTGCTGCAGGCCCTTCGTCAGCCGAGTGATCTCGGCATCTCCGTACCGCCGTCGGTCGGCGACGGTGAGGCCGTCTGGCGCCTCCACCTCGCCGCTGCCGTGGCGGCGGTGGACGACGACGGTCGCACCCTCGGCGAGCCTCGGCACCAGCGATCCGAGCACTCTCGCCACGGACGGTAGTGGCAGGTCGTACGGAGGGTCAACGAATGCCAGATCGACCGCCGGACCGGGCCGCGACAGGTGATCCTCCACGTCGGCGACCACCACCTCCCCGCCCAGGCCGACCAGGTCGAGGTTCTGGCGGATCACCCCGGCCGCCATGCGGTGCTTCTCGACGAAAGTGGCCGACTCGGCGCCCCTGCTGAGCGCCTCGAGCCCGAGCGAGCCGCTCCCGGCGTACAGGTCCAGGACGACGGCGCCGCGCACCCGATCTCCGAGCGACGAGAACACCGCCTCCTTCACCCGGTCGGTCATGGGTCGGGTGCGGCTCCCCTTGGGCGAGCGGAGCCGCCTGCCCCCGGCCACACCGGCGATGATCCTCATGACCGGAACAGCCACTCGACGGACTCGCCGAGCAGCGCCGTGACCTCGTCGCGGATCTCGCGGTGGGCGTCGAGGTTCGGGTCGGCGGCGACGAGCGAGAACGCCTCGCGCCGCGCCGTGATGAGCGTCTCCTGGTCGCGCAGGATGTCGGCCAGCTTGAGATCCGCCATGCCTGCCTGCTTCGCCCCGAACACCGTGCCCTGGCCCCGGATCCGCAGATCCTCCTCGGCGAGGCGGAAGCCGTCGGTGGTGGCGACCATGGCGGCGAGGCGCTGCTCGCCGTCGTCGGTGGTGGGATCGGCCACGAGGACGCAGGTGGAGGGGTGCTCGCCGCGGCCCACCCGTCCCCGCAGCTGGTGCAGCTGGCTGAGCCCGAACCGGTCGGCGTCCTCCACCACCATCACGGTGGCGTTGGTGATGTCGATGCCCACCTCGATCACCGTCGTGGCCGCGAGCACGTCGATCTCGCCGGCGCGCATCCGGGCCATCACCTCCTCCTTCTCCGCCGAGCGCATCTGCCCGTGGAGCAGCCCGAGACGGAGGTCGGGGAACACCTTCTGCAGCCGCTCGAACTCGGCGGTGGCCGAGGCGGCCTGCAGCTTTGGGCTGTCCTCCACGAGCGGGCACACCACGAACGCCTGGCGGCCCTGGGCCGCCTCGGAGCGGATGAGCCGGTACACCCCGGAGAGGTCCCCGGGCCCGACGAGGCGGGTCTCCACCGGGATGCGCCCCTGCGGCATCTCGTCGAGCACCGAGACGTCGAGGTCGCCGTACAGCGTCATCGAGAGGGTGCGCGGGATGGGGGTGGCGGTCATGATGAGCAGGTCGGGCACCGGGCCGTCCACCGCGTCGCGCAGGTGGACCCGCTGGTGGACGCCAAAGCGGTGCTGCTCGTCGACCACGGCGAGCCCGAGCCGGGCGAACGACACCCCCTCCTGGATGAGGGCGTGGGTGCCGACGACGATGTCGACGGTGCCGCCCGCCGCCGCGGCGAGCACCCCCTCGCGGTCGTCCACCGAGGATGTGAGCAGCGCCATCCGCACCCCCACCTCCCCGGCGAGCGGGGTGAGGCCGAGATGGTGCTGCTCGGCGAGCACCTCGGTCGGCGCCATCACCGCTCCCTGGTACCCGCCCTGGACGGCGGTGAGCAGCGCCGCCATCGCCACCACCGTCTTGCCCGAGCCCACCTCGCCCTGGAGGAGGCGGTGCATGGGATGCTCCGACGCCATGTCGCGCTGGATCTCTTCGATGGACCGCTGCTGGGCGCCGGTCAGCTGGTACGGCAGCCCGCCGACGAATGCGCCCACCAGGTCGGCGCCGACCTCGTGGGCGATGCCCACCGCCTCGTCCACCTGGCGGTGCTTCTGGGCGGCGAGCGCCACCTCGAGCCGGAACAGCTCGTCGAAAACGAGTCGCTGTCTGGCGCGCTCGGCGTCCTCCATGGTCTCGGGGAAATGGATGTTGCCGATGGCGTCGTCGCGCGACGCGAGTTTCAGCCGCTCGACCAGGTCGGCGGGGAGGGGGTCGGGCATGGGGCGCGCCTTGCGGAGCGCCTGATTGATGTGCTTGCGGAGCGTCACCGGCTTCACACCGCTCGCCGTGGGGTGGACCGGCACGATCCGGCCGGTGACGAGCGACTCGGACGACTCGTCGAGCACCTCCACCACCGGGGCGGCCATTTCCAGCCGGCCCTTCTTGCGCACCAGCTTCCCCGAGACCGCCACCTCCATCCCGGCAGAGAGGTTCTTGGCCAGCCACGGCTGGTTGAACCAGGTGAGAGCGAGCACCCCGCTGCCGTCGTATAGCAGGGCGTTGACGATCGTCAGCTTGGCTCGCACCCGCCGCGCGTCCGACACGTTCTGCAGCGTGCCGATCACCGTCACCTCCTCCCCCAACGGCAATTCGGCGATCGGGGCCTGGAGGGTGCGGTCGATGTAGCGGCGCGGCACATGCAGCACGAGGTCGGCGACGGTTCCGATCCCCGCCTTCTTCAGCTTCGAGGCGGTGCCCTTGGCGATGCCGGGCACGGCGGTGACGTCCACCCCGGCGAGGTCGGCCAGGGTGTTCCCGGCGCTCACGGGGCGGGCGTCGAGGCGTGGAGCGGGCACCCGACCGGCATGCGCCGATGATACGACGGGGGGCCGACGCTCCCCGGTCAGGCCGGCGGAGGCGGCGGGGGCGGCGGGGCCTGCAGTTCCCGATCCACGGCGTCGAGGAGCTTCGTGGCGCTGCGCTGCTGGGCACCCCAGCCGACCAGCCCGAACTTGAGCGCGACGCTCAGCCCCAGGTGCGAGCCCGAGCCGCTCGCCGAGACCTGAGCCGTGACGCGCTCACCCCAGGAGGCGAGGCTCATCCTGGTCGATGCGAGCAGCGAGCCGGCGGCGGCGTCGTCGTGCGTGATCTTCCACCCCAGGCCGTGGACTGCGCGCCGCAGGGCGGCCATCAGCTCGTCCGGGGACGCTTCGTAGGTACGGCTGGCCGTGTGTGCCACCCCGACAGATTATCGACCGCTCCGCCCCCCGGGGCCCGAATCGTCGATTGGCCCCTGCGCTTGTTATCCTCCAGCGCCGTTCCCCCGAAGGATTTCCGACATGTCGTATCGCTGCGAGATCTGCGGCAAGGGCCCCTGGGTGGGCAAGCAGGTCAGCCACTCCCATCGCCGCACCAACCGGCGCTGGCTGCCGAACATCCAGCGCGTCCGCGTGCGCCACGGCAGCAACTCCCGCAAGGTCAGGGTCTGCACCTCCTGCCTCAAGGCCGGCAAGGTCGAGAAGGCCTGACCCACTGCTCTCATCAGATCTCAGGTGAACCCGGCCGGGCACCGGCACTTCTACACTGGGTGCTCATGCAGGGTGTGGTGAAGCTGTACGACCCGGAGACCGGGTACGGCGTCGTCGTCAGCGACGACGATCAGAGCGAGGCCTACCTCCGGCCCGGCTCCTTGAAGGGGTCCATCTTCCGGACGCTCCGCCAGGGCCAGCGCATCCTCTTCGACACCACCGACGAGGACGGGAAGACCTTCATCTCCCGCATCCGCATCGGCTCCGACGGCTACTAGGCCGTCACGCCCGGCTGCGCTCGTAGGCCGCAGCGAGCACCATGGCCAGGCCGTCGGCCACGTAGAGCGACCTGATCGAGGTGAAATAGTCGAACCCGTGGTTGCCCCACGGCAGCGGTAGGTACCCGACCGGCGTGTCTCCCGCCTCGCGCAACGCCTCCACCAGACGCGCCGAGGCCGATTGCGGGACGAGGGTGTCGGTCGCACCGTGCACCACGAAGAACGGCGGCCGCTCGGCGGGCGCCGACCGTGACGGTGAGGCCCGCCCCCACCGCTCCGGGTCGTCCTCGGGTCGCGACTGCATCACCTCTGACACCAGGTAGGGCCACAGGGGCGTGGTTCCGTCGGAGCGAAGCAGGTCGTGCACCCCGTACAGCGGGATGCAGATGCGGGCGATGTCGGGCCAGCTGAACGCCGCCACAGTCGCCACCTGAGCACCGGCCGACCCCCCGGCCAGTGCGACGAACGACGGATCCACCCCGAGCTCGCCGGCGTTGGCCTGGACCCACTCCACACACAGGCGGATGTCCTCCACCGGGTCGGGGAAGGTCGCCTCGGGGCTCAGCCGGTACGACGGTGCGAGCACCACCCACCCATCCCGCGCCATGCGGTGCAACCAGGGCCGGGCCTGCGAGTCCCGGGTGCCGCGGGTCCACGACCCGCCGTGGACGTGGACGAGCACCGGTGCGGGGGCGGTGAGGTCGTCACGGGCGATGCGGTCCACCAGATGCCGCTCGTGCGCCCCGTAGCGCAGCCCGCTCGTGACCGAGACGCCGCGGCCGGGCCGGCTCACCGGGAGCAGGAGCCGCAGCGGGGCGCGCAGCCGAACCGAGACGGGCCGGCCCAGGAACTCCCCGACCGCCCGCTCCACGGCTCCGCGGGAGCGGGCCGACTGCACGATCATCACCCCGAACAGCGCAGCCGAGATCCCCAGCAGGACGAGCGCCGCGGTGCCCGCCGGGCCGCCCGCCCAGCCGAGGGCGTAGAAGCCCCCGCCCAGCAGCAGCACCCCGGGCAGCAGCCACGGCGCCAGCTCGGCGGCCGCCATCGCCGTGACCCACATCGGGCCGCGCGACGCGGGCCTGCGGACACCGGACCGGGCCAGCGCGACGATGGCGACGGACACGAGGAGGAGGGCGATCGACACGGACGGTCAGGCTACGACGGCCGCCCCGGTCAGCGGACATCCACGGGGAGTAACATCGCGCCACCAACCACGAACGAGGGAGTGAGATGGTCGAGGCCTACGTGCTCATCCAGACCGAGGTCGGCAAGGCGGCACAGGTCGCCCAGGCCGTGCAGGGGATCCCCGGCGTCAAGGCCGCCCAGGCCGTGACCGGGCCCTACGACGCAGTCGTCCACGCCGAGGCGGACGACGTCGACAGCCTCGGCAAGCTGGTCGTCGCACAGATCCAGGCCATCGAGGGCATCACCCGCACCCTCACGTGCCCGGTGGTGAAGCTGTAACACTGCTCGTCGGCTCCGCGATCGCGACATGGTGATCGCGTCGGGGGCGGCCCGCCGAGCGGCTGCCGCCGGATGCCTGGGCGGCGTCGTGGTCGGCTCCTGGCGGAGCCTCCCTTGAATCGACCCCGTTTCCGCGTGGTGGGCGACCCTCGCCAAGGGCCAAGGGCCAGCGGCTAACGGCTGACGGCCAACCCCACCAGCTCGTCGCACAGGTCGGCGTAGGGCAGGCCGGTGGCGGCCCACAGCATGGGGAACATCGACTTGGGCGTGAAGCCCGGCATGGTGTTGATCTCGTTGAGCAGGAAGCCGGCGCCGCCCTCGTCGTAGAAGAAGTCGACGCGGGCCAGGCCGCTGCACTCCAGCACGTCGAAGGCCCGCAGTGCCAGTGACCGCACCTCGTCGGCCGCCTCGTCCGACAGCGGGGCGGGCACGATCAGCTCGGTGGCGTCGTCGCGGTACTTGGCGTCGTAGTCGTACCAACCGGGCCCGCCGTGCACGACGATCTCCCCCGGCACCGAGGCCCGCGGGCCCTCGAGCACCGCCACCTCGATCTCGCGGCCCGACACCGCCGCCTCCACCAGCACCTTGCCGCCGTGACCGAACGCATCGTCGATGGCGTCCTTGAGCGTGCCCTCGTCGGTGGCGCGGGCGATCCCGACCGAGGAGCCGAGCGCCGCCGGCTTCACGAACGACGGGAACCCGAGGTCGTCGCCGATGTCGGCGGCGATGGCGCCCGGCTCGTCGGCCCACTCCCTGGCGCGCACCGCCCGGTAGTCGCCGATCGGGATCCCCGCCTCCCGGCACAGCCGCTTCGACACGTCCTTCTCCATCCCGATCGCCGAGCCCACCACTCCGGCCCCGACGTAGGGGACGCCCGCCATCTCGAACATCCCCTGGATCGTCCCGTCCTCGCCATAGGGGCCGTGGAGCACGGGGAAGGCGACGTCGATCTGGCGCGCGCGCTGCGGGGTGAGCAGGCGGCCACCCGGCATCTCGAGGGTGACGGTGGGGCCCTCCGCCGCCAGCGGGCGGTTGGCGGGGTCGGCGAGGTGCCATCCGCCGGTGCGGTCGATCCCGACCGGGATCACCTCGTGCCCCTTGCTCGCCAGCGCCTCCTGGGCGCTGACAGCGGACACACACGACACCTCGTGCTCGGCCGACCGGCCACCGAAGAGGAGGGCTATCAATGCCACGGGCGGAGGGTAGGGCCGGACCGCGGGTGGTCACTCGCATTTCGGCCATCGGTTTCCTCCCCCGGAGCGGGAGGTGTCACGAAGTGACGGAGGGGGCGCACCCCAACCACGCGACAACCTTGGATTCGCCGCGTAAGATCTGACGCCCCCCTCCCCCCTCCGGGGGGAGAAACTCAGCTCCCCGCAGCGATGGCGTGGAAGCCACCGTCGACGTGGATGATCTCGCCGGTCGTCATGGGCGCCCAGTCGCTCAGCAGCAGGGCGACCATGCGCGCCACGGGGCTGGGGTCCCCGGCGTCCCACTTCAACGGTGAGCGCTCGTTCCAGACCTCCTGGAAGCGGTCGAAGCCGGGGATCGACTTGGCTGCCACCGTGCCGAGCGGGCCGGCCGACACGGCGTTGACCCGCACCTTGTGCTCCCCCAGATCGCGCGCCAGGTAGCGGGTGACGCTCTGCAATGCGCTCTTGGCGACCCCCATCCAGTCGTAGGCGGGCCACGCCTGGGTGTTGTCGAAGTCGAGGGTGACGAGCGACCCGCCGCCCGCCTCCTGCATGAGGGGCAGCAGCCCGACCGCCAGCGTCTTGTAGGAGTACGCCGAGGTGACGAACGCCGTCGAGGCGCTCTCCACCGGGGTGTTGAGGAAGTTGCCGCCGAGGGCGTCCTCGGGAGCGAAGGCGATGGCGTGCAGTGCACCGTCCACGGCGCCCCACCGGTCCTCCAGGTCGGCGACGAGCGCCTCCATGTGGGACGGGTCGTTGATGTCCAACTCGATGACGTCGGGGGTGGCGGGCAGGCGCTGCGCCACACGCTCGGTGAGGCGCATGCCCCGGCCGAAGCCGGTGAGGACGATCTCGGCGCCCTCCTCCTGGGCGATGCGGGCGGAGTGCCAGGCGATCGAGTCGTCCGTGAGCACGCCGGTGACGACCAGCCGTTTCCCGTCCAGCAGCATCGGGCCTCCTCTCCCCCGCGACTCTATCGACGCGTCACCCGACGTTGGCCCAGGCCCGCAGCCCCAGGCCCATCACGAACAACAGCAGCAGCCCGTAGGCGAGGGCGGGGCGCCTCGCCAGCTTCGCCCGGTAGATGTAGGCGAAGGCGAACGTGAAGAGGATGACGAAGCCGTAGAAGATGTGGAAGTCGTTGGCGGGGCGCTCACCCTGCCCGTAGGCGGCGAGGCCGAACGCCACCTGCAGCAGCATGACGACGGTGGCCACGCCGGCGGCGATGCGGAAGATGCGGTCGGCGGGGCGCTTGAGGATCGCCAGCGCGAGGCCCCACAGCCCGACGACCCCGGTCGTGACGACCGCCACCCAGAACCAGTTGGCGTGGATCGTGCGCACGATGCGACGCTAGCGCGGCCGCTCACCCGCCCGGTTTCGTCACGGCGGCGACCCCGGCGCCGAGGGCAGGCAGCAGGTCGTCGGCGGCGACGTTCACAGCGACGCCGTGCGCCCCGCCGCCGATCGACATCAACCCTTCGATCGAGGCGTCGGCGACCACCGGCAGCGCGGTGGTCGAGCCGAGCGGGGTGATCGTCCCCGGCTCGTACCCGGTGGCGGCGAGCGCCTCGTCGGCCGGCGCCAGGCTGAGCCGTGATTCACCGAGGTGGGAGCGGAGCGCCTTCCAGTCGATCACCCGGTCGCCGGGGACGAGGACGATGAGGTACTCCCCCTCGCTGCGCCGCACCACGATCGACTTGATCACCCGCTTCAACTCGACGCCGCGCAACTCCGCCGCCTCCTCCACCGAATGGGCACGGCCGTAGCGAACGACCTCGTGCGGGAGACCGAGCCGTGCGATGTGCTGCAGCGCTGGGGTGGCTTCAGACATGCGGAAGCGCCTCAGGGGCTCGAGAGCGTCGGGTGGTCCTGGCGCCTGGCGCCTGACGCCTCCCGGCAACGCCGGATGCGACCACCTAATCCTCCAGCAGGAGGTCCGAGTACTGGTCCCGCACGACCTTCTTGTCGAACTTGCCGGTCCCGGTCTTGGGCAGCTCGTCGACGAACACCACCTCGTCGGGCAGCCACCACTTCGCCACCCGCTCCTCGAGGAACGACAGGATCTCGTCCTTGTTGACCTCGGCGCCGGGGCGCGCCACCACGACGGCGAGGGGCCGCTCCTGCCACCTGACGTGCTTGACACCGATCACCGCCGCCTCGGCGACCGACGGGTGGGCCATGATCTGGTTCTCGAGGTCGAGCGACGAGATCCATTCGCCACCGGACTTGATGACGTCCTTGGCCCGGTCGGTGATGACGATGTAGCCCTCCGGGGTGATCTTGCAGACGTCCCCGGTGCGGAGCCACCCATCGGTGAACGACTGCGGGGTCCTGGGGTCCTTGTAGTACTCGGCGGCGATCCAGGGACCGCGGATCAGCAGCTCGCCGAACGCCTCGCCGTCCCACGGCAGCTCCTCGCCGGCCTCGTCCACGATCTTCACCTGCAGGCCCGGCACCGGGATGCCGGCGGTCTGAAGGCGGTCGAGCTGCTCCTCGAACGGCAGCTCCTCGTGCTCGGGCTTGAGCTGCGACGAAGATGCCACCGGGTTGGTCTCGGTCATCCCCCAGCCCTGCAGCACGCGGATCCCGCGCTCGCGCTGGAACCAGTCGATGAGCGCCCGCGGCACCGCCG
>Ga0214472_10006567_pt1 | contig 12178 bp, 9 predicted proteins | sample RVTome_6_FD_207662 | JGI IMG/M metagenome (GOLD analysis project Ga0214472, IMG submission 207662) | Soil microbial communities from uranium-contaminated site in the Upper Colorado River Basin, Wyoming, United States - RVT140D175 | ecosystem: Environmental > Terrestrial > Soil > Contaminated >... | reverse complement strand
GTTCGTAGTCGATGGCGGCCTTCAGTTCCGCCTCCGCCTCCTGCGTCCTTCCCGACTGCATGAGGAGTGTGCCCAGATTGTAGTGTGTGGTGCTGTCTTGTGGCCGCTGCACGAGGGCGTTTTGGTACAGGCGTTCGGCCTTGGCGATTTCGCCGCGCCCCGACAGGAGCTTCGCGTAGTTGCTCGCAGCCAGCCAGTTGTCTGGGTTGACACCGAGCGCATGGCCGTAGAGCGCGTCGTCGTCACGCCAGACGCCGAGCTGTTGCCGCGTTCCGACGAGACAGAGCAGCACCGCGGCGCCCCCGACGATCCGATGGAGCGTCCGATCGCCGCGCAACACCCAGCCGAGCGCGATCAGAAGCCCGATCGAGGGGAGATAGCTGTAGCGATCCGCATGGGACTGCGGTCCGACCTGGAGGATCCCCAACGCGGGCAGCAGCGTGATGCCGTAGAAGGCGAGTCCCACGCGAACCGCGATCGGCAGCCGCCGGGCGCCAACCAGCAGCGCGACGAGGGCGGCGACCGCGGCACAGACCTTCCAGACCGGCGTCCCGCCGAGGGCAGGGGTCAGATCGGGGTGGGGGTAGAGAAAACTCAGATCGACGGGCCAGACGAGGATTCCCACGTAGCGCCACAACGAGATCGAGGCGTTTCCGAGGCGCGGCAGCAGGGTCAAGTCATAACCGCTGACCACGGCGCCGCCCGCCGACTGCGCCCAGACCGTCGCCAGGCCGGCCGCAACGGAGATGATGACCATCGGGGCGACTTCGAGCAGTTGACGCCGCAAGCTCAGCGCGCGATTCAGCGGCCAGCGGTTGAGGAGGAGGAAGATCAGCGGCCAGCTCACCAGCATCTGCTTGGCGAGGAGGCCGAAGCCCAGAAACACGAAACACCACAGATAGTCGCGCCACTTGCCCTGCTGCCCAAAGCGGAGCCATGCGCACAGGCTGGAGAGACCGAGGACGGCGCTGAGGACGTCTTTGCGCTCGGCGATCCAGGCCACGGATTCGACATGCGCGGGGTGCAGGGCGAAGATGGCCGCGAGCAGGAGGGAAGGGGCCGCCATGAATCCGAACATCAGAAGGAGTTCGAGCAGAAGCGAGGACGCGAGCACGTGGAGGAGGAGATTGACGGCGTGGGCGCTCCCGCTGCCCGCACCGAAGAGATTGACCTGGGTCTGAAGCGAGACCCAGGTGAGAGGATGCCAGTTCGCGGCGTGGGAGGTCGTCCATGCCCAGCGTAGGCCGGAGGCCGTCAGGCCCTGCTGCACGATCGGGTTCTGGCTGAGATAGTCGGGATCGTCATAGCTGACGAAGCCGAAGTTCCAGACGCCCCAGTAGGCCGCGAGGCAGAGAAGCAGGAGGACGAGATGGTCCGCCGCCCGGCGTCTCATGGTTCAGTCGGGCTCGGGGAAACGGGCCGAACGCCAGAGCTTCCAACGACAGAGGCGAAAGAGCAGCCCGGTCGCGAGACAGCCGAAGCCGTATTTCACGCTGCGTTGGAAATTGATCGACGACGCCTCGGCGAAGTACTTGGTGGGGCAGCTGACCTCGGCGATCACATTACCCGTCCAGAGGACCTGTGCCAGGATCTGGCTGTCGAACACGAAGTCGTCGGAGTTTTCCTCCAGCGGGATCTTCTCCAGGAGTTCGCGCGAGTAGGCGCGGTAGCCCGTGTGGTATTCGCTGAGTTTTGCGCCGTAGAAGATGTTGCCCGCGAGAGTCAGGACACGATTGGCCATGTACTTCCACCACGGCATGCCGCCGCGGCGGGCATAGCCACCCAGGATGCGCGAGGCGAGCACGCATGAGTACAGGCCGTTGCCGATCATCGTGGCCATTGCGGGGATGAGCTTCGGCGTATACTGATAGTCTGGGTGCACCATGATCACGATATCGGCGCCGTGCTCGAGAGCGATTCGGTAGCAACTCTTCTGATTGCCGCCGTAGCCGCGGTTGATCGGATGCGTGTGAACGACGACGTGTTCGAGGCGCTGCGCGATCGCGCTGGTCTCGTCATCGGAGGCGTCGTCCACGACGACGACGAGATCGACGACGCCCTGGTCGAGGATCTCGAGATAGGTCTTCTCGAGCGTCTTGGCCGCGTTGTACGCGGGCATGACGACGACGACCTTCTTATCGTGGAACATGTCGCCTCGAATCGTCCTGTTGAGGGCCTTCGCCAACCGACGGAGCCCGCGGCGGACACTCATTGTAGCTTCTCTGGCGCGATGCATCTACAGGCGCGCCACAGCTGGCCAGGGGGATCCCATGAAGACCATCGCTGACATCTGCGTCATTCCCATCGGCGTGGGAACGAGCCTCGGATCGTATGTCGCCCGCTGTGAGAAGATCTTCGAGGAGATGGGGCTCGAGCATCGACTGCATGCCTACGGCACCAATGTCGAGGGTGAGTGGGACGCCGTCATGGCGGCACTCAAGCGCTGCCACGCAGAGATCCATGAAATGGGCGCCCCCCGCGTGTCGACGACGGTTCGGTTGGGCACGCGGAACGATCGCGAACAGAGCATGCAGGACAAGATCGACAGCGTAACTTCGAAACTTGGCTAGTCCTCTGTCGGTTCGTCCAGTTCGTGGAGGATTGCCTCGGCGTGTTCGAGGCGATCCTGCTCCACGAACAGCTGTGCCTCGCCGAGATGGAGAACGTTGGCCTGCGACGAATAGTGCCGGATCCCGGCGCTGTCCAAGAGAGAACGAAGCAGCGTGAGCTTTCCGAAGTCCGTGGTGCGCAGCAGGTTCTTGTAGAGCACGAACTGTTCCGGCTCGCCGGACTGTGTGCCGGGGCGCCGCAGCGCGAACCAGAGCGCGAGGCCGCCGAGCCCGAGGACGCCGAAGAAGAGGATCATCGCCGGCTCGTCGGCATCTGCCGGACTCCATCGCGCGTGTGGACCGGTATCTTTCTTTGCTTCTGCCCGAAGGAACGCCGCAGACTCTCCGATGTCTCGTGGTAGTAGTCCAGCTCCTCGGGCATGCCCTCGAAGAGCTTCTCCCACATGCTCAGGCACTCTCGAATGAAATCCGGGCGGATGTGATGCTTGCTCTCGATGAGTGGGCAGAGATTCTTCAGGTCGTAGTACCACACCAGCCCCATGAGCTGCATGTCGTGGTCGAGATACGGCTCGAAGGGAAACGTGCGGCAGGCGAGGGAGCGATTCTCACGCTCGCAATGCTCGTGCCCTTTGCATTCGGCAAAGACCTCACAGGCTCGAGCGTCCGCGACCATCTCGCGATCCCCGTCGCTGCGCGGGCGATAGGGTCCCCAGAGTTCGCTGCGCCTTCGCAGGAGTTCGTACTCGGCCTTGTACATGACCGGAACGATGGATGATGCCTGACAGCAGACTGGGACGCCGTCGTTGCCGGGCGCGCAGAGGGTACCGCAGTCGAAGTCGGTGATGGCCGAGCGGAGCGTTTCGAGGAGTTCCTCGAAGAGCGCTCCGCTCTTTTTTGCAGGAGTGGAACCCAAGTGTCGGTATCCCCCGCTCGTTACTTGGCGTCCGCTTCGAGGGCCGACGCGGCGATGAAGTTTCCCGTCTCGAACAGGGCCTCGACGGGGACGACGCGGATATGCTCGGCGCTCAGGCCCAGCCACGTCGCGTTCCAGACCGCATCCCTTTGGATCGTCGCGAGGCGCCCCTCCGGGAGCTGGATCACCGTCTCGCCATCGATCTCGCTGCTGGCGATCTGGTAGTCTGCGAGGCTCTTGCCCGCGTGATTGCGTTCGTCCGCGATGTCCTCGGCGAGCGCGTAGGCCTTCGTCGCATCGGTCACGATCACGATCTTCAGGTCGTCGGCCTGCAGGTACTTGTGCACGGCCGCGTTGACCTGCGCGGTCGTCACGTCTTCGATTCTCTCCAGATAGCCGTCGAGATAGCCGGGGTTCATGCCCCAGTAGGCGTCGTCGACCCGCGCCGCCAGGAGGCGCGCAGCGGTCTCGCCCAGATTCAGATAGAGAACCCTGGCCTTGTTCTTGGACGCGATCACATCCGCTTCGCTCACGCCACGCTCGATCAGATTCTCCAGTTCGTAGACGGCGGCCTTGAGCAGGTGGTGGGCGTACTCATCGCCGACGGGCCGGATCCAGATACTGAAGTACTGATGTCGCCTCGGCGTGTTGAAGGGAGGGAATAGATTGAACGGCCGATGCGCGAAGTGCTCGACGTAGGCATAGTCGCCGTAGTTGTAGCCGCGTTCCTGCCGGATCTGCTCGTACAGCTTGCCGTGGCCGTCGCGATGCGTCCCGAAGTAGACGCTGGCGACGTAGAGCGCCGCGAAATCGGGATGGCTCCGATCGATCTCTATGGGGAATCCCAGGTGGATCCCCGTCGCGCCCGCATCGGGCATGGCGACGATGGTGAGTTCTCTGCCCTCGATCCTGCTGGGCGCGGTCGGTGCGTCGAACTGGAGCTTCGCCCCTTTGCCTGCCGACTTGCCGGCGCCGGCAAGGGCAGCGCTGAGTTTCGTCAGCACGGCATGGTCGGTGCTGCTCACGCCGAGGATCATGTTCTCCGGCCGAAAAAAGGCGGCGTAGAAAGCGCGCAGCGCGTCTTGCGTGATCTGGGAGAGGCCCTGCACGCTGCCCGTCACGGTATGAGCGTAGCTGCCACCGTCGAAGATGTAGTTGTCGAGCGCCTCGAGGCCCAGCATCTCGATGTTCTGGTAGCGGAGCTGCCCCTTGAGCTGGGTCTCCGATTCACGCACCAGGCGGGCGACTTCCTCGCCGTCGAACTGCGGCGCGTTGAACATGGGCTGGAAGACCTTCGTGATGAACTCGTCCAGGACATCGCGGGGGACCGTCATGGAGAAGGTCATGGCCTCTTTCTCGACGAAGACGCCGGGTCGCGCGTCCGAGCCCCATGGTGCCGTGATGCGGGCCAGATCTTCTTTGCTCACGATCGCGTCACCCTCGCCGAAGCCGGCTTCGAGGACGGCGTCCGCGGTGATCGAAGCGAGACCTTCCATTCCAACGGGGTCAGTGCTCGATCCGGTGCGCAGCATGACGCGGATCTCCAGGAGTGGCGACGCGCTGTCGAGCGTGACGATTTCTGGACCCTTGGCCGCGACGGCGCTACCGAGGGTCAGGATGACGAGGGCGGCGAGGAGTAGGGCTTTTCTTTCGGTCGTTCCCATGGCTAGCGGGCCTCCTCGTTGCCGTGAGACATAGTGACGATGACGCGATTGCTCGGGACGAAGACATCCTTCGCAAAGGTTTCGATGTCCTCGACTGTGACGGCGTCGATCGCCGCGACGAGCTCGTCGAACACGCCGAGATCACGGTCGAAGCGATAGAACCAATAGAAGTTCTCCGCCGCGTTGGCCGGGCTGTCGAACTCCGCCAGCATGTCGTAGCGAAGTTTCTTCTTCAGGGCACTCAGCGTGCTCTGCGCGTCTTCACGCGCGGAAAAGTTCTTCAGGTCGTCGAGGCCTGCCACGATGTCGGAGGCGACCTCATCGATCATGGCATCGCCCGTCGCGTCGAACTTGTCCTTGAAGAGCGTCGCGCTGACTGTGATGGGCCCGCTCTCGAAGCTCTGGAACTCGGCGCTACCGGCGCCGACGTCGGAGCAGCTCTGCTTCTTAGACCGCAGCGTCTGATAGAGCGGTGCGGTTTCGCTGGTGAGCAATTCGGGCAACATCATGCCGATGGCGGTGGCGACGCTTCCGGGCCTACAGCGCTCCGGGGCCCGGTGGGCCACCTCCACGCGCGGCGGGACGTCCACATCCCAACTCACATGCTCTCGCTTCGGTCCGCTGACCGCCGGGAGCGCGGGGAGAACCGGTCCGTCCTTGGGCTCCCAGTCCGAATAGAGTTCGCGCACGAGAGCGAAGATCTCGTTGGGCTCGACGTCACCGGTCACGAGCATGATGCAGTTGTTGGGGCGATAGTAATTGTCGTGGAACGCGAGGGCGGCCTCGAACTCGTTCGGCATGTCCTCGACATCTTCGAGGAAGCCGATGGTCGTGTGGCCGTAGCCGTGGTCGCCGTACATCAGCCCGGAGAGGACCTCGCCCATGCGGCGGCCAGGATTCGCCGCGCCGTTGCGGTATTCGCCCATCACGGCGCCGGCCTCGGTCTTGAAGATCTTCTCGCTGAAGTCGAGGCGGATGAAACGATCAGCCTCGAGTTCTGCGAGCTCCCGTAGGTTCTGCTTGAACGTGACCGGATGGTAGTAGGTGATATCGAACCAGGTGTAGGCGTTGTTGAACGCGCCCATCTCGCCCATGGCCGTGTCGTAACCATTCAGCTCGCCCTCCCACCGGTGGCGGAAGAGGATGTGCTCGAAGAGATGAGCAAGGCCCGACTTGCCCTTTTCGATCTCGTTGCGGGCGCCTGCGTTCACGAGCGTGTTGTAGCTCAGAACGTCCTTGAACTCGGGCATGGGGATGACGAGAACGTCGAGCCCATTTTCCAGGGTCTGGCGGTAGAGCGTGTAGGGGAAGAAGCCGTCGTGCGTCTCCGTCTCGGCCGTCGCGTTGAACGCGAGAACGGAGAATACGATCAGCAACGTGCAGACGTTGCGCTTCATGATTCGGTCCTTTCCTTTTCGCTGACTGGGCGGAGGAACTGCTGAACGGGGATGCCGCGGGCAGGGCAAGATCTCGGGGGACGGCAGTATAGCCCAGCTGGGCTGTCGGGTCACCGCTCGGCGGAGTCGCCGCCCTCCCGCTGGACGACGAGGTAGTGGCTCTCCGGGTCCGCCGCCAGCGCCAACCGCCCATCGAGCAGGAGGGCGAGCTCCTCTCCGATGAGCGTGTTGCGCCAACCCTCCGCGAGGCGGCCGCGACCTTGGCTGCCGCCGGCGTGACTGTAAGCGAGGGCGTTGAGATCGCGCTTGGTGGCCATATAGCTGGCGCCGATCTTCGCCTCCTTCGCGCGCAGTTTCACGAGCACCATCATGAGGTCGATCGTGAGGTTCAGTTGAGGATCCTCCTCATGGGTCTCGAAGAGCTGTGGCCAGTCTTCCTGGGGGCATTCCACGCCGCGCCGGACGGCTTCGACCAGCTCCACCCCGCTGCGCTCGAGTTCGCGCGGATGCAGGCGGCGCAGCGCCTTCAGGTCGTCCGGCTTCTCGGGGCGGCGCCGCGCGATGTCGATGAGGATGTCGTCCTGGATCACGCGATTGCGTGGAATGTCGCGGCGTGAAGCGGTCGCTTCTCGCCATTGTGCCAGCTCGCGCAGGATCGCCAGCCCGTGCCTCTCGAGGCCGCGATGGCGCGACACGCGCGTCCACAGCATGCGAACGTCTTTGACGTAGCTGTCCTCGCGCGAGTAGGAGGCCAGTTCCTCCTGCAACCACTCCGTCCGGCCCATGCGCTTCAACCGCTTGTTCAGATCGTCGTAGAGCGCGTGGAGGTGGCGTACGTCGTCGAGAGCATACTCGGCCTGCGCCTCGCTGAGCGGGCGGTTTCCCCAGTCCGTCGTCCGCTCGCCCTTCTTGACGCGATGCTTGAGGACGCGACGGACGAGATCGGCGTAGCCGGGCTGTTCGCCCAGCCCCACGAGGGCCGCCGCGACCTGCGTGTCGAAGACGTTGGTTGGAACCCTCTGCGCTTTGTCGTAATAGATCTCCATGTCCTGGCCGCCGGCATGGAAGAGAATCTCCACGGCGGGATCGGCGATCACGTCCCAGAGCGGGCTCAGGTCGTCGATGGCCAGGGGGTCGACGAGAGCCTCCGCCTCGCCCGTGGAGAGTTGGATGAGTTGGAGCACGGCCCGATAGGTACGCTCTCGCTCAAACTCCATGTCGATGGCGAGGGGACGGCCAGCTAAGATCTGGCCCAGAAAAGCCGCGAGTTCCGCGCTGTCGCGAATGGGTGTCATGAGTCCTCTGCGGTCGGGCGGAATGGGTAGAATGTTGTTATTGCTACCACAGCGCATCGAAGCAGGCCAGCACGCGAATGGAGTCGAGAGATGAAACGAATCGGAATTCTGACCGGCGGCGGCGATGTGCCCGGACTCAATAGCGTGATCAAGACCGTGGCCTCCCGCTGCCATCGGGACGGCATCGAGCTGTTGGGGATTCGAAAGGGCTGGCAGGGAATCGTCGACGTGGATCCGTCGGATCCGGCGTCCCTCGCCGCGCTGACGCTGCCGCTGACGAAGGATGCTGTCCGGACCGTGGATCGCACCGGAGGTACATTCCTCCACAGTTCGCGCGTGAACCCCTGGAGCGTCCGCAGTGATCGGCTGCCCGAACGGCTGCGCCATCTCGCCGCCGCCGATCCGAAGCAGACGGTCGATCTGACCGCACAGGTCCAGGAAAACCTCGCCCTCTTGGGCGTCGACGCCCTGGTCGTGACCGGCGGCGATGACACGCTCGGCTACGCGGCACGGCTTTCCGCTGCGGGGATGCCCGTCGTCGGAGTCCCCAAGACCATGGATAATGACGTGCCGGGCACCGAATACTGCCTCGGCTTCAGCACGGCCCTCACGCGCAGCGTGGAGATGATCAGGAATCTGCGCACGCCCACCGGCAGTCACGAACGCATCGCCGTGATCGAGTTGTTCGGGCGCAACTGCGGCGCGACCGCGCTCTTCGCGGGCTACCTGGCCGCGGCCGACCGGGTACTGATCACCGAGGTGGATTTCGACGTCGAGCGCGTCTCTTCACTCCTGGCGGAGGATCAGGACCGCAGTCCCAGCCACTACGCGATCTGCCTCGTCAGCGAAGGGGCGAAGGCTGCCGGCGCGGACATCATCCAACGCGGCGAGCCCGACCCCTACGGCCATCGTAAGTTGGGCGGTATCGGCCTGTGGCTAGGTCACGAGATCGAAGCGCGCACGGGGCGGCCGATACTCGGCCAGAGTCTGGCCTATCTGATGCGCGGCGGCAGTCCCGACACATTGGACAGCATGGTCGCGCTGAACTTCGGAAATCTGGCCTACGAAATCCTGCGCGATGGCGGTGGCGGCAAGATGACGGCGCTGCGCAATGGCTGCTACTCGACCGTCGACCTCTCCGTGGTGATCGAAGCCAAGCGCCCATGGGATGTCAGCAAGTTCTACGATGCCGCGGAGTACAGGCCGCGTATGGAGAATCCGCTCGGGATGCCGTTTTTCTTGGGCGAGCTCTGAGTTCGGCCGGCCGCGATCGCTCAGTCCGCCGCCCGATTCAAGAGCATTACCGTGCGCAGCGCCGGCCAATTCTCGACGACAGCCCAGTACTTTCCGGACGCGACGGCCCCGCCTGTCGCGTCTTTCCCGTCCCAGGCATATCTCCACTGCTCTTGCCCACGTTCTCCGCCGAGCCGCCGTACGCGCCGTCCGCGGATGTCGAAGATGTCGAGCGCCGGCGACGCGCCGCCGGTCCAGCCCGCCAGGAGAATCGTGGTCGAGCGCCCGAAGACGTTGGGCGACGCCGTCAGCGAGGCCGCCGACGTCTGGCTCTGGGGGACTGAGACCAGCGTGGTTCGAATGGGTTCGATGTCGAAGGGAGGCAGGCCGACATCGATGGGCCCGCCGCCGATCTCCACGCCGCTCATGGCGTCGAAGACCCGCACGCCGGGATCGGCGGCGCGTCGGTCTCCAATGTAGAGTTTTCCCTCGCTCGAGACTTCCAGATCGCTCAATTCGAAGCCCGCGGTCTGCAGGATGTTTCCCGACAAGAGGCCGGTCGAAGGATCGAAGCGGTCGACGCGCGTGGCGAAGCTGCTGTTGCTGTACAGCACATAGCCCAGATTCGCGTTCACGATCACGGCGTCGAGGATGTCGCCCCCCAACGTCGTCTCCGTCAGGATGACCGCCTCGCTCTGCAGCGTGTGTGGATCCACCAGTTCGAGGCCGCCGTCGAGGACCGCGAAGTCGCCGCTCGCGATGACGACCAGGCGCGAGAGCTGCGGCTGGATGCGCATGCGCCAGAAAGGATTCTGCAACTGCAGCTGGATCGCCTGCCCGCCTGCGGCAACCGGGTCGACGTCCACGACGGAGTCGGTCGTCGTGTCGACGACGACGAGCGCGCTGCTTCCGGTCGTCGCGAAGAATGCGTTGCGATCGAGATTCTGCACGCCGACGAAGGCGTAGCGGCCGAAGCGGGCCATCTGTGACATCTCCGGCAAGCCGTCGGCGTCGGCGAACGCGGCGAGATCGATCTCCCCGACCTTGGTGCCGGCGATGGTGTCGACGATCCAGAGCGTGTCGGACTCGTAGCGCGTCACATAGGCCCTGCCGTCGGCGAGGGGCAGGATGTCCTGGGGGTTGCTGCCGTTGCCCAGGGAGAGCTGGCTCTGCACTGCGTATCCGTTGCAGGCGTTGAGAGTGAGGATGTTGTCGGCTTGAAAGCGATTGACGACGAAGAGCCAGCAACCGTTGCTGCGCAGGACGGCGTCGCTGTGGATGGTGTAGCGATCGATCACGGGATCGAAGGGGGCGCAGCTCTGCATGCTGCTCAGCCCGCCGGTGATTTCGAAGCTCGTGGTCGCGACGGCGAGCTCGAGGGCCGCTCTGGATCCCCCCGCGCCGACGACGAGTGATCCGAAGAGTGCTGCCAGCCCCAGGAGATGCCTCATCGATTTCCTCCCCAATCCAAACTCAGACGCCAGGTGCGTCCCGGCATGGGATAGCCCCAGAAGTCCGTGTATTCCTGATCGCCGAGATTCGAGCCGCGCACGGTCGCGCGCAGCGCGCCGAAGTCGCGGCTCAGCCCGAGCCCAAAGAGCGCGCGGGCGGAGAGGCGATTGCGTTCTCCTCGCTCGAGAAAGCTGGCGCCGAGGGCGGTGAGTTCATAGCTGAACTCCCACGGCCCGCCGCGCAGGCTCGACCTCTGGCTCATCTCATAGTCGGGTTCGCCGAGCAGCCGTTTGCCCCCGAAATTGGCGTCGTCGCTGCGGTCGAGCGTGCGGATCCCGGTGATGCTCAGGTCGTGGCGAAAGCGATCGTCCGGCGTCCATTCCAGCGCGAATTCGATACCGCGGCTGCTGGCACGCGCGACGTTCATGGCCTTGACCTTGTTGGCCGCCACGGGCACGAAGCCGATGAGATCGTCGTATCCGTTGTCGAAGTAGCTCAGCTCCATGCGCCCGCCCTGGCCATGGACGACGAATCCCACGTCGCGCAGCCATCCGGTCTCCACGCGAAGCTCGTCGTTGCCGACGACGCCGCCCCGCGCGCCGAAACGCTCGAGCATCGTCGGCACGCGTTCGGCGCGCGCGATGTTCGCCTTCAAGTCCACATGTGTGGCTCGCCGCAGGAGCCCGAGCTGCACTTGCGAATGCAGCGCGCGCGCGAGTTCGAGTGCGCCCGTGGGGAGCAGGCTCGTCGACGGCGTGCTGTGGAAGCGATCCCAGCCGAGTTCGGCGCGTGCGCCGGGGCTGATGCGCCAGTGTCGCCCCAGATCGAACGCGGGCTGTGCGGCGACGGCCGCCGTCCAACTTCGCTGGATGTCACCGCGAGCATTTCGCTGCGCGAGGTCCTCGCTCCACATGAGAGTCTGGCGCAATTCGGCGCGCCAGACGCGAGGGCCGGCCGATGTCGCGGCGCCTTCCGCCGCGAGGGCGAAGGAGTGAAGCCGATCCGTGCGATCGGTCGGCAGGCCAAAGCTGGCCTGCGTGTCGCTAAAGCCCTGCGCTTCGAAACGATGACTCAATTCCAACAGGCGCAGCGTTCGCATGGCGGCGTGCGGACTCTCCAATGCGACGCGCAACTGATGCGTGCGCATCTCTTCTTCGGCCTCGGCGGAGGGATTCCAATTCAACCCGGGCTCGCCGCGACGATGCTCGCGCCACTGCTCACTGACCGCGAGGCGCCAGCTGCCGAGGTGCTGGCTCGCGCTCAGGAGGAGGCTGCCGCTGTTGACCTCGTTGTTCGCTCGCTCTCGCCAGCGGTCGTCGCCGGAGTTGTACAGCGTGCCGTTGTCGTCGAGATGCTTCCAATTGCCTTCGCCGCGATGGAGCTCGCCGCTGCCGTGGAGCGACCAATCACCGAAGCGACTTCCGGATGCGGCTTGCAGCGAAAGCTCGCCGTGGCTCGCCGTGCTCAGCGACAGCCGTGAGCTCTGCGCCGTCGAGCTGAACAGGTGGATGGCGCCCCCGAGGGAGCCGCCACCGAGTTGTAGCGGCGCGTTGCCACGGTAGACCTCGACGCGCTCGAGGCCGTTCAGGTCGATCTGAGAGAAGTCGAAGCTCCCGCGATGCGGGCCCGTCAGCGGCACGCCATCGAGAAAGAC
>Ga0214472_10006566_pt1 | contig 12179 bp, 12 predicted proteins | sample RVTome_6_FD_207662 | JGI IMG/M metagenome (GOLD analysis project Ga0214472, IMG submission 207662) | Soil microbial communities from uranium-contaminated site in the Upper Colorado River Basin, Wyoming, United States - RVT140D175 | ecosystem: Environmental > Terrestrial > Soil > Contaminated >... | reverse complement strand
CGGCAAGCATAATTGGCAGCGTTCCAGAGTGCCGAGACACGGTCGCCCAAAAGATGCATGGTTTGAAGTTGTTCAAGGCTTGGATCAAGCCGCATGGTATTTGCTTTCATGCGGCACATGCTATACGGAGACTGATGGAAAGTCAATTACCTTTACAAAGTTAGCCTACGACATAACTTGACTGAGTCAAGATTCTTGCCCCATTGGGGCAACCTTTCTTTCCTCCCCGGCCTGAACGCCGGGGCTTCCAGAAAGGATTCCTGGTGAGCGCCCTCGCGGGCAAAGGCGAGGGCGCTGGCCCGGCCATGGTTGCGCGTGGCCCCGGTGATCAGCACAACTTTTCCGGCGAGTCCTGTCTCCATTGACACTCCTTATTACCGGCCAGGAAGCCCCGCGGTCCACCACCGCTTAGGCCGTGGACGCCTGCAGTCGCCCCCCCCCCACAGACGAGATATCTCCCAACAGGCCTCCCAGGCTAGTCGCTAGTTGACCTTCGTATAATCTCCCGTGGGCATCTCCGGCCGTTCGGGTTCAGGAGCCGTGATATCCATTGGGATGGCTTGGCCAGGGGTCCCTTGCATAAAGGCAAGTCCCTCTGCTTCGGTGTCAAACGTGTTGCAATACAACTCCATCTCGATACCATCGGGAGTTGCTCGCCAATCGCTGCGCTAAGGGGTGCGGCGATTGGTGAGCAAGATCAGACCAGCACCAAACAATAGTTACTGGCTCGCAGCGATCGGCATGACAGGCGTCAATCCGGCATGGTCATGGCGATCTCTCGGCGAGCCATCCGTCGACCCTACACCCCGACCGGGTGCATCTCGGGCAACAGTGCCTCTCTCCAGTCCACGTGGTTGGGCAGAACGCTCTCGGTGGCTCGCACGGTATAATAAGACGGCTCCAGCCCCGGTGGCATACCTCCGTCTTGATGGGTTCGGATCGCCTGACCCAGAAGTTGCCTGGCCACGATGATGGCCCGATCCGCTGGTCCCAGGTGCTCCTGGCTCCGATCCACTACTGGCCCCATGCTTTCCTGGATGGCGCGGTCCTGGATATTCACCCCCTGGATACCCGTGAATGTCTCCGTCTTTTGGGCCTGGCGATCGATGTGGTAGTGATTGCGCTCATTGCTCCTGGAGCGAAAAGCATTGGCAAAGTCCACGTCATCTGGCCCGTTCCCCGAGCTTCTCAACTGGCGGTCTTCCTCGGTGAGCGGGGTGTCGCCAAGACTGTAGTACCAGTTCCACACCATACAGTTGGCATCGTCGATCGGCACCCAGATATGACCTGCGCTGCCACTATCTCCGCCCAAGGTCCGATGCGGTCGCACCTGGTGAAAAGGCATCACATAGTGGTAGGCACGGATAAAGACCTCGTCCTCGCCCAACGGCCTGACCCCGAAGTAGCGGTAGCCATAGTCCGTGTTGTCGACGACCAGGTGTGGCGCCTTGCCTTGTACAAAGGGCGAGGCAAAGCTGATTCCCGGCTGTGTGCTGTCCGCCCGCAGAGTCCGATGCAAAATGGGCGCATGAGAGGTATCAATACCACCCTCTAGTGCCTGGAGCCAGTTGCACTCCTGCCACACCTTGGTGACCACACGATGACTCTCGGGCACCTGCGTCCACTCGAACTTGGGTAGAGGCGGCTGGTGTTCGGGCGGCCCCATATAGGTCCAGATCACGCCGCCAAGCTCGACCGTGGGGTAGGCGGTCAGGTGGATTTTCTCCTGAAATGGCTCCGGCTCATTCATCTGGTCCACGCAGTTGCCATCCACATCGAATTTCCAGCCGTGGTAGACGCAGCGCAGACCGCATTCTTCATTGCGGCCAAACCATAACGAGACGCGGCGGTGAGGGCAGAATTCTTCCACCAACCCGATGCGGCCCGCCGTATCGCGGAAGGCCAGCAGTTTCTCGCCGAGCAGCTGCACCCGCACCGGCGGACAATCGGGCTCCGGAATCTCCCAGGACAGGACGGCAGGGATCCAATATCGCCGCATGGTCTCACCCATGGCTGTTCCGGAATTGGTTTGGGTGAGAAGCGCATTTTCTTCAACCGATAGCATATCTTGGACCTCCTCTGTTCAACTTCCCTCGTGCTTTGGCAACTTTTAATTTAGGGTAACCCGGAGCCGGAATCCTTGTTTTACTCGATGGCATGGTCGAGGTGACCCTCATTCTTAGGCTTGACAAAGCACGAGGTGCATGTCTGGATCATGTGATCGTGCCGAATGGCTTCTATCGTAACACATGGCGAAGATGATCTCCATCTCGACGCATTATACACCTATGGACATCTTTCTAGCATGAAGCAATGGGAGCTGGAGAAAGCACTGCGGGCGCGTGGCTGGAAGCGACGTCGGCACAGCGGCAGACATAACATAGGGGGTCACTCCGCGTCAGGTCAGGCAAAAAAAGTGTCGTGGTCAAGTCAAGACGGACATTCCGTGAAGCACCAGGTCAAATTCTTCATACGCATTGGGACGGAGATACGTTATGATCGGCTCGACGCTCCCCCTCCCTGCGTTTGGCGAGCAGATCTTGCGGGGATGGCATAGACGCTCAGTTCTCGATGAGGCATGAACAGGTAAGGAGATATGGCGTGTCGATACGCATCAGCGCTGAACTCTCACATCTCTGTCCGCTGGACGAGGTGATTTCGCACGCGACGGCGTTAGAGGCGCAGGGGTTCTATCGCGTTTGGATACCCGATACCGTGGTGTCTGCCTGGGAGGCGTGGATGGCGGCAAGCCTGATCCTCCAGCACACACAACGCCTCCAAGTCGGATTGGGGGTGACCAATCCTTACACGCGCCATCCGGTGGTGGTGGCGCAAATGGCCGCCACTCTGCAAGTCTATAGTGGCGGCCGCTTGGCCATGTCATTGGGTAGGGGAATTGGGATCTTTCACGAGCCGTCAAAAGTAGTTGACAGTTTGTTTGGCGAAGCCCGGCATCTCACTGAGTTTGGAGTCGCAAACTGTCAACTGGGATTTGAAAGATCCCGGGGAATTGCTCGCTTTCTTGACAAAGCGGGCGTGACACAGCGCGAGACTGCAGTGGAGGAGTGCGCTGCGATGGGGCCCAGTGGCTGGGCTAGCGCCATGCGGGTGGGCGATGGCGTGGCCACGGTGTGGCGCGAGGCGTTGGCTGAGACGCGGCTGAAGTTTATGGCGGAACGGGTGATTCCCTCGGCTGTCCTCATTCCGTTTGCCCAATCGCGCCCGGATTTTTTTGCCCGCTGTATCGCCACTCTGGAGCAGTTGGAGCAGCGGGTGGAGGTGCTTGAGGCGGCCGGTTTTGACGAGGTCATTGTGGCGTATGCCGAGATGGCAGATCTCCGGACTGCGGCACAGCTGGTGTCAACGTAGCCCGGCCCCGAGGATGTCGCGTGCCACCACGTGTTTTTGTACTTCGCTAGGTCCCTCGCCGATGCGCCGAATGCGAATTTCCCGGTACCAACGCTCTAGTGGCAAGTCTTTCGCCACGCCCAAACCCCCGTGGATTTGCATCGAGCGATCGACGACGCGGCCGCTGGCTTCCGCTGCCACCAGCTTGGCGAGGGCAGATTCGGTGCGAAACGGTTCGCCTCGCTCGGCTTTGGCGGCGGCGTCGAGAACGAGCCAGCGCGCCGTGCGAATGTCGATTTCATTGTCGACCAGCATCCACTGGATGCCCTGCCGCGATGAGAGCGTGGCCCCGAAGGTCTCGCGGATTTTCGAGTACTCAATGGCCATTTCATGGGCTTTGACGGCCACGCCGAGGCATTCGGCAGCATAGGGAATCCGCTGGCGCGACAGTCGATCGTTGGCAATGGCAAACCCACCCCCCACTTGGCCCAAAATATTCTCGTGTGGCACCCGCAAATCCTCTAATTGAATCTCCGTGGCGTATTTGGCGGAACGCAAGGTGTGCACGATGCGGCGCACGTTAAAGCCGGGCCACTCCGTCTCAACGATAAAACAGGTGACCCCGGATCGACCACTGTCTCCGGTGCGCGCAAAGACGAGGCCGTAGTCGGCGCGGTCCGCCCCACTAATCCACAGCTTGGTGCCGTTCAGCACCCAATCATCGCCGTCCCGCACCGCCCGGGTTTGAATGGCGCGTGCCGGATCGCTGCCGCCCGAGGGCTCTGATAAACCAAAGAACACTTTTTTCTCACCGCGCAACATCGGGTAGAGGTACTTTTCTTTTTGTGTCTCGGTGGCTTCAAAGAGCTGGGCTTGGCGGGCGCCGCCAAACACGTAATAACAAGGTGCATAGAGGCCGGCGCGATGTTGGCTGCACTCGATAGCGATGAGACAACGCGTGATCAGGTCGATGTCCGGACCGCCGTAAGCGGGAGGTGTGTCCAGGCCGTAGAGGCCCATATCTTTGACTTTTTGGACCAACCGGTCGTAGTCATCCTGCGGCAGCTCGTCGGCGTCCGGGTCGAGATGATCTTCTAGCGGCACGATTTCCTCACGCACAAACTGGCGGACCACGGCGACGATCATTTTCTGTTCTTCGGATAGGGCCAAATCCATTTGGGCGACTCCCGTTGTACAATACCAATGTCAATCAAAGTTGCAATGCCATACAAAAAAACATGTGGGGTTGGGGGCGATGTCTCAGCCGAGCCGCAGACGGCCAAGATGCCGTTCGTCAATATCCGTATTGCCGGCGGGCAGACGGCCATAGTCGTGCCGGTAGGCTTGTAGCAGTTCGACATAACGCGTGCGATAAGCCATATTGATTTCGCACCGAAACTGTGTGGCGCCGGCAGGAGGCGCTTGCAAGGCATGGGTCAGCTCACCTTTAAGGCCGTGTAGAGAGCGCCCACCGGCCACCCCGATATACACAATGTCACCGCTGGCATCGGCAAGTTGGTAGACGCCAAGATGTCCTGCCAACTTCGTCACTTGTGCTTCGGTGAGTGGAATCCAAGGCTTAGCGAGACGGACGGCCATCATGTGCTCCATTTCAGTGGTATTTGGCGTCGGCGCCTAAGCTCCCGCGCGGTGTTTTCCCAGGTACTCCAAGCTTTTGTGATACCATTCTTCAGAAATTTTGCGGCTGGAGCCCAAGTAATGCAGAACGGATTCCAGGGTGAGAATCGATACGAGATTAATGCCGCGTTGTTTGAGCCGTTCGTGGGCCCCATGTTGACGATCGAGCAAAACCAGCGCGTCTTCCACGATCAAATTGTCTTCTTCCAAGCGCTGAGCGGTATGGATGATACTGCGGCCGCCAGTGATAAGATCGTCAATGATCAACACGGTTTGACCGGGGTTGTAGTTGCCCTCAATAATCGTCCTCGGCCCACCTTTTGGCGGGTGGAGATAAGTCATCGGCGTACCGGAGCGCAGCGAAAATGCCGTGGCTAAATGCAGGCCGCCAAACGGGACACCGGCCAGCAGATCGTAAGGCTGTATGCGGGGCTGACGCATGCGTTGTAGGGTGCAGACTTCCTGCCACATCACCTCGGCCGCACGTTGCAAGGCTTGGGGATTGCTGATCAGCAAGCGGAGATTGATATAGACAGGCGAATTGACCGTGTTGTTACCGATGGTAAAATCTCCAAACTGGATGGCACCGAGTTTCCACAATTCATCTGCTAGCCAGAGATTGGCAACTTGTTGGTCCCTGAGCGTCATACGAACTTATCCTTCGCGGGAGAAAAAAGCATGCGACTTGCCACTGGCATGTTGCATGTTGACATGTTTCATTAATGTAAGAGATAACATAGCCCCTGCCCAGATGCAACGTCCAGAGTAGTATGAAACGCCCTATCTGGCCTCCGTGTGTGGGGGTTAGGTGTGGTAGTTGTGAGGCAAAGTCCTGGGCATGTAAAAACCTATTCGGGAAACCGCAAAAAGGGCAAGAAGCGCGCAAAGAGGGCTAACGCTTCGATGTCTCGATGATTGACGCCCCAGCTATAGACACCGAGGGCATAGTAGCCAAGGGCATAATAACCGAAGACGATTTGACCCAAGGCGAGATAGCCGGTGGCCAGTTGACCAATGCCGATGGTTGGCGTGACCGCCACCTGGGCAATCGCGGCTAAGCCCAGCACAAATTGCCCAAAGCCAAAAAGAAAGCCCACGCCGAATTGAGCAATGGCAATAAGACCAATGGCAAATTGACCGATGGCAATCACCCCTTTGGCCACCCGCAATTTGCCTTGGGGGGTGCGCCCGTAGGCAATGTGGATCAGCGGATAGCCCCAAATCGTGGTGCTCGATTTCCATTCGCGGCCCGTCCCTTGCCAGTCGGCGCGGCCGGGGTTGGGCGCCCTACAGTACGGGCATTTGCGGACGATCGGACTCACTTCATGTTGACATTCACGGCACGCCACGAGGGCCACGGCCTGATTTCCTTTCGCGGACGACGAGGTAAGACGAAGTTTTGCGCCGAGCGCATGGACTTCCAGAGCATGGACTCAATCATAACCGATGACCGTTGGCAGAGCCAGGGGTGACGCCATTGCACCGGGTCCCCTCTGCGCCCTTAACCAGATGGCCCTTTGCTTCATCTGTGCAATACGATTGCGCCCATAGACGTTATTGACGAGTGACGGGTGCTTGGGACTTCATGCTAATCTGCAGAATTTGTGTCATACTGCTTAAAGGGAGGCTGTATCCCTTTGCCATGCATGTCCATCACACCAGGAAGCTGGCAAAGAAACTTGATATCTATTGGCGTGCCGTAATAAGGATTTTGTGGGGGAGAATAAGGTGGAGAGACGCGTTGTCATAACGGGCATGGGCGCCGTAACGCCTCTAGGGACACGTGTTGAAACCATTTGGGATCGGCTGTGTCAGGGAATCTCCGGGGTCGATGTCATTACACGGTTTGACACGACAGAGTACGATGCAAAAATTGCTGGCGAAGTCCGAGATTTTGCTCCGGAGGCCTACCTGGATCGGCGCGAGCTGCGCCGCACCGACCTATTTGTACAAATGGCATTGGTGGCGGCACAAGATGCCGTCGATGATAGTAAATTTTCGGTTGGCGATACCGATGCCGGCCGTGTCGGGGTTTATATTGGCTCGGCATTCGGGGGCTTAGTGGCTTTGGAAGCCGTCCATGCCAAGATGCTCGCCCAGGGCCCTAGCCGCATCTCGCCGTTGTTTCCCGCCATGGTGCTCGGCAATTTGGCTTCCGGTCAGGTGTCGATCCGTTTTGGCGCTCAGGGGCCAAACAATAGCAGCTCCACTGCATGTGCGGCCGGGGCGCACTCGGTGGGTGAAGCCTTGCATTTGATCCGGCGCGATGCGGCGGATGTCATGATTGCAGGCGGCACGGAAGCGGTGATCACGCCACTGGCGGTCGGTGCCTTCGGCAATATGAAGGCGTTGTCTACCCGCAATGACGCTCCAAAGTCTGCGAGCCGGCCGTTCGATCGGAAGCGGGATGGGTTTGTCATGGCAGAAGGCGCAGGGATTCTCATTTTGGAAGAACTCCAGCATGCCCTGCGTCGCGGCGCGCCAATTCACGCGGAGGTATTGGGGTATGGGAGTGCGAGCGATGCCCATCATATCACTGCACCTTGTCCGGATGGCGCCGGTGCGGCACGATGTATGCTCAATGCGCTGCGCGATGCGGGCATTTCGGCCGATGCCATCGATTATATCAATGCGCATGCGACTTCAACTCCAGCCGGCGATGCGGCAGAGACCGCGGCGATTAAAAAGGTCTTTAAGGCCAAGGCGCATGCCCTGCCGATCAGCGCCACCAAATCGATGACTGGGCACCTCCTGGGCGCGGCCGGTGCGGTGGAGTCCATTTTTACGGTCTTGGCCTTGCGCGACAAATTGTTGCCGCCCACAATCAATCTCGAGACCCCAGACCCTGCATGTGATTTGGATTACGTGCCGAATAAAGCGCGTCATATGGCAGTTCGTACCGCCATGTCCAATGCGTTTGGGTTTGGCGGTACGAACGCTTCTTTGGTGTTCCGTTCGTATACTCGTTAGCTTCGCAAAGCGGCTGCGTGGAATCTACGACGCGGGCCGGGCAGTCAGACCGTGTAGAAGGGTCTCGGCATACTGCTTGGCCAACGTTTGTGCATCGAGACGCCCGCCTTTTCGGTACCAGCGAAACATCCAGTTACACATGCCCAGAATCATCAAAGCGGTGGCCGTAATGTCGAGATCTCGCCGCAGTTCTCCGGTCGTCACCCCTTGACGCAAAATGTCTTCCCACAGGCTTTGATAGCGCCTTGGAAAATTCTGCAGCCGGTCGCGCAGGGCCTGGACGACGTTGTGGAGCTCTTGGACAAACACCAGCATATGCGGGTAGTTGTCATCAAAGGCGGCGAGGTGGACCCCAATCCCCTGCTCGATCTTGACACGGGCAGGTAAGGACGCTTGCATAATGGCCTCAACCTGCATATAGAGCCGATCGATGGGCTCGCGCACCACCAAGTATAAGAGCTCTTCCTTGGATTTGACGTAGTAGTACAGGGTGGCCTGCTGGATGCCGACCGCGGCGGCAATATCGCGAGTGGTCGCCGCTTGATAGCCTTTTTCTTTAAAGATCGCCGCGGCTGCGGCAATGATTTCTTGTTCACGCTTCGACATGCTGCGACCCCCTTGGTTTCCATGATAGGTTGAGTGTAGTCAAGCCGGGCTCACTTGTCTATCCCGGAGGGAAGCCGGCCCCTGAGAACGTTGGCTCAACCTTGCATTTCTTTGACCATAGGCTTGATAATTTGCTATCCTACTTACACAAAGGCGAATTTTTGTCTTGCCTTGTGAAAGGCAATCTGTACAATTGAACGCCTCATGTCGCCGTCAATCTACGGATAGAGAAATAGGTCGGCGAATTACATGGCGTTCGAAGGTATCGTATGTAGTGAGGGGGAATAGTAGTTATGCGTCAAAGAAGTGGGTTGGTGACAAGCCTGGTGTTGCTCTGCGTCCTGGCGTTGATGATGACGGTTGCGGTGGCGCAGCCAAAACGCGGGGGCACGCTGCGGGTGGCCTATGGCAACAAGATAGCGCATCTCGATTTTCATACCGCGCCAGGCTATGAGATGATGTGGGTGGCCATGAACATTGGCTGCGGTTTGGTGAATATTACGCCTGACGGGGAGTTTGTGGGCGATGCCGCGGAATCGTGGGACCTGTCCGATGACGGTTTGACCTGGAGGTTCAAACTGAAAGACGAGGTGAAGTTCCATGATGGCAGTGCGGCGGATGCCAATGCTGTGAAGTTCAGTATCGACCGCTTGATGGATCCGGAGACCAAGTCGGGGATGCGGAATTTCTACGACGCCGTGAAATCTGTAGAAGTCGTGGATCCGTTGACGGTGCAAGTGAACATGAAGCAACCCTACGCGTTCTTTCTGCACATGCTGGCCGGCTACCGCACGGGCTTGGTGCTGTACTCGCCTGACGCGACCGCGAAATACTCGCTGAATGACCGTAAAAAAGGTACCCCCGAGGCGGTGGTGGGTTGTGGTCCATTCAAGCTGGTCGAGTGGGTACCCAACGACCATTTAATCATGGACCGTTTTGATGGCTACCATGTCAAAGGCCAGCCTTATCTGGACCGGGTGCACATTCGCGTCATAAAAGATCCCGTCACGCAGATGGCGGCGTTCAAAGCGGGTGAGATCGATTTTATCGCGTCGTTTACGCCGGAGCATGTGGATACGCTTGAAAAGCAGACCCCCGAGGCGCAAATCTTTACGGGTAAAGAGACGACGCCGATGATTGCGATGATGAAGATCACCGTCCCGGCGGATGGCAAAAAAATGTCTGAAAATCGCAAGCCACACCCCATTTTTGGCGATATCAAGGTGCGCAAGGCCGTGGGTTGTTACGGGATGAATCGAGAGGAGATCGTCCAGATTGCCTTCAAAGGTAAGGCGACGCCGTGGGCGGGGATGAATCCGCCTGGGACGCTGGACACCGTGGATGTCAATGACAAGTGCCCTTACGATCCTGACAAAGCCAAAGCATTGCTCAAAGAAGCCGGTTACGATGCTGGCCATCCGCTGAAGTTCGAAATCATTACCGACAATGAAAAAGCGGTCTTCAACATCATTGCAACGGTCATTAAGGACCAGATGGTGCGCCTGGGAGCCGAGGTCAACATCAAGTTGGTCGACAAGGTGACCTGGATGAATACTGCGCTTAAGGACGCTGAGTGGGATATGCAAGTTGAAGATTTGCTCTCTTTGCTCACCTTAGATAGCAATGCGTATCTGTCGGCTGTCGGTTCCTCTTGGAATCAATCCCGGCATACCGACATGAAAATCAACGAGTATTATGCCGAGTATGCACGCGAGATGGATGCGACGAAGCGCGCTGCGATTGCGAAGGAATTTCAGGAATATGCGGTGGACAAACTCTACTGGAATGCCGTTTCCGGTTCGCCGTTCTACCAAGTGGCACAGTCCTGGATGAAAGGGTATGTCTTTAACAAAGAATTCGAAGTGCACTATGATACGGTGTGGCTGGATAAATAGTAAGAGTCGCACATAATTGGGCAGGGCCGTCGCGAGGGTGAGGGCCCTGCTCTTTTGAGGTGGCGTGATGCGAGAGTACATAATCAAACGAGTGTTGCAGATGATCCCGACTGTGTTGGTGATCACGCTGGTGGTGTTCATGATGATGCAAGCGATCCCCGGCGACCCGATCATCACGTTGCTTGGCGATGCCTATGATGAAGAAGACGCGGCAAAGCTTCGCAAGGAATACGGCCTCGATAGACCGGTGGTGGTGCAGTATTTTGTCTGGCTTGGCAAGCTGGTGCAAGGCGATTGGGGCGCGTCCATTCTCACCAGCCGGGAGATTCTCCAGGACGTGCTCATGCGTCTGCCGGTCACGATTGAGCTGGTGATCTTGGCGATGCTTGTGGCCTTGGTGATCGCGGTCCCTGCCGGTATCATTGCCGCGGTACGGCAAAACACGTGGGGGGATTACACCGCCATGTCCACCGCCATGATTGGCATTTCGATACCGGATTTCTTTTTGGGGGTGCTGCTTTTACTGGTTTTTTCGATTTCGCTGAATGGATTTTTGCCGAGTTCGGGATGGGTGTATTGGCCGGGGACGTGTCCGAGCGTGATATGTGAGGCGAGTGTGGGGGGCAACTTGAAGCACGCCCTGATGCCCGCTATCGCCCTGGGGGTGGGACGGGCGGCCATTTTGACCCGACTCCTGCGGGCCAGTATGCTTGAAATTATCCGTTTGGAGTATGTCACCACCGCGCGGGCCAAGGGGTTGAACGAAAATGGGATCATCTTAAAGCACGCCTTAAAGAATGCGCTCATTCCCACCGTGACGATTATGGGCTTGCAGATCGGTTTCCTCATTGGCGGCGCCATTGTCGTAGAGACGCTCTTTGCCATTCCGGGTCTCGGTACCTATGGGATCAATGCGATTGTCGCCCGCGATTATCAGCAGGTGCAGGGTTTCATTCTGCTGGTGGCGATTTGTTTTGTGGTGATCAATTTTCTCGTCGATCTTGTTTACTCGTTCCTCGATCCGCGCATTCGCTATAGTTAAGCGCACCGAGAGGAGGGGGAGCTGTGATAAAGTCGTTGTTTTCCAGTTCGATGGCGGTGGCGGTGGCGCCACCTATGGCAAAACGTGCCCGGTCGGAAACCATGTGGGCGCAGACGTCGCGTCGGCTCAAAAAGAGCAATGCGGCGGTTTTTGGGTTGGTGGTGGTGATCCTTTTGGTCCTGGTGGCCGTGTTTGCCGATGTCATCGCACCTCATAGCCCGACCGCTAACAACTCGGAAGTCACGTTTGCAGCGCCGAGTGCGGAGCATTTGCTCGGCACGGATCAGTTGGGCCGCGACATGATGAGCCGCATTATCCACGGCAGCCGAGTGTCTTTGACGATCGGGCTCTCGTCGGTTGTGTTAGCTGTTTTTGTCGGTGTGCCTTTGGGTGTGATTGCCGGTTTTTATGGCGGTAAATTCGATACCCTGATCATGCGTGCGATGGACGTCATTCTATCGTTTCCGGTGATCTTGTTGGCCATTATCATCATGGTGATGTTTACCCCCACGGATGGATTTTGGGGGATTATCAAGGTAACGGGTGCGGTGGCCATTGTCCGGATACCGATTTATGCCCGTTTGGTACGGGGTAGCGTATTGTCGATTAAGGAAAAAGAGTATATCGAGGCATGCCGGGCACTGGGGCAACGCGATCCTTTGATTTTGCTCCGCCACATC
>Ga0214472_10006565_pt1 | contig 12179 bp, 8 predicted proteins | sample RVTome_6_FD_207662 | JGI IMG/M metagenome (GOLD analysis project Ga0214472, IMG submission 207662) | Soil microbial communities from uranium-contaminated site in the Upper Colorado River Basin, Wyoming, United States - RVT140D175 | ecosystem: Environmental > Terrestrial > Soil > Contaminated >... | reverse complement strand
CACCATGGGCAGACAGCGCCACCCGAGATACCGTTAGAGCAAGCGGGGTGCGATTCCAGCCCAGATGCCGACCAGGGATGGCATGCCACGGACACGGCAGCGGCCTAAATCACTTCATCTTGACTCCCATCGGCTTGGATTGAGGGCATCATGGCCCAACGGCGGAGCTGCGTCTCCCTCTCGCCATACCAGACAAACTGTTCACTACTTTCCCGCTCACGTGAAAGATCCCCAAACGACGTAATTTGTCCACCACCGATACTGATGTCGTACGTACCTGGATTGAGATAAATGGTCATGGTGCCGGTGGTACCCATAGTGAATGGGTTCACGAGCGCTGTTGTGTTAGCGTTTTTTTTCCGGCCCGGAAAGCGGACCGTTGGGTATTGCGTGCCAGTGTCGTAGATGACTATAGTTGTATTAGGTGCTGCCGTGACCACATATGGAACGGCAAAAATAGGATTACTCTGGGCCTGTGCTGACGAATTATCAAGCCTTACATAGAGCCGTCCGTCTCCATGCGTGGTACCTGAGGGGTTGACTGGATTATGACAAAGCCCCGGTCCCATGTAGAATGGTTGCTCTAGACCGGACCCGGGCTGCGGGTGGACGAGCCTCCAAGTGTGGACGTCGCTCGTGATATAGTCAGTGCCGTTGTGGTGGGTAGCGAGTGAATACCAGTCCTCGCCAATCTGCATAAAGCCGCCATAGAAAAAGTAATCTTGGTAGACAGCTGTTGATCGGTACACATGGTGGCCAGCAGAAGCCGAACCGACTAGTTCCCACGCTGTTTGGCGCAACGCGGGGTCCGTAAATTCAGGAAAAGAGCCATCGAGGATCACTGTCTCGTTGTTGTATGCCTTGAAGCTGATCGGGTAGCCGGCTGAGCCAGACACCGAGAAAGTGAAACCGACGGTGGAGGCATACGTACCGCCTCGCACCCACACGGTGTCCCCCGGCACGATGCGCCCGCCGCCACCCGCACCGGCATAGGCGAGACTCCATGGGTGCTCTCGTGACCCGTCAGTGTCCGAAGTGCCTGAGGGAGACACGTACCACTGGTGGGCGGGCATTGGATTGGGTGGTATGGGGATAGGCGTGGAAACATCGGCAGGCAGAAGAGCACCTGCCTCGGATTGTATGGGGACTCCAGACTCGGTGTTGAGGATAGGACCTTTGGTAAGCATAAATTAGCCTCCACTGACGACCATGACTCTGCCATCACCACCGTTTCGGGGTATGCTCGAGATACGCGTAATTTTGAGTCACAGAGAGGGTAGTGTTTCAAAAGTGGAGATGGCGGCTCTTATCCCTTATTGACTTACAAGGCGTTATTTTCATCTCTATCCACATTTGAAACACCACCGCCTCGCCTATGTCGTCGGCCACTTTGTGCAGATGATTACTCAGCAACGGACGCGTCGATTCTCAACAAGCTGCTCGCGGTGACATCATCGGCTGTCAGCCGCACGATGTAATCGCCTGGAGTAACCATATTTCCTTGCCAGTCTGCACCATCCCAAGAGTAGACCCTTGCTCCGGTGGCCGGATGAATCTTGTCCAGCACGCAGCCGACCTCCTCGCCAAAGCGATTCCATATATGTAGCGTCAGACGCTTCGTGCCGACGGGCAGGTTTAATTGAATCGGCACTCTCCCCACACGTCCCACTATATGTGCATCAGGCAACATCGATCGGGCTGGGTCGCTGCCAAGGGCCACCATTGCGGATACCGCGGGTACAGGATCGGAGGAGTACTTGTAGACTGTGTCTCCCGATGCATACCCGACATGTACAGGTTTCCCAAAGAACCGAAAGCGGTTGATAAATAGTCCGATTTCGTTAGCGTCTTGCCAGTTCTCGCCGCCGTCCACGGTGGTGCTGGAAAAACCCTTTTTGAAGTCGGCAGATCCCCAACCGCCAACCCAACCTCGCTCCGCGTCGATGAACCCAATCCCTTCGAGGTTGGCGTTCCCCTGGGGATCATTCACCTTGAACCGTTTCCAGGTTTCCCCACCGTCCGTCGTCTTCAGGATCGCTCCCTCGCTGAAGTTCTCTAACGACACAAAGCCGACTTGATCGTCCAGAAACTGAATCTTCCAGCCCCATTCGCCAAACGGGAAGTCTGCCTCCTGTCCAGTGAGGCGATTTGTCCAGGTCAGACCGCCATCGGTCGTTTCGAGGACGACAGGTTTGAGCTTGTCGCGGGTTGTGGGCGTCGGTTCGTTCGCCTTGCCCCCCACCACCCATCCGTGCAAGGCATCCACGAAGAAGGTGTCGATCAGAATGGATGCGTGCGTCGACATATCCCAGGCCGTCCACGTTGCCCCGCCGTCGATGGTCTTCATCATGCGCGGAATATCTGTCGGACGATTTGTTCCCGAAGCAAAAACAATCATGTCGCTGACGACTGATAGGCCGCACACGGCGACCGGGGCTTCAGCGGGCAACGGCGCAACGACATTCCAGCTCGTACCGCCATCGACCGTATGAAACAGGCGTCGATTCCGTGTCAGGGTTCCGACCCAACCGACGTGGGCATTGGCGAACCCGACGCATCGCAAATACACCCCCGGTGTGGACTGCTGCACGACCCACGACTGCCCACCGTCCGTGGTCTTGATGATGTTCCCATCACTGTTGACGGCCCACCCGGTTTGTGGGTCGATGAACCAGATGTCGTCGGTTCGGGAACTCGCCACGGGAGCGTTTGTCTTCCGCCAAGTCAGTGGAGTCACCTGGTTGACTTCATCCTCCAGGCAGCCTTCATCAATCCACTTTTGGATGAAAGTGATGTCATCGTCTGAAACGGGGGGAAACCCCGACGGCATGCGATTGAAGTCGGCATCGGGATTCCCGATATCCGCACCAAAGGGAGGCTCTCCCTTCAGAGCCTTGACGAGAATCGACCCTGCTCCGTCACCCACCGTAATCAACTGCAAGCCAAACACCTTTCTGGTGACAAACTCATCCCGACTCACCCCACGCCAGAAGGCCCCGTGAAAACTCACGGGCGTCGATGGGCCACCAACGGCACTGTCAAGAATTTCCTGTACGCGCTCGTAACGATTCATCGAGGGCTCCCTCGTCACAAAGTAAGAAGTTACTACCGTGGAACTGGTTGCAAGTTTTGGGCAACATCGAACTCTCGCCAGTCGATCAAGATTCGAGTTTATCGCTGTACTCCCTAAAAAAGCGGCCGGAAAATGCGTCATACATGGCATCGCAGGGCAAAGCAGAAATGCATATGGTTACCGATCTCCATAAAGCTCTTATAGTGGTGTATACGTTATGCTCATAAATGTGTTTGCTTAATACTCGATGATCAAGTTTTTTCAGTTTGACATCACAGACCAGCTCCGATCAAAGCGGAAACGAAAAGGAGGAAAGAGGAGAAACCAGACTAGTGCGTTTTCTAGCCTTAATTTTGGGGTTGGCATTGCACCGGGAGCCTCGTTTTACTCGATAGAATCGTCGGAGCAACCCAAATTTTTAATCTTGAAGAGGCACTAGTTAGCTATGTGCCGTCTTGCTCATCTTTGGACATGCTTTTAGTGATCATCTCTTCTAACTCCTGCTGGGTAGGCAATGGATGACGAATCGCCCGAAAATGCCAATGTAAGCGCTCCATTATTTTGTCTAGAGCCTCTTGGCGCTGTGAGTCTACCGCCAAAGAGTTGCTTGATTCGCTGCGGCCCGACATTGTAGCTGCATTGTGATATTGCTCTACCAGATGCAAGAACTCTTTCTTATCATCTGGCTTAGCAATGAGATTCAACAAATCTTTAAGTGTCATACTATCTCACATTTTTAATACAGACGGAGATGATCGCCACCACAAAACTATGAGCAGTGCCAGAAGGGTTATCTATTAATCCTCCGGGCGCCGTCTGGTTTCCCACTCTCAATGGGTTTGTTTTTAGTCTCACCTGACTACAGCCTTTGCTCAGGACTTTCGTGCACCAAGCAGCTTTTCATGCTGCCTAATTACTTTTTTGACTCTAAGTGTGTTGCCTAGATACTGCGAGCCGCACCAGCCTTGATGTCTCTTAGCCGACTTTCGCAGTCCTCTACGACATTGGAAACAACACCTCGCTTCTTGAACAGGTTAACCATCTGTTGTTGAGCCTCTTCAGCCCTCCTCAATTCTCCCGTCTTGACGGCAGCCTTCGTATAGGTATCTATCACATCCTTGTACCAGATGTGTCCCATGGTGTTCGCAGTTACTTCGGGCTGTTCCATTATTACAGGATGCAGCTCTCTTACAAAAATGTCCGGTTCTTCTGCATATTCACGTATGCTCCTCGTCGTTGGATCAACAACTTTGCTTGGCGTTGCCAGAGGCTTGAAGCGCACCGTTGTCAGATGGCGTGATATGGGATTGCACACGCCCAATTCTACGCTCAGCTTTCGGTCAACCCAGGCTAGCTTGTCATTGACATCTTCCATCACGCGCGTACCGTCCACGTAAAGTGTCAGACCCACGCGAGCGTCGAAGAGTTCGTGCACAATAGGAACCACGTCGTAGTTGGCTGGCGGCCGAACATAGACTTGCCTCACGGCCGCGGCAGCTCCACCATACACATTGGTGAAGCTCGCTTCGATTCTGTATGCACCGGGCTCCTTGAACGAGAACCCATAACTTCCCATGGTAAGGTCTACTAATTGATAGATGTCGCCCCTGCCAGGCTCAAGGGCTACAGGCGAAAGTATGGTCCGCGTGTGGTCAACAGGCAGGAACGGTCGGCGTTCGCCGCGCGGGTTCGTTATCGCTATCTCCACCAGACCGTCGCTTGGGTCTAGGTTTGGAAAAACTGTGACGGTCTGGCCGCTCACGTTCCTAAACCGTAGTTCGACGAGAACAGGCTCTCCGCACTCGTACATCTGTTTCAGGCTACGCACCTTAAGCTCTAATCGATTATCTACGCTGGCGCGGGCGACGCGACCGTGGTTTTCAAACCAGGCTTCGCCCCCCATCTCTACATAGGTTTCAGGCGCGTGGCGCAGAAAGAGAAGCTCTCCTTTGTCGAAGCTGAAACGGAACCGCTTGTAGAACCAGCTAGCGTTTAACCCCGCGCCGCCAGGTGTGGCCGAGTCAGGATAGTTCATCCAGGAGAGCGCCTGATTATTAGTGCTCAAAGGCATCCAAGACGGAGCTTTCCAACCGCCGCCGATGCCCTTTTGAAAGGAATGCGCCAGATTGAACGCGTGTCCGGTCTCGTGGATCAGGTTGAAAAATAGCTCGCGCCTCACGGCCTCCTCTTCAGGAGGGTTCGCCCTGATGTATTCACCCTGGACCGTATGAAAGAATGGGCAGCGAGTAAAGATAGCCGTCCCCTGCCTGTCCACACCACCGGGCTCATCAATCTCACCGTCAAACATCACCCCGCCAAGACTGTCGCTGTCGGCAAGTTCAGCCAGAAATATCCACATCTTCCACTGGGGCTTATTGGCAAAGGCCGCCCAGTGCAGTTGCATAGAATCGTGGAGCTCGGCGTAATTCCAACGGTTGTTTGTGCCCGCGCCGTCGGTGACAGTTCCGCTGCCAGTCGAGCGAGTTATGCGTACTCCGGCTTTAGCGAATGCCTTTTCAAGGGTGAGTTCCTCCTCGGGCAGCTCTGTTGGTCTATCAGGATGCACAGCAGTGCTGACAGGCTCGACGGGTATCGCGTTTGCCTCGCGATCTACCTCTACTTCGACCTCACGGAAATACATAGACTCCTGCGTCGCGACATAAGGACCGAAGCTTTGGTTCTGCACAGTGTCTTGGAAGGTGACCTTTGCTGTGGGGCTCACCAGGGGTGACCCGCTCAGCTCGACGGTTAAGCGGTCTATATTATAAATGCTGTCCGGCCACCCGAACTTGAAGTTGTCAGCCGTTAAAATGAGCCCTCCGACGTATTGGGTGTTAGACGATACTCGCCCAATAAAATGCGGGAAGGCGACCCCGGGGATGGAGGGTCCGAGTGCTACTGTGCCACTCACAACGTTGAGCGGGTTGTTCCCATCGATGTCGACGTGTAGTGTGAAACGCAACTCATCTGTGCTGCGCTCTGGCAAGGATGAACCGTCGTCCTCGTTAATATAAACGGGTTCTTCCAGCCGGTAGATCGGATTTCTCAGTACCGCTGTGCTTTGGCCAGATTCTAAATCTACAAACCCTCGCCCCGCGCGGGCACTGGCGCCACCATTGTATTGATAGCGTCCGCTGAATTGAAAGGGTAGATTCCTGAGCGCCTCAATGAGCGCGCTGCCGAGATTATTGTCGGCAGGCGCATCATGCTGCTGATCGTTGTGGGTAGACATGGCTATCTCTCCCTCTTTCCCCAAGGCTTCTGCGATAAAAGAAGTGTTCATGCGCAGGATCTCAAGCATCAGGTCATAGTTAATGTGGTCGAGCGTATCGCTGGCCGTATGAACATTGCTGTTGGCGCTGTCTGCACCTTCAATCGTCAGCACTGCGGGGATTCCAGCATCTATGAATGGCACATGGTCGCTGTTGTATGGCTCAAGCGAGGTTTGCACGGTGAGCTGAGTATAGGCCGAAGCTGCGTTGATCAAATCATCTATGACTGTCCGCGATACATCAGCACCCTCTATCAGTACAGTAGGCAATGCCGTATTCACCGTGGCAACCATGTCCATATTAATCACCGCGCGAATCCGTTGGCGCTCCGATGCGTCCAGGCTGGCGACATACTGCTTGCTGCCGTACAGACCTTGCTCCTCTCCGCCAAATAGAATTAAACGCAGGTCTTGAGTCGTCCGCTGCTCTCTGAGCAAATGTGCGATTTCGAGGAGGCCCGCGCTGCCGCTTCCGTTATCATCTGCGCCCGGTGCAACTCCCGAGGTCCCTTCCGAAATGTTGATCGAGTCAAGATGCGCAGTGGCTATAAGAAGATGGCGTTCGCTGGTTCCGCCGCCCGGTTTGTCTGCAATCACATTGAAACTGTTCTGGCTTCCGACAGCGATCTGCTCAAGGCGGGTTGTGTATCCCATCTCGCTCAGCCGATCTTTAGCCCACTCGGCGGCCTGCCTATAATACGAGGAGGTCGAGCGGCGTGTAGTATAAGAGACCAGATGCGTAAGGTTTTGCTCTATCCTCTGTCGTGATAGATTATTGATAATATTCTGGATCCATGTGACCGGCTGCAAACGTGCAGCAGTCGCGCTTTCGATACTAAAAACAACTTCGTTATCTTCGAGCGGCCTGATTTTATAACAGAGCTCCTCCTCAGCCATCAATGCTTCCGCTCGCTCGGAGGGCAAGCTTACAGCCAGATAACGGCCCTTATTTAAAATGACTGACACGTCCGGGTGTTTGCGCTGAAAGAGGTCACCTATTTGAATAACCAGGTATGGACGACCCCTCAAAGATCCAAGGTCCTCTCGGACTTCTAAGCCGTACTCCCTGGCAAGGCGTGTGGTTTCTTCCAAACTTGAGTCATTCCCAAAAAACAGCAGATCATCCCCGAACTGCGCGTAAGATGTGTCAGATGAAACTGGTAAATTGGACCTTGTGGCACGTGAAGCTGATCGTGTATGAAGTACTGTGGCCTTCATCATCTCTTTCCCCATGTAACGCCAGTGTGAACTGTTTGATATATGGACAATTTGTAGGGTCGTGTTCTAATCGTGGAGATAGCGCCTGTGAAAGGGATGTGAAGCCCTTGTTTCAAAAGAGGAAAGAGCTTCGGGGGTTGACTCTATCTCCACGCTTAGAACACTAACCGAGTACGACCGCCCCGTGCGGCTGCGCTACAGCGGCGAACTCCAAAGCCCAACGATTGAGCGTGCCGACATCAACGGGAGCCAAATCCTGTACCACTAGACTCCAGTTACCCTGGGTACTGTGACCGTGTAGCGTTGCTAAGGCCTGCACGTCCGACTCGTCAATCGTTCGTTGAATGTTGTCGACGCTATCCCCTTGGTGGCGTTGATGCAAAAGGATGGCGTCGCTCCATGGTGTCAGCAACGTGACCCGCAGATCACCCCGGTAGGTATGGGAAATGTCGAGCGTTACCTTGATGCCAGCGATGATCGCATCCTGATCGAGGATGATGGTGTCGGTGATGCCGTGGGCTCGATTGTCAGGAATGTTCAAGTTGGGCGTCGATTCGCCTTGAACCGTGTGCGAGCCACTGTCATCCTGAAACAGTTTAGCTTTGAAGCTCACCGTGGCTCCCGGTGCCGTGATCTCAAAGATTTCCAAGTTAGAGGCCGTTCCATCCCACCATTTACTGTTGGGAGTTGTTGAATCGGCAAATCTTTTGTTCGCTTGTCCGTAGAGATCCGTTGTATCACCGTAGCTCCGTGAGGATTCCAAGCGAAAATCTCCATCCGCTTGTTCTAGTGAAAGCTCGTAGTGTTGGCTAGGCGTCATTTGTTCATTGCTGTTGTTGCCATCTTCATCGACATGCCAAATGGCAAGCCCCTCGTCCGGCAAGGACTCGTCACGACCGCTCTTCGCTCGGTTTTCAACGATGAAGTACTCGCCACTGTTCTTGGCGAAGATGGCGAAATCGTTTTCACCAACAGGGAGTGTGATCTGTCGGTTGTCCTGAATTGGCGTCACGCTTTTGGCCCATCCTGATAATCTCTTCAAATAGGCAGAGATGTGAGTCGGGTTCTTTTCGCTGATGTTGCCGCCGGCGCACATCAGGCAATAGGCGCCTACGCCACCCGATTCACCGCCGTAGTCGTACAAATCCGGGTGGTCGCACAACATGTGCCCATTCTCATGGCAGAAAGTTCCCAGCGTCAGTTGGTGGCTCATGTCGGTGAACTGATAATCAAAGGCCGACTTGCCCGACGCCAACTGAACAGGCGTTGCCAAATGCCAGGCGTGCGGCCACAAGCCTTCGGCCCAGTTATTGACTACTTCCCCAGCGTAGTAGACGTTCATGGCATACACGAAACCGCCGCTGTCGGCGGTCAATAGTGTGAAGTCGAAGTGGTTAGCTTGCAGATGTGTAAGTGCCTCGACAATCAGTTGCCTGGCACGGATGCCTTGCTGGATGTTGGGGTCCGTGTAGTGCGACTTTGGATGTTGGGCTCGATAATAATCAGCAACGATATTCGTATAGCGGCAGCGGTCGATGGAATTATCGCGAAAATAATCGGAGACGGACCCGTTATTCCCAAAGCCCGAATATCCTTGCTCGTTGCAGAATCTTTCGACTTCGCCTCGGGGAATCGTTCCAGGTTCGTCGGAGAAGTCGATTAAGAGACAAAGCCCTACAAAATCACCAACGGTTTCGCGTTGTGGTGGCGCCATGCCGGGGCCTCCCAACGTGCGTGCCGCTCTGGCCAAGTTCTTGCGTTCTTCGCGGCGTTGATCGCACCGCCGCCCACCCATTCGTAGCGCTCCCTCCCTTCCTTGGGCGCGAGCCGCCTCGCGGTTGATTCGCAAGCCGGGTTGTACCGCGGCGCGAACACCATCCAAGTTGCCCTGGGGGCCGGGGGCCGATTCCAGCATGGTTCCGTCGCTGGATATCTGGGCGATTTCGAAGAACCCAGTGCTGGGATTCTTGACAACAGTATAGCCGTCCAACGTTTCGAATACGGCGTAGTGTTGGTCGCCCCAACCGCACACCTTGAATTGAGTTCCATCGGGTTGAGTAAATGTGAAGGTCTTTCCGACGAAAGGTGAAGCCATATTTCTTTCCTCCTGTTTGGTAATAGAACCCAAGGTTAAGGTCGCGCTTGAGGCTCGGAGGTCGCACTCGAAGCCTTGTTAGGCTTGGACTTGATGTTAGATCAGACACGCTCCAGAGGCCCACCTGGTTGCGGGCGCCGATGGCGCATGGTTTCCATTCGTGGGAGTCGACAGGCCAAACCCCGCCACAGCCTCCTTGGCGGGGTTTGGACAGGCTACCTTTTACGGGTTCACCTGCCCATTGGGTTACGGGCCGCTTGTACGGCTTCTATCCCCGCCGTGGCGGATACTGTATGGAACGTGATCTCCGGCGGCTCGCTCAGTAGCTGCATGGCCCCGAGCAGCACGCCGCAGTTAGACGATCGCAAGTGGTTGTCCATCTCCTCCGGCGTCGCCCACGCCTCCAGCAGGCAAAAAGCGCCGTCGTTCTCTACGTCCAGGTAGAACCGGCTGCTCACACACCCGGTTTCCTCGCGCACCAGGCTCACCAATGCGCAAATCGTTTGCAGCCATTCTGTGCGCTTTTCAGGGCGCACGTGCATGTACATGGTGACAACAACCATGGCATCCTCGGAAACACAGCAACACAGAACCCTGTGCTTGGACCGATGGACAGCTGCTCGGCCCTTCGCAGGATACAGAGATCTATAGGGCAACTTTCGTGCCATAGGCGCGCATTTGCCCATATTTTGGGTAAGTGGTTGATCTATTTGTGATGGGATCAGTGAGGAAAGGGCAGGCAGGACAAGCGGGCGGGGCAGGCCACCACGGTATTTAGCGAAAACCGCCAAATACCGTGGGCACGGGCGGGGTGAAAGCGGCGCGGAAGTTTCTCAACAAGGCGATCAGCCGCCATCGTGGTGTGCCGGAGAAGATCACGATCGATGGCAGTGCAGCCAACGAAGCGGCGATCAAGAGCTACAATAAGGATCACGGCACCTCAATTGAAATTCGCAAGACCAAATATTTGAGCAACCTCGTGGAACAGGATCGCAGGGGTGTGAAATGGATTACCCGTCCAATGTTGGGGTTCAAATCATTCTCGGCTGCGCAGTCCACTCTTACCGGCATTGAGCTGATGCACATGCTGCGAAAAGGTCAGCTCGAAGGTGAAGAGATGGAGGGCCTCACGGTGGCCGAGTAGTTCAACAAACTGGCTGCGTAATTATCCCACCGATGGGTGGCAACTCGCCCTCAAGCGCCCTCTGAGCAAAACTTGCGACAAAGCCAAAAATAGAGCGCAAGCGTTTGACGCTGCGGACCCGCATCAAACGCTTAGTGCGCAAGACCATCTGCTTCTCAAAGTCAACGCAGATGCATGCCATCTTCATCGGCTTGTTCGTCAATCGGGATGCCTTCGGACGGCCGGTGTAGAAATGCTCATCTCCACGATTAGAACACTACCCCCACGTAATCTTCACGTAATCCTCACGTAATCCTCACGTAATCCTCAGCTAATCCTCAAGCTTACGGTCGTGCACACTGCTACCATCTCTCCCAACATGAAGCCGTGAAGTCGACATATTCACAAACGCACGAGGCCAGTTGTCTTCTTATTGTGAGGATACGCTTTCTCCCCCTGCCTTTCACTTGCTGAGGATGGTTAAGATGGGTCAAAAGTAACGGATTCGCGTGGCGCATCGTATGAGGGGCCTTGGGCAATGCTCACCCTATCGATACCGCTATTGGACGCTGTCGATACTCTACTTGGCCAGGGGCTATCCCATCGCCACTGGGGGATTGAAGGAGCATGCCGTCATCTGGTGAAGGATCGGATGGAGATCACGGGTGCGCGGTGGGGACTTCAAGGCGGTGAAGCGGTTCTCAAACTGCGGGCGCTGGTCATCAATGGGGATTTTGATGCGTACTGGGAATTTCACGAACAACAAGAATATCAACGCAATCACCAGTCGAAATTCTCAGAGATGCCTACTGCACGCTCCCAATTACAACCGATTTCGGGAGGAAAAGACTGAGTGCCAATCAGAGCACAATGGGAAACGGATGTGAGGCTTTGAGGTGTCGTAGCAAAAGAGCAGTACCCGAGTATAGAAGCTCAATTACAGTCAATGAAAGGATAATTTACAGGGGTATCGATATCATTGACAGGGTGAACACACGACTCATGATTGAAAGTGCTACTGGGTCATTCCAGATACAGAGGATCTGGTACGCTTTAGCATGAGTTATTTTAAACGAGATAAACAGAAGTGAAACAGGTGTGCAGCAAAACGGAGCTGATGATAATGGTTTGTCTGACCCGATTGCCAACTCACATCATCACAAGGAAAAGTACCCTACCGAGGCTATAGTCGGGCAGAGTGATGCCCTGCAATACGTTCTTTTCAAGGTCGAGCAGGTCGCTCCCTACGACACCTCTGTCCTCCTGCTGGGGGAGACTGGCACAGGAAAAGAGCTGGTCGCCCGCGCCATCCACGCCCTGAGCCCGCGCCGGGACCGGCCCCTGGTGAAAGTGAACTGTGCCGCTCTGCCCTCGCACCTCATCGAAAGCGAGCTCTTTG
>Ga0214472_10006564_pt1 | contig 12180 bp, 5 predicted proteins | sample RVTome_6_FD_207662 | JGI IMG/M metagenome (GOLD analysis project Ga0214472, IMG submission 207662) | Soil microbial communities from uranium-contaminated site in the Upper Colorado River Basin, Wyoming, United States - RVT140D175 | ecosystem: Environmental > Terrestrial > Soil > Contaminated >... | reverse complement strand
CGCTCAAACTTGCTTTTCGCCATTGCTCAATTCCTCGCTTGGGATCGTTGATTACTTGCGATTGTTGATCACCGCCTCCGCAACGCTCTTGGGCGCTTCGGAGTAGTGCTTGAATTCCATCGAATACGTCGCGCGCCCCTGCGACAGCGAACGCAGCTGGGTTGCGTAGCCGAACATTTCGGCCAGCGGCACTTCAGCCTTGATCGCCTTCGTGCCGCCGGCGATATCCTCCATCCCCTGAACGATACCGCGACGCCCGGACAGGTCACCCATGACGTTGCCCATGTAGTCTTCCGGCGTTTCGACTTCGACCGCCATCATCGGCTCGAGCAGCACCGGACTCGCCTTGCGCATCGCGTCCTTGAACGCCATCGACGCGGCCATCTTGAACGCATTCTCGTTCGAGTCCACATCGTGGTACGAACCGTCGAACAGCGTGACCTTCACGTCGACGACCGGGAAGCCGGCGAGCACGCCGTTCGGCAGCGTCTCCTGCAGACCCTTGTCGACCGCCGGGATGTACTCGCGCGGCACGACGCCGCCCTTGATCGCATCGACGAACTCGTAGCCCTTGCCGGTTTCGTTCGGCTCGAGCCTGATCCAGACATGGCCGAACTGACCGCGACCGCCGGACTGCTTGACGAACTTGCCTTCCTGCTCGACCGCCTTGCGGATCGCTTCACGGTACGCGACCTGCGGCGCACCGACCGTCGCCTCGACGTTGAACTCGCGCTTCATGCGATCGACGAGAATCTCGAGGTGCAGCTCGCCCATCCCCGAGATGATCGTCTGGCCCGACTCTTCGTCGGTGCGCACGCGGAACGACGGATCCTCGGCGGCCAGCCGGCCCAGCGCGATACCCATCTTTTCCTGGTCGGCCTTGGTCTTCGGCTCGACGGCGACGTGGATCACCGGCTCCGGGAACACCATGCGCTCGAGGATGATCGGCGCCGACGGATCGCACAGCGTCTCGCCGGTCGTGACTTCCTTCAACCCGACGCACGCGGCGATGTCGCCCGCGAGCACTTCCTTGATTTCCTGCCGTTCGTTCGCGTGCATCTGCAGGATGCGGCCGATGCGCTCCTTCTTGCCCTTGACCGAGTTCAGCACCGTCTCGCCGGACTTCAGCACGCCGGAATACACGCGCACGAACGTCAGCTGGCCGACGAACGGGTCGGTCATCAGCTTGAAGGCGAGCGCGGCGAACTTCTCCGAGTCGTCCGCCCGGCGCTCGACCGGCCTTTCGTAGTCGTCGGTGCCGGCCACCGGCGGGATATCGACCGGCGACGGCAGCAGCTCGATGACGGCGTCAAGCATGCGCTGAACGCCCTTGTTCTTGAACGCGGTGCCACACAGCATCGGCTGGATTTCGCACGCGATCGTGCGCTGACGCAGGCCGGCGACGATTTTCTCCTGCGGCAGATCGCCGTTCTCGAGGTACTCGTTCATCAGCTCTTCGCTGGCTTCGGCAGCCGCCTCGATCATCTTCTCGCGCCACTCTTCGGCCAATGCCTGCAGCTCGGCCGGGATCTCGCGGTAGTCGAACTTCATCCCCTGGGACGCCTCGTCCCAGTAGATCGCCTTCATCCGGACCAGATCGACGACGCCGACGAAGTTCTCCTCGGCGCCGATCGGAATGACGATCGGCACGGGATTCGCCTTCAGGCGGACCTTCATCTGATCGACGACCTTGAAGAAGTTCGCACCCTGGCGGTCCATCTTGTTGACGAACGCAAGACGCGGCACCTTGTACTTCGTTGCCTGACGCCACACGGTTTCCGACTGCGGCTGCACACCGCCGACCGCGCAATAGACCATGCACGCGCCATCGAGAACCCGCATCGAACGCTCGACCTCGATCGTGAAGTCGACGTGTCCCGGCGTATCGATGATGTTGAAGCGATGCTCCGGATAAGACAATTCCATGCCTTTCCAGAAGCAGGTCGTCGCGGCCGAGGTGATCGTGATCCCCCGCTCCTGCTCCTGCTCCATCCAGTCCATCGTGGCGGCGCCATCATGAACTTCACCGATCTTGTGATTCACGCCGGTGTAGAAAAGGATGCGCTCGGTCGTCGTTGTCTTGCCGGCGTCGATGTGAGCCGAGATACCGATATTGCGGTAACGCTCAATGGGAGTCTTGCGAGCCACGATTTATCCTGCCTTCTAGAATTCGCGCGGGCGCGAAAATTCTGTTGTCCTGTTACAAAACAATCGAGCCCTGACAAGGGCTCGATTAACCGCCGACCTGAAAAATCAGAAGCGGTAGTGAGAGAACGCCTTGTTCGCCTCGGCCATGCGGTGCACTTCTTCGCGCTTTTTCATCGCGGAGCCGCGGCCTTCGGCGGCCTCGAGCAGCTCGCCGGCGAGGCGCTGCGCCATCGACTTCTCGGCCCGCTTGCGGGCGGCTTCACGCAGCCAGCGCATCGACAGCGCCATGCGGCGCGACGGCCGCACTTCGACCGGAACCTGATAGTTGGCGCCGCCGACGCGGCGGCTCTTGACTTCGACGACCGGCTTGACGTTGGCCACGGCCGACGAGAAGACTTCGAGCGGATCCTTGCCCGCCTTGCCCGAAATCTGTGCGAACGCGCCATAGACGATGCGCTCGGCGACCGACTTCTTGCCGGCCTGCATGATCACGTTGATGAACTTCGAAACGTCCTGCGAGCCGAATTTCGGATCCGGCAGGATTTCACGCTTGGGGACTTCGCGACGACGGGGCATGACTACCTCTAGCTATTTCTGAATGCCGACAATTAGGCTTTCTTCGGGCGCTTCGCGCCGTACTTCGAGCGGGACTGCTTGCGGTCCTTGACGCCCTGAAGGTCGAGCGAACCGCGAACGATGTGGTAGCGCACACCCGGCAAGTCCTTCACCCGGCCGCCGCGAATCAGGACCACCGAGTGCTCCTGAAGATTGTGACCTTCGCCGCCGATGTAGGAGATGACCTCGAAGCCGTTCGTCAGACGCACCTTCGCGACCTTGCGGAGCGCGGAGTTCGGCTTCTTCGGCGTCGTGGTATAGACACGAGTGCACACGCCGCGCTTTTGCGGGCACGCATCGAGCGCCGGCACCTTGCTCTTGGTGACGGCCAGTTCCCGCGGCTTGCGGACGAGCTGATTAATTGTTGGCATAGCTTGAGAATTTTCCAATATACCGAGGCGACCCCGCAGGGCCGCCTCGGGCGGTTGATTCCGGCTGCGACCGACTACGATTGGTCAGTCCACAAAAAGAGGCCGGATGTTATCGTGAAAAGCAAGCCCGCGTCAACCGGCCTGCACGTCCTGCGACACGCCGTGAGGCACTTCGGACGGCGCTTCCTCCTGAATCGCGGCCCACGCATGTTCGGCGGCGAGGTCTTCGCCGGCCGACTGCGCCTTGCGATTGCGGTGGTACGCCATCCCGGTACCTGCCGGAATCAGGCGGCCGACGATGACGTTTTCCTTAAGGCCACGCAGATCGTCGCGCTTGCCCATGATCGCCGCCTCGGTCAGCACGCGGGTCGTTTCCTGGAAGGACGCGGCCGAAATGAACGAGTCGGTCGACAGCGACGCCTTCGTAATACCGAGCAGCACGTTCTGGTACTGCGCCGGCAGCTTGCCGTCGGCATCGACGCGGTCGTTCTCGTCCAGAACGTCCGAGCGTTCGACCTGCTCCTCGCGGATGAAACGCGTGTCACCGGCGTCGTTGATCACGACGCGACGCAGCATCTGGCGAACGATCACCTCGATGTGCTTGTCGTTGATCTTCACGCCCTGCAGCCGATAGACGTCCTGCACTTCGTCGATGATGTAGCGGGCCAGCGCCTCGATCCCCTGCAGCCGCAGGATGTCGTGCGGGTCCGCCGGACCGTCGACGATCAGCTCGCCCTTGTTCACGACCTGACCGTCGTGAACCATCACGTGCTTGTCCTTCGGGATCAGGAACTCGTGCGCGGTGCCGTCCGCCTCGGTGATCACCAGACGCTGCTTGCCCTTCGTGTCCTTGCCGAACGACACCGTGCCGGTGTACTCGGCGAGCACGCCCGCGTCCTTCGGCGGCCGTGCCTCGAACAGTTCCGCAACGCGCGGCAGGCCGCCGGTGATGTCGCGGGTCTTTGCCGATTCCTGCGGGATCCGCGCGAGCACGTCGCCGACGCTGACTTCCTGACCGTCCTTGACCGTGATCAGCGAGCCGACCTGGAAGGTGATCGCCACCGAATGATCGGTGCCGGCGATCTTCACTTCCTCGCCGTGCTCGTCGAGCAGCTTGACCTGCGGACGCACGCCCTTCGACGACGGGCCGGTCGTGCGGCGCTTGCCGTCGATGACGACCAGCGTCGACAGACCCGTCACTTCGTCGATCTGCTTCGCGACCGTCGCGCCTTCCTCGACGTTCTCGAACTTCACTGTGCCGGAGTATTCGGTCACGATCGGACGCGTATGCGGGTCCCACGTCGCCAGCATCACACCGGCCTTCACCGCGGCACCGTCGTCGACCAAGAGCATCGCGCCGTACGGCAGCTTGTGCCGTTCGCGCTCGCGGCCCATGTCGTCGGCGACGACGATCTCGGCGGAACGGGCGATGATGACCTTCTCGCCCTTCGCGTTCGAGACGTAACGCATGTTGCCGGCAAAGCGCACCGTGCCGGCGGATTTCGATTCGACCCCGCTCGCCGCCGCGGCCCGAGACGCCGCGCCGCCGACGTGGAACGTCCGCATCGTCAGCTGGGTGCCCGGTTCGCCGATCGACTGCGCGGCGATGACGCCGACCGCTTCGCCGACGTTCACGAGGTTGCCGCGGCCGAGGTCGCGACCGTAGCACTTGCCGCACAGCCCGTAACGGGTCTCGCAGGTCAGCGCAGTGCGCACCTTGACTTCGTCGATGCCGAGGCTCTCGATCAAATCGACCGCGTCCTCGTCGAGCAGCGAGCCGGCTTCGATCACCGTCTCCTGCGACTCGGGGTTCACGACGTCCTCGGCGCAGACGCGGCCGAGAATCCGTTCGCGCAGCGGTTCGATGACTTCGCCGCCCTCGATCAGCGCCTTCATCACGAAGCCGCCGCGCGTGCCGCAGTCGTCCTCGGTGACGACCAGATCCTGCGTCACGTCGACGAGGCGGCGCGTCAGGTAGCCGGAGTTCGCGGTCTTCAATGCCGTGTCGGCGAGACCCTTACGGGCGCCGTGCGTCGAGATGAAGTACTGCAGAACGTTCAGGCCTTCGCGGAAGTTCGTCGTGATCGGCGTCTCGATGATCGAGCCGTCCGGCTTCGCCATCAGGCCGCGCATGCCGGCGAGCTGGCGGATCTGCGCCGCGGAGCCGCGCGCGCCCGAGTCAGCCATCATGTAGATCGAGTTGAACGACTCCTGCTTGACCGTCTCGCCGAGGCGATTGACGACGTCCTCCTGACCGAGCTGGTCCATCATCGCCTTCGCGACCTGGTCACCGGCGCGGCCCCAGATATCGACGACCTTGTTGTAGCGCTCGCCGTCGGTCACGAGACCGGACGTGTATTGGCGCGCGATCTCCTTGACTTCCTGCTCGGCGGCATGGATCAGCACGTCCTTCTGCCGCGGCACGAGCATGTCCTTGACCGCGATCGAGATGCCGGCGCGCGTCGCCAGACGGAAGCCGAACTGCATCAGCTTGTCCGCGAAGACGACCGTTTCCTTCAACCCGCAGCGGCGGAACGAGGCGTTGATCAGCTTCGAGATTTCCTTCTTCTTCATCGGCTTGTCGAGCACGGAAAACGGCAGTCCCGGCGGCAGGATTTCCGACAGCATCGCGCGGCCGGTCGTCGTGTTGTAGCGCGTGATCTTGTCGCGCCGCTCGCCGTCGGCCGACACTTCGACTTCCTTCAGGCGCACCGACACGCGCGCGTGCAGCGACAGCTGCTTCGACTCGTACGCACGCTTGAGCTCGCCGACGTCCGAGAACGCCATGCCTTCGCCGGTGACGTTCACGCCTTCGCGCGTCGCGTAGTACAGGCCGAGCACGATATCCTGCGACGGGACGATGATCGGCTCGCCGTTCGCCGGCGACAGCACGTTGTTCGACGCGAGCATCAGCGTGCGCGCTTCCATCTGCGCTTCGAGCGACAGCGGCACGTGGACGGCCATCTGGTCGCCGTCGAAGTCGGCGTTGAACGCAACGCAGACGAGCGGGTGCAGCTGGATCGCCTTGCCTTCGATCAGCACCGGCTCGAACGCCTGGATACCGAGGCGGTGCAGCGTCGGCGCGCGGTTCAGCATCACCGGATGTTCGCGGATGACTTCTTCGAGGATGTCCCAGACGACCGGCTCCTGGCTTTCGACCATCTTCTTCGCCTGCTTGATCGTCGTCGCCAGGCCCATCAGCTCGAGCTTGTTGAAGATGAACGGCTTGAAGAGTTCGAGCGCCATCAGCTTCGGCAGGCCGCACTGGTGCAGCTTCAGCTGCGGACCGACGACGATGACCGAACGGCCCGAGTAATCGACGCGCTTGCCGAGCAGGTTCTGCCGGAAACGGCCGCCCTTGCCCTTGATCATGTCGGCGAGCGACTTCAGCGGACGCTTATTCGCGCCGGTCATCGCCTTGCCGCGACGGCCGTTGTCGAGCAGCGAGTCGACCGACTCCTGCAGCATGCGCTTCTCGTTGCGCACGATGATCTCGGGCGCCTTGAGCTCGAGCAGGCGCTTCAGGCGGTTGTTGCGGTTGATGACGCGACGGTAGAGGTCGTTCAGGTCCGAGGTCGCGAAACGGCCGCCGTCGAGTGGCACCAGCGGACGCAGGTCCGGCGGCAGCACCGGCAGCACTTCGAGGATCATCCATTGGGGCTTGATGCCCGACTGCATGAACGCCTCGAGCACTTTCAGGCGCTTCGAGTATTTCTTGATCTTCGCTTCGGAACCCGTCGTCTCGAGGTCGCCGCGCAGCTTCTCGATCTCGAGCTTGACGTCGAGCGTGCGCAGCAGGCCGCGGATGCCTTCGGCACCCATCAGCGCGTCGAAGTCGTCACCGTACTCCTCGACCTTCGCGAGGTAGTCGTCTTCGGTCAGCAGCTGGCCGCGGTTCAGCGGCGTCATGCCGGGCTCGACGACGACGAAGGCTTCGAAGTACAGCACGCGCTCGATGTCGCGCAGCGTCATGTCGAGCACCATGCCGAGACGGCTCGGCAGGCTCTTCAGGAACCAGATATGCGCGGTCGGGCTCGCGAGCTCGATGTGCGCCATGCGTTCGCGGCGCACCTTCGACAGCGTCACTTCGACGCCGCACTTCTCGCAGATCACGCCGCGATGCTTCAGCCGCTTGTACTTGCCGCACAGGCACTCGTAGTCCTTGACCGGCCCGAAGATCTTGGCGCAGAACAGGCCGTCGCGCTCGGGCTTGAACGTGCGGTAGTTGATCGTCTCGGGCTTCTTGACTTCGCCGTACGACCACGAGCGGATCTTGTCCGGCGACGCGAGGCCGATCGTGATCGCGTCGAACTGGTCTTCGTTCGGCAGGGTTTGTTTGAACAGGTCAGCGAGCAGGCTTTTCATATATCACTCCGTCCGGTGCTGCGTCAGGCAGGCACCCGGTTCAGTACGTGTCCAGATCGATGTCGATCGCAAGCGAGCGGATTTCCTTCACCAGCACGTTGAAGGATTCGGGCATCCCCGCGTCGATCTTGTGTTCGCCCTTGACGATGCTTTCGTACACCTTCGTCCGGCCGGTGACGTCGTCGGACTTCACCGTCAGCATTTCCTGCAGCGTGTAGGCGGCGCCGTACGCCTCCAGTGCCCACACTTCCATCTCGCCGAAACGCTGGCCGCCGAACTGCGCCTTGCCGCCGAGCGGCTGCTGCGTCACGAGCGAGTACGGTCCGGTCGAGCGCGCGTGCATCTTGTCATCGACGAGGTGGTGCAGCTTCAGCACGTGCTTGTAGCCGACGGTGACCTTGCGATCGAACGCTTCGCCGGTGCGGCCGTCGTACAGCGTGACCTGGCCGCCCGACTCGATGCCGGCGATCTTGAACATCGCCTCGATCTCCTCTTCCTTCGCGCCGTCGAACACCGGCGTCGCGAACGGCACGCCCTTCACGAGGTTCGACCCGAGCTCGATGATCTCGTCGTCCTTCAGCGACGCGATGTCCTCGGGCTTGCCGTTGTCGTTGTAGATCTGACCGAGCAGCTCGCGCACTTCGCTCGCGGCGGCGTTCGCACGCAGCATCCCGCCGATCTTGTTGCCGAGCGCCTTCGCGGCCCAGCCGAGGTGCGTTTCGAGGATCTGGCCGATGTTCATCCGCGACGGCACGCCGAGCGGGTTCAGCACGATGTCGACCGGGGTGCCGTCTTCCATATGCGGCATGTCCTCGACCGGTACGATGCGCGACACGACACCCTTGTTGCCGTGACGGCCGGCCATCTTGTCGCCCGGTTGCAGGCGACGCTTCACCGCGAGATACACCTTGACCATCTTCTGCACGCCCGGCGGCAGTTCGTCGCCTTGCGTGAGCTTCTTCTTCTTGATCTCGAATGCCTGTTCGAAGTCCTTGCGGGTCTTCTCGAGACCCTCGCGGATCGCCTCGAGCTGCGCCGCGAGCTCCTCGTCGGCCATGCGGATGTCGAACCAGTGGTAGAACTCGAGCGAATCGAGGTACTCACCGGTGATCGCCGTGCCCTTCGAGAGCTTCTTCGGCCCGCCGTTGGCCTTCTGGCCGACGATCAGGCGCCGGATCCGCGCGAACGCGTCACGTTCGACGATGCGCATCTGGTCCGCGAGATCGGTCTTGAAGCTGCGCAGCATGTCGTCGATGATGCTCTGCGCCCGCTTGTCGCGCTCGATCCCTTCGCGGGTGAACACCTGCACGTCGATGACCGTGCCGTTCATGCCGGACGGCACGCGCAGCGACGTATCCTTCACGTCGGACGCCTTCTCGCCGAAGATCGCGCGCAGCAGCTTCTCTTCCGGCGTCAGCTGCGTCTCACCCTTCGGCGTGACCTTGCCGACCAGCACGTCGCCGGCGTCGACTTCGGCGCCGATATACACGATGCCGGATTCGTCCAGACGCGACAGCTGCGCTTCGCCGAGCGACGCGATGTCACGCGTGATCTCCTCGGGTCCGAGCTTCGTGTCGCGCGCGACGACGGTCAGTTCCTCGATGTGGATCGACGTGAAGCGGTCCTCGGCGACGACGCGCTCGGACAGCAGGATCGAGTCCTCGAAGTTGTAACCGTTCCACGGCATGAACGCGACCAGCATGTTCTGGCCGAGCGCGAGCTCGCCGAGGTCGGTCGACGCGCCGTCGGCGATGACGTCGCCGCGGCCGATGAGGTCGCCGACTTTGACGATCGGACGCTGGTTGATGTTCGTGTTCTGGTTCGAACGCGTGTACTTGATCATGTTGTAGATGTCGACGCCGACTTCGCCCGCGAGCGTTTCGTCGTCGTTGACCCGCACGACGATCCGGTTCGCGTCGACGAAGTCGACGACGCCGCCGCGCATCGCCAGCACGGCAGTGCCGGAGTCGACCGCGACGGTGCGCTCGATGCCGGTACCGACGAGGGGCTTCTCGGGACGCAGGCACGGCACGGCCTGACGCTGCATGTTCGCGCCCATCAATGCGCGGTTCGCGTCGTCGTGCTCGAGGAACGGAATCAGCGACGCCGCGACCGACACGATCTGGCCCGGCGCGACGTCCATGTACTGCACCTGGTCGGCGGTCGACAGCGCGAATTCGCCCTTGTGGCGGCAGGACACGAGATCGCCTACCAGCGTGCCGTCTTCATCGACTTCGGCGTTCGCCTGCGCGATCACGTACTGGCCTTCTTCGATCGCGGACAGGAAATCGATCTGGTCGGTGACCTTGCCGTCGATGACCTTGCGGTAGGGGGTCTCGAGAAAACCGTGGCGGTTCGTCTGCGCGTAGACGGCGAGCGAATTGATCAGGCCGATGTTCGGGCCTTCCGGCGTCTCGATCGGACACACGCGGCCGTAGTGGGTCGGATGCACGTCGCGGACTTCGAAGCCGGCGCGTTCGCGCGTCAGGCCGCCCGGCCCGAGTGCGGAGACGCGACGCTTGTGCGTGATCTCGGACAACGGGTTCGTTTGGTCCATGAACTGCGACAGCTGGCTCGAACCGAAGAACTCCTTGATCGCCGCCGAGATCGGCTTCGCGTTGATCAGGTCGTGCGGCATCAGGTTGTCGGACTCGGCCTGGCTCAACCGCTCCTTGACCGCGCGCTCGACGCGCACGAGCCCGGCGCGAAACTGATTTTCCGCAAGTTCGCCGACCGAACGCACGCGACGGTTGCCGAGGTGGTCGATGTCGTCGATCTCGCCGCGACCGTTGCGCAATTCGACCAGCACGCCGATCACCGCGAGGATGTCCTCGTTCGACAACGTCGCCGGGCCTTCCTCGCCGCGCGGGCCGACATGCTCGTAGAAGCGCTTCAGCCAGCCCGGCGCCTTGTCCTCGATCTTCTCGGGATAGGCGCGGCGGTTGAACTTCATGCGGCCGACCGACGACAGGTCGTAGCGTTCCTCGGCGTAGAACAGGCCCTGGAACAGCGCCTCGACCGCTTCCTCGGTCGGCGGCTCGCCCGGACGCATCATGCGGTAGATCGCGACGCGCGCGGCCCACTGGTCGGCGGTCTCGTCGATGCGCAGCGTCTGCGAGATGTACGCGCCGCGGTCGAGATCGTTCACATACAGGGTCTGGATGTCCTTGACGCCCGCGATGCGCAGCTTGTCGAGCAGGTCTTCGGTGAGCTCGTCGTTCGCACGCGCGAGCAGCTCACCGGTTTCCGGATCCGCGACGTTGCACGCGAGGATCCGGCCCAGCAGGAATTCGTCGGGGACCGTAATCGTCTTCACGCCGGCCTGATCGAGTTCGCGGATGTGCTTCGCGGTGATGCGCTTGTCGCGCGCGACAAGGACACGACCGGACGCGTCGGTGATGTCGAACTTCGCGACGTCGCCGCGCAGACGATCGGAGACGAGCTCGAACGCGGTCTCGTTGCCGCTGAAATGAAACGTGTCGAAATCATGGAAGGTCTCGAGGATCTCTTCCGGGGTCATGCCGATCGCGCGCAGCAGGATCGTCACCGGCATCTTGCGGCGGCGATCGACGCGAAAATACAGCGCATCCTTGGGATCGAACTCGAAGTCGAGCCACGAGCCGCGGTACGGAATGATGCGCGCCGAGAACAGCAGCTTGCCCGACGAATGCGTCTTGCCGCGATCATGCTCGAAGAACACGCCCGGGGAACGGTGCAACTGCGACACGATGACCCGCTCGGTGCCGTTGATGACGAACGAACCGGTCGAGGTCATCAGCGGGATCTCGCCCATGTAGACTTCCTGCTCCTTGACCTCCTTGACCGTCTCCTTCGGCGCGTCGCGATCGAGGATCACGAGACGCACACGCGCGCGCAACGGCGACGCGAATGTCAGCCCACGCTGCTGGCACTCCTTGACGTCGAACGCCGGCTCGCCGAGCATGTACTGGACGAACTCGAGACGGGCATTGCCACTATGGCTCGATATCGGGAAAATCGACGTAAACGCGGCTTGCAGGCCGTGGTTCAGGCGGGAAGGCGGCGGGGTCTCGGCCTGAAGGAAAGATGCGAACGATTCGATCTGGGTTGCGAGCAGGAAAGGTACGTTCAGCACGGCCGAGCGCTTGGCGAAGCTCTTGCGGATACGTTTCTTTTCGGTGTAGGAATACGCCATGGATGCTCCGGGTAGAGGTCGGACGTCAAAGAGACAGAACGCAGCGCACCATCGGCCGCACGCGTATTGAGACTTGATCGCGCGCGGAGGGTTCTATTTGACTGGACAAACGCGCGCTGGGTTCTGGCTTCTCGGCGATACAAAGCACGAAAGGGCCGGCGCCCGAAGGAACGCCAGCCCCGAAAAACGGCAAGGTCTTACTTGATTTCGACCTTCGCGCCGGCTTCTTCGAGTTGCTTCTTGAGGGCCTCGGCATCGGCCTTCGAGATACCTTCCTTGACGGCCTTCGGTGCGCCGTCGACGAGGTCCTTGGCTTCCTTCAGGCCCAGGCCCGTCGCAGCGCGGACGACCTTGATCGCCTCGACCTTCTTCTCGCCGGCGGCGAGCAGGATCACGTCGAATTCGGTCTTCTCTTCGGCAGCCGGGGCGGCGGCGGCAGCCGGGGCGGCAGCGACGGCAACGGCGGCAGCGGCCGACACGCCGAACTTCTCTTCCATGTCCTTGATG
>Ga0214472_10006563_pt1 | contig 12181 bp, 12 predicted proteins | sample RVTome_6_FD_207662 | JGI IMG/M metagenome (GOLD analysis project Ga0214472, IMG submission 207662) | Soil microbial communities from uranium-contaminated site in the Upper Colorado River Basin, Wyoming, United States - RVT140D175 | ecosystem: Environmental > Terrestrial > Soil > Contaminated >... | reverse complement strand
ACGGTCTTCTCGCTGATGACCAGTTTTTCTGCAATCCCCGTATTTTTTACACCCGTGGCGATCAGTTCAAGAACCTCCAACTCCCTGGGGGTTAATTCAGGGAATGATTCCCTTGGCAGGTTGCGGGACAGATCGGTTTCCGCCTGCCTGAAAAAATTCATCACCCGCCGGGCAATCCCCGGGCCAAACAGCGCCTGCCCCGAGGCCACGGCGCGGATCGCCTGGACCAATTCCTGGTGGCTGGCGCCCTTGAGAATGTAACCACGCGCCCCGGCTCTCATCGCCGAAAACACAGTAGCGTCATCCTCGAGCATCGTAACCATTACGATGCCCGCAGACGGATTCCCCCTCAAAACGCGGCGTGTCGCCTCCACGCCATCCATGCCCGGCATGCTGATATCCATCAGGACCACATCAGGCTGCAGTTTCCCCGCCAAGTCGATGCACTCTAGTCCCGACGAAGCCTCGCCAACCAGCTCGAGCTCTGGAATGGTTGAAAAAAGGGCGCGCAGACCTTCGCGGAACAGCGCGTGGTCATCGGCGATCAAAACCGAGATGGGCTCCATCAAGCTCCCTGGACTTTGAGGGGCAGCACAGCAGTCAACTGAGTACCTTTGCCGGGCTCGGAAAGGATACCCAGCGTCCCGCCGATCTCCTCGCAGCGTTCGCGCATCGAGTTCAAACCAACGCCTGTACGCAGGTATTGGGGCAAACCAACCCCATCATCTTTTATTTCCAAAGACAGTCTCTTGTTTTCAGACCCCTCATTCAAGCCGAGAGTCACGAGGCAGGTGTTTGCCTTGGCATGTTTGGCTGCGTTGGTAACTGCCTCGGTAGCAATGCGGTAAGCCGCCACTTCGACGGCCGCCGGTAGAGGAGGCAATCCCTCCGGCGGCGCCTGGATTTTGACAGCCAGCGGCTTCTGGGAATTTTCGGGATGATTCATGTTGTTGGCGAAATCGATCAAGGCGCCCTGCAAGCCAAGCTCATCCAAAGTCGGCGGCCTCAAACCGTAGACCAGACGCCGGATTTCGCCAACGGTGGTTTCGTTTTGCGCAACAATTTCTTCGAGCAATTTGCGAGCCTGTCCAGGGTTGTTGTCCACCAGTTCCCTGGCGGCCGCCACCTTTAGTCCCTGGCTGGCCAGCACGGGTCCCAGGCTGTCATGCAGATCGCGGCGCAACCGGCGGCGTTCTTCTTCTCGCGTGGTGACAAGATTGGTTCGGGTCTTTTGAAGATCCTGCGCTAAATGCACGGCCAGGATTGCTGTGGTCGTCTGAGCGGCAATGTTACGCAGCAACTTCTCGTCGAGTTCGGAAAGGTCCTCCCCCGGCGAGCGGGCGGCTACCAGCAGCTTTCCAATTTGCTCTGAACGGTAAAGCAGGGGAATTTCGATGACGGGATCGATCCTTTTGCCCGAGGACGCGGACAACTGCCTACCTTCAACGGTTAATTCAAAAGACGCGTAAGGAACCATTAGGGCTTTAGTAATAGTGGCAGCGGTGCCTTCCAAAAGCAACTGAGGATCGGAGAGGGATTCAAAGCTTTGATGCAAGCTCTCCAAAACCGCGCTTGGGTTTCCCCGCTGGCCATAAAGTAAGCGATCCACCACAAACTGCAGGCGCACGCGTAAGGGATTCAGCATAATAGCGACAAGCCCGGTTCCGAGAAGTGAAATCAATAAACTTTGACTGGCCTGGAAAAGGCTTCCCAGGCCGCCCACAACGACGACGTACAAGCCGATTATGGTGGCTGTGAGGGCGCCGTATACCAGGGTGCGGTTGATGATCAGATCAATGTCGTACAGGCGGAAGCGCATCACGGCGACGGTCAGAGAGACAGGTAAGACGGCCGTAGACAGTACCCAAATAAGTGTCACCAAAGGAACCCACCATGGCATCAGCGTTCCTTCGGGGGCGGTTTCCATATACATCCAGGGTATGCCTGAAATGGCCGACAATGCGAACCAAGCTGCTATCCCGAATACAAACCACTTAGCCTGCTGGCGTTCTTCCACAGAAGAAACATAACGATAACGGTAAATCTGGGCATAGAGCAGGGATATCGTAATGATCAACCATGCCATTGCCCCCACCAACAAAGTACTATTCATTTGCATGCCGGATTCGGAGAACGGGGCAAACGTCAAAGGACCAGAAATGAAAGCGGCGATCACCATCCAGCGCGTCCAGGAAGGCACAAAGCGACCATCCGGGAATATGGCAAACAACAAGAAACTCAGCGGGAGCGTCAGAGAGGGCTGCAGAACATAAACCGAAAACCGGGCCACTCCCGGCAACAGGTATTCAAGCCCCTCCAGAGGTCCTGACGATATGGCGCCGTGCACGAGAAGAAAAAAAGACAAGAATAGTGCCATCGGTTCATCCGCTTTGCGACGGAACAATACCCATGACAACAAGAATGAAAGTAAGGGGACGATCAGGGCAACAATTACGTAAAGAAGATTCAGAGCGATGTATAGCGGAGACGGATCGAAAACAAATTTCTCTGAGTGAGGCCCTTGGACCACTAAAGAGAGATAGGTTGGGGCTGACAGAGCGAAAATTCCTAGAGCGAGAACGGCCGCCGGATACCAGGCCAAGCGGGCAACATTGAACAAAACAGGTCGCCTTGGCTCAGACGCTACGAGGTCAGCCTGCACAGCGCCTTGCCTGGGAGCGGAAGCCTTGCCCACCTCGATAAAAACCGGCCGTTTGCCCGGCACCGGATCACTGACGGGAACCAAGCGGTTTGCTGTGTGCTGTAATTGCGTTTGCAGCGGGCGGTAAACAATCAGCAGCAAGACAGCCGTAACCAGCGCGGCCGCCAGACTGCTACTGCTTTGCACGCCCAAACTCAATGCGCCTACGCTGAGAACATAGATCAGCGCAATGAAAGCGCTGAGCATTACATAGAGCAAGGTGCGATTTAGTATGACATCGATGTCAAAGAGTTTGTGCCTCAAGATGGCGACCGCGAGTGAAACGGGGAGCAAAATCCCAAACAGCCCGATCCAGTTTGAATCCACCGCGGCGTATCCCAGAAGCGGCGGCACGAAATAGACGGCAAGATCCACAATCCCCACAACCAAAATGGCAAACAGCGGCCAGCGCAGTTGAATGCGACCTTCATCAGTTGGATTACGCCGGTATTGCAGAATCCATACGATGATGCCAAGGGCCAGGTAAATTGAAACTGGCCAATCTATGCGCAAAGACCAGAGGCCGAGAGAGCCCAGCAATGAGGAGCTTTGGCCGCGGGCAACCAGCCAAGACAGCCCCATATAAAGATAAGGCAATAAGTACACGAGCGGGAGAAACCAATTACGGCCAACCAGTTTTGTAATTTGGCGAGGAAAGACCACGGCGAAAAGCAGGCTGGAAATGAACACCAGCAGGTAGCTGAAAGTGGTGGTGAAGAAGTAGAGCCAGGCCGAACTCGCAAACACAAAGCTATTGGCTTGTAGGCCGAGTGACCAAGTGGTGGCCGTAAACATGGCCGCACTCGATAAGAATAGCACCCGAGCCGCTGGCAACTCGGGGCGGCGAAGAAAGACGAAGGTCCCTATCAGAAGATAGAGAGGGCCGAAAGTAAGTGTGCCCCAATTACTCTTGAAAACTTCTCCCAAAGGATACGCTCTCATCTCGACGGGCACTTCGATAACTTGTTCTCCCCGCTGAACAGTGTAGGGGATAACCTGCCCAAATTCCCAGCCCGGCCGCTGAGGACTCAGCCGCAGCGCATCCTCGGCCCAATCGTTCACTGTGCGGCCATCAATAGCCACCACTAAGTCACCCGACTGCAAGCCGCCTGGCTGCGGCTTCAGTGGGATGATACGCAGGCCCTCATCACTGAGGGCAAGGCTGCCCGGCGCCAGGCGGGCGTCATCGTAAGGCAGACCGAGCTGCAAGAAAAGAAAGGCCAGCGCCAGGAGGATAAGCAAGCTGGCGCCAGCCAAGACTAGAAGTCCCTGGCTGCCTAAGCGGCTGGTCATGTTTATTATTCTAATGGTTTACCTCTTCCACAAAACGATCCCTATTGCTGGTACCAAGAAAAGGAGAATAGGAAAAGGGACTATGGCGAAGCCAGCGGGAATTAACAGCCAAACGGTGAGAAGTATCGGCACCAACCCAGTTGTGAAATAGGCAAGCCAGGCGGGTAACCCAGCCTGTAAGAAGGAAATGCCAAGAAACAAAAGGGCTGCCAGCCAGAAGGCATCCGTAAAGGCGTGATAGTCCGGGAATCGACCCGCAAAAAAGCCGACCAGATCTATCTGCCGAACGTACAAAAGAAGCAAGGCTGCCATTGAGCCAAGGGCGAAAGCCACAGCCCCCGAGGCAGCCTGCCAGGGTGCCGCACCGTGCTTCCGCAAGTAACCTAGAAGCAGGCCAAACGCCACCGCAGGCAGGGCTGCACCAAGCGCACCCATTAGTTGATTTGCAATGATCCAGCGAAGGCGATATTGAGCCACAAGTTCTGCTCGCACGGCGATATTGGTCGTTTCGTAGAAGCCGGGAACTCCCTGCGACATGCTGACCAAGGTAGCGGTGAAACTGGCAAAAGAAGAATGGCAGCTAAACGGTGGGCATTCATTTCAATCTCCTAGTTTATTAAGTCGAATCAGTGCGTTCATAACCGCTCTGCTAGACGCGAAGCGAAGTTAAAGCTGCAGCCAGCGACCCGCAACATCCCCGGAGGTACGGAATTGGTTTCCGAGTAAGCGGATTTGCCAGGGGATCTTGTATCAGGCGCGGAATGAAAAGCCGTTGCCACCATCCTCAGACACTTCCGCGTCCTCAGGCAGGCGCGCTCGAAGCGCAGCCATATCCTTCTCGGGCATGCTAAGCCCGATTGCCAATACTTGACCCTGGACAGCTTTGCAATGGAATAAGGCGAGCACGAATTCCCCATTGCGCAGGGCGACCATGCCGGGTTCAAAACCAGCAGATTCCGCCTCTTCCCAACCAGTGCCCAAGGGAAACGTGTACCATAAGCCGTCACCATCCGAGCCTCGCGCCCGATCAGGTGCATGCCGAATAATTGAATGTAATACGCCTCGGCGGCGCGCAGATCGGGAACAAACAAGGCAATGTGTCGTATACCTGCAGTGGCCTTCATCGCAATGAAATGCAGCCTGAACGCGAAGCGAAAACAGGTGGGATGGCTGACGAAGCACTCCACAGCGCCATTCGGCCAACTCTTTGCATTCAGGCGCTGAAACTACCGTAGCGCGCTCCATGCGATTAACACCAGCGCCAGCTTGACCGGCTCGATCACCCAGGGAAATGGGGCAAGTGAGCCGATTGACACGAGAATGACAATTGGGAAGAGAACTAAGGCGGCAATACCGCCAAGTATCATAGAATTCCATAGCAGGTAAGCCACTAAGAGGAACAGAACGCCGAGCACGATAAACGCGATACTGGCCGCAATCACCCAATTGATTCCTCGTCTGGCGAAGAATCCGCCCTCGTAGAAGTGAATGCCCCAGAAGGCCGGAAGGCTACGATTACGCACAAGATAACGGGTGACCGGGACGGTGCCAATGGAATAGCCCAAACCCGTAACAAGATATAGGATGACGCCAAAAGTGATGATCAGCGAGCGATCATTCATTCTTCACCTCCGGTTCTGCAAATAGAAGGGATCGCCCAGATGCCCATCTGCAGAGCAAGCCAGACCGGTGAGAGATTCCAGTAGGCTGGCTTGCGGTGATAACCAACCGCCGGCTTGTTTGTCGGCCAGTTTCGACTTTTCATGGCAAACGCCTCGATTAGCTCATTCCAGCGTGAGTAAGTAAGCAATCAGGGAGTCTATCTGTTCCCTATCATAGACTTCGCCGAATGTTCGTGGCATAAGATCGTTATATCCTTCAACTATATAGGCGCCTGGATCAAGAATCGACTGCCGTAAGTATTCTTCAACTGTCAATCCTTCAATGCGCTCTACCGCCCGCCCAGGTAACCCCGCCAGCGAAGGTCCAACGATCACCGTTTCCGGCAAAGTTGAATGGCAAGCGGAACACATGGAATCAAAGACCTGTTTGCCAGCAGCAGCTTGTGGATTAAGTGAAGGCTGAGCAGCATATGAGCTTGACGCGCAGCCAGAAAGCAAAGCGCTAAGAGTCACGGTAATGAAGAGCAATATGATTCGAGTTGACTTGCTCATTCTTGACAGCCATTTGAAACGGGGCACAGGGATGGGCGAAGTTATCGCCTATCCTAATCTGAATCGCTCCGCTTCAGCGCCCTCAACCGCTGGATCATAGTGAAATCTCCAAGTGGAATGTCATGATCCCGACTTCACTCACTTTCTCATTAGCAGTGATATGCCAATAAGCAGAGGCATAAGATGATGAAGGAAAGGATAGTACATGTCCTTTGGTGTTGCCAGCGGCAGCACAACCAGGAAAGCGAGATTCCATACCAAGGTCACCCAGCCAATCCAGTCAGCTATAAACCCTGACTGGATCAGAGCCAAGCCAACAGCAGCCTGGCCAAGCAATGCCAGCACGATGTACACGACAATCAAGGGGTAGGAATATTCTCCCCGGGGCAGCGCCATCGCCTCAGCCGCGACCAACAGCACCGCACCGATAAGATAGGTAACCGCGCCCAGGCGGGCAATGACAGCCCCGCCGGTATCTGTAAATATTTTCTCGAATAGCACTAGACCTAATGCGGTGAGAACAACTGCCGCTATGAGGCTCCCGCGTTCCAGCGCAAACATAGCCACACTGCGCGGCTCGCCACCCTGTATCCCACCTCGATTCATGAAAAGAAATATGCCGAGAGTCAGCGGTACAAAAGATAAAACCAGAACCACACCTGTTATTCTCTGAATTATCAAGGAATCATCACCCGTCATTCGATTCTCCTTTCTCAATCACCGATCGATAGGTTTCGTCAGTGATCCATCGGTGAAACGGGACATACAGGGATGGGCATGCCCATCCCTGTATGTCCCGTTCATTACTGCTAAGTTTTTGCCACATCCACCGCCCGCAGCCGCAGGATCATGGTGAGCACGCCAAGAACCACACCGATTCCCATGACGATGGCGCCCAGACGGATATCAGCGGTGATCTTGAGGGCAAAGAAAACCAGCAAACCCAAGTTGATCAGCCACAACGAAGTCGGCTCTCCCCAACTGAGCACGTGACGAGATTCCTGAGTGCGGGCGGAGAAGACCGCCAGTATCAGGTTGGTCATCATGCCCACGAAGCCCGCGTGGGCGAACACTGCGAAAAACCAGGACGGCAGCAAAGCAAAATCGCCTCCTGTGCCCATGACAGCGTAGAGGAAAAAGGCAAGGTACACGACCAGCCAGAGGGTGCCGAAGAAGGTCCAGGGCAGCGGGCCTTCTCCCCTCGGGCCGTTCACCAGGGCGCGCCAGCCCATCCTGATCAGGAAGACCAGCATGGCCAGCAATAGCAGGATGCCAAAAATAGGCAGTAGTTGGTCTAGAAGATTAAACAGGAAGCCGATAGGCACAAGCACCGCGGCCAGCGTCCAGGTTGCTCCTTGCAGGAGACCCGGCCAAGACCATCGCGTGGCAGTTCCCTTTACGATAAAGGTTTCCACAACTGCAGCGGCCACAAGGAACAAGTAGGTGTCCATCATGCCGGCGTGAAAGCCGACCCGATCTTGCATTGGCGGAAGGAAGGGACCCAGGGCGCGCTCCAACCCGAGCAGAACACCCATAGTGCCTCCCACGGCCGCCACTAATAGAGCGCCGGTAATCAGGATGTGCGGCGTGGTTACCGGAGATTGCCGTCGCAACTGCGAGAGTGAGAAGATGGCCGCCCACCAGATGGTGAGCGCTGAAGCCGTGCCAAAGATCGGCAGCAAAGTTACCAGCGGCCCTTCGGCGCGCGAAAAGGCGAGCCCAAAGGTGATGATGTAACCTCCGAAAACAAAAACGCCGGCGCGGGCCAAGTTGCGAACACCGCGCGCATAGGCATCATCCGCTTTGCGGTCGCCGGTGAATAGCCAGATCGCCAGGCCGATAGCGGAGAGCGTGATCCAACCAATGGATCCAGCGTGCAGGTGGATGAGCACCTGCCAGCGAGGGATCTCGCCAACAGTTAGTGCATTGTCGAATCCGAAGAAATTATTGATGAGGAACAAGATCGCAGAACCCAGGAACAGGAAACGGGTTTCTTTGCGAACAGCCGGATTTGAAATTTTAGGAATAGACATGTTATATGATCTCCTCTTCAAAATGGCGAATTGAGTTTTCCGTGTGCTCTTTCGTCTCAGCACCTCCTCCTAGAAAGGTTTGAACATCATCAGCCACAGGATGAGGATGAAGCCGCCGATGCCAACAATGCTGAGCAGCATTGGATTTGCGGCGGTGATGGCGGTTTCGAGATCCACCGCTGCTGTTTTTGAGTCCACCAGGCTTTTGATTTTGTCCAAACGGTTTCGGCCCAGAAACCCCATGAACACGGAAATGACGACCAATAAAACCAGAGCTGCCCAAATCCATATCCGCCCCCAAAAACCGCCCATGAAGCCCAGGGCGATCCCGGAAAGGAACATGACCGTTGACGTTATGGTGAATGGCATCTGAGCGCGATCGCGCACGGCCAGCAGCACCTTAAGCCGCTCGGGGCTGCGCTCCGATTGCATGGCGAACATGACAGCAGCCGTCGCACCATGCGCTAGCATGAACAGAAAGGCGCTCAGTACGTGAAGAAACACGATCCAAAGGTACATCGCTATCACTTCTTGAAAAAGTCTGGCATTGTGAGTAGCAAGCCCAGCGTACATAACGCGGCTGCCGAAAAGTAATAGATGGCGATTTCGGGGTTGTTGAATGCAGGGAAAGCCAACCCGCCCGGCAGAATCCAGGTAATAATCCAGGCCCATTTTTCAAACCTGCGAAACGGAATCCATAGCACGCCAAATGCATACAGCTCGAAGGCGGTATAGCCGACGAAAAGGGTAGCCTCATGACTCAGGACGAAAATGAGTGTTAAATGCCCCAGGATTGAAAGTGCAGCAATGATGATCAGGACGGTCCAACCGATTTTGAAGCGGGAATTTTGGGTCGTGGGAATATTTGCGGTCATATCAGCTCCTGAAATGAACTCCTGATTGGGAAATGCGAAATGCTGGTCACTTGGAGGGATTGACCGCCACCTGGATTGGTTCCTTGGTGACGGGTAGCGGCGCCCTGAGAACGGCCGAGGCGTGCTTGATCAGCGTCCAAGCGATGGCAAAATCGAGCAGCGCCAACACTGGGTGAAGGGCAGATACATAAGGCAGGGCATCTCGCATAAAGATGACCACCTCCGCCTGTAAAAAGAACACCGCGAACAGCGCCCAAGTGAGCCGCTTTATGGATGCCGGCATCTTGGCGACGTACATGGCTACCAGCATGGGTAGCAAGGGTAAGCCAACCAGGTGGCCGAAGCCGATATGCAGCTCCCAGCTGATTTGGCGGGCAACCACCACTAACCCGGCAAGAAACACTTGAGCCGCAACGGCTGCCAGAAATATCCACGCCGCGACCAGGTATGTATAAATTGCGGGTCGATTCATACTTCCTCCTTTAGGCGATGAACACATTCTATGAGGAGGAAACCGGGCAGTCATGGGAGTGCTGCCCCATTCGCTGTCCTATCTTTCAGAAGGACAAAGGCCTTAGATATTGTGCGGAGATAAGGCGGGGAAAATTATTGATCGATCTTTCGAACTGGTACGCCCTGGTATCCCACCTGGCATGAGGTGCAAGCCTTGAGCCACCAGGCCGTTGGCGCCTGCGACCACATTATCTTCATTATGCAGGGAGAAGTCCCACAGCCTAGCGTGTTTTCAAAACAACAAGAGGCGGCTAGGCCGCGTCTTATTTGTGGGGCGGGAGAATTCGAATCGGATTTTGAAGGATTTGTATGTGGGGTGCGTCTAAAATATCATAATTTTACGGCTGTGCAGGAAACCGACTGGGTATATTGAATTTAGCTAACTCAAGTGTATACTGCAGTGATTCGCCATGAATCCTTAGCCACTTGTGAGGAGTGAACATGATTAAAAATAGTTTCGCCTTATTTGTTTTGCTTTCGCTGGCCTTATCCGCCTGCGGCGGCGCCCAATCCGCCATTGCCACCGGTATCGCCCAAACCCAGCAGATCAGCCAACTTGAGACCGCGGCTGCCGCCTCGGATACTCCCGCCGCAGGTGCAACCGCGGAGCCCACACTCGCCCAAACAGAAGGCGCTACAACCCAAGTGGTCACCACCGTGCGTGATCTCAACATGCGCGCCGGCGATTCAACTGCCTACGGCATTATGACCGTGATCCCTGGCGGCGAGAGCGTCCAAGTGATCGCCATCAACCAGGCCGGCACCTGGTACCAGGTTGTTTACCATGATGCCATAGGCTGGATTGCAGTCGATTTCACCACCGGCGAGACCGCCAACCTGCCCGTTGCTACCCCATCCGCGCAGCCGCAATCCTCCGGTGGTGGAGGTGGAAGCGGGGGTGGGGATGACAGTTATTCCTTCACGCTTGACGTCAGCAATGATGGTGAGAGCCGCACTGTTAAAGGAGAGCTTACTCCTGGCGACTCGGATTATGTCACCGTGCATTTCGAAGGCTTTGGCGGGAGCGTCGACACCGGCCATTTGCGGGTAATACTGATCTGCTCGGCAGGCGAGGACGATGTTGAGCTCAGCGAGAGCATCCCTCGCTCCAATCATAGTAACGAATGCAATGGAGATTGGGACTATCAGATTGAAGAAAGCGATAGCGAGTTAGTTATCGGCATGACCCTGCCCTCTGGTTTCAACGCGAATGTAAACTGGACCATGACCGTGGAAGTCAACACGTAAGATCGAAACATTTGGGGCAACGCCATCTTTTGTTTCAGATGGCTAACCAAGTCCACAGTTCCTTTATCAAAAACAGAAAGGCGGCCAAGGGGCCGCCTTTTTTGTGAGCGCGGGAGGATTCGAACCTCCAACCAATGGCTTAAAAGTGTGTAGCTGAAACCATTTTAGCGGGGAAACTTTAAAAAGGATGAGTCTTTACTCGTAAAAACGAGGTTATAGCGTATATAGTATCCACAGTTTCTCTGCTAGTTGCACCCAAATTGCACCCGAAAATCGAGATAGGCGAAGGCGGTTCGTAGATCATCACTCCCGAGCTAGATGGATAAAAAGTATAAATAATCAAAGTAAATTGAAACTAGAATCACTGGAATAATAAACGAACTCAAAAGGATGTAGCGTTTACGCCAGTTTGTGCGCCAAAGGCGCGCTAGGTTGTAAAGTATCACGCAAAGGCCAAAAACGCTAGCTAAGATGTTCACGATGGGGGAAAAAGTCCCACTAACACTGAAGAGTGGCAGCACAAATGGCACAAGAATATATTGAAGGGTGCAACGCACGGCGGTTATCAGTAAGGGGACACCAATGACAGTGGTACCGAAGGCAAGAATCGGGAGTGAGCTGGTTCTATCGTCGGCTAGTTTGATTTGTTCCATATCGACCTCTTTCTAAGTAAATAGTTTATGCCATTTTGGAGGTGTTTATCAGAACGATCTGGACTTAGCAATTGGCTAATTGAATGATTTGTTGATTATTACCTCCATATGGATGAAAAAGCCAATAAAGGAAGACGCTAGTTATCTTCTTTCGTCTGACTCACAAGTCGTGGTAGTAAAGCGTCCACAGCCAGCTCGCCAGAGCGAATGCAGTCAGGTATACCAATCCCACAATAGCCATTGCCTGCCAAGGCTAAACCGGGGCAATTTTCAAGACGCTTTGATATTTGCTTCAGTTTTTCGGGATGGCCCAGATTATATTGCGGCATCGCATTTTCCCAGACAAAAACCCTGGAGATCAATGGCTGGGCGTCAATACCCAGGGTGTACTGTAATTCTTCTCTTGCCAAAGCAACAAGCGAATCTGTATCCCGTGGCATAACATCATCTTGACCAGCCCGCCCTATAAAAACTCGGATAAGTGCATACCCATCTGGGGCTCGGTGAGGAAATTTGGTGGAAGTCCATGTACAAGCAAGTGCTCTCCGCCCCTCACGGCGCGGAATGACATAACCATAGCCATCCAGTTCACGGCGTAGGTCACTTAGGCGGTAAGCAAGTGAGATAGTAGCGGTCGAGGCGTAGGGAATATCTTTGAGGATGGCAGCCAGTTTAGGGTCAAGCTTGGAAA
>Ga0214472_10006562_pt1 | contig 12181 bp, 10 predicted proteins | sample RVTome_6_FD_207662 | JGI IMG/M metagenome (GOLD analysis project Ga0214472, IMG submission 207662) | Soil microbial communities from uranium-contaminated site in the Upper Colorado River Basin, Wyoming, United States - RVT140D175 | ecosystem: Environmental > Terrestrial > Soil > Contaminated >... | reverse complement strand
CGGCCTGGCATGCCGGATTTCCGGCGCCGTAGGGCGGATGTCGGCCCGGGCGTCCGGTTCACGGCGCGATTGAGGCCCAGAACGGCCCGAGAAGCGCCCCGTTCCGGCTTGGCGTGCCGAGATCCGGCCACGGAGGCCGGAATCCCTGACTCCCAGGCCGAGTCCCAACTCGGTCCCGGTCGGTGGAACGCGACGTCAGGCGAGGGCGACCGATCCTGCGCCGTCGGGGCTCGCCTCGACGCGACCGATCCGCCAGTGCGTGACGCCCCGGGCGTCGAGGCCGGCCTCGAGGGTGGCGATCGCCGTCGGGCCGACGGCGGCGAGGAGGCCGCCCGAGGTCTGCGGGTCGTGGGCGACGGTCACGAGCTCGGCGGGAACGCCGGCGGCCACGGAGAGAGCCGGCGCGACGAAGCGCCGGTTGTGCGCGGCGCCGCCGGTCTCGACGCCGGCCGCCGCGAGATCGAGCGCCCCGTCGAGCGCCGGCAATGCGGCGGCCTCGAAGACGAAGCGCGTGCCCGACGCGCGGGCCATCTCGAGACCGTGACCGAGCAGGCCGAACCCCGTGACATCGGTGGCGCCGGCAACACCCGCCTCGGTGAGCGCCTCCGAAGCGTCGCGATTGAGGCGTCGCATCGAATCGATCGCCGCGGCGAGGTCCGCGTCGCTCGTCCGGCCCTGGCGCCGTCCGCTGACGAGCAGGCCCGTACCCAGCGGCTTCGTGAGGACGAGAATGTCGCCCGGCCGGGCCCCGCCCTTCCGCAGCAGCCGGTCTGGATGCGCGACCCCCACGACGGCCAGCCCGTACTTCGGCTCGGGGTCGCGGATCGTGTGGCCGCCCGCGAGGATCCCGCCGGCCTCGCGGACCTTCGCGGCCGCGCCGTCGAGGATTGCGCGGAACGCGTCGCGCGGCAGGTCCTCCGGGATCGCCGCGACCGACAGGGCGAAGAGCACCCGTCCGCCCATCGCGAAGACATCGGACAGCGCATTCGCGGCCGCGATCTCGCCGAACGTCCGAGGGTCGTCCACGATCGGTGGGAAGAAGTCGACCGTGCCGATGACGGCGAGATCCGGCGCCACGAGGTGGACGGCGGCGTCGTCCGGCGGCTCGAGGCCGGCGAGCAGCCCCTCGGGTGACGGCTCACCCTCGACGACTCCCAGGCCGGCGAGCACGTCAGCGAGCGCGTCCGCCCCGAGCTTCGCGGCACAGCCGCCGCACTCGGTGAGCTCGGTCAGCCGGATGGTCGGCGGGTGGCCCAGGCTCGGGACGTCGGTCGCCATGACGGGATCATAGGGCGGCCCCACGGTGCGGACCCCGTCGTCCTCGACTCGTCGCCCTGCGCGGCCGTGGGCTATGGCCGGGCCCGCACGACCCAGACCTGTTCGCGCCCGTAGGCGGGCGGCGAGCCTTTGAAGTCACCGTACTCGGCGACGACCTCGAAGCCGGACAGCTCCAGGAGGTGCCGCATCTCCCAGCGGTAGGTCCACCGGAGCGACAGGCTTTCGCGGAGCGATCGGAGCTCATGCCCGGTCGCGTCGAGCTCGGTCGAGAGCCAGGTCTCGTCGAGGACCTGGCGGAGAGGGTCGTTGACCCGCTCCAGCCGCTCGACCCAGACGTCGTTGCCGGACACGGGATGGCGGACGACCTCGGTGTTGCCGGGCGGCGGCGGGAGGTCCGGGACACAGAGATCGAGCCGCGGGTCGAAGAGGTCGAGCACGAGCTCGCCCGTGGGTGCGAGATGGCGGCGGAGCGCCGCGAGACCCGAGCGTTGCGCGTCGGGCGTCAGGAGGAACTGGAAGACCCGGGAGGGGACGACGATCAGGGCAAAGGTGCGCCCGAGGTCGAAGTCCGTCAGGTCGCCCTCCACGAACGTGAGCCGCGCGGCCACCTCAGGAGGCTCAATCGCGCGGCGGCGCTCGGCGAGCGCGAGCATCGGCACGGACCGGTCGAGGCCGACGAGCTCCCAGCCATCGACGGCCAGCGGGATCGAGACCCGTCCGGTGCCGCAGCCGACGTCCAGGATCGGGCCGCCCGTCCGGCGGGCCGCCGCCCGGAAGAACTCGACGTCGCCTTCGACCGACGACCCCGCGATGTGGAGCTCGGCGACCGCGTCGTAGGTCTCGGTCCCGAGGTCGGCAGACGCGTAGAAGGGGCGATCCGGGTTCGGCATGGCGGGATGATAGGCGGACCGGCGGAGCGGCTAGCATCAGGGTGGGAGTGGGTTCGGGCCGGTGCCCGGCCCGGTCTTCAAAACCGGTGGCGCGGCGCCCGGCGTCGCGCGGTGGGTTCGACTCCCATGCGCTCCCGCCAGCGGATCACGAGGAAGAGGCGAGTGACGACGACCGATCGGCCGAGGCCTCCCAGTGTCGAGCGAGTGCTCGCCGCCGCACGCCCGGCAGCCCGCGACCGCGACCCGGACGCCGTCCTCGCGGTGGCCCGGGAGGTCGTGGTCGGTGAACGGGCGCGGCTGGCGGCCGGCGACTCGCCACGGGACGTCGACGCGCTCGGAGCCGATGTCGTGGCGGCACTCGAGGCCTTCGACGGGCCGGCCGGGCCAGCGGGTGAGGGGCCGGCCGCAGGCCCGACCCGGGTGATCAACGCGACCGGCGTCGTCGTCCACACGAACCTCGGCCGCGCGGCCTGGGCGCGGGCGGCGATCGAGGCTGCCCGGCGCGCGGCCGAGGGTTCGATCCTCCTCGAGTTGGACCGGTCGACGGGACGACGGGGCGCCAGGTATCGCGCCGGCGAGGAGCACCTCGTCGCCCTGACCGGCGCCGACGACGCCCTCGTCGTCACGAACAACGCCGCGGCCATCGCCCTCGGGGTCGGGCTGGCGGGGCGCGGCGGCGGCGTGGCCGTCTCGCGGGGCGAGCTCGTCGAGATCGGGGGCGGCGTGCGTATTCCCGAGATCCTGCGGCGGGCCGGCGTTCGACTCGTCGAGGTCGGGACGACGAACCGGACGCGGGTCGCCGACTTCGAGGCCGCGCTCGCCGATCCGAAGGCGCGGATCCGCGTCGTCCTCCGGGTCCATCCCTCGAACTTCGTCCAGACCGGGTTCGTGGAGTCGCCGGACCCGGGCGAGCTGGCAGAGACGGCCCACCGCCACGGCGCGATCGTCGTCGACGACCTCGGCAGTGGGGCGCTCCTGCCGACCGAGCGGGTCGGGCTGGCTCACGAGCCGATGCCGCGCGAACGCCTCGCTGCCGGCGCGGACCTGGTGACGTTTTCGGGAGACAAGCTCGTCGGGGGCCCCCAGACCGGGCTCATCGTCGGCCGGCGAGAGCTCGTCGCCCGCCTGCGTCGCGACCCGCTCGCCCGCGCGATGCGTCCCGACAAGACGATCCTCGCCGCGATCGCGGCGACCCTCGCCCTTTACCGCGCCGGCCGGGCGATGGCCGAGATCCCCGTCTGGAGGATGCTCTCGACGCCGGTCGACGCGCTGCGCGCTCGCGCCGAGGCGCTCGTGGCGACCCTCCCCGACGGGTCGAGCGAGGTCGTCGAGCTCGAATCCACGGTCGGGGGCGGCTCGCTGCCGGGCGGGGTGCTGCCGTCGATCGGCATCGGCCTGGCCGCGGCGAGCGGCCGGGACGCCGCCGACCTCCTCGCCGAGCTCCGGACCGGCGAACCCTGCGTCGTCGCCCGGATCGAGCGCGACGTCGTCGTCCTCGACCTCCGAACGGTCACGCCAGGCGACGACCCGGCGCTCGCGGCGGCGATCGCCCGCGCCCTCGACGCCGCCGCGGGCAGCTGAGCCGCCCATGACCGTCGTCATCGGCACTGCCGGTGCCCGCTCCCTCGACGCCGCCTCGGGCAGCCTGAGCCGCCCATGACCGTCGTCATAGGCACCGCCGGGCACATCGACCACGGCAAGACGGCGCTCCTCGGCGCCCTCACCGGCATCGACGCCGATCGCCTGCCCGAGGAGCAGCGGCGGGGGATGACGATCGACGTCGGCTATGCCCACCTCGACCTCGAGGACGGCACCTCGATCGACTTCGTCGACGTGCCCGGGCACGACGCCCTGATCGGCAACATGCTCGTCGGGGCCGGCGAGATCGATGCCGTGCTCCTCGTCGTCGCGGCCGACGACGGGCCGCGGGCGCAGACCCTGGAGCACCTCGAGCTCCTCGACGCGCTCGACCTGCGCGACGGCCTCGCCGTCGTGACGAAGGCCGACGTCACGGGCGAGCCGCGGGCGGCCGAGGTCGCCCACGCCGTGGCGGCGCTGATGGGGCGAACCTCGCTCTCGGGCGCGGCGGTGCTCGTCGCGTCGGCGACGACGGGCGAGGGGATCGCCGAGGTGCGCCGGGGTCTCGTCCGGCTTCGGGATCGCGTCCTCGCCGGGGCCCTCGGTGCCGCGGCCGGGCCACTCCGCCTCGGCATCGACCGGGCCTTCGCCGTCCGCGGACGGGGTGCCGTGGCGACCGGCTCGCTGCGCGGCGGCGAGCTGCGCGCCGGGGTCGTCCTGCGGCTCGAGCCGGGCGGGCCCGAGGTCCGCGTCCGGGGCCTCCAGGTCCATCACGGGCCGGTGGAGGCGGCGCCCGGTGGCCGGACCGCCGTGAACCTTGCCGGCGTCGAGCTCGCGGACCTGCCGCGGGGCGCGGTCCTGACCTCCGGTGCCGGGATCGAGGCGAGCGACCGCCTGCTCGTGACGCTGCGTCGTCCGGGGGACCTCGCCGCCGCAGCGGTTCGTGGCCGGCGTGCGCCATCCTGGCCGCCCGCCGACGGCGCGGCGGTCCGGCTCCACCTCGGGACGGCCCAGGTCGATGCGCTCGTCGGCCGGCGCGGCCGCGAGTCCGTCGAGCTGCCGAGCGGCCGGGTCGGTGCGCTCCTCCGGCTGGGGGAGCCGGTCGCGACCTTCGTGGGCGATCGCGGCCTGCTGCGGCAGCCGTCGCCGGGTGGCGTCGTCGCCGGGATCGAGGTCCTGGACCCGCTGCCGGCGCGCGGGGTCTCGCGACGGCGGGCGTCGGCGGAGCGGCTCGCCGCCCTGCTCGTGGCGATCGGCGACGGTGACGTCGATGCGGCCGGCGACGCGCTCGTCGGGCTGCACGGCGCACTGCCCTCGGATCGCATGGTTGCCGTCGCCGCCTCGCTGGCTCGCCCGGGCGCCGATGTCCCGCCGCGACGCCCCGGCCTGCTCCTCGCCCCGGACGTGCGCGATGCCCTGGAGGCTGCGGCCGTCGAGGCCGTCGCCGGGTTCCACCGCGACCATCCGGTCGAGTCCGGACTCGGGATCGCGACGCTCCGCCCCAGCCTTCGAGCCGTCCTCCGCCGGCTCGCCACGATCCGTCGCGACGATGCGGCCGACGCCGATGCGGCCATCGGCGCGACCATCGACGACCTCGTTGCCCGGGACCGTCTGGCACGCGACGGCGATCGGCTCCGCGACCCGGTCCGGGAGGCGGGCCCGCCGGCCGCCCTCGTGGCGGCGATGGACCGCCTCGCGGCGCTCATCGACGTGCCCGCCCCGCCCACCCTGTCCGAGGCCGCTCGCGTCGCCGGCTGCCCGCCCGAGGGAATCCGAGCGCTCGAGGCGGCCGGTCGCATCGTCCGGATCGAGGCCGACCTCGCCTGGGCGGCGCCGTCGTTCCACCGGCTCGCGGCGACCGCGCTGGAGCTTGCCCGCCGGGCGCCGCTCGCGCCGGCGGCCCTTCGCGACGCCACCGGCACGAGCCGACGGGTGGTGATGCCGCTCCTCGAGCACCTGAACCGCCGCGGGATCCTGGCCCGCACGCCCGCCGGCCACGTGCCCGGTCCCCGGGCGCCGCGCGAACCGGCGCGAACGTGACCGCCCCCGGGCCGCCGTCGGTCGACGTCACCGGGATCGTGCTCGCTGGCGGCCGCTCGAAGCGCTTCGGGTCTGACAAGCTCACCGTCGAGCTCGACGGCCGGCCGCTCCTCCACGTTGCGATCGCCATGGTCGCGGCGGTGGCCGGACGCCTGGTCGTCGTCGTCGCGCCGGGCGCAGAGCCGGTCCTCCCGGGGGCCCTCGCCTCGCGGATCGACGTCGTCCACGACCCCGAGGCGTTCGGCGGTCCCCTCGTCGGGCTGGCCGCCGCGCTCGGCATCGTCGGGACGCCGACGGTGCTCGTCGCCGGCGGCGACATGCCGCGGATGGTGCCCGCGGTGCTCCGTCGCCTCGCCTCGACGGCCGGGCCGGAACGCGCGGCCGTTACCCTCGAGGTGCCGGGGCGGCTGCAGCCACTGCCCATGGCGCTCGATGTCATCGCCGCCCGTGCCGCTGCGGCCGCGGTCCTCGAGCGTGGCGGCCGCTCGCTCCGCGACCTGCTCCGCGAGCTCGGGGCGATCTCGATCCCCGCGCCCGCCTGGCTGGCCCTCGACCCGTCCGGCGCGACGATCGTCGACATCGACCGGCCATCCGACCTTGAGTCGGTTGGGCCGACTTTGGGTCGTCTGGGCCGACCTGGGCCGTAGACTCCGCCGATGGACCCCGCGATCCGCGCCCTCTTCTCGCCCGAGCCCGGCACGACCTACCTCGACAGCGCGACGTACGGCCTGCCGCCGCTGCCGACCCTGCGCGTGATGCGCGAGGCGCTCGACGCCTGGGCCGCCGGCAGCGCCAACTGGATCGAGGACTGGGACCGTGTCGGCGAACGCGGACGGGTCGCCTTCGCCGCACTCCTGGGGATCGAGCCGTCGCGCGTGGCGCTGATTCCGGCGACCTCGGCCGGCGTCGGGATGGTCGCCGCCGAGCTGACCGCGGCCGACGACGTCGTCGTCCCGGCCGACGAGTTCACCTCGGTGCTCTTCCCGCTGCTCGTGGCCCGCGAGCGGGCAGCGCCCGTTCGTGAGGTCCCCTTCGAGCGGCTCGTGGACGAGATCCGGCCCGGGACGACGCTCGTGGCCTGCACGCTGGTCCAGATGCAAACCGGCCGGACGGCGCCGATCCGGGCGATCGTCGAGCGGGCGGCCGAGGTCGGCGCCCGCGTCCTCCTCGACGCCACGCAGGGCACGCCGTTCGTCGAGCTCGGCGACCTCGTCGACCGGATCGACTACACGTTCGTCTCGGCCTACAAGCACCTCCTCTGCCCGCGCGGCGTGGCCTTCATGGCACTCCGCGCCGATCACGTCGGCCGACTGGCGCCGATCCTCGCCAACTGGAAGGCGGCCGACCGGCCGTACGCCCACTTCTTCGGGGGGCCGCTGACCCTCGCCCCTGACGCCGCGATGTACGACGTCTCGCTGGCCTGGCTTCCGTGGCTCGGCGCCGCGGAGTCGCTCGAGCTGCTCGTGCAGTGGCAGGCCGACGGCGCGCTCGAGGATCCGGTGCGCCTCGCGCGGGACCTCGCGCATGGGCTGGGACTGGAGTGGGGTGGGAGCGCCCTCGTCTGCGCGCCGATCGACGACGGGGTTGCCGCTCGCGCGGCCCTCGCCGCAGCCGGGATCCGGGCCTCGTTCCGGGGCACCGGCATCCGGCTCTCGACCCACGTCTATAACGACGCGGCGGATGTCGCCCGCGCGATCGAGGCGCTGGCTCCGGTGGTGGTCGCCCCGCGACCGGCGATCTCGGCCAAACGACGAAGCTGAGCCGCCCGGAAGGTCGTTCGGCCAACCCGGCACCGCGCCCGGGCCTGGGCCGCCGATCTCCGGCGCCCGGCGACCGGGCACGCCGGCGACGCGGCGGGCCGGGCGCGACCCGGGTGACGCGGCGGCTCAGCCCTCGAGGGCCGGCGCCTCGTGGACGAGCTCGCCCCCGACGAGCGTGGCGACGACCTTCGTCGCGGCGAGGTCGCCGCTCAGTCCGAGGTCGACGAGGTCGAGGTCGCGGTCCAGGACGACGAGGTCGGCGAGGCGCCCGACGCCGAGCCAGCCCGACTCGTCCTGCCAGCTCACGAAGGCCGAGCCGACGGTGAACGCCCGGAGCGCCTCGTCGAGCGTCAGGCGCTCGGCGGGGAGGAACGGGATCCCGTCGACCTCGCCGGGCCAGACCCGCCGGACGGCGACCTCGAGCTGGGGGAAGGGCTCGGCCGTGCTGACGGTCCAGTCGGAGCCGAAGGCCAGCCGGGCGCCGGCCCGGAGGAGCGACCCGAACGGGTACTGCCACGCCGTCCGCTCCGGCCCGAGGATCGGGATCGTGAGCTCGTCCATCTGGGATTCGTGGACGGCCCACAGGGGCTGCCCGTTCGCGACGGCATCGAGCGCCCGGAAGCGCGGGATGTCGTCGGGGTGGATGACCTGGATGTGGGCGACGTGGTGGCGCCCGTCGCGGGCGCCGTTGGCCCGTCGCGCCACCTCGATGGCGTCGAGCGCCTCGCGGACCGCGCCGTCCCCGATCGCGTGGTAGTGGAGCTGGAAGCCGCGGGCATCGAGGTCGACGGCCAGCGCCCGAAGGACGGCCGGGTCGAAGTTGAGGGTGCCGCGGCCTCCCGCCGGCGCGCCGTCGCCGCCGAGGTACGGCTCCAGCATCGCCGCGGTCCTGCTCTCGATGATCCCGTCGACGAAGAACTTCACGGCCGGCGCCGCGAGGCGGCCGGGCCCGGGCCGCCCCAGGCCACCGGCCGAGGCCTCGGCCGCGACCGCGTCACGGACCGCGGCGATGGCGTCGGTCCCCCCGAACGGGTCGGCCTCCTCGCCGTACAGGTCGAACTCGTTCGTGCTGAGCGACAGCGTCACGCGCGCGGTGAGCTGGCCGCGGCCGGCGATCGCCCGGTAGGCCGCGACGAGACGGTGCGGCACGTTGGCGTCCTGCCAGCCCGTGATCCCGAGCGCGTGCAGCTCCGCCTGGGCGTCGAGGAGCGCCCGCTCGAAGGTGGCCTGGTCATGCTCCGGGATGAGCCGGCGAACGAGCTCGATCGCCGCCTCCTGGAGCATCCCGACGGGCGTCCCGTCCGGATCCCGCTCGATCCGGCCGAGCGGCGGGTCGGGTGTCGCGGCGTCGATCCCGGCGAGCTCCAGCGCTCGCGTGTTCACCCAGGCCCCGTGGCCGTCCCGGTTCGTCAGGAGCACCGGCCGGTCGGGAACCACCGAGTCGAGCGCCTCGCGCCGGGCGATCCCGCCGGGAAACGTCTCCATCGACCAGCCGTCGCCGACGATCCAGGCCCGGTCCGGGTGCGCGGCGGCGTAGGCCGCCACGGCCGCGAGGTGCGCCGCCTCCGTGTCGAAGCGGTCGAGGTCGCACTCGACGTGACGGAGCCCGCCCGAGACCGGATGCGTGTGGGCGTCGGTGAAGCCGGGCAGGACCGTCCGCCCGCGGAGGTCGACGACCCGTGTCCGGCGACCACGAAGCGCGAGGACGTCGCGATCCGAACCGAGCGCGGCCACTCGAACACCGGCGACGGCAACGGCCGTGGCCGCGGGGCGGTCGCCGTCCGTGGCGGCGGGGCCGTCGACTCCCGGGGCCATGGTCCTGATCCGCCCGCCATGGAGGATGAGATCGGGCGTCGCGTCGCGCATGTCGCGCATGCTAGGTCGGATGACGACGGCGCCGGGTACAGTCCCGCCATGAGCACCACCGTCCACCTCCTCCACGCCGGCTACGTCCGCGACGGCGGCCGCGTCGGCGGCTCAGTGACCCTCGTCCGCGACGGCGACGCCGTCATCGTCGCCGACCCGGGGATGGTCGCCCGGCGCGGGCTGATCCTCGACCCGCTCGCTGCTCTCGGCGTGGCGCCGGAGGCGGTGACCCACGTCTTCCTGAGCCACCACCACCCGGACCACACGGTCAACGTCGCCCTCTTCCCGAACGCCGAGGTCGTCGACTTCTGGGCCCGCTACCGCGACGACCTCTGGCTCGATCACGACGGCGACGGCTACGAGCTAACGCCGCACGCGCATCTCTGGCTGACACCTGGGCACTCGGAGGAGGACGCGACGCTCGTCATCGAGGCCGACGATGCGACGTATGCGTTGACCCACCTCTGGTGGCGGGGCGACCGGACGCCGGCCATCGACCCCCTGGCCTGGGACCAGGCCGCCATCGAACGGGGACGCGAGCGGGTGCTCGCCGCCGCCGACATCGTCATCCCGGGCCACGGCGAGCCGTTCCGCGTCAGGGGATGACCGCCAGCCGGAATCGAACGACCCCGCCGGGTGACGGCGGGGTCGCGTTGCGGGGGAGCGTGACGGTCAACCGGCCGTTCGGGCAGCCTTCACGACGACGGTGTTCGCGAAGATGTCGTGGAACCCCTGCTTGGTGGGGCTCTTGGCCGTGGTGTACAGGAGGTAGACCAGGTAGAGCAGGACGGCGAGCGAGATGAGCTGGCCAATCCCCGACACGCTGTTGAGCGCCCCGGACAAGGTTGACGGCCCCCACAGGGCGATGAATCGCTTCATCGCCTGTTCCATTGTCAGGGTCTTGCCGTCGAACGCGTTGCCGACCTGCATCCCGAGGACCCGCATGCCGACGGACGCCCGCATCGAGGTCCAGGTGTAGATGAAGTAGCCGCCGGTGACGACGAGGCTGAGGGCGGCGTAGACGATCCCCGAGACGATGTTCGTCCCGGTCGCCAGCACGCCGGCGTTGAACCCGACGGCCGCGAGGATGATGCCGATCACGATGAGGATCAGGAACATGACGATCGCGTCGATGATCAGCGCGATGAACCGGTTCGGGACGTCGGCATAGACGAAGCCCGGGATCCCGGGCGAGGACGCGGGCGGCGGGGCCTGCCATCCGCCCATCGGCGCCGGGGCCGGTGCGGGCGGCGGGGCTTCGGGGGCGGGCGGCGAGGCCCCCGGTGTGGACATCGGCTCGTCTGCCATGGCTTCCCACTCCCTCCCTCGATCCGGCGTCGGGACGGCGCCCGGCGCACCCGAGGACGCCAGCATAGTCACCTCACGTACTCGCCGGAAGCCCGATCCCGCGGCGTCGGTCCGGCGGCACCTCAGCCGCGGCGGGTCGCGAGGATGTTGAGGCGAACGTAGTCGAGCACGGGTTCGGGCATCCGCCGGGCGACCTCGCGGACGAATGCGGCTCGCTCCGCCTCGGGGAGGCGGGCGACGTGCTCGCGGAGGCAGACGGTCTCCAGATAGGTCTCGAGCGGCTCGCCTGGCTCCAGGCGGGTCGGCTCGTCGGTCAGCCAGACCTCGACGGTCCCGAAGCCGGAGGCGTCCAGGCGGGCGGCCGTCTCGAGCGGCGCCGCGAAGTTGCGGGCCGCGTCGAACCCGTCACCGACCGTCCGGACGATCCGCCGCAGGCCCTCGATGTTGCCGGTCCCGCCGCACTGGGCCACGAGGCGGCCGCCCGGGCGGATGACGGCGGCGAGATTCCGGAAGAGGGCGTCGTGATCCGGGACCCAGTGGAACGTCGCCGTCGAGAGGATGGCGTCCACTCGTCCCTCGATCGGCAGGGGCTGCCCGAGGTCGGCCCGGAGAAACTCGATGCGATCGCCGAACCGGGCCAGCCGGCGTCGGGCTTCCTCGAGCATCGCCGGCGAGGCGTCGAGGGCCACGACCCGACCGTCCGGCAGCCGCTGGGCCAGCGCCTCGGTCACGCGACCGCTCCCGCAGCCCGCGTCGAGGACGCGCTCGCCGCCCGCGAGCGGCAGCCGGTCGAGGACCTCGATGCCCCATCGATGCATGGGGTCGGCGACCCGGTCGTAGGTCCGGGCGTCCCACTCCGCCGTCACGACCCGGCCTCCGCGGCCGACCCGGGGCCGCCCCCCGCGCCTCCTCCGGCGGCTCCACCGGTGGCCGGCCGGAGCCCGAACCAGTTCACGACGGCACCGCCGAGGAGGAGGCAGCCGACGACGAGGATCGTCGCCGCGAAGGCCTCGCCCGACGCCTGCCGGGCGGCGTCGGCGATCGCCGGGTCGACGCCCGGCCCGGGCACGTTGAGCGGCTGGACGGCGGCCCGCAGCTCCGGCGACGTCGGGTCGAGCCCGGGGACGCGGCTCGCGAGCGAGGCGTAGAAGCGGTCCGTGATGACGATGAAGATCGCGGCCGAGACGAGCGGCTGGCCGACCCGCGAGAGGGCGTTGTTGATCGCCGAGGCGAGGCCCGCCCGCTCGACCGGCACGGAGCCCATGAGCGTCGAGGTGAGCGGTGCCACGACGAGCGAGATGCCGATCCCGAAGAGGATGACGGACGGCAGCGGGTCGATGAGCGCGGCCAGGGGCGGCACGAGCGAGGCGGCGTCGTCGACGCGAGCGAGCCACGGCGTCGAGCTTGCCGGGACGCGGAGCCACCAGAGGACGCCGGCGAGCATGAGGAGCGGCCCGGCGA
>Ga0214472_10006561_pt1 | contig 12183 bp, 8 predicted proteins | sample RVTome_6_FD_207662 | JGI IMG/M metagenome (GOLD analysis project Ga0214472, IMG submission 207662) | Soil microbial communities from uranium-contaminated site in the Upper Colorado River Basin, Wyoming, United States - RVT140D175 | ecosystem: Environmental > Terrestrial > Soil > Contaminated >... | reverse complement strand
CGGGAGGTCTCGGTAGCTTCGGCGGGATCAATCCGGAAGGTCCCGACTGGGTACGCCAGCAAATCCGCCAGGTCCGCTCCCAGACGGACCGGCCTTTCGGGGTAGGATTCATTACTCAGCTAATCCCGGACCTGCCCGACAATTTTCAAGCAGTCCTGGATGAGAATGTTCCGGTAATCGCTTTTTCTTTTAGCGACCCGAAACCCTGGCTGGTGCAAGCCAAAGACTCGGGTGCGCTGGTTATGTGCCAGGTCCAGAGCGTGGAGGGTGCGGAAGCGGCGGTGTCAGCAGGAGCCGACGTGTTGGTGGCCCAGGGCAACGAAGCCGGAGGGCACACCGGAGGGATGAACTCCCTGCCCTTTCTGGTCAGTCTCCTGAACCGGTACCCCCAACTCCCGGTGCTGGCCTCGGGGGGAATCTCCGAAGGACGGGGCCTGGCCGCGGTGTTAGCGGCGGGCGCCGATGGCGCCTGGGTGGGCACCGCCTTCCTGGCCACTCCCGAAGCCGTGGAGGTACCCGACACCTTCAAAGAGCGCATCCTGCTGAGTGACGGCCAGGACACCGCGTTTACCCGGCTGTATGACCAACTGGGAGACACTCCCTGGCCCCAGGGAATCGGAGGGAGGGTTTACCGCAACCGGTTCGTCAGGCAATGGGACGGCCGAGAAGGGGATATCATAAAAAACCGGGAGGAACTGGTCTCCGACGCTGCCCAGGCCTGGGAACGGCATGACCCCGACAGGGCATCGGTGTACATGGGCCAGTCCGCAGGCGGCGTCAACTCCATCAGACCCGCAGCCCGAGTCTTGCAGGACATTTGCGACCAGGCGGAAACGCTCTTGCGGGAACGGTGCCGGGACCTGCTGCACCAGGACCGGTTCTAGAAACTGCAGGATGGTCAACGGGGCTAGCCGCCAGTGTGGCAGGGGGTCGAGACCGTTCTGGGGGGACCGGTATGCGCCTACATACTGAACCTGGGCCTTCGGAATCAAGCGGTTTGAGTCAAGGGCTGCCTATCGATGCATGGCTTGAAGATGCCGAGGGAACCGGTGGTACTGGTTGGACCCAGACTGGCTAACGTCGGCTATTACCCCCTCGCCGGTCGGCTCCGGGTACGTGCCAACCGGTGATCTCGATCACCGTGCCGGCACCGGTGATGTTGTGCTGGACGCTTACGAAGAAGCGCTTCCCCGTGGCGTCGAACAAACCGCCAGTCCACTCAGCGGTCATGTCGTTGAGGGTTCCAATACGGATGCAGCCGTCGCTCTGCAGGTTGTCATCCTTGCCGTCATCCAGGCAGTCCCACAGATCATTATTGTGGGGCCCGCCAAAAGTATTGGCAGCGTCCTCGTGGATTACCCAGTTGCCCGTGCCCGGCTGGTAGGCGATATTGTCGGGCATGTTGATGGCCGGGTTGCCCATCACCAGGTACTGGACCTGGGGCGTCGCAGTGTTGGAGGCGGCCGCAGCGATAGTGCCATCAGTCAAGCAGAAGGTCTCACCCCAGTTCTGGTCGACGTCTTCATTGCCGGGATTGTTGCCGCACATGCGGATGTCGCCGGCGTCGCGGGCCGCCAGGTCGATGGCCAGGTCTTCCGGGCGGTAGTAGCCGGTGAGGTTGAGGGTTGCCGCCTGAGCGCGCAGGTCCGGGTCCGGCGAGGACGGGATTTCCACCCACATTCCGAGGCCGGTCTGGGTGCCCTGACCGTAGTCGGTGCCGTCGGAGTGCCGGCCAAGGCGAAGGCCATACACGCGCCCCTCGGAAAGCGGCGATTCGCCAAGGTCGGCGATGGGCCCAGCCGCCGGGTCGCGGAGCGTGGTGGGCAAGAACTTGTTGTATGCCCCGCCCGGAGTCCCAGTGGCGGGACGGTTTTCGTCACCAAAGTAGACCACGCCGTTGGGGTACACCGCGAGGCCCTCGAAGGAAAGACGTCCCAATGCCGGCCTGACGGCGAAGTTGGCCGCACCAGCGCCCCCCGAGAACGTGCCCGTCGACCGGTCCAGGGTGACATCGGTGGTGTTGAGCGGGTCAATCAGCTCGTACATGCGGCCGCCGTCAGGACCGCCGCCGGCTTCCTCACCAACGAATATAGTGTTCCAGGGCGTGCGGTGCATCGGGTCACAGTTCCGAGTACCGGTCAGGATGGTCTCGACGGTGCCGGTCTCGATGTTGATGCGCTGGACTCCAGGCGTGCCGGTGCGCTGTTCGTTACAGGCGATGATATACTCCGGGTCCGTGTCATTGGGCCAGAGGGCCATCATATCAATGCTGTGCCCGGCGATTCCTCCGGCGGTGACGACACGAGCCTCCAGGCCTTTCGCGAGGGTAACGAGACTCAAGGGGTTCGAGGTCGCGTCCTCCGCGGAGACTTGCTCCGTCGACGACCGGCGGATGTGCCCTTTGACGCCGAACAATTGCTGGGACTTCGCGGCGAGGGCGTTCTCCTGGCTCACGCCGAAGTCAGTTCCTTCCATGCCGGCACCGGGCAACCCGACGAACCCGGCGACAGCCGCCAACGCGGCGACCCCAGCCGCTAACAGGCTGGTATTCCCAAAACGATGCATTTCTTGGTCCTTTTTACTGGCGCTGTAATTCGACGGCTATGCCGAAAGAGGTTCGGATATTGTTGGCGGGCCATGCTGCTGGGGTGGTTAGCCTGAGTTATACACTACCCGAGACGGCGCTGGAGATCAAACCGACGAGTTTGAGGAAGTTCGGTTATTCTTTAAAAAGCGGCGAATGTATACCAACCGGGACTGTCCAGACCATTGTCTCGACATTCGTGACCCGGCGGGGCCGGATACTGCGCACCGGCCCGGAAAGGTCAGTTGGTTTAGACCACCGATTTTACCTGGAGTGTCAGACCAAGTCCCAACAGGGTGCTGCAAAAGGGGAGTCCAGAGGGGCGAAGCCTCTTTGGCAGGGGTCTGGGGATGTCCCCCAAACACAATTTCCATCCCCCTTCCTGGCCAGGAAGGGGGCAGGGGGATGGTCGAAAAAGGTTTTTCATCAACCTGCTAAGGATTACACCGTTGCTACTCGCTGGACTTCAAGGAGCCAGGCGGTAGAATTCGTCCCTGAGTCCCACCAGGTACCGGGCGATGAACGAGGCATCGGCAATGGTCATCCGGTCAAAGGCTCCATCCGGCCTGACGCTGGCCGCGTTGACTGAGTGCAGGCAGGTGGCGTCCACCGTCGCAGCGCATGCCGTCCTCAACCCCGCCAGGCCCTGGGCGATAAACATCGCATCGGCAATGTTGATGACCCGGTCTGCCCTGGCGTCGCCCCGGAGCAGGTCCCGAGCCGGGTCCCTGGCGGCCGTGACCGTGTTCCCGTTACTGTCGGTCAATACGATCATACGCAGCGTCGCATCGCAGGACTCCTGGTTGCTACCGATCAGGCGGGTCAAGGCGTGACCCAGGTCGGTGGGGGCTGGCACCCCTCCGGTGGCAGTCCCGTTGAAAGTAGCAATGCCACTGCCGTGGTCGATGATCACCGAATTCGTAGCGAAATCCCGGTCGCGGACCGCCAGGATATTCAAACAGGCACCGTCGTAGGCCAGTTGGGCCTGAAAGGACTCCAGTGCTACATTGGAATCTTCATCAGTGATGCGGTCAAAGACCCGATCAACGCCCAGGTTCAGGCCAATGGCACCGTCCGTCGAATCCCGGTGCAAGTTGAAAGAGGGGTCGGCTACTACGGGGCTGATGACCACTACTCGCAGGCTGTCGCTGCCGCAACCCAGGTCATCGTCGCAGACCTCGATGGCAACGGTGAACTCGCCCGCGTTGTTGTAAGTATGCGGACCGGTCACCAGCCCGCGAAGCCCTCCAACACTTCCTGGAGTGCCTGGGGACAGGATGGTGATGCTCCCGACTTCAACGGGAGTGCCGTCGCCCCAATCAATGGAGGCGGTATGAGTGTCCAGGTTACTGGGATCGATAAAGGTAGCCAGGTCTAATTGTACGTGGTCACCCTGAACGGCGTTCAGGTCTGCGCTAACCGTCAGTGCCGGAGGCACGTTGTTCACCACCACCTCGGCGGTCGTTACGTCGGTCCCAGCAGCGCCGTCAGTAACCCGGAGTCCCACGGTGAACTGGCCGTTGTCATCGACGACCAGATTGTTGGCGGCCCCGAAGGCTTCGTACTGGCCGTCGGTATCCAGGTCCCACTCGTATTGGGCGATCTGTCCGTCCGGATCAGAGGACCCAAGGGCGGACAAAGCCACTACGCCGCCTTCATCGGCCTCGTAGGTAGTGCCCCCAACGGCCAACGGCGGTTCGTTCGGCGGGCTTTCGAAGTCGATCAGGACCGTAACCGGCTCGCCCTCGGGAGGCACAGCTTCGCCAAACAATTCCAGGGTCCAGTCCCCGGCTGGAGGACCAACTAATTCATAAGTCTCAAAATCCGCGCCGGCCCGGTGCAGGGACCCGAAGGGGAGGTTGCTGGCATCCATTCTCCTGCCATTGGGAGCGATCGGGGTTAGCTTCAATGTGCCGCCGGTCCAGCCGATGGTGAAGATAACCCGGAGCGCGCCTGCCGGCACCGCCGCGCTGATTGCCTGAGTCTGGCCGGGCAGTATCGGACTGGCAATCTGGCTCAAGTTACAGCGATGGGTCAGGATAACGGCGCAGCCGACCAACTGCTGCTGGCGGGGAGTTGCCACCTTCCAGATTTCGCCGTGGCCCGCGTTCAGGATTTGCTGGTGAAAGCGACTGCCCCGGATCTGGGTCCACTGCGGGACCACCGGTCCGTTGGCGGCGTCAAGGGTGTAGAAGGCAACCTGGTAATTGTCATCGCCAAAGGGCAGGGCCGCCCCATTCGCAATCAGGGCGGTGGCGCCGGTATCCTCCCACTCGGCAAGGTCCGGAATTCCGCCACAATTTTCGACCAGAGCCAGCCACAGCTCGAGTTGTGGCACCCCAATATCCTCTCCGAAGGGAATGCCCTCCGGGAAGCTGTCAAAGGTGATCACCGAGGCGATGCGGTCTCGGACGAAGTCCGGGTCGTCCTGTATTAGCTTGCCGACAAAATACGAGGCAATCAAGCCCCCCTGGCTGTGGGCCACCAGGGTAACCCTGGCTTCAGGGTACTTGATGGCCACGTTTTCCACCAGTTCCTTCAACCGGCCGAAGTAGGCCCCGCTGATGTCACCGGATGCAGGGCAGGAATCCGGTTTCGAGTATTCGGGGACGGTATCATTTTCATTGCAATAATTGGCGCTGTAGCTGAAATAGGCGTAGTCCACCACGGCTACTTCGGATTTAACCAGCGGGTCCGTCTGGAGGTAGTCCTCCAGCCATGATGGCGCCTGGTCCAGAAAACCCTGGCCGTCGGGGCAATCGCTGTGGCTGGCGATACCCTGCAGGAAAACTACGACCCGCTGGGGCGGCCCCACGCTGACCGGGATGGCCGGGGGCAGGGAAGGGGCCGGCAATGAGACCTTTTGCCCTCGCTGCCCGCGGTGGAACTTGATCCGGGTCCCGGGACCGGTCCCACCGGGAACCGGCGGCCTCGGCCCCAGGTCCGTCCTGGCCTCGCCCTGGGCCGAGGCGATGATGATCCGCTGGGGTAGCTGCTGGTCGAACCCGGCCGGGGGTACGGCGCTGGTGGTGGCGGCGGACTGGGCGCTGGCGATGATGATTCTGGGGGCCTCCGGCGGGACCCCTGGGATATCGGGCTGGACCACGTTCTCCAGTCGGCTGCTACTTTCGCCGGAGATGACAATGCCGGGTTGCTGGGCAAAGGCGGTATTGGAGTTCAACCAGAAGCTGAACAACGCTAGCAAAGCCGTAGCGAAAGCCCCGGATATGACGAGTATTCTCAAGGACACGGCTGAACCTTACGGCGTGGGAATATACAGCAATGAAATGGCCACGCTGACATTGGTGCGGTCTCTAGACCAATCGACGGTGTGGAGCGTGTCGGGGTTCAGGGTGGTAACCGGAATGGTGTTGTAGAAGGTGCCGTTTTCGTTGCAGCCCCGGGAATCGATGATAACCCCATCGATGGTGAGACGAGAAAAAGCACCGCCGCAAGCCGCGTCAGTCACAAAGTGCGAATAGCTCCGTTCAAAGACCACATACTGGCTGGGAATGGTCAGGTCGAAGCTGTCGTTGGAATCGATGATGAGCAGCCATTCGGTGGCCGTCGGAAACTCGAAATCGTAGAAGCCAACGTTCTGGACCGGCACGCCGGCGTGGGCGGCCACCGTGCTGAGGGCCTGTTGCAACTTGTGCTCGCCGGGACCGGCGTGGGCGTCCCAATGGACTACCTGGGCCACCGGGCTGCCCCGTTTGTAGTAGGCGATGATCCAGCCGTCCTTATGGACGAAAACGTGAGCGTCTTCGACTTCGGGATGATCCGGGACCGGCACCGAGCCGATCAGCCAGTCCGGGTTCTCCCGCTCCACCGTTCGAAAGGCGTTCCTGGCGTCGCTCAGGTTGATGGTTGACCCGACGTTGATGTAGGCGCTCATGCCGGCTTCCTGGTCCAGAAACGATCCGGTCTGGGCGATGGCCGGTCGGACCAGGGAAATACCCCCGGGAATCGAGAAACCCACTCCATCGCCCGAGCCCCGGCCGGCAAAATATCCGGAAGCGGCGATTACCGCAACCGCAACCATTCCCGCCAACAGGGCCAGTTTCCGATTCATCATGCCCTCCGGTCAAGACCAGATTCACGACATTCTTTTGAGATCAAGGGAGCATTGGAGTTACATAACGTCTGAAGATTTTGCGGATTATATTGTCATTCCGGCCCAAATGCAAGTGACTCAACCAGGCATTCGTAATCCGTCTCAGGTGAGGGATAAATTGAAATATAGTATCATATTGGTCCACCAGCAAGAATATTGGAGTATATTGAGACTATGTATCAAGTAATCTGGTCATTGATACGGCGGGCAACTCCTGCCGGGTCAGGCCCGGGACCCATCTTCAATCTCAGACCGGGCCGGCTGATGCTTCTGCTGGCTGCGGTTTTGTCACTACCGGCGTGGGCCTGTGCCGGGTCAGCCGGCCCCAACCCGACCCCCACAGCAGCGGAAGCCCTCAACCCTTCGCCAGCAATGGCCTCCAGGATCATCGTGGTTACTACCACCACCGTGCTGGCGGATATGGCCAGAAACGTTGGCGATGGTCTGGTACAAGTCAGTCCCATCGTCCCCCCAGGGGCCGATGTCCATTCCTTTCAGACCACTCCGTCCGACAGCGTCAACATCGGTCGGGCAAAAGTCATCGTCTCCAACGGTTTTGGTCTGGACCAATTCCTCGACCCGGTGCTGGCCAGCGCACAGCAGGCCGGTGCCGTGCATGTAATTGCCGCCGCAGGACTGAACGCCGTGCCCCTGGAAGAAACGCCCTTTCCCGGCGCCGATCCAGGGGACGGACCAGGCCAGGAAGACGCTGATGAACATCTCGCGGGAGACCCGCATTTCTGGCTGGACCCGATTCTGGCCATTCACTATGTGGAGCAGATTCGTGACGGGCTGTCCCAGGCCGACCCGGCCAACTCCGGCATTTATGCGGCCAACGCGGAGGGGTACATTCAAGAGTTACGAGACCTGGACCGGGAAATCCAGCAGACCTTGAGCCAGGTGCCGCCCGAGCATCGCCGACTCATATCCTTCCATGATGCCTACGGGTACTTTGCCCGCCGCTACGGATGGGAAGTTTCATTTTTCGAGCCCAGCGACGCCAGCGATGTCACGCCCGGAGCCGTGGAGAAGATCATTCGTGAGATACAATCCGAGGGTATTCCGGCCATCTTCGCCGAGCCCCAGTTCAACCAAGACGTGTTGCAACAGGTTGCCCGGGATACCGGGATCAAGGTTGGGGTGATTCATTCCTTGTCGGATAGTACCACCCCGACCTATATCGGGCTGATGACGGCCAACGCCAACAGCCTGGCCGAGAACCTAAAGTAGTATCCGAGTTCCTGTAGTACCCGAGTTCCGGCGCAGAGCAAGGGACCAGCGAAGGACCGTTAGCGGTCGAGTAAAAATTCAGACCGGTCCGCGTAAAGCCCTGGCCGCCCGGACAATAATTTTCAGTTGCTCCAGAGCGATGGCGGAACTGTTCACCGGAGGGCTGGAAAAATTCCCGAAGCCGCAATCCGGGTTATTGGAAGTTGCCGTGAAATTTGCTCTGAAATTTGCTCATGGCATTGGGTGTATTTCAGGTCGGCCAAATTGCCGGTCTACTCAGAGAGGCCCACCCCCAGACATCCATCGGGGGTGGGCCTCTCGCCGGGCTCGGGGAATGATCGCTAGATTACGCCGTGGGGCCACGGGGGTTGCGGGCGTTTCACCTCGCCGACGTACTTGAGGCCCCCGACAAATCTGGTCAGGACCTCGTAGGTCTCCACTGCCTCTTCGTCCGGAGGCACGAACATCTTGATGAAGGCGGTCTTACCGCCGGGGAACACATAGGTGGGAACGCCGAAAGCCCCGTATTCCTCCACCGCCCGGGTGTGACTCGCCCCGATTTGTCGCAGCAGGTCCGGGTCGGCCAGGTCTTCCTTGAACTGGCCAAAATCGATGCCCGCTTTAATTGCCGCCTCTTCGACCATCGCTGGGTCCATCAGGTCCTTCTTGTCTTCGTGGCGGGACTTGACGATGGCGATGCGGAAGGCATCAAAGGCTTCCGGCCCCTGCCTTTTGGCGGCCAGTCCGGCCCGGTGGGCCAGCAGAGTCGTGTCCGAGCCATCGACAACGCCAGGTTGTTCCCAGATCTTGAAATCCTCGCCTTTGCCACTATTGACCTGAGCTAGCGAAAAAGGCTGCCAATCAATGTTGGGCTTCATGCCACCGACTTTTTTTACCTTCTCCAGCCACATGGTGGCGTTGTACACAAAGGGGCAGCGGAAGTCGTAGAATATGGTAAAATCTGGCTCTGCCATGTTGTCCCTCCTCTATAATTTTGGAGCACTAACCCGCGGAGCGGGTTTCTTGAATGAGCGGGTCTCTTGAATGAGCGGGTCTCTTGAATGAGCGGGTCTCTTGAATGAGATAGTATCACCACTGGAAGCGAGTATGGAGAAATCGCGAGCCTGGTCGCCAATCGCAAGCGTCGTACACCATGGCTGGCAGTTTATTGGACGACATAAAGTATGTCAATACATTCCCAACCTCTAGCTATTGACAACCAATTGTTTAGTTGTAATTATGTTACTCAATTACCAACTAATTGAAAGAAAATTGTTATGCCGCCCCATAGCCGACAACCTGAATGATCTGTATTTAGACCCTGGTGATTCTACGATTTGGGGACGTACATGGAACTCACCCAGTCCATTGACCTGGTAATTATTATCAAGTTAGCTGTCGCGGTAATTGGGGGCCTGGTAACGGGATTTGTTGGAGGCATGGTTGGGCTGGCCTTGGGGCGCCCCCGGTTGCTTCTGATTTACTGGACCGCTAACAGCCCGGTCGACGCGGCAGGAACCAACATTTTGATCAGTGGTCTGGCTGCCTTGACCGGGGCCTGGCAGCATTTCCGAGAAGGCAGGATCGACTATCACGTGCTGGCGCTAATGGGAATACCCAGCTTTATAGGGGCGTTCATCGGCGGTTTCTTTGCCGGGATGGTGCCTACCGCGATATTGCTGGTAATAGTGGGTGTTACTACCACCTGGTACGGTTACGGGCTGTTCACCGGCCGCCGGCGGCGACGGCCGGAAGCCGGTGGTTCCAATCCTGCGGCGTCGGATAATCCCTCTTCAGCCGTTCAGGTTGTCCGCCCGAAAACCTCCCGGCGGCGGTATGGGTTGGAAATGGTCCTGGGGCTGGGTATCGGCCTATTCGGGGGTGTGGTTGGCCTGGTCTTGGGGCAACTGCGCTTGCCGGCCATGATGCATGTGCTGGGGATGGAACCCCGGATAGCTGCCGGAACGAACCTGGCGATTGCCACCTTCACCGGGATGTTCGGTTTCATCGGCCATATCCTCCACTGGCGGATTGATTTCCTGTTACTGGTGGCAATGGGGTCCATGGCAATGCTGGGCTCTTACCTTGGTGCGAAATACACGGGAAAAGTGTCTCCTGGGACTTTAAGGCGCTGGATGGGTGCCGTCATGATCGTTACGTCCCTGCCAATTTTCTGGCTAGCCTACACCCAGCTAGAGGGCCAATGAGCTGGAGAGCCAATGAGCTAGAGGGCCAATGAAGCTAAATTTCACCGTAAGATTTCTGGGGGCTGGGTATGTGGCGCTTCTTAACTCCCTTCATCATGCTGTGCATCGTGGGCTTCTCCGCCCGCCTGGGGTATCAGATGGCCCGGGCACCAGTACTGCCCCGCTTCGCTCAAGAGGCCGGGGCCGAGCCCTGGCTCGTCGGCCTCATTGTGGGGGCGTCCACCATTACTGGGGTGTTCATCAAGCTCCCGGCAGGCACCCTTTCCGATGTACTGGGTCGGCGACGCATGTTACTCCTGGGGGCCGCCTTTTTTGCCTTTCCTCCCTTCTTTTATTTCTTGGTCCAGGAGCCATACACGCTGCTGGGACTCCGCTTCCTGCACGGCGCCGCCACCGCCATCTTCAGTCCGGTGGCTGCCGCTGCGGTGGCCGACCTGTACCGCCAGGGCCGGGGCGAAAAGCTGGGCTGGTTCTCCTCAGCTAGTGAAGTGGGCAACGCCTTTGGACCGCTAATTGGCGGAGTGGTGCTAGCCTCGTTGGTGGCACCAGGTCTAGCTCAGTTTCACTTGACCTATCTGATAGTCGGTGTCTTGGGGGTGGTCACTTTTCTCCTGACGCTGCTACTGCCCATCGGGCGGGCTACCCCCACCGCCGCGCCATCGCCTGCTTCAGCGGGAACCAACGCCCGTCGCTGGACGCAGTTCCGACAGGGGATCTGGGAAGTGGCAAGCAATCGGAATATCCTCATTGCCAGTAGCGTCGAGGCAGCGATGTTCCTGGGGGTGGGCGCGCTGCTGGGCTTCTTGCCTCTCTACGCCAGGAACATTACAGGCCTGGGCGACGCCTACATTGGCCTGCTGATCTGGATGCCGCGGGTCATGGCCATGGCGGGGAAACCTTTGGCCGGACGAATTTCGGACCGCGTTGGGAGAAAACCGGTAATCCTCTTTGGACTGGCCCTCTGTGCTGCTACCCTACCTCTCTTTCCCCTCACCACCCATTTCGCAACACTGCTACTCGAAGGGGCCATTTTTGGACTCGGTATGGCCATCGTGACGCCTTCCACCACGGCGCTGGTGGCCGACCTGTGCCGGGCGGGTAACCACGGCGCCGCTATGGGAGTTTTTGGTACCATTTGGGATATCGGGGAAGCCTCGGGACCGATACTGGCGGGGGTGATTATCTTCACCCTGGGCAATCTTGATGTGGCATCCGCCTACCTGGGGGCTTTCAGCATCATTGCCGGAGTCCTGCTGCTGGCAGGTGTGGCCTTCGGCGCCACCGTGAGAACTCCCGAGTTGGCAGCGGAAAGGGCCTCAAGTTGAATGCACAATCTGGGATAGTTGGGTTATTGCCTGACGTTGCTGCTTTATCCCAATTCCGTGCTAAACTCGATCTTGAAGATATATTCAACAACAACTCTGGAGGAATTAAATGCAGTATCAGCTGTGGGCAAGCACAACCACTCAAGAGGCGGTCAACAGCGCCTTCACCAGCGCGATGGGCCGGGTCTATCTGTGGATGACCGGTGGACTGGGGTTGACCACCGTTGTTGCCCTGGCGGTGGCCAACAACCCGGGGATACAACAGGCGTTATTCAGCAGTAACCTTACGGTATTCGGGCTGATCGGAGCACAATTTGGTCTGGTGGTGGTAATCTCCCTGGCGATCAATAAAATGGCCCCGTCAGTTGCCCTGGGCCTGTTTTTTCTATACGCCGGCCTCACCGGGCTAACCCTGTCCACGGTGTTCCTGGTTTATGACCTGGGGACCATCGGTCTGGCCTTTGGGGCGGCCGCGTCCCTGTTCGCGGGACTGTCGCTGGTCGGCATGACCACCCGGAAAGACCTCACCAGGCTGGGGCCGGTTCTATTGGCGTCTCTGCTGGGGTTGATTGTAGCCTCGGTGGCCAACTGGTTCCTGCAGAGCACGCTCCTGGAATGGGTGGTCTCCTTGGCTGGAGTGATAATCTTTGCGGGCCTGACGGTGTATGATTCGAAGAAAATCAAGGAGATGACTTCCGACGCTGTTTTACAGGGGGACACCCT
>Ga0214472_10006560_pt1 | contig 12183 bp, 7 predicted proteins | sample RVTome_6_FD_207662 | JGI IMG/M metagenome (GOLD analysis project Ga0214472, IMG submission 207662) | Soil microbial communities from uranium-contaminated site in the Upper Colorado River Basin, Wyoming, United States - RVT140D175 | ecosystem: Environmental > Terrestrial > Soil > Contaminated >... | reverse complement strand
ACAATCCGATCAGTGCACACACTCCCTGGCGGATGTTCCAGCGCGCCAGGGCGTAGGCAGCCTGAAAACGAGCAATTTCGTCGGGCGCATCCGAAAGAACCGCCGCGAATAGTGGCAAACCCCGCGGGTCATCCGACCCGGCCACACAGCCAATGAGAGCCCGTCTTTCGTCTTGTTTGTTGAGTCTGGCGTAGACCGTAACGAGTGCGGGCACATGATTCGTGCCCTGAAGGTGTGGGCCAAGGTTGCCTAGCTTCACGAGAGCATTTGCCCGCTTCGTCGGGTCCGTGCGGTCGTCCATGATTACTGTTAGAAGAACGGGGATTCCGTCAGACGTTTGATACTCCCTGCTCTCCCAGTCAATCGTCGCAGGCAGATTCCTTTTCACTACGACTCCTGCTGCCGGCGCCGGACTCAAGGGAAGTTGCTTGAGGTCACTGCCTTCTCCTTCTGCAGCGGATAGCCTGCACAGGTTTGAAGGAGTAGAGCACAGTACATACGACACAGTCAACATCATTCGCACTACGGACAATCGAGTCATTGTGATCTCCAATCATTCGACCTGCTGGGACTACGGGCAACCTTTCCCGCCTGCACACGCACAGTTCAACCGCTGTAACATGATTTCCAAATACGCCACATCACAGAACCACACGCCGGTTTGCTGCGAATGATCCCTTTCCCATTCATATGCTGGGCATTCGCCAGCCATCAGCCCTACGGCCGTATGAACCAACTCGTGTCCGATGATACTCGCGGCTTGGTTTTCAGTACCAGTAAACGCGCTGCTGCCGAAGACGACCGTGTAGCCTGACAGGGGGCTCCAGCTTGTACACGCATACGTACAGGGATTACTAGCGCACGGTACGCACACATTTGGGCTGAACGTCACAGAGTTAAAAGCGCCCCCGGTGGTCGCGAGCACCGCGGCGTATTTCCACGAGATGTAATTGAAGTCCATCAGGAAGTCCGCGTTGGCTCCGGTGGTCAGGAAGGTGTGTACAGGAAGCACCAGCACGCTCTTGCGCGTCAACTCGACATCCCCCTGCATCGCACCGATCCACACCTTTACCCGATTCTCGCAGACCACCGGGGACGGCTCGTCGAACGCCGTATATCGCCATTGCGTGACACTCTCTTGCACAAGGGCTCCAGCATCCGGTGGAGTATAGCCGGCTGAGTCGTCAATCTCCACGATCTCCAAAGTCCCTTCGCACTCCGGCGGGTCCCATGCCACGCTGATCTCGGAGGTCGTTGTGTAGTTGGGCATGACCAGATAGTTTGTCGTCGCTCCGATCGTCGAAGGACTCAGCGTAATCGTTGCCGAATACGCCAGCACTTTAATCTCCGGACCGATGGTGATATCGGGCGGCGGGCAGTCGCGGTCGGCCGTGGCGGTGAACGTGCATGAGTACGTATCCGGCGCGTTGGCTGTGACGCTGGCGACGGAGCCAGTGCCACTCAGTGGCGGCAGTGCCATTCGGGACTTACCCCTATTGCACCTCCCTTGCCCAGTTTTCCGTTTCTCTTTTCCTCTACTCCGATTTATCCGAGGTTTCCGCTGAAATTGCAGGTAAATCCGGCGCAGCAGGAGTTGTTGCAGCATCGGTCCGCCCAACAGTAGGGGATCGGGCGGGTGGTGGCACGATCCGCGACGATGGATCACTTGTCGTTGGCTTCAGCAGGCTTTTCCTGGTTTGCTTCGACTTCAGGCAGCGCATCACCCGGCTTCCAATCGGGAAAACGGTGCTCGTTCTCGGCAAACCACTTCTTGATCTCGACCGCGTATAGAAGAACGAACTCCTCCCGATTCTGTGCACGGTCTTCGATCGACTTGCGGGTTTCTTCGTCGTTCAAGCCCCAACCCTTACGGGTATTTGCATGGTGAAACGATTCCAGGGCATAATCTCGCACGTATGGCATACGAGCCGGCGGCGGAAGAGATTCCTGCGACTCAACGAGCTTCACAAGCTCCGCAACGCCTCGCCGAATGTTCCAGCCCGCAAGCACGCTGGTAGCGGTTAGACGCAGCTTCATATCCTGTTCCTTTTCGAGCACACGCGAAGACAGCGCGACTGCGCGAGGATCACGGGATCCTAGGAAGCAGAGCAATATCTCCTGTTTCTCTAGTTCCCCACCTTTATCATAGAGTATCTCGAGTTCCCGCAGGCACGGATGACCTCTCAGATGCGTTCCGGCCATCGTAAGGTGTATTAGCGCCAACTCCCGATCGTGGCGGCTAGTTTTCGGATCTCGAACTACATTCATCAGAACGTCTATAGCCGTATCAATGTCGTATTCCTGCCCGTCCCATGGTACGGTCGTTCGATGGAGCGGAATAGGGTACCCTGCTACGGGCTCCGCGGATATTGGAAGCGGACCGCGAGTCTTTTCGCTGCGCGCTTCATCGCGGGCGAATGCCGCATTTAGTGTGATTTCCAACATCGCAATTTGAACGATCACCTTTGCGCAACACGTGAACGAATATCCCATTACTTGCTCCAATCTCAGCGTTTTCTATGGACAGATCCCACTACACTTGCAATTCATGTTCCGAACTACGTCACTAAGGTACGTCGTATCACACTGAAAGATGCCAGTGGCAGCATGGTTATTAAACTCCCATGTATATGCCGCGCACTCGTCACCACCTGTCGTGTGAACCAGTTCATGTCCGATGATGCTGGCCGCCTGATTCTCCGACCCGCCGAATGTGTCAGTCCCAAAGGTGGTTGAGCATCCAATAACACAAGTCGTACATCCAGCTACGCATGGGCCAACAAGTGGTGGACAGGAAACGCAGGAGCTCGTGGTGATCGTTGGTCCGCCGCCGAAGGACCCCCCTGTCGTTGCCAGGACCGTAGCGTACTTCCAGGAAATATAGTTGTAGTCCGCCTGGAAATCCGGGGCGCCGCCGGTCGTCAGGAAGGTATGCACCGGCCAGACCAGGATGCTCTTGCGGGTCAGTTCGACGCCGCCCTGCTCTTTCGCTCGGCCGCGCTGGACGGGCCGACGGTGAGCTGGTTCACCCGACAGGCGCTCTGCGCCGCCGGGAGAGATCGTCAATCTTTGTGATTCTCGTCGCCTTCCGGCACCTCATCGACTTCCGGGAGCGGATCGCCAACCTTCCAATTCGGGAAACGATGCTGGTTCTCTGCCCACCACTTCTTGATCTCCTCGACTGTCGGTCGCTTAAGGCGGGCAGCCACGTCGGGCGGCGGCATCACGTCCGGCGGCCATTCGGCCGACTCCTTGTCGTCAGGGAATCCCCAGCCCTTGTGAATGTTCTTCAGGCGAAAAGTACGCATCGCGTTGTCGCGAACGTACGGGAGCATAGGAGGCGGTAGCAGCTCCTTAGAGTCAAGCAGTTTCACGAGTTCAGCTACGCCTCGACGTATGTTCCAGTGCGCAAGCGCGCCGGCAGACCACAACCGCAGCTTCATATTCTGTTCACGGTCTAGCGTACGTACAAAAACCGGAATTCCACGCGGATCATCTGAGCCCTGTAAACACACAAGGATTGCTCCCCTTTCTACCTCGCTAGCATGATCGTACAGTCTAGTCAATTCGTCCAAACACGCACGGCCATCTAGTTCCCGACGCAGCATTGCGAGCCCCAACACAGCTCGCGCCCGATCTTCGCGATCCTGAACAGGGTCCCTGACCACTGCCATCAGGACCCCAATACCACTCTCTACATCATACTTCTGGCCCTGCCATTGGACTGACGTGGGAGGACGTTGGACTGGACGCTCTGTTACATGATCCCTAGCGAGCGGTAGCTTGGCGGATCCCTCCTCAGCGGGCGGGTCCCCACGGCTAGCGCCAGTAATGAACGTGAATGCCACCAGGATCATCGGGATGATTCGTTTTTTGAAGACTTGGCGCTTCGATATCATATGCTGCTCCATTTCATATTCGTCCGACTACGGGCAACCGTGTTCGGGATCCGCCAAATACTGAAGAACGGTGGTCAAGTACGGGACATCACATTGAACGATACCCGTCTGCTGTGAATGATCCCGTTCCCATTCATACGCCGGACATTCACCGCCGGAATTGTTTAGTGCGGCGTGCAGAAATTCATGCCCGATGATGCTCGCGGCTTGATTCTCCGAGCCGGTGAATGTGAGTGTTCCGAACGTAACATCGCACCCCATGAAAGGAAAACATGTGGTGCACGCATACCCAATCACGCCTGCACATGAAACTTGTGGATCCGCGCTGATAGTTGGTGGACCGTTGAACGCCCCGCCAGTGGTTGCCAGTACCGCGGCGTACTTCCAGGAGATGTAATTGAAATCCATCAGGAAGTTCGCGTTCGCGCCGGTGGTCAAAAACGTATGCACCGGAAGGACGAGGATGCTCTTGCGGTTCAGTTCCAGATCGTCGTACTTGGCCGCGATCCACACCTTTACCCGATTCTCGCAGACCACCGGGGACGGCTCGTCGAAGGCCGTGTAAACCCAATGCGTGTCGTCGTTTTGGTCCAGCGTTCCTTGACCAGCCGTCGGTAGATAACCACCCGGTGTGCTTGGCTCAAGTTCCACGATCTGCAACGTCCCCACGCAATCCGGCAGATCCCACGTCACGGTGATGTCCGATTGACTGAAGCTGCCCGGCAAGTTCGGCCAGGGAGTAGTTGCCGAAATTGCCGACGGATTCAAGTCTATGGTTGCCGTCGCCGTTTCGGCCGTCGCCCCAGGGAGGGTGTAGGACTTTTGCGGCGGGCAGTCGCGGTTGGTTTCGGCCGTAAACATGCAGGAGTAGGTGCCGGGTTGGTCGGCGAGGATTGTCGCCACCGACCCCGTGCCATTGACCGTTGAGCCGTCGGGTTTGGTGATGGTCCATTCGTAGTTGATGGTTCCGGGCAAGATGTCCTGCTCCACGCAGTTCTCCCGCTGGTAACCTCCACTATCCACCACGCCGCTGGCCGTGAAGGTGATCATGTCGTCGATACACACCGGTTCGGCACTCACCGAGACCGTCCCGCCTGACAGTGACCCGCGGTCGATGCATTCGTCGCAGAGCAGGGCGCAGCAGAACTGCCCGGCCCCGGCGGCGGCCGCCTGCCCGGCGCCCGCACCGCAGCAAAGCTCGGACGAACAACATTCCACCCCGCAGCAGACTTGGCCGGGAGGGCACTTGACCGGATGCGTGCACACGCCGCCGTTGCACACGTCGTTCGTGCAGGCCTGGCCGTCACTGGTGCAGAGCGTGCCGTTGGGCATGGGCGGGTGCGCACAGATGCCACCGATGCAATAATCATACCTGCATTCGTTGCCGTCGTCGTCGCAACTGCTCCCATCAGGTAGCGCGGGGTTCTCGCACGCGAAATCCTCATCGCAGTTCGGCCACGCCCCGGCGTAACAGTCGTCCCCCGTGCACGAGTTCCCATCGTCGCAGGGATTCGTCCAGTCGCACTCCCCGCCAACGCACCGGTCCACCGTGCAGGCGCTCCCGTCGTAACAGCAGTCGCCGTCGCAGCATAGCCCCGCGCAGCACCCGTCCCCGCAGGCGTTCGTACACCCCGGGCAGCAGATCAAACCGCCGCTGGCCGCCGCCTCCCACTCGCCCGTGCAACACGCATCATTCTGACAATCCCCGTAGCAGCACGAATTGTTACAGCACGTCGGCGAAAGCGTCTCCGAGCAGCACACCGGCGGGTCCGGTGGATTGTCACAACACCGCCCCCCGCAGCACAATTCCCCCGGACACTTTTGCGGATGCGTACACACGCCGCCCTGGCACTCGTCTTTCGTACACGGATCCCCGTCGGCGGTGGGAGTGGATCGGGATAATCCGGCGGGATCGTCAGGGTCCAGGTATAGGTTGGCGACACGGCCGGAATCGGCTCCTTCGCCGTACAGAATACGCGTTTGATTCCCCCATCATCAACTACGCCGCTCGCGGTGAACGTGATCGTGTCTCCAATACAGGCCGGGTTTGGCTGCACGTCGATAGTCCCACCGAACAGCGAGCCCCGGTCAATGCACCCGTCGCAGGGCACGGCGCAGCACACCCCGTTCGGGCAGCAATACAGCGGGCACTTGGGCGGAGTCGGACAACATGAACGCCCTCGCGAACGCGGACCCTACGGAGTTTGCTTCATCTGTCTGCGAACATGTTTTCTTACTCGCTGATCCATCGTATCCAGTACCGATTGTGCCCGCTTACGGAGTTCCTCGTCCGGCTCATTTGCAACGAATTCGCTCAATGCCTGCACGAGTTCCGGATTGGCCCGATGTTTACCCTCTTCGTCTTCAACCACGAAGTCATGTGAATAGGCGGGGAGCAGTGCTTCAAGGGCGTGCGTACGCACTTCTCGATCTGCATGCCGCAGACCCCCCCGAACAAGTTGCCGAATCTTCTCCCGCGTTGCGTCGTCGGTGTTGAATGTGCCATGGGTCTCAATGCCAAGGTAACCTATCGGGCCCATCAAGAGCGGTACGTCTGTTGGCGTAAATTGGGCTACCGTTTGCGACGTAGGACCAATACATAGCATAGCTGCTGCACTCTTGCCGCGCAGCCCACGATCGGTCTCTGGATCATGGAATATACGTTCAATATCAGGCAGTATGGGTCGCATGAGCTTTGCATCGTTACCCCACAGAATCAGACTATTGAGAAACTCGGCGTCTAGCGTATTAGTGATGCCCTGTTTTTCAATGTTCGCCAGTAGCAAATCCGCCGCGTGACGGCGCTTCGACTCCGGTACTCTAAATAGGCCGGTGATGCAGATTCTACGCACATCAGAATCTTTCAGACCCTCCGAGAACAAGGCAATCACGTCGTCGAGCGCCTCCTCGTCTATCGAGACTAAACGGTCATGCGACGTAAGCGCGCCGTAGACAAATCGACGAGACTTAGCGTCCAAAGCGGCATACTCCCTGAGAATTGCAAGTGATTGATCAACAACAACCTCCTGGGGAAGCTGGCGTATCATACTTAGCGCGAGTTGAGTGTCGCCAGGTTCATTTCTGACAAATAGCTCCAGAGCGGACTCAAGAGAAGCGCCGGGAATTGGATCGTCAGGCCCCTTGTCCGAGATCGCTCCAATAGAAACTACGATCATTGAAATAATAAGGCGACTCATCCCTCTATCCTTTCATTTACTGTGTACCGGGAACAGTTTGCCAATCTGCCAACGGGGTCGGGTTGTTGCTCCCATCGACTTCGAATTGATAGTTTCCAATAAATGGGAACATACTGTTAGGCGTGTCACCGGTAACGCAAGGATCATGTATGAATACCTGAATGCCATTCAAATACAATTCATGCCACGGATATCCGTCATACGACCCGCTGGCTTTGAACTCAAGCGGGCCGAGAATCCCATCCTCGCAGGTCTGACGAAACAGCAAGACCAGATCAACGTCGATTGCCGGTACGACGTCTTCGCATTGGTCCTTGGCCCGATTGGTGACGACTACCTGGATATGTGACTGATCGATCGGTGTGACTGCAATCGCCAGTTTTCCTGTTTCCACTGGGTCGGGCGTCGTACCGGTACACTCCGGCGTAGCGCCGGGTACAAAACCGTACGAGCACTGACCCATGCAAGTAGGCGTTGCAAGCGGCGTAACGTCGCTGCCGTCCGGATCATCGTCGAATCCCTGCGTAATGCCCATTACCTGCATGGCGGTTCCGATCAGACCGGTTTCATTGCTCGGATCGACCGTGACCGTGACTCTCTGGAACGTCCTGCTGTCGACCGCCCCAAAAGCGTATCCGAAACCACGATCGTCACCACGAAAGAAATCATATAGCCATGGATCGGGCGGGGTTGGTCCAGCCACCTCACATGCGATGAACGTCTTGTACTGAATCTCAACCGTGCTGTAATTCGTCGGCACCTGGCTCGTTCCCGGACCGATGGTGATATCGGGCGGTGGGCAGTCGCGGTCGGCCTTGGCGGTGAAGGTGGCGGAATACGTACCGCCGACGAGGGCTACGACACCAACAGACGCCCCGCTGCCGCTCAGTGGCGGGAGTGGATCGGGATAATCCGGCGGGATCGTCAAGGTCCATTTATAGGTTGGCGTCACGGGTGGAATGGTAACTACGTCGCAGTTTTCGCGTTGTTCGCCGCCGCTGTCGGTCACACCGGACGCCGTGAAGGTGATCGTGTCGCCCACACACACCACCGGACCCGAACCGCACGAATTGCGCGCAACATCCTTGTTTACCACCCCCAGAGAACTTCTCCGCCAAAGCCGAAGACAGCCTCCAATCCATCTTTCTTAATTGAATCCAGCCACTTGTTTACGTCCATGGCAGAAGACTTGGCCGCAACCTGATCCATCAGGTGAGGATGATAGAATACTACGGCCGCAAGGACCATTTCATACTCACCCGCTATGTCATTCGGAAACCCCTCCCGATCACTTTCCAAAAAGCGTTCGGGCCAGCGCTTTGCCGCGATCAGAGCCATGGTCAAGCGGATGCCTGGATCGACCGACGGCAGGTGCTCAAAGGTCAGCGGACGAGCGGACTCCTCGTCGAGAAACAACAATGCGTCCAGCAGACTAAAAGTCCGTCGATACCGCATTACATCCGGCTCGGATGCCTTTAGTTCGGCATACGAGAGTGTCGGCCTCTTCTTATCTGGGTACAGCGACATTGTCCACATTATTCTTTTTATGATCGTACTCTGAGCGAACTCGTTCAGGAATTCCCTCAGCTCTTTGATCGCAAACTTCTTCGTCTCCGCGTCGTCACGCGACAGAGCCAATGCGGCTGCGACACGAATCGAAATTCGGAGTGAATCATTGTTCATTACGGACCGGGCCAGTTTTGTTAGCGGAGCGTCGAGCGCATTCCTGCGAGCAAGGGCCATCCACAATTCGCGGCTCGACGAGTACACCGTCACGGCGTGCCGTAGCAGCTCTACGTCCTCAGGCTCTTCACTCTTGGCCAGCAACCTCGCAGCGCTGTCCGCCGGCGGCAGAACCCACGCGTCGTCAAAGGATTCATACTCCGTGGGCGGCCCTCCCCGATCGACGGCATCGCGGAGGATCGCTCGAGAAACGTCAAGCAGCTCTTTGGGTTCACCGGCCCGACGGATAACAATGAGTGTTTGTAATTGCTCTCCGACGCCCCACTTCACAATGCGTTCGGTCAACAACTCACGCAGCTCAACACTCCTGTCTCCGTCCCGGATAAGCGCCCAGACCGCCTTGACTGGAAAAAGCTCGTCTGCATCACGGAGAATCCTCAGAAGCCCCTCGCGGCGTTCCGTTGGGTTCCTCCCAACCAGCCAAGAGTAAGAACTCTCACGCTCATACATGGAGAGCTGTCGATTAAGGACGTTGCTTGCCAGATCATCGGTTGATGCCTCACGCAATGGGTGTATGAAAGGTGCGTTCCGCTGTTCCTGCGCGCCGACACGTGTTCCGAACTGCCACGCACATACCACGAAGGCTGACAGAAGGCCGATACGAAAGGGGTGCAGAACGCTTCTCCTTGTGTATTGTTTACTTGATGGCTGCATTGGATGTTGCATTGCGATTGACTCCTGTTCCACTCACGGAACGATGTATGCGGGGATCCTTGCCGACGAGTCCGCAGGTGAACTTGCGTCTCCGCAGCGACCACCGGGCGTCGTGCCTGTAATATAACTACACCAAACCGTCCCAAACGGATACGGGTTGAGCAAAAAGTTGTTCAGCGGGCTCGCCGCCTGCGGTACAGTACCAACCTGCGTACCGTTGCGATAATCGTAATACGTCGGGTAAGGTTGGACGACAATCTGCGGCGCTGTCCCGCCGTCATACCGAAACGTGATCTTCGATCCGATGTTTTCCCAAAAGAGTGGTGCCGGGACTCCGTTGCCGGTGAGGGTGTTGAAGATACGTATACCTGCCGCATCCGGGCTGCCGTCGTTGATCAGCGTTACGCGCGTGTTTGAAGTTGAGATGATGGTCGGAGGGCCGTTGGCTGGGCCCGCTTGTCCGGGCATTATAGTAGGTGCTGGAGGTATAGTGGACGGTCCGCACGGATTGACGGTCGTCCCGATCGCCGTTGCCTGTTGCAAGACAATCGGCGAACCCTTGAAACCTGATGTGTCTTTCAGGAACTTGATCTGAAGCCGATTGAACAGCTTGTAATTCGTCGCAGTATTGACGAAAGCGCCAACTTCGCCCCAATCCAGATAGGAGTTGGTTGAATCACGGAAGTCGCCGCCGTCGATGCCGCCGATGGGCAATGCTGGGTCTGTGTTGCCTGCATACTTGAACATCCAGTGCAGGATGTAATCTCGGTCTGCCGCGACGAGTACTCCGGGTGGGTCAGGCAAGCCCACAAGGATAGGTGAGATGAGGTTCTCACTTAATTGGCCCATCAGTCGGTTACATTTGGACGAATCGGGAACAGGGGGGCCGCCTACCGGTAGCGGGCTCGGAGCGAGCCAAGCTGGGGCCGCCGGCAGCGTCACGCCCGCCGGATTGATCCAACCAATGACGATCACGTCATCCGTCCGGACGCCGATTTCCGATTCGAATACGCCGCACTCCCTCTGCCCGTCCGCGTAGGTTATTTCCACCTTGAACGTGATCTCGCCGGGCACGGGATTCAGAATGTCGCCAAGGTCCCATTGTGTCGCGCCCGGTCCGCTGGGCGGTGGATTATAGCTTCCACCTCCCGGCCCTTCGACGCTCCAGACAATGTTGGATACGGCCCCGGCCGGCGGAATCACCTCCAACCGCACGTTGTCCGCCGTAGAGGCTTCCGAACCGCCGTAGATGGGCGATCCTTCGCTGAGCCCGCTCCACGTCGAGTTTGTTGGATCGTCCTGATCAATCACTTCCGCTGTGATCGGAATTTCGGTAACCATAGCCGACTCCGGGCCGATGGTGCGCGATGCCGGCGGACAATCGCGGTCGGCCGTGGCGGTGAACGTGCATGAGTACGTACCCGGTGCGTTGGCTGCGACTGTGGCAACCTTGCCCGACCCCGTCAGCGGTGGGAGTGGATCGGGATAATCCGGCGGGATCGTCAGGTTCCAGGTATAGGTTGGCGACACGGGTGGAATCGGCTCCTTTGTACAGTTTATGGCCTTCACTCCGCCGGAATCCACTACGCCGCTGGCCGTGAACGTGATGGTCTCGCCGAGACAAACGGTCTCCGGCTCGACCGAGATCGTCCCTCCCGACAGCACGCCGTTGTCCTCGCACCGCTCTTCGCACGGCTCGTTACAGCACACCCCGTTCGGGCAGCAGTTCGCCACCGGACAACACTGCGTCCCGCCGCAGCAGACCTCCCCGGTCGTACAGAACGTCGGATGCGTGCAGGCACCGCCCACGCAGTAATCAAACGTACACTCCTTCCCATCGTCGTCGCAGCCCGTCCCGTCCGGCCTCGGCGGATGGTCGCACGCCCCTTCCACGCAGTAATCGTACGTGCAATCATCCCCGTCGTCGCAATCGATGCACTCGGGCGAGCACGGATCGCCGCAGTCCGGGTCGCAGGGGTCGGTGTTATCGCAACACGGGTCAGCCACAGGGGTGTTCGAGCAGCTTCCGCCACTGCATGAGTCATCGGTGCAATCATCCCCGTCGTCGCAGTTGAGGCACGAACAAGGATCCACGCAGCACGGATCGCCGCAGTCCGGGTCGCAGGGGTCGGTGTTATCGCAACACGGGTCAGCCACAGGGGTGTTCGAGCAGCTTCCGCCACTGCATGAGTCATCGGTGCAATCATTCCCGTCGTCACAGTTGAGGCACGAACAAGGATCCACGCAGCACGGATCGCACGAGCAAGGATCCACACAACACGGATCGCACGAGCAAGGATCCACACAACACGGATCGCACGAGCAAGGATCCACACAACACGGATCGCACGAGCAAGGATCACTGCAGCACGGATCTCCGCAACACGGATCGGTGTCATCACAGCAAGGGCCTGTGCACCCGCCGTCGCCGGGTCCGCCGCCACTATTGCAGCACGCAAATTGGTCGACAGCCTGCTCAAACAGATCATCCGCCGAGGCATCGGGCGACGGAGGCGGGACATTTCTCGCCTCAGTGCCGGCCGCAAGGCAACAGGGACAGCAGGGGTCGCCCCTGAAACAGCACCCGCTGGTGATCAGTGCAAGCTGTGGAACAATGGGCTCGTCGTCGTCCGACCGGCCCGTAGGCTGGGCGCCCATCAGAGAGAGAACCAGCGCCCGGGTCGCAGGTT
>Ga0214472_10006559_pt1 | contig 12183 bp, 11 predicted proteins | sample RVTome_6_FD_207662 | JGI IMG/M metagenome (GOLD analysis project Ga0214472, IMG submission 207662) | Soil microbial communities from uranium-contaminated site in the Upper Colorado River Basin, Wyoming, United States - RVT140D175 | ecosystem: Environmental > Terrestrial > Soil > Contaminated >... | reverse complement strand
GACGGGGTCGGTGCCGAGCCGCGTGCCCGGGCTCGACCTCGAGAGCGAGCGCGTCATGGACTCGACGACGGCTCTCGACCTGCCGGAGATCCCTGAGCGCCTGCTCGTCATCGGCGGCGGCTACATCGGACTCGAGCTGGGCCAGGTCTACGCGGCGCTCGGCAGCCGCGTGACCGTTGTCGAGGTGACCGGCGGGCTCCTGCCAGGGGCCGACCGCGACCTCGTCCAGCCGCTGGCGCGCCGCTGCGAGAAGCTCTTCGCCGCGATCCATCTCACGAGCAAGGTCACGGCGCTCAGGGAATCGGGGAGCGCCATCGAGGCGAGTATCGAAGGCCAGGCGCCTCAGTCCTTCGATCGGGTGCTGGTCGCCGTCGGCCGCCGCGCGGTCAGCGACGGCCTCGGGCTCGAGACGACCAAGGTCAAGCTCGGCGAGCGCGGGGTGCTTCCGATAGACCCGCGCTGCAGGACAGCCGACCCGCACATCTACGCGGTCGGTGACGTGACGGGCGATCCGATGCTCGCGCACCGGGCCATGCGCCAGGGAAAGGTCGCGGCCGAGGTCATCGCGGGGCGGCCGTCGGCCTTCGACAATGCCGCGATCCCAGCCGTGGTGTTCACGGAACCTGAGGTCGCATGGTGCGGCGTCATGGAGGCCGAGGCCGGGCGCGCGGGCCGCGCGATCAAGGTCGCGAAGTTTTCGTGGGCCGCCTCGGGGCGCGCCGCGACCATCGGGCGAAGCGACGGCCTGACCAAGCTGGTCGCCGATGCACGCACGGGGCGCGTCCTCGGTGTCGGCATCGTCGGGCCCGGGGCGGGAGAGCTGATCGCCGAGGCCGCGCTGGCCATCGAGACGGCCGTCACCGTCGAGGACCTGGCTTTGACCATCCACGCGCATCCGACCCTTTCTGAAAGCCTGATGGAGGCGGCCGAGACCCTCCTCCATCAACCGTCCCCCTGACATCTTGATAGGCAACCCACACCGAAGTGGAGGCATCCCGTGAGTGACCTCGTCACGTTCGACAAGCAGGGCAGCGTCGGCGTCATCACCGTCAACAACCCGCCCGTCAACGCCCTCTCCCAGGGCGTGCGCCAGGGGCTGATGGACGGCATCGCCAAGGGATTGGCTGACGCCGGAGTCGCCGCCATGGTCATCATCGGCGGCGGGCGCACCTTCATCGCGGGTGCCGACATCCGCGAGTTCGGCAAGCCGCCCCAGCCGCCGGATTTCAACAGCGTCCTCGCGGCGATCGAAGACAGTTCCAAGCCCGTCGTGGCCGCCATACACGGCACGGCGCTCGGCGGCGGCCTCGAAGTCTGCCTCGCCTGCCACTACCGGGTCGCCGTCGCCGCGGGGCAGGTGGGCCTGCCGGAGGTGAAGCTGGGCCTCCTGCCGGGCGCGGGCGGCACCCAGCGGCTGCCGCGGGTTGCGGGAGTCGAGGCGGCGCTCAAGATGATCGTGAGTGGCGACCCCGTGCGGGCGCCCAAGGCCAAGGAGCTCGGCATCGTGGACGAGATCGTGGGCGACGACCTCCGCGCCGGCGCCGTCGCGTTCGCCGAGCGCCTCGTCGCCGAGAAGCGCCCGTTGAGAAAGATCTCGGCCATGGACGACAAGCTCCAGGCCGCGCGCGCCAACCCCGCGCTCTTCGACACCTTCAGGAAGAGCATCGAGCGCGAGGCGCGCGGCTATCTCGCGCCCTTCAAGTGCATCGAGGCCGTGCAGGCCGCCGTCACGCTGCCGTTCGCGGACGGGCTCAAGAAGGAGCGGACGCTCTTCCAGGAGTGCATGGCCTCGCCGCAGTCCAAGGGGCAGATCCACGCCTTCTTCGCCGAGCGCGAGGCGACCAAGATCCCCGACGTGCCACCCGGCACGCCCGCCAAGAAGATCGAGCGCGCAGCGGTCATCGGCGCCGGCACCATGGGTGGCGGCATCGCCATGAACTTCGCCAACGCCGGCATTCCGGTGACCGTGGTGGAAGTGACGCAGGAGGCGCTCGATCGCGGCCTCGCCGTCGTCAGCAGGAACTACGCCGCCACCGTCGAGAAAGGGCGGCTCTCCCGGGCCGACATGGACAAGCGCGTGGGCCTGATCACGGGCTCGCTCGACCGCGCGGCCGTCCGCGACGCGGATATCGTGATCGAGGCGGTCTTCGAGGAGATGGCCGTCAAGAAGGAAGTGTTTGCCGCTCTCGACAAAGTCGCCAAGCCGGATGCCGTCCTCGCCTCCAACACCTCGACGCTCGACATCGACCAGATCGCCTCCGCGACGTCACGCCCCGAGGCGGTGATCGGCACGCACTTCTTCAGCCCGGCCAACGTGATGCGCCTCCTCGAGCTGGTGCGCGGCGCCAAGACCTCGAAGGAGACCATCGCGACGTCGGCCGAGCTGTCGCGCCGCATCGGGAAGGTGTGGGTGCTGGCGGGCAACTGCGACGGGTTCATCGGCAACCGGATGCTCCACCCCTATCTCCGCGAGGCGGAATTCCTCGTCGAGGAGGGCGCGACGCCCCAGCAAGTGGACAAGGTCATCTACGATTTCGGCTTCGCCATGGGCCCCTTCGCCATGCAGGATCTGGCGGGCCTCGACGTCGGCTGGCGGATCCGCAAGGGCAAGGCCGCCACGCGGCGGAAGGACCTGCGCTACTCGCACGTGGGCGACAGGCTCTGCGAAAAGGGACGCTTCGGCCAGAAGACGGGGGCCGGCTGGTACCGCTACGAGGCCGGCTCGCGGGCGCCCAAGCCCGACCCCGAGGTCGAGGCGGTGATCGCGGACTGCGCCAGGGAAGCCGGCATCGCGCGGCGGCAGGTGACTGACGGGGAGGTCCTCGCGCGCTGTCTCTGGGCTCTCGTCAACGAGGGCGCCCGCATCCTCGAGGAGGGCATCGCGTTGCGCTCGAGCGACATCGACGTCACCTACCTCTACGGCTACGGCTTCCCGCGTTACCGTGGGGGCCCCATGTTCTACGCCGACCAGGTCGGCCTCACGAAGGTTTACTCGGAGGTGGCGGCCTTCCACACCCGGCACGGCGAGCCCTGGACGCCCGCGCCGCTGCTCGAGCGACTGGCAAAGGAGGGCAAGGGCTTCCGGGACCTCGGTCCTCGCTAGGCCGCTCGCCCTGAGGCTCGGACGCGGGATGTTCCAGCTCAGCGAAGGGAACCAGGCCCTGCCAGGACCAAGCCAGGCCCTGCCAGGACCAAGCCAGGCCCTGCCAGGACCAAGCCAGGCCCTGCCAGGATCAAGCCAGGCCCTGCCAGGACCAAGCCAGGCCCTGCCAGGACCAAGCCAGGCCCTGCCAGGACCAAGCCAGGCCCTGCCAGGACCAAGCCAGGCCCTGCCAGGACCAAGAAAGTAGGCCTGATGCAGAAGATCGCGTTCGTCGGCCTTGGCGCCATGGGCAGCGCCATGGTCAAGCGCCTCCTGGCCGCGGGCCATCCGGTCACCGGCTACAACCGAACGCGCGCGAAAGCTCTGGCGCTGGCGTCCCAGGGCATGGTTGTCGCCGACTCGGCCCGCGCCGCGGTCGAAAACGCCGACGTGGTGCTGAGCATGGTGACGGACTCCGAGGCGCTTCGCGACGTGGCGCTCCGTCCCGACGGCATCCTGGCGGGACTCGGCAAGGGCGCCGTGTGGGCCGAGATGAGCACCGTCAGCCCCGCGGTGACGCGGATGCTCGGAGAGTGGGTAGCCGAGCGCGGCGCGGCCATGCTGGACGCGCCTGTCTCGGGCAGCCCCGTCACCATTGCCCAGGGACAGCTTTCCTTCATCGTGGGCGGTGACGCGGTGACGCTCGAACGCGTGCGCCCCTGCCTCCTCGCCATCGGACCGACGATCACCCACGTTGGCGCGCTCGGGCTGGCCGTGACGATGAAGATCGCGATCAACCTCGGCATCGGCGTCCAGATGCTGGCCTTCAGCGAAGCGGTGCTCCTCGCCGAAAAGTCCGGCATCCCGCGTGAGCGCGCTGTCGAGGCCCTCCTCAAGAGCGTGACGGCCTCGCCCATGCTGAAGTACCGCGGGCCCTTCGTCCTGGGCATGCCCGAGGAGGCCCTGTTCAACGTGGTCCTCATGCAGAAGGACCTCGGCCTTGCCCTCGAGCAGGGGCGATCGGTTGGCGTTCCCCTGCCGGCGACAGGGCTGACCCACGAGATGCTGACGGCCGCCCGCGGGCTCGGCCTCGCCGACAAGGACTTCGCTTCCGTCTTCGACGTGCTGGCGCGGCTCTCAGGCCTTCGGGGGAGCTAGGCGAGATCAAGACCAGCCGGGGAAAAGCCGCCGGACGAGCCACGCGCAGCCGACAGCGGCCACGGCGAGCGATGCCGCCCGCACGATGCGCGGTTCCCACACGGAGCTACTCACGGACAGGAGTAGCGGCAGCAGGAGCGCGACGACGAGCGCCTGGCCGGCCTCGACGCCGAGGTTGAAGCCGAGGAGCGCTAGCGCCACTTCGGGCATCTGCTCGACCAGGAGGGTGGTGGTGCCGCGCCGGTTGATCTCGGCCAGGATCTCGGTCAGGTTCTCGACGAGGGGCTGGGAGAGGCACTCCGTCGGCTTGTTAGCGAGCATGAGCCTGGGGCGGGCGACGAGCCCCGCGCGCGATCGCCAGCATCTGCTGCTCGCCGTGCGAGAGGTGGGCGGCCAGCAACTGGCGCTTGTCCCAGAGGCCGACCTGCTCTAGGATGGCGCGGGCCTTGTCGCGGACGTCGCCGAGCGCCGCGGCGCGCCCCCAGAAGTTGAACGAGAGACGGTAGGTCTGGGCCGCCACGCGGACGGTCTCGTGCACGGAGAGGTGCGGAAAGAAATTGGTGATCTGGTACGACGTCAGTCGCTCCGTGCGGACGATGGGAGGGGCCATGGCGGGGGAGCCGGACCGTAAGATGGCAGGGCGCTGTTTCGAGCATTACGGTAAGATTCCCGCGTGAAACCGGTCCCGTTCGCCTATCATCGGCCCGCCTCTCTGGAGGAGGCCCTGGCGCTGCTCGAGCGCTACGGCCCCGACAGCCGCGTTCTGGCGGGCGGCCAGAGCCTGGTGCCCGCGCTGAACATGCGTCTGGCTGCCCCTGCCGCGCTGATCGACATCAACCGCCTGCCCGGGCTCGACGGGATCAGCCTGGAGCCGGGCGGGCTCGTCATCGGTGCGCTGGTGAGGCACGGGGTTGTGGAGGACTCAGCGCTCGTTGCCCGCCACGCGCCGCTGATCGCCCAGGCGATGCCCCACGTCGGCCACCGGGCCATCAGGACGCGCGGCACTGTCGGAGGCAGTGTCGCGCTCGCCGATCCGGCCGCCGAGCTGCCCGCCTGTCTCATCGCGCTCGATGCGATGGTCCGCGTGGCAGGGCGCGGGAGCCGGCGCGACATTCCGGCCCAACGCTTCTTCCGCGGTATCTACACGACGGACCTGGCGCCCGGCGAGATCGTGACGGCCGTCGTGGTGCCGCCCATCGGACCGGGCTGGAGCTCGCGTTTCGCCGAGCTGGCACGGCGCCACGGCGACTTCGCGCTGGTCGGCCTCGCCGCCCACTGTCGAGTTGACGGCGGGGTCATCAAGGAGGCGCGATTGGCGTTTTGCGGCGTCGGCCCGGCGCCTGTCCGCGCCGTTCGCGCCGAGGCTGTGCTCTCCGGCCGCCGTCTTGATCCCGATGTCGTGGCGGAGGCGGGCAGCGCCCTTGACGCCGATCTCGATCCTCCGGGCGATGTCCACGGCAGTCCCGCGCTGAGGCGGCACCTGGCCCGCGTGCTGCTCGCCCGCACCGTCGCGCAGATCGTGGCCTGACATGGACGAAGCGTTTCAGATTTCTCTGACCGTCAACGGCGTGGCGGTGAGCCGAAGCGTCGAGCCGAGGCAGAGCCTCGTGGACTTCCTCCGCTATGACCTCGAGCTGACGGGCTCCCACGTGGGCTGCGAGCACGGCGTCTGCGGCGCCTGCACGGTGCGGGTCGACGGGGCCCTCGTGCGCGGCTGCCTCATGCTGGCGGTCCAGTGCGACGGCTCCCGCGTCGAGACGATCGAGGGTATCGCGGGCACGGGGGAGGTCTTCGACCTCCAGCAGGCGTTCGCGCAGGAGAACGCGCTCCAGTGCGGCTTCTGCACTTCTGGGATGCTGCTGACAGCCCAAGATCTCCTGGCCCGCATGCCGGGAGCGAACGCGCAGGAGATCCGAGAAGCGCTCTCGGGCAACTACTGCCGCTGCACCGGCTATCACTCCATCGTCGAGGCCGTGCGGAAGACCGCCGAGGCGCGGAGGCGCGCATGAGCCAGATCGAGAAGGGCCGGAGCTACATCGGCGAGAGCGTGGTCAGGCCGCAGACCGCGCGGCTTCTGGCCGGGCGCGGGGTCTTCACCGACGACATCACGCTGCCGCGGATGCTCCACGTCGCCTTCGTGCGGAGCCCTCACGCTCACGCGCGCATCCTGTCCATCGACTCCACGGCGGCACGGGCACTGCCCGGAGTCGTCGCCGTCGTCACCGGCGAGGAGATGGCGGGCGTCTGCTCGGGCTGGGTCGGCACGCTCGCCCACTTCCAGGGGATGAAGTCCGCCATGCAGCGGCCGCTCGCCGTCGGCAGGGCCACGTGGCAGGGCGAACCCGTCGCCGCCGTCGTGGCGGAGAGGCGTGCCGTTGCAGAGGACGGGGTCTCGCGGGTGCGCGTCGAGTGGGCGCCGCTGCCGGCCGTGACGGATCCCGAGACCGCGCTCGACCCTTCGACGCCGGTCATCCACCCGGAACTGGGGGACAACCTCGCCTTCAAGCTCGAGCTGAACTCGGGTGACGCGGACGCGGCCTTCAAGGGCGCCGACGCCGTGCTGACCGAGACCTTCACCATGGGGCGGCACACGGGTGTCACGCTCGAGGCGCGCGCCATCCTGGCGGACTTCGACCCCTCCGAGCGGCGGCTCACGGTGTACCACTCCTTCCAGGCGCCAAACATGATGCAGGACATCCTGGCGCGCCATCTCGGCTTGCCCGAGCAGGACGTCCGCGTGATCTGCAAGGACGTGGGCGGCAGCTTCGGCATCAAGGTGCACATCTACCCCGACGAGATGGCGACCTGCGCGCTCAGCGTGATGCTCGGGAGTCCGGTCAAGTTCACCGCGGACCGGCTCGAGTCCTTCGTGAGCGACATCCACGCGCGGGAGCACCGCGTGAAGGCCGAGCTGGCCGTCAAGCGCGACGGGACCATTCTCGGCATGCGGGTGGACGACCTCACGGGCATCGGCCCCTACTCCGTCTACCCGCGCACGAGCGCCGTCGAGGGCAACCAGACGATTCGCCTCACGCCCGGCGTCTACCGCTTCCGCGATTATGCCGCGAGCCTCCGCGTGGTCTTCCAGAACAAGACGCCCATGTGCCAGTACCGCGCCGTCGGCCACCCGATCGCCTTCGCGGTGATGGAGGCCATGGTGGACAGGGCGGCCAGAGGGCTCGGCCTGGATCCGGTCGAGGTGAGGCGGAAGAACTACGTCACGGCCGAGATGTACCCGCACACATCCCAGACCGGCTACTTCTTCGAGCGCCTGTCGCACGAGGAGGCCCTCGACAAGCTGCTCGAGATCTCCGACTACCGCGCGCTCTGTGCCGAGCGCGACGCGCTCCGCGCGCGGGGGGTCCACCGCGGCCTCGGGCTCTGCGCCTTCATCGAGCTGACGACGCCGGGCCCGGCCTTTTACGGCGTGGGCGGCGCGCGCATCTCGTCGCAGGACGGCTGCACGATCAAGCTCGAGCCATCGGGCAAGCTCACCTGCATGACCGGCGTGACGGAGCAGGGGCAGGGGACGGACACGATGATCGCGCAGGTGGTGGCGAGCGCGGTGGGCGTGGCGATGGAGGACGTGCGTGTGCTGACGGGCGACACCATGGTCTCGCCCTACGGCGGTGGCACCTGGGCCTCGCGCGGCGCCGGCATCGGAGGCGAGGCGGCGCTCCAGACGGGCAAGACCATTCGCGCCAACATTCTCAAGGTCGCGGCGGCCATCCTCCAGTGCGAGCCGGAGGACCTGGACATCCGCCTCGGGAAGATCGTGGACACGCTGACCGGCGAAATCAGGCTCGATCTCGCCGAGCTGGGCCGCGTCGCCTACTTCCGTCCCGACACGCTTCCGAAGGACTTCCAGTCGGAGCTGACGGTGACCCGCCACTATGTGCCGCGCCACCAGGGCTTCGCCTTCACCAACGGCATCCAGCTCTCCCATGTCGAGGTGGATGTCGAGACGGGCCTCGTGCGGCTGCTCAAGCACTGGTGCGTGGAGGATTGCGGGCGCATCATCAACCCGCGTCTGGTGGACGAACAGATGCGCGGCGCTATCGTCCAGGGCATCGGCGCCGCGCTCTACGAGCACCTGGTCTACGACGAGCAGGGGCAGCTGCTGAGCGGCACGATGATGGACTACCTCGTGCCAATGGCGGCCGAGATGCCGGACATCGTGGTCGGCCACGTCGAGACGCCGACAACCTACTCCGAGGGTGGCTTCAAGGGCGCCGGCGAGGCGGGCACGGCGGGCGCGCCGGGCGCGGTGCTGAACGCCGTCAACGACGCGCTCGCCCCGTTCGGCGCGCGCGTCACCTCACAGCCCATCACCCCCGAGGTCGTGCTGAAGGCGCTGGGCGCGCTCTGAGGAGGGCCGGCAAGCGCCCGCGGCTCCCCGGCCGTGGCGGCGTGGCGGCGGCTTACTTCCGCTCCCACGTCTCCAGGCACGCGAGGGCGTCGGCGCGGCCGAGGGCGAGCAGGCGCGCCATCGCGTCGCGGTCGAAGTCGAGCGGCCGGAGCAGCAGCGGCGCTGACGGCGTCAGGAGCTGCACGTCCATGTGTGGGACGCGAAGACGGGCCAGCTCCGTATCGCGGCGAATCTGGTGGACCATGACCAGCTCGAAGCTCGCTTCGAGCGCGCGGCGCATCGTCGTGGGCTCGGGGCTCCGCTCGGCCTGCGCGTAGCTCAGCACGACGACGGCGCGGCCCAGCGTCGGATCCGCCTCGAGCGCCTCGAGGACGGGCGCGCGGCCGGTCAGTCCTCCGTCCACCAGCAGCGCCCCATCCACCTCGACCGGTGGAAAGAGGCCGGGCACGGCCGAAGCCGCCATGAGCGCGTCCACCGTCACCGTTCGGTTGTCGAAGATGCGCTTCTCGCCGCGCACGAGATCGGTGGCGGTAACGACCAGGCGAATGGGAGAGGCGCGAAGACGGTCGAGATCGACCGAGGCGGCGATCAGGTCCCGTAGGGGCGCCGGATCGAAGAGCGCGCTGGTCTCATTCAGGACGAGCAGGGTGAGCCAGCCGGGCAGAAAGCCCGCGAAGATCACCGGCCCGCGCAACGTGTAGACCTGCTCGCGCGTCACCGTGCGCCACATCGCCTCGAGCCGATCGGCCCGGCCGCTGGAGATTATTGCTGCGTTGAGCGCGCCCGCGGAAGAGCCGGCGACGAGCCGGATCGGCAGCCCGCGCTCGACCAGGGCGGCGGCAACGCCCGCCTCGTAGGCGCCCTTGGCGCCGCCGCCCGAGAGCACCAGGGCCATGGGCGCGTCGGGCGGCACGCCCGACGCTCTGCATGACGCGCGGGCAGGCGCGGGCGCCATCATAATGGCGAGCGCGATGAGGGTGGCGACCGCCCGCGCGCCGTAGTAGAAGTGCACGGTCGTTACGTTCCACGTCTTGCCGCCGGCCTCGATCCTGTCGCCCGGTGAGACGCGGGCGAGCACCTCGGGGTCGCCCGCCGGCTTGCGCACGCGGAACCGGTCGAGCCAGCCCACCCTATACCCTCCTATTGTGATGGAAGCACTACTGCGCCAAGTATAGGCGGCGCGCCGGCGCTTACCAAGAAGTGCGTCTCGCGGCGCGAGGTACTCATGAGCACGCGTGGCCACCATTGTCCTAGGGCCTCTCACATGCCATAGTCCGTTGCCGGGGGAGGGTTGTGGCGAGGGGGCTTCGATGCCCCGGCCGAGGCGAGGGGAGCGGGGATCGATTTAGCGTCCTATGATTCCGACGCGCTAGAAGGCCTCGGCTGTCGGGGACCTTGGTCAGGGCTCAGCAGAGGCGTTTGGAAGGAGACTCATGCACAAGGGGAATCCAGGTGGGATGTTCCGGCGGTCAGCGGGTTGGGCAGTCGTCTGGAGCTCACGTACTTGTCGGATGTGACTCAATGCAGAACACACCCCAGCAAGAAGCAACGTGGGACGCCATGCGAGAGTGCGATCACTTTCCCGGAGTGTCGATCGATTGTGTGGAGGCTGATGGCAAGTACTGGGTCAAGCAGAACAACGACGGGAACTGGAGATTGTTTCAAGACTGCGTGGCGAGGTACCGGGCGGAGAGTTCTAAGACCCAGTACGCGACCGCTCAGCCCAAGGATCTTGTGGTTGGGGCGTACTTCATTAGAGTGGCGCCGCCGACTGGCACTCTTCAGACATTTCCCGAAGCCGTGTCCCAATTCAGGGCGGATCAGCCTGCGACGTTCTTCTTGAATCTGTACAAGTCAGGGCGCACCCCGATGGGGAAATTCAAGTGGTACAAGCCTGACGGGACCCTGGCAGCGCAGCAGGATCGCGTGTTGCGTGATTCTACTGCCACCTCGACTCGGACATGGTTCACGCAAGTGCTACCATCCGTCAACGTCCAGGTGCCCGGGGAATGGTCCCTCGAGCTGACTATCGACGATCAGGTCATCGGACGGTATCCATTCACGGTGACACCCTGAGAAGGGGCAGGGGGCGGCTACGCCCTCGTATCGTTGGTTTCGGGCGGGTCCTATAAGCTCAGCCGCGCCGACAGCATACCATTCCCTTCTGCGACCACAGACCAGTAGTTCTTCAGCGTTGTGGCGCTTGCAGGCTCGCTCTGACCGAGAACTTGAGCCGGTCCACCTCAGCCCCGTCGATAGTGAGCCGGACTACGTAGCGCCGCCCCGGAGTCCATGGGAGCGCGACAATGGGGACGGCCACAGGCATGTTGAACGAACTGCCGCGAACGCTGCCAGGCGGGCGGCCAAGCTCGAATGCTGAAGATATCTTGACGGGTTGGTCTCCCGCGGGCGTCGGGACGACCAATGGCGCACCGTCTTCATCCTCCAGCGTGAATTCGATAGAGTGGCGTGCGTTGGTCTCCTCCCAATCAACCTCGACGAGCCCGGCGATCGCGAACGGCTGCGGTGCCGGACCCGTCTCCGCCCACCCGCCGCCAAGAAGGAAGAGGAGGCCCTCGCGGACCTCAGCGCTATCGGCTAGGAGAATCTTAGCCTTCATGTACGGTGGCGAGAGAGCTCCCGATCTGGATCTTCGGGCTTGGGTGAGGGAGAGTGTATGACGGAATTCTCGTGATGCTGCCGATGGACGCAGCCGTGGCCATGCTCTTGGCGATGAATGGCGACTCCTCGAACGTGATGCCGCCTCTGAGTGTTTTCCCTTGGCGATACTGCTCGAAATACTTCCCCCGCACACCGCCCCGGATGTCGTACTCAGGACGCATATCCTGCCTGTCGTCACTGCCCTGACTCATATGTCCTCCGCTCATTGGGTCTGGCTAGGCGCGCGCCGAAAATGCGGATCGCTTCTTCCCGATTCGTATGCAAGACCATCACTAGGCGATTTTGGCTCGACAATCCCGTGGTAAGCTCGCGCTCCTCATCGAAGGAATGGTCCGGATCAGGCACGGTTGTAGCCAGAGGGTCGCCGAACACTGAACTGGCCTCTTCAAACGAAACCCCGTGCTTTGCGAGGTTTGAGGCCGCCTTCTCGGGGTCCCATTCAAACCGCACGCGCCTCGCCGTCTCTGGTGCCCAGCAGATTCACAGCAGATCCGCCTACTTCAGTCTCCCTTGAAGCCTCACAAGGAGGCCCCACAATACTCCAGCATCTTCGGGGCTCAGTCAATGGCCCTGCTGGGTACACCTAAGATTGCTGGCGAACCCAAGCGGTTCTGGCCGTCCTGCTCTTTGATCGCCCCGCTATGCACTTCGCGCGCCGTACCAGAACCGCCCTGTCGGCTGACCGGGCCGGCGTCCGACGCTGCGCTTGACGACCTCCCGGCGAGGTTTTCAGGTCCGAGGCGAGGCGAGTCGGGCAGGGGCCCCGCGCTAGGCCTTCGGCTTCCAATCCTTGAAGCGCTCGCGGAGGACTTTCTTGTCGAACTTGCCGACGGAGGTCTTGGGCACGGCGTCGATGAAGACGATCTCGTCGGGCAGCCACCACTTGGCCACG
>Ga0214472_10006557_pt1 | contig 12185 bp, 7 predicted proteins | sample RVTome_6_FD_207662 | JGI IMG/M metagenome (GOLD analysis project Ga0214472, IMG submission 207662) | Soil microbial communities from uranium-contaminated site in the Upper Colorado River Basin, Wyoming, United States - RVT140D175 | ecosystem: Environmental > Terrestrial > Soil > Contaminated >... | reverse complement strand
CTGGGCCAGCTCGCGCACGAGCTGGCGGAAGTCCACCCGGCCGTTGGCGGTGAAGTAGAAGGTGGCGTGGCGGCCGTTCAAGGTGAAGTCCACGCGCGAGACCTTCAGCTCCAGCTCGAGCTTCTTGGCCCGCTCGCGGCAGAAACGCTTGGCCACGAACTCGTTCTTGACCCGCCGCTCGTTGGCCGCGTCGTCCTCGCCGGTGGCGAGCCGCAGGATCGGCCGGGCGCCGGACTTCTGGCAGGGCTTGAAGACCGGCATCGGGGACTTCTCGACCACGCCGTAGGCCGGCCCGTCCTCCAGCTCCACCACCACCCGGGCGCCCTGGGCGTAGAGCTTGCCCTCCGAGCGGCACAGGGTGAGGTTGGTCTCCTCGCGGAAGCGGATGCCGAGGAAGCTGTCTTCCACGGCGGTCGACATGCCCTTGTACGAGCAGCCAGCGCATCCTGGCATGGTCAGAAATCCTTTCCGAGGCGGCGACGCCTCTGGGGGAGGAACGGAGCCTGGAGTGACGACCGGGACGTCCGCATCATCGGAAGCGCTCGTGAGCGCGTCATCGAAAGACAGAACTCGCGAGATCTACCGCGACCACGGCAGGGAGTTCTGCCGGCGATTATGGCAACGGCTCTCGGCGCCTGTCAAATGGTCCGCGATCCGGTGCAGAGCCCGTCCGTGAGCGTCCGACGGCGAGCTTCCGACAGTGAGCGGCCGGCGGCGTTCAACCCGCCGCCTTCTCCAGCACCCGGCGGCCGACGTCGCGGCGCATCACCTTGCTCGGCCAGTGGATCTCGGCCGCCGCCAGGTAGGCCAGCTTGAGGGCGTCGCGCAGGTGCGGCCCGGTGGCGCAGACGTTCAAGACCCGGCCGCCGGCGGCGACGAGCTGCCCCTTGCGTAGCGCGGTGGCGGCGTGGAAGACCTCCACGCCCTCGTGGCGCCGCGCCGCCTCCAGCCCCGAGATCGGCTCGCCCTTCACCGGGTGGCGCGGGTAGCCCGAGCTGGCCAGCACCAGGCACGCCGAGGCCTCCTTCTTGAAGCTGAGCCGCGCCGTGTCGAAGCGGCCCGCGGCGCCGGCGGCGAGCACCGGCAGCAGGTCCGACTCGAGGCGCAGCAGCAGGGCCTGGGCCTCGGGATCGCCGAAGCGCACGTTGTACTCGAGCACCCGCGGCCCGTCGGCGGTCATCATCAGGCCGGCGTAGATCACCCCCACGTAGGGCCGGTCCTCGGCGGCCAGGCCCGCCACCGTGGGGCGCACCACGCGGTCGTAGACGTCGGTCGAGGCCTGGGCGGTGAGCACCCCGGCCGGGCTGTGGGCGCCCATGCCGCCGGTGTTGGGGCCGCGGTCGAAGTCCTCGAGGCGCTTGTAGTCCTTGGAGGTCGCGAGCGGCAGGACGCGCTCGCCGTCGCAGAGGGCGATGAAGGAGAGCTCCTCGCCGTCCACGTGCTCCTCGACCACCACGCGCCCCCCCGCGGCGCCGAAGCGGCGCTCCTCGAAGAACACGGCGATCATGCGCTCGAGCTCGTCCTGGCCCTCGGCGATCATCACGCCCTTGCCGCCGGCCAGGCCGTCGGCCTTGAGCACCACCGGAAAGCCGAAGCCGGCGGCGGCCCGCCGCGCCTCCTCGGCGTCGTGGGCGACCCGGAAGTCGGGCGTCGGGATGCCGTGCCGGCGCATGAACTCCTTGGCGAAGACCTTGCTGCCCTCGAGCTCGGCGGCCTGCTGGCGGGGCCCGAAGAGCGGCAGGCCGCGTTGGGCGAAGTCGTCGGCGATGCCGAGGGTGAGGGGCAGCTCGGGACCGACCACGGTCAGGTCGACGCCGAGGTCGGTGGCGAAGTCGAGGAGCTTGTGGATCTCGTCCGCCGCGATCGGCACCAGATCGGCGACCTCGGCGATGCCGGGGTTGCCGGGAGCGCAGTAGAGCTCCTCGAGCAAGGGGCTCTGGCGCAGCTTCCAGCACAGCGCGTGCTCCCTGCCTCCGGATCCGACGACCAGTACCTTCATCGTGTCCTCCACCGTCTCCAGCCGGCCGAAATCGTCGGACGAGTCAGACCTGTCCGACCGCGAGCACACTCCCTCCTAGGAGATCGCCGCGATCTTACCCGAATCGCCGCCGGGGCGCTAAGATACGCGGCCATGAGCCAGCAAGAAGAGCTTTTTTCCCCCATCGCCTGGAAGGACGGCCGCCTGCTGCTCCTCGATCAGACGCGCCTGCCCCGCGAGGAGGTCTGGCTCGAGTGCCGCGACGTGGAGGAGGTGGCCGGGGCTATCCGCCGCCTCTCGGTGCGCGGCGCGCCGGCGATCGGCGTGGCGGCCGCCTACGGACTGGTGGTGGGGCTGCAGGCCTCCCCCCTCGATCCCCCCAAGGGGACGGAGGGGGCGGGGCCGGCGGAGCTCGCGGCGCGTTTCGACGCGGCGTCGACCCTCCTGGGCGAGACCCGGCCCACCGCCGTCAACCTGCGGTGGGCCCTGGAGCGCGGCCGTCAGGTCTTCGACCAGGCCCGCGGCGGCGGCCCGGAGGCGACGCGCGCGGCGCTGCTCGCGTGGGCCCACGACCTCCACCGCCGCGACGTCGAGACCAACCTGCGCATCGGCGAGCACGGCGCCGCCCTCTTCGCGGCGGGCGACCGGGTGCTGACCCATTGCAACGCCGGCGGCCTGGCGACGGCGGGCTACGGCACCGCCGTGGGGGTGATCACCTCCGCCTTCCGCGCCGGCCGTCTGGCCAGCGTCTGGGTCGACGAGACGCGGCCGCTGCTCCAGGGGGCGCGGCTCACCTCCTGGGAGCTCGAGCGTCTCGCGATCCCCTTCGAGCTCGTCACCGACTCGAGCGTCGGCGCCCTGATGTCGCGCGGGCTCGTCGACCGGGTGGTCGTCGGCGCCGACCGCATCGCCGCCAACGGCGACACGGCCAACAAGATCGGCACCTATACGGTGGCGGTGGTGGCGGCGCGCCACGCGGTGCCTTTCTACGTGGCGGCGCCGCTGTCGACCATCGACCCGCGCACGCCGACCGGCGACGAGATCCCGATCGAGGAGCGGGAGAGCGACGAGGTGACCGAGGTCTTCGGCGTGCGTGTGGCGCCGGCGGCGACCGCGGCCCGCAACTTCGCCTTCGACGTGACGCCGCACGAGCTCATCGCCGGCATCGTGACCGAGGTGGGCGTGCTGGCGCCGCCCTACGAAGAGTCGATCCGTGGCGCCCTGGCGGCGGCCGAGTAGGGTGGGCGAAGCCCACCTACTTCAACACCTGGCGCGCCATGTCGGCCGTGATGCGCAGCAGGTGACCGCCTTCGGGCCGCTTGACGAGCGCCTCGCTGTGCCAGGGGTCGAACTCCAGGGGGTTGACGATCTCGGCGAAGATCGGCCGCAGCGCGCGGGCGCCGGTGCGGCTGTCCTTGACCGCCTCCTCGGCGATCAGGGCGGCGGCGAGCTCGTCGATCTCGAGGGCGATGTCCATCACCTTGAAGAAGCGGCGCGAGCGCACGAAAGGCGACTCGTACGACTTCAGCAGGATCTCCTTCAGCACTTTGTGGGAGAGGTCGTAGAGCAGCACGGTGTTCTCGAAACGCGCCATGAACTGCGGCACCATGCCGAACTCGAAGAGGTCCTTGGGCTTCAGGTAATCGCCGAGCTCGAAGCGGGTCTCGATGCGCACCTGCCCTTCGGCCGTGCGGATCGTCTGGGTGCGCAGCTTCTCGCCGCTGCCGGGCTTCAGCACGCGGTTGTAGACCTGGTCGTAGAGGCCCTCGAAGGCGCCGCCGCAGATGAACATGATGCGGCCGGTGTCGATCTCCAGCGTCGTCCGGCGCTCCTCGCCGTGGAACCAGACGTGGGCCGGGTAGGCGATGGTCTCGCCCTCCATCATCGTCAGCAGGCCCTGCTGCAGGATCACCCCGATCGGATTGGGCTTGCCGGCCACCACCGCGGCCATCTTGTCGATCTCGTCGATGCAGATCGTGGCGCGCTCCATCGCCGCCTTGAGGGCCTCGGGCGAAGGCTGGGCGCCGGCGATCGCGCGGGCGCGCTGCTCGACGGCCGAGAGCAGCCGCTCGGGACGGAACTCCATGCGGTCGCCGTCGACCAGCAGGTTGGCGTTGATGATGGTCACGGCGCGGAACGGTCGGTACTCGGGCACCGTGTTGTAGAGCCGCTGGATGTTGTTCATGACCGTCGTCTTGCCGGTGCCCGAATTGCCGATCATCATCAGGTTGCCCGGCACCTTGCCGGTGGTGTGCTTGAAGATGGCGACGGCGACGAAGCGCAAGGCCTTGTCCTGCCCCAGCACGCCGTGACGCAGCTCGTCGAAGATCAGCGGCGGCTTGATCTCCTCGAACGCCCGCGGCGCCGCCGCGGCCCCCGGGGCGGCGTTCTCTGCGACGGAAACGTCCTCGGCGGTCATGGGCGCTGTGGTCATGTGCGTGCTCCTGTGGCCGGGCCTCGGTCAGCAGAGGCTCCGATGAGTCTACGGACGAGCGAGGCGCAGCGTCCGCCGCCTATACTCTACGCTCTACGCGGAGCCGAAGGAGCGTGGAAGACGAGAGCCTGAGGAGAATGGTGACGCTGCTGGCCGGAGACATCGGCGGTACGAAGACGATCCTGCGCCTGGTCGAGACGCGCGGCGGGCTGCTCACGGCGCGCGCCGAGCGGACGTACGCGAGCAAGGCCTACTCCGGCCTGGCGCCGATGGTGGTGGAGTTCCTGGCCGCCGCGGCGGCCGAGACCGGCGGGCGAGCGCGGCCCGCGGCCGCCTGCTTCGGCGTCGCCGGCCCGGTCGCCGCCAACACCAGCCGGGTGACCAACCTCCCCTGGACGCTCGCCGGCGAGCGGCTGGCCCGCGAGCTCGCCATCGCCCGCGTCGAGCTGATCAACGACTTCACCGCCATCGGCCACGGCGTCACCGCGCTGCCCCCGGCGGCGCTCCACACCCTGCAGGCCGGCCGCCACGAGCCCGAGGCACCGATCGCCGTCATCGGCGCCGGCACCGGCCTGGGCGAAGGGTTCCTGATCCCCGCGCCCGCGGGGCACCGGGTCTTCGCCACCGAGGGCGGCCACACCGACTTCGCGCCGCGCTCGCCGCTCGAGATCGAGCTCCTCGGCTTCCTGCGCGAGAGCCTGCAACTGACCCGGGTCTCGGTGGAGCGGGTGGTCTCGGGCCAGGGCATCGCCTCGATCTACGAGCTCCTGCGCCTGCGCGGCACCGCGCGAGAGTCCGCGGCCCTCGCCGCCGCCTTCGAGACCTGGAAGCGGGAGATCGGCAAGGAGAGCCCGACGGTGGACCTCGCGGCGGTGGTGTCGCAGGCCGCGATCGCCGAGGACGAGCCGCTGTGCACGGAGACCATGGACGTCTTCGTGGGGGCCTACGGCGCCGAGGCCGGCAACCTGGCCCTCAAGCTGCTGCCCTACGGCGGCCTCTACGTGGCCGGCGGCATCGCCCCCAAGATCCTGCCGCTGCTCGAGCGCGACGGCTTCATCGCGGCGTTCAAGGACAAGGGACGGATGGCGCCCCTGCTCGAACGGGTGCCCGTCCACGTGGTGCTCGACTCCAAGGTCGGGCTGCTCGGGGCGGCCCGGCACGCCGCCGAGCTCCTGTGAAGCCGGAAGCCCTCGCTTGACACCCCGATCGGCGCCCCGTTAGCCTCTTCGCCCTTGGCGGCCGGGAAGGCCGCGGAACAACGAGGCTCAATGTCGAACCCCGAAAAATTTCTCGTCGTCGTCGAATCGCCCGCCAAGGCGAAGACCATCAGCCGTTTCCTCGGCCCCCAGTACCAGGTGGAGGCGAGCTACGGGCACGTGCGCGACCTGCCCCAGAACGCCAAGGAGATCCCCGCCGCGGTGCGCGGCGAGGACTGGGCGCGGCTCGGCGTCAACGTCGACAAGGGCTTCGAGCCGGTCTACGTGGTGCCCGCCGACAAGAAGAAATACGTCAAGCAGCTCAAGGACGCGTTGAAGGGGGCCGACGGGCTGCTGCTGGCGACCGACGAGGACCGTGAGGGCGAGTCCATAAGCTGGCACGTGCTGCAGCTCTTGAAGCCCAAGGCGTCGGTCGACGTGCGCCGCATCGTTTTCCACGAGGTGACGCCCGAGGCCATCGAGCAGGCCCTCAAGTCGCCGCGCGGGGTCGACGAGAACCTGGTGCGGGCGCAGGAGGCCCGGCGCATCCTCGACCGGCTCTACGGCTACTCCCTCTCGCCCCTGCTGTGGAAACGGGTGGCCCCGGGCCTGTCGGCCGGCCGCGTGCAGAGCGTGGCCGTGCGGCTGCTGGTCGAGCGCGAGCGCGAGCGCATGGCGTTCAAGAGCTCGCAGTACTGGGACCTGACGGCGGAGCTGGCGGCCGACGGCGGCCGCTTCCGGGCCCGGCTCCAGCGCGTCGACGGCCGGCGCCTGGCCACCTCCAAGAGCTTCGACGCCGCCACCGGAGCGCTCAGCGACACGCAGCGCCTGCACCTCGCCGCGGCCCGGGCGCAGGCCCTCGCCGCGGCGGCCCGCGACGCCCGGCCGTGGACCGTGTCGGCGCTCGAGACGACCCCCGGCACCCAACGCCCGTCGCCGCCCTTCATCACCTCCACCCTGCAGCAGGAAGCCAACCGCAAGCTGCGCATGCCCTCGCGCCGCACCATGCAGGTGGCCCAGCGCCTCTACGAGGGCGTGGACCTCGACGGCGACCGGGTGGGCCTCATCACCTACATGCGCACCGACAGCGTCGTCCTCGCCGACCGCGCCGTACGCCAGGCCCGCGAGGTGGTCGCCGACATCTACGGCAAGGACTACCTGCCGGAGCAGCCGGTGTACTACAAGACGCAGGCCAGGCGGGCCCAGGAGGCCCACGAGGCGATCCGGCCGACCGACCTGGCGCGGCGCCCCCAGGACGTGCGCCGTTACCTGAACGACGACGAATTCCGCCTCTACGAGCTGATCTGGAAGCGCACGATCGCCTGCCAGATGGTGGCGGCGCGCTTCGAGCGCACCGCCGTCGAGGTGACGGTCGACGCCGGCGGCGAGGCGCTCGTCTTCACCGCCGGCGGCCGGCAGATCGTGTTCCCCGGGTTCCTGCGCGCCTACGTCGAGGGCTCCGACGACCCCGAGGCCGAGCTCGGCGACCAGGAGACGCTGCTGCCGGCGCTCGCCGAGCGCCAGGAGCTCGAGGCGCGCGCCGTCGAGGCCGAGGAGCACGTGACCAAGCCGCCCTACCGCTACACCGAGGCCAGCCTGGTCAAGAAGCTCGAGGACGAGGGCATCGGCCGCCCGTCGACCTACGCCTCGATCATCTCGACGATCCAGGAGCGCGACTACGTCTTCAAGCGCGGCAACGAGCTGGTGCCCACGTTCACGGCGTTCTGCGTCACCGAGCTCCTCGAAGGGCAGTTCCGCGACCTGGTGGAGACCCAGTTCACCGCCCGCATGGAAGACGACCTCGACGAAGTCGCCGACGGCAAGATCGCCTGGGACGCCCTGGTGGCCGGCTTCTACCGCGGCGACGGCGCCCGCCCCGGCCTGGTCGAGCGGGTCGAGAAAGGCGAGGTCACCTACCCCGCGATCGCGCTCGGCGCCGACCCGGAGAGCGGCGAGGAGGTCGTCGTCAAGGTGGGCAAGTACGGACCCTACGTGCGCCGGGGCGAGGGCGGCACGACCAACGCGGCGACGATCCCGGTCGACATGCCGCCCGACGAGCTCACGCTGGGGCGCGCGCTCGAGCTGCTGCGCAGCAAGAACGACGAGACGCCGCCGCTCGCCGCGGACCCGGTCACCGGCCGGCCGATCACGCTCAAGGTGGGTCGCTTCGGCGAGTACCTCGAGCTCGGTCTGAGCGCGGAGGAGAAGGAGCGCGACGTCAAGCCGCGGCGGGTGTCGCTGCCGCGCGGCATGAAGGCCGGCGACGTGACGGCGGCGATCGCCGGACGGCTGATCCAGCTCCCGCGCACCCTGGGCCGTCATCCCGAGAGCGGGGAGGAGATCACGACCGGGCTCGGGCGCTTCGGACCCTTCGTGAAGCACGGCGACGACTACCGCAACCTCGAATCCTGGGAGCAAGCCTGCGACCTGGGGCTCGGCGAGGCCCTGGCGATCCTGACGCTGCCCAAGAAGGGCGGAAGCCGCCGCCGGGGCGCTCCCAAGACCGTGCTCAAGGAGGTCGGCGAGGTCGCCGGCGCCGCCGGCCCCGTGCGGGTGCTCGACGGCAGTTACGGCCCCTACGTGACCGACGGCAAAGTGAACGCCTCGCTGCCCAAGGGCGCCGACCCCCAGGCCGTGACCGCCGCCCAGGCCGCCGAGCTGCTGGCCGCGGCGGCCGAGCGCAAGAAGTCGAAGCGCGGGCGGCGGTAGCCGCGATCAGCCTCCCCCGGCGCCCGCGCCCAGGATCTTCGCCGCGTACTCGTCGACGAAGGGGTTGCGGCGCAGACGCGGCAGGCACTGCTCCAGGACCTCCACCGCGCGCTTCGTCTCGCCGGTCTCGTAGAGCGTCACGGCGAAGTAGAAGGCGAGCGCCGGCTGGTCGGGACGGATCTCGCCCCGCTCGAAGTAGGCCCGGCTCTCCTCCCACCGCCGCACCCGGTAGGCGAGCTCCGCGGTCAGGAGCTGCAGCTCCCCCACCCTGGGATGGGCGTCGGCCAGGGGACGCAGGGCCTCGAGCTCGCGCAGGATCTCGTCGCGGCTTGCCGTGCCCCGGACCTCGCGGGCGTGGATGATCGCCGCCGTCACCTCCCGCGGCAAGCTCCTGGGGGGCGCCGAAACGGGCGGGCCGTTGTCTTCGTCCGTCACCACCTCGGAGGTCGCATCCTGGGCGAGATGGCGGAAGGCCGGCGAGCGTGCGAGGACCTCGGGCGAGACCCGCTCGCGAAGGGCGCCCTCGAATCGCCGGCGCGCCTCGTCGCCGAGCTCGGCGCGGCTGTACGCGGAGAAGCGCTGCTCGATCTCGAGCACGCGCTGGAACGTGGCGAAGAAGGCGTCGCCGTCGTCGAGGCTCGCCTGCGCCAGGGCGAGATGGGCGAGGCAACGCGCCAAGGCCGGCGGCTCCTCGAGCAGGCCGAAGCAGGCCAGGCGCAGGAGACGCGCGGCGCGCGGCGCGTCGCCGCGCTCCGCCGTCAGGATGCCTTCGCGCAGGAGGTCTTCGTAGAACCGGTCCGCCGCTTGGGCCGCCGGACCCGTGAGCGCCGCGAGGAGGGTGTACAGGGCGAGGGTGAAAAGGGTCGGACGCCGCCGGCTCGGGCACATCCCGCAAAGCCTAGCACGAACGAATGGCGAGGCTCTCGTAGGGCAGACTGGGCCTGCCGATCCGCGGCTTCGACGCGGAGAACGATCCATTCGAGGACGAAGTCCTCAATGACCGATCCGTCCTTGAGGACCGCAGGGCTTGCGCTTGTCAAGGACGCCCGGGAGGGAATCGTCCTCTTCGAGCTGGACTGAGAGCAGCAAGATGGCTGACTCGACATCCCAAACGGTGCCCGCGGAGCCTGCCGAGCCTCGGGCCCCGAGGCGCCAGCGAGGAGTCCACCTCCCCCCTTTGACAAAGGGACCGAGGGGGGATTTCCGGACGGCTGACGCCGTCCAAATCCTCCCCCCGGCTCGAACATCCATCAGATCCGACTCCCCTCTCCCCCTGGGAGAGGGGCCGGGGGTGAGGGTTCCGCGTCAGCTCCGCCGCACCAGGATCTTGCCGGCCAGCTCCAGCGCCGCCGCGCCGGCCGCCTCCAGGAAGCTGGCGATCGACGCCGGCGAGCGCGCCCGGCTGTGCCAGGTTCAGCGCCTCCGATCGTTTCCGCGGCGCTGCTCTTGAGCGCCGCGGTTTTTCTTGAGGCGTGGGTGTCGCGGCAGGCTACTCGCCGCCCAAGTCTCCGACCTTCACCTGGTCGAGCCCCAGCCGCTGGACGATCTGCGCGATCTGGTCGAGCTTGCTCTTCTCCTCGCCCTCGGCCGACGCCATCGCCTTGCCGAGGAAGGCCGCGAGCGTCAGGTCGCGGACCTTGCCGGCGTCGAGGGCGGGGCGGGTGAGCACGCTCCTCAGGTCGTCCGCGAAGCTCGCCTTGCCGTCCAGGTAGTCCTTGAAGAGCGTGCGTCCGCCGTCGCTCCTGAGGAAGCCGTCGACCGACTTGCCCATCGAGACGGCGTTGACCAGGCGGTCGAAGAAGATCGACTCGCCGCCGACGATGTCGATCTTGGCGTTCTTGAGGCCGTCGGAGAGCACCACGGCCTGGGCCTCGGCGACCTGCCGCCGCGCGTCGATGCCCGCGAGCTCCACGGCGCGCTCCATCTCGAGGCGCAGGCGGTACTCCTCGTGCTGGCGGCTGCGTTCGTCGAGGGAGGCCATGGCCTTGGCCTTGTCGGTCAGGCCCTCGGCCTCGCCCTTGATCTTCTCGCGGATCGCCGTGGCCTCGGCCATGCCCTTGCGGCGCAGCACCCGGGCCTCGGCCAGGCCGACGGCCGCCGACTCGGCCTGGACGCCCTCGGCGAGCAGCTTCTTGCCCTCGGACTCTTTCTCCGCCGCGTCGCGCTCGGCGTCGGCCATGCGCACCCGCGCCCGCGCCTTGCGGTCGGTCGTCTCCAGCTCGGCCTCGGCGAGCGCGATGAGCTCGCGGGCCTTGAACTGGGCCGCCTCCTCGCCGGCCTCGGCGGCCTTGACGTCCCTGATCTTCTTCTCCTCGGCCTCGGCCTCGGCGAGGACCACCCGCTCCTTGGCCCGATGGCCGGCGGCGATCTCGGCGGCCTCGGCGGCCTTGATGTCCTTGACCAGCTTCTCCTGGGCCTCGGCCTCGGCGGTGATCACCGTGGCCTCGCGCGTGCGGTTGGCCTCCTCGACCACCCGCAGGCGCTTGATCGCCTCCTCCTCCTCGGCCACCGTCTTCTCCACCGCGATGCGCTCGCGGATCACGTTGGCGATCTCGCGTTTCTCGTTCTCGACCTCCTTGTCCTTGGCGATGCGCTGGAGCTCGGTCTCGCGCTCGCGGGAGATGACCTCGAGCACCCGGTCCTTCTCCACGCGCTCGGTCTCGACCGCGATGACCCGCTCGCGGTTCTTCTGCGCCACCTCGACCTGGCGCTGCTTGTTCTGTTCCTGGACGGCGATCTCTTCCTCGGCCTTGATGCGCGCGGTCTCGGCCTTGAGGCGCTCTTCCTGCTGCACCTTGAGCGTCTCGGCCTGCTCGCGCGCCCGCACCGACTCGATCTCGCGCTTCTGCTTCGACTCGGCGTCGGCCTGCTGGCGCTCGAGCTCGTAGATGGCCTCGGCGGCCTCGACGTCCTGCTTCTTGATCTGCTTTTCTTCGTTGCGCCGGAAGTCGTTGGTGCTCACGTGCTCGATGGCGGTGAGCTCGGTGATCTTGCGGATGCCCTGGGCGTCGAGGATGTTGTCCTTGTCGAGCTCGGCCAGCGGCGTCTGCTCGAGGTAGTCGATGGCGCAGTCCTCGAGCGAGTAGCCGTTGAGGTCGGTGCCGATCACCGCGATGATCTGGTCGCGGAATTCCTTGCGCTTGGTGTAGAGGTCGACGAAATCGAGACCCTTGCCGACCGTCTTCAGCGCTTCGGAGAACTTGGCGATGAACAGCGCCTCGAGCGTCTTCTGGTCGGAGGCGCGCTCGCAGCCGATGGCCTGCGCCACCTTCTTCACGTCCTCCTGCGTGTTGTTGACGCGCACGAAGAAGGTGACCTTGATGTCGGCGCGGATGTTGTCCTGACAGATCAGGCCGTCGGAGCCGCGGCGGTCGAGCTCGATCGTCTTGACCGAGATGTCCATCTCCTCCACTTTGTGGATGAAGGGAACCACCAGGGCGCCGGTGAAGCTGACCTTGACCGTCCCGCGCGCGAAGTTGCTGATGATCAGCGCTTTTCCTTGCGGAACCTTTCTCGGAAGTGGAATCATTTCGAGCTCCTCAAGTCGTCATCCGTCGTCTTCCATCGGCATGATGTAGAAGACCTCGCGGGCCGGGTCGTACTCGTAGATCAGGCCGCGCGAGCCTCCGGTGAAGTCGTAGTGCTGCGGGTTGCGCACCTGGAGGATGCTGCCGCCGTCGTCGAGCTCGGCCTGGCCGAAATCGTCCGTCACGCTCTGCGTCCTCACCACGCAGACGCGGCCCACGAGGTCGTGGCGCGAGGGGCCGTAGCCCGCCACCAGGACCTTGCGCAGGGGCTGGAGAGCGACGGCGGTCACCGCCACGGCGAGCATGAGCGACACGGCGCCGACCATGGCAACGGCCGCCAG
>Ga0214472_10006556_pt1 | contig 12185 bp, 15 predicted proteins | sample RVTome_6_FD_207662 | JGI IMG/M metagenome (GOLD analysis project Ga0214472, IMG submission 207662) | Soil microbial communities from uranium-contaminated site in the Upper Colorado River Basin, Wyoming, United States - RVT140D175 | ecosystem: Environmental > Terrestrial > Soil > Contaminated >... | reverse complement strand
ACGCGTCGCCCGCGCCACCAGCTCCGGCAGCCGATGATAGGCCTGCGGCCCGACCACGATATCGACCTGCGGCGCCCGGCGCAGGATCTCGGCGCCCTCGGCCTGGGCGACGCAGCCGGCGAGCGCGATGATCATGTCGCCGCCGGCGGCGGCCCGTGCGGCCTTCGCGGCGCGCAGCCGGCCGAGCTCGGAGTACACTTTCTCCGCGGCTTTCTCGCGGATGTGGCAGGTGTTGAGGATGACCATGTCGGCCGCGGCCGGGCTGTCGGTCAGGCCGTAGCCGAGCGGCGCCAGGACGTCCGCCATACGCGCGGAGTCGTAGACGTTCATCTGGCAACCATAGGTCTTGATGAAGAGCTTCTTCGCCAAGGTCGCGTCTTTATCCGCCGCCCGGCACGATCACAAGCTCCGCATGGCTCTAAGCATCGAGGAAGTCTAACATCTTCAGGGCCTCGAGGGTACTGCTTTCACGCGCCGCCCGGCGCCTCGGCGGGCGCCGCCGGGAGCGCGCCGGGCGCCCGCCCGCGGCCGCCGATCGCCGCCGCCACCCCTTCCGCGACGGCGCGCTGACAATGTTCCGTCAGGGCCTTGCGCGAGCCGAACTCGTCGATCGTCACCGGCGGGTGGAATTCGACCGTCACCGCGACCCGGCCGAGCCCCGCCAGGCGCCACAGATGCCCGACCAGACCCATGTCGCCGTACCAGGCGACGAAGGGCCGCAGGCCATAGCCCATGGGCGCCCCGTCGAGCCGGGTATAGCCGATCGATACCGGCTGCACCGTGAGCGGCCGGCCCGCCGCCGCGAACATGCCGGGGCGGTCTTCGGCGACGCTGAGCAGGGCGCTGCGGAACGGCAGGGTGCGGTTGCCGTCGCTGCTGGTGCCTTCGGGGAACAGGATCAGGTTGTCGCCGGCGGCCAGCCGCCGCGACAGGCTGTCGCGCTCGTCGCGGGCCGCCCGCCGCCGGCGGTCGATGAAGACCGTGCGTTGCAGCTTTGCCAACAGCCCGAAGAACGGCCAGCGCGCGACCTCCGCCTTGGCCACGAAGCAGCCCGGGATGACCGCCCCGAACACGGTGATGTCGAGATAGGAGACGTGGTTGCACACGAACAGCGTCGGGCGGACGGTCGCCATCGTCCCGCGCCGCTCGACCTCGAGCCCGAGGATCCGGCAACACAGGCGATGGTAGAACAGCGGCAGGCTCTCGCGCAGGCGGTGGCCGAGCGACACCGCCACGGCCTGCGGCGCGAGCAAGACGCCGCTGAGGCCGAGATAGAGGACGAGGCGGCCGACCGCCCGGGCCGGCGATCCGAGCGACAGGCCGAGCGGCCTGCCTTCGCCGGAGCGAAGCCGCTTCGGCTTCGCGCAGGCAGGCGGCGGCGCCCGCACGCCGCGCGCCGCCGCCGCGCCCTTGTCGACCATGCGGGTCAGGCGTTCACCGGGGCGCCGGGCGCATCGTCGCGGGTGTAGTGCCGGACGTATCGCGAGGTCAGCCAGTCCGTCTTCACCACCACGCAGACGTCCGTGGTGTTGAACTGCGCGTCGACCACGGCGCCGTCGCCGACGAAGCCACCCAGCCGCAAATAGCCCTTGATGACCGGCGGCAAGCGCGACCGGGCGGCGCGGTCGTCGATATCCTCGGGCGGCCACAGGCGCATGTCCACGTAGCGGTCGGCCAGCGCCCGCGGCCGCAGCTCCGCCGGCGCAAGGTGCCGGTAATAGAGATAGGACAGCGGCAGGGCGAGGCGCTGGGGGTCGACGCCGGCGAGGCTGGCGCAACCGAACATCAAGGAGATGTCGTAGTGCAGAACGTAGCCGGCAATGGCGCGCCACATCAGCCCCATCGCCGCGCGCGAGCGATGGTCGGGGCCGACGCAGGAGCGGCCCAGCTCGAGGATATCGCCCGGATGCGCGAGCAGCGGGGCGATGTCGTACTCGGCGCTGGAATAGAACCCGCCGCAGCGCGCGGCGCCCTCCCGGCGCAACAGGCGATAGGTGCCGACGACCCCGGCGGCGCCGGCCCCCTGCCGGCGATCGATGACCAGCAGGTGGTCGCAATAGGCGTCGAAGGCGTCGAAATCGCGCCGCGCCGCCGCCATGGCGGGCGTCGGGATCGCCGACATCTCCTCGTAGAACACACGGTAGCGCAGGCCCTGGGCGGCCTCGACCTCGTCGGGCGTCTCGGCGAGCCGCAGCTCGAGATCGCCGACACGGAGGTCGACCGGCTTGACCCGGTCGAGCCGCGCGGCGGGCGTCACCAATCGCCCGCCCCCGCCGTTCGTCGACGGCGGCGCCCCCGCCGGCGATCGCTGCGGCCCCGCCCGGTCATTCGGTCGCCGACTTTCGCGGCCGCAGCGGAACGCCGTAGAGCTCCAGCCGATGATCGACGAGCCGATAGCCAAGGCGCTCCGCCACCTTGCGCTGCAACCGTTCGATTTCCTCGTTGCGGAACTCGACGATCTCGCCGCTTTGCACGTCGATCAGATGGTCGTGGTGCGTCTCCGGCACCTCCTCGTAGCGCGAGCGGCCGCGGCGGAATTCGTGCCGATCGAGAATGTTGGCCTCCTCCAACAGGCGGACGGTGCGATAGACCGTGGCGATGCTGATGCGCGGGTCGACCTCCGTCACCCGGCGATAGAGCTGTTCGACGTCGGGATGATCCGAGGCGTCCGACAGCACCCGCGCGATGACGCGGCGCTGCTCGGTCATCTTGAGGCCTTTTTCGGCACACAGCCGTTCGAGGCGCGAGGGCATGCGACCGCCAGCGTCGATCGTTGTTTCCGATGGCCCGAGTATAGCGGGACCGGACGGTATCGCCTACCGCCTTGCCGGGCCCGGCGGCGAAGGCGTCAGCCGCCGCGACGGCGGCGCGGCTGCGTCCCGAGTCCGATTTCCTTCGCCAGCCGGCTGCGCTGCTTGGCGTAGTTCGGCGCCACCATCGGGTAGTCCGGCGGCAACCCCCAGCGCTCGCGGTACTGTTCCGGCGACAAGCCGTAGGACGTGCGCAGATGCCGCTTCAGCATCTTCAGCTTCTTGCCGTCCTCCAAGCAGACGATAAAATCCGCGGTCACCGACTTCTTGATCGGCACCGCGGGATTCGGCCGCTCGGCCCCCGCCGGCGCGGCGGCGCCCGCAATCGCCAGCGCGCCATAGACGTCGCGGATGAGTTGCGGCAGATCGGCCACCGCGACCGTGTTGTGCGACACATGCGCCGCCACGATGTCGGTCGCCAGCGGCAGCAGGTCCTTCGGCTTTAATTGTTCGGCCATTTGTTCTCAACACCTCCCCCCAGAGAAAGCCTGTGAATACTACAGTCAAGGCCCCCGGTAGGCAACGGCAAATCCCCAGAAATCGAAGCGGAAATCGCCCCGGACAAGTGCTCGTTTACTTTGATCTTCCGCGCGCCCCGGCGCCGCGACCCGGCCCCGCCCCGCCCCGCCCGGCGCGACGGCATGGTGTCCCGTCCGCGAACTTCGAAGACGAGTTTCTGGGGCAGGACACTAGCTCAGCCGGCGGCGGCGAGCCGGCACGCGAGCACCAGCGCGGCCGCCGCACGGGTCGGGCCGCGGCGGTAGTAGGCGGGCCGCCGACCGACCTGGGCGAAGCCGTGCCGCAAATAGAGGGCGCGCGCCGCGGCATTGTCCTCGGCCACCTCGAGGAAGACGCGCGCCGCGCCGGCGGCGGCGGCACGGGCCAGCGCCGCCCGCAACAGCAGGCCGCCGGCGCCGCCGCGCCGCCGCGCCGCCGGGACGCCGATCGACAGGATCTCGGCCTCGCCGCCGGCGATCCGGCCGAGCAGGAAGCCGACCGGCTCGTAGCCGGCCACGGCAAGCAGAGCGAAGGCCCCCGGGCCGGCCAGCACGGCGGCCATGGCCGGCGCGTCCCACGGTTCGTCGAAGCAGGCGGCGTGCAGCGCCGCCATGACGGCCAAGTCGAAGGGGCCGGCCGGCCGAATCCGGGGCGGCGGCACGGCGGCCGGGTCGCTCACCGGCCGCGGCCCGGCAACGTGACCGCCGGCGCCTGCAGATAGAGCGGGGTCGGCGGCAGCCCGCGCCCGTCGCCGGCGGCGAGGCTTCGGGCGGCGAGACGGGCGACGGCGGCGGCGTCCGGCCCGCCCGGGGCGGCGCTCCAGGCGGCCGCGTCGGGGCGGCCGGCGAGCCAGGGCCGGAGGCGCTCGGCGGCGTCGCCGGCGACCAGCAGCGGCCCCGCCGGCAGCAGCCCGGCCAGCGCCGCCGGCGACACCGCCGCCGGCTCGCCGAGCGGCGCGAGATCGCCGTCGAAGGACTGGGCGTAGAGCTCGGCGCGCTTGGTATCGAGGACCACCAGCAGGGCGCGGCCGCGCCGTTCCGCGGCCGGCACCGCCTCGGCGACCGCCGCCAGGGTGGTGACGCCGCGCACCGGAACGCCGGCCGCAAGCCCGATCCCGCGGGCGACGGCGAGGCCGATGCGCAGGCCGGTGAAGGCGCCGGGGCCGACCGTCACGGCGACCAGGTCGAGATCGGCGAAGGCGGCGTCGGCGGCGGCCATCGTCTCCGCCAGCATCGGCATCAGCGCCTCGGCGTGGCCGCGCGCCATCGGGCGGAAGCGGTGCGCGGCCAGCGCGCCGTCGCGCCACAGCGCCACCGAGCACGCGGCGGCGGCCGAATCGAGCGCGAGAATCGTCGGCGCCGCGGTCATCGCGCGCCGGCGCCCGGCGTGATAGGACTGCGCCCCGGCCAACAGCCGAAGGGGAACGCCGCGCCATGGCCCTGGTGGAGATCTCGGCGAAGGACCACGACGTCGTCATCGACCTGCGCTACGCGACCGCCGACAACGTCACCGGCGCGCCGATCTACCGCCACGCGCGCTGCTACCTGCATGCCGACGCCGCCGCGTGCCTCGGGCGCGCGGTCGAACTGGCCGGCGCGCTCGGGCTGCGGCTCAAGCTGTTCGACGCCTTCCGGCCGAGCGAGGCGCAGTGGGTGCTGTGGAACAAGTTCCCGGACCCGGAATTCCTCGCCGACCCGCGCCGCGGCTCGCCGCATTCCCGCGGCGTCGCGGTCGACCTGACGCTGGTCGAGGCCGGCGGCGCCGAGCTCGACATGGGCACCGGCTTCGACGATTTCACGCCGCGGTCCCACCACGGCAGCCTGGCGATGCCGGCGGCGGCGCAGCGCAACCGAGCGCTGCTGCTCGGCCTGATGACCGCGGCCGGGTGGGACTTCTACCGCAACGAGTGGTGGCATTATCAGCTCTTCGACGCGCGCCGCTATCCGCTGTACAGCGATTCGGCGCTGGCGGCGGGGCTGATGTAAGGCGGCGCCGCGCTCACACGACCGCGCAGGCCTCGGCGAAGTCGAGGCGCGGGCTGCGCGGCCCGAGACGGGTTTCGTCGCCGTAGCCGAGGTTGCACAGGAAGTTCGACCTGACGCGGCCGTCGGGAAAGAATTCGGCGTCGACCTTGGCGTTGTCGAACCCGGACATCGGCCCGCAGTCGAGACCGAGCGCCCGCGCGGCGAGAATGAAATAGGCGCCCTGGAGCGAGCCGTTGCGGAACGCGGTCGAGCGGATCAGCGCATCGTTGCCGGCGAACCACGCACGGGCGTCGGCGGGCGGGTAGAGCCGCGGCAACAGATCGTGGAACCGGAGATCGTGGCCGATGACGGCGGTCACCGGCGCGGTCATGGTCTGCCGGACGTTGCCGGGGATGAGGGCCGGCTTCAGGCGCGCCTTGGCCTCGGGCGACGTGACGAAGACGATCCGCATCGGGCTGCAGTTGGCGCTGGTCGGCGCCATCTTCGCCAGGTCGTAGGCGGCCCGCAGGACATCGTCCGGCACGGGGCGGTCGATCCAGTAGCGGTGGGTGCGCGCGGCGCGAAAGATCGTGTCGAGCGCCGCGTCGTCCAGGTTATCGCCCATGCGGCGGTCAGACCGCGCGCACCTCCAGCACTTCCGGGACGTAGTGGCGCAGCATGTTCTCGATGCCCATCTTCAGCGTCGCCGTCGAGCTCGGGCAGCCGGCGCAGGATCCCTGGAGGTGCAGGAAGACGACCCCGTCTTCGAACCGGTGGAAGATGATGTCGCCGCCGTCCTGGGCCACCGCCGGGCGCACGCGCGTCTCGATCAGGTCGCGGATCTGGCGCGACAGCTCGTCGTCCGCGCCGCCGGCCGCCGCCGGGTCATCCGGCGTCGCGGTCGGCAGCACCGGGCGGCCGGCCATGAAATGTTCCATGATGACGCCGAGCAGCGCCGGCTTCAGCAGGTGCCATTCCTTGTCGTCGCGCTTGGCGACGGTGACGAAATCGCCGCCGAGGAAGACCCCGGTCACGCCGTCCACCTGGAACAGCCGCTCGGCCAGGGGCGAGCGCCGGGCCGCCTCGACGTCGGGAAAATCGGCGGTGCCGGCCGCCATGACCGGGCGTCCGGGCAGGAACTTCAGCGTCGCCGGGTTCGGCGTCTGTTCGGTCTGGATGAACATGGCAGGTCTCCGGTCATGTCGCCGCGACGGGCGGACGACTGGAAGATGCACCCGAGACGCCCTAAATTCAACCCGTTCCCGCCGCCGCGACCCGCGCCGAACCTTCGCGAGACCCGCTTTGTGCCCTGCCGCCGCCCCGTCGCCATGACCGGCACCCGCCCCGCCCCCGCCCGGCCGCAGGCGGCCGCCGAGGCGGTCGCCGGCTGGTTGCTGCGCGAGGCCCGCGACCTGCCGGATTCGCGGAGCGTCGTCGGCGGCCTGTGCCGGCGGCTGGCCGCGGACGGGTTTCCGGTCTGTCGCCTGTTCATCAGCACGCGCACGCTGCACCCGCAGGTGATCGCCATCGGCTACCAATGGCGGCGCGGCGACGCCGACGCGACCGAGGCCCCGCGCGAGCACGGCATTCTCGAGAGCCCGTTGTATCTGGCCAGCCCGATCAAGCCGATCTTCGACGGCGCGCCCGCGGTGCGCCGCCGGCTCGAGGCGCCGGACACGCCGCTCGATTTCCCGATCCTGGCGGAGCTGCGCGCCGAAGGCGTCACCGACTACGTCGCCCTGCCGCTGCCGTTCAGCCAGGGACGGATGAACGTCCTCACCCTCGCCACCGACCGGCCGGGCGGGTTCACCGACGCGGAGCTGGCGGCCTTCATCGAGCTGATGCCGCTGCTGGCGCTGGTGCTCGAGGTCAAGGAGACGAAGCGCATGGCCGGCACGCTGCTCGACACCTATCTCGGCCGCGACGCCGGCCGCCGCGTGCTCGGCGGGCTGGTCAGGCGCGGCGACGGCGTCACGCTCGCCGCCGCGCTGTTGTACAGCGATCTGCGCGGCTTCACCGCGCTCGCCGACCGGCTGCCGGGCGACCAGGTGATCGACCTGCTCAACGACTATTTCGAATGCATGGCGGCCGCGATCCATGCGCGCGGCGGCGCGATCCTGAAGTTCATCGGCGACGCCGTGCTGGCGATCTTCCCCATGGCCGACGATCTCGACCGCGACCGCGCCTGCCTCGCCGCCCTGGCCGCGGCGCAGGAGGCGCTTGCCGCGATCGATGCGGCGAACGAGCGGCGCGCCGCCGCCGGCCGGGCGCGCATCGACCTTGGCCTGGCGCTGCACACCGGGTCGGTCACCTACGGCAACATCGGGGCGCCCGACCGGCTCGATTTCACGGTCATCGGCCCGGCGGTCAATCTGGTGACGCGGATCGAGGGCCTGTGCGTCACGCTCGGCCAGCGGCTGCTGACCTCGGCCCGCTTCGCGTCGCCCTGTGGGCTGCGGCTCGTCTCGCTCGGGTTCCACCGGTTGCGCGGCATCGCCGAGGCGCAAGAGGTGTTCGGTTTGCCGGACGCCTGATCGCTCACGCGATGTTCTCGATCTCCTCGACCGAGAGGCTGCCGGGCACGATGGTGACGGGGATGCGCAGGCGGCCGACGAACTTGCCGGTCACGGCCGAGACCAGCGGCCCGGGACCCTTCGTGCCGGTGGCGGCGCCGAGCACGAGGATCGAGATGCCGGGGTCCTCCTCGATCAGCTTCAAGAGCTCGTCGCGGCGCGCGCCCTCGCGCAAATAGAGCACCGGCATGGAACCGGAGAGCTTGCCGACCTCGGCCGCCATCTTTTGCAGGAGCTGCTCGGCCGCCTGGCGATTCTCGTCGTGCATCAATTCGCCGACCCCGACCCATTCCTGCGGGTCGGCGGGCTCGATGACGTAGAGCAGGGCGACGCGACCGCCGGTGCGCCACGCCCGCCGGCAGGCGTAGCGCAGGGCCACCGTCATTTCCGGACTCTCGTCCACCACCACCAGGAAGACGCGCCCCGCGGTCTTGGGCGGGGCTTCGGCGGCGGGCGGTTCGGGCGGATCGCTCATGCCGGTCACTTCCTGCGGAACAGAAGGTGGGCGATCCATCCTGCCAGCAGCGCGCCGAGGATCGCAACAACGCCATAGACCGCCGAATAGGCGTGGGCGAAGTCGAAAAGTTCGGCGCCGAGGCCGATCTTGCTGATGATCAGCGGCGTCGTCTGCGCGCCGACCACCTCGCCGTCGCGGATCAGCAGGACCTCGACCAGGTAGCTCCCGGTCGGCACGTTGGCGGGAAAGTCGATTTCGGTGCGGAACAGGTTCTGGCCGAGGAAGCTGATCTTGCCGACCTCGGTGCCGTACAGCCCGCGGCGCTGCTTGTTGCGAATCAACGCCGCGCGGAACGTTTCGGCCACCTGCTCGACGGCTTCCACGGCCGGTACCAGCTTGAGGCTGTCGAGCCCGATCTCTTGGCGCACGCGCACCGCCGGATCGGCGAAGTCGTCGATGTTCCGGCTCGCGGCCACGGCGTAGTAGCTCGGCACCGCCGCGAACGCCATTTCGGCGCGGTTCACCCAGATGCCGGCGATGCGTTCCTTGCGCCGCACGATCACCTCGCTCGCCGGACCGCGCACCATCATCACCACGTCGCCGACCCCGTCGGTCGCCCCGAACATCACGACACGGGTCCCGGTGAATCCGGCGCTGATGGCGATGAGATGGTCCGAGAGATCGGCGACCAGCGGCGGCCCTTGCGCCGCCCCGACGGCGCCGACAACGACCAGCCCGAGCCCCGCGAGGCCGGCTGCCGCGCCGGCGCGCCTCAATTGACGCCCCCGACCGTCACGATCGAATAGACGTCCAGCGGCGGCGCCGCGAGCTCGTAGGCGAGCCGGCCGCACACGATGATGACCATGAGGGCGAGCAGGACGCGGAGCTGCTCGGCCGGCAGGCGCACGGCCGTGCGGCTGCCGATCTGGGCGCCGATCACGCCGCCGACGATCAGCATGACCGACAGCACGACGTCCACGGTCTGGTTCTGCACCGCCTGCAGGAAGGTGACGTTGGCGGTGACGAAGATGATCTGGAACAGCGACGTGCCGATCACCACCGCGGTCGGCATGCCGAGCAGGTAGATCATCGCCGGCACCATCAGGAAGGCCCCGCCGACGCCCATGATCGCGGCGATCAGACCGACCACGAAGCCGACGCCCAGCGGCACCAGGGCGCTGATGTAGAGCCGCGACTTGCGGAACCGCATCTTCATCGGCAGGCCGTGCACCCAGGTGTGCTGGTGCAGCTTGCGCGGCGTTCCGGCGCGCCGGCGCTGGCGCAGCAGGGCGCGCAGGCTTTCGCCCAGCATCAGGAAGCCGATGCCGCCGAGGAACAGGACGTAGGCGAGGCCGATCACCAGGTCGATCTGGCCGAGCGTGCGCAGCAGGCTGAAGATCAGCACGCCGATCGTCGAGCCGACGAAGCCGCCGATCAGCAGCACCAGCCCCATCTTGAAGTCGACGTTGCCGCGGCTCCAATGGGCGAGCACGCCCGAGACCGAGGAGGCCACGACCTGGTTCGCCTGGGTCGCCACCGCGATCGCCGGCGGCACGCCGATGAAGATGAGCAGCGGCGTCAGCAGGAAGCCGCCGCCGACGCCGAACATGCCGGACAGGAAGCCGATCGCGCCGCCGAGCCCGAGCAGGAGAAAGACGTCCAGCGAAATCTCGGCTATCGGCAGGTAGATCTGCATCGCCGGGATTCATGGCACGCAGCCGGCCGGAGCGCAAAGGCGAATGCGCCTATTTCAGCAGGATGTTCGTGATCTCGCGGAGCTGCGCGCGCGCCCGCAACAGGAAGAAGCCCTGCGCGGCCAGATGGCTGGGCAAGGCCTGCCCGTCGGGGCTGCCGTTGACGACGACCCAGGGTTGCAGCGCGGCGGCGGCCGTCATGCTGTCCAGCATCTGCGCCCAGACCGCCTGCGCGTCGCGTTCGGCGATCACCTGCCCGTAGTCGGCGCCGAGCTCGCGGAGCAACAGCGCATAGGCGTAGAGACGGCCCTTGACGCCGTAGAAAATGTCGTCGGCCCGTACGTCGATGAGGGCGCCGGCGTTCTCCTGGATGTGCCGGTCGAGACTGGCCGAGGACGAGCCGAGGTCGGCGGTGACGCGCTCGAGGGTGGCCAGCAGGTTGTCCGCCCGGCGCTCGAACACGGCCTGGCCGGCCGCCAACCGCCGATTGTAGTCGAGCAGCGCCAGCCGCGCCGAGCGGTATTGCTTCTCGGAGGTCGCGGTCGGGGTCCAGGAGACCGAGAAATCGAACACCCATACCGTGCCCGGATACTTGAGCAGCCCGGCCGCCCGTTCGAGGTCGGGGTCGGCCTGGCTGGTGCCGCGGGTGCGGCCGAGCTGGTCGATCATCTCGACCGCGAAGCGGCTGAGGGCGGCGACGATGCCCTGCTGGAAATTGGGCATGTTGTCGAGCGCCCAGCCGGGCAGGAAGAACGGGTCGTTGGCGGTCCAGCGGTGCCGGTCGACCTCGCGCTCGACGAGCGCCGCGGCGAGCGCCACGGCGCGGCTCGCCCCCGGCGCCACCTCGCCCGCGGAAAACGCCGGGTCGTCGTCGATCTCATGCACCCAGATCATGCCGATCGGGTAGTAGAGCAGGAGCCCGACGGCGAGCAGGGCGGCCGTGGCCAGCAGGGCGCGCCGGCGCGTCCGGCGCGGCGGCTCGAGCGGCGGCGCGTCGGCTTCGGGGAGGGGGTCGTCCGCCATCATGCCGGTCACGGGCGCAGGAAGCCGACGATGTCCTCGGCCTCGCGCAGCACCGGCTCGGCGAGGGCGCGGGCGCGGGCGGCGCCGTCGCGCAACACCGCGTCGATCTGGCCGGGATCGCCCAGCAGGCGCTTCATCTCGCCGCCCATCCGGCCGACGGTGGCGACCGCCAGGTCGGTCAGCACCTGCTTGAAGAACGAGAACTCGCGGCCGGCGAATTCCGCCACCACCTCGGCCAGCTCCTTGTCGGCGAGGGCGGCGTAGATGCCGAGCAGGTTGCAGGCCTCCGGCCGCGCCGTCTCGACCGCCGGGTCGAGCGCGCCGTCGGGCGTGAGCGCCTCCGGCCCGGGCAGGGGGTCGGGGTCGGTCCGCGCTTTACGGATCTTCAGCGCGACCGCGTCGGCGTCGTCGGTCATGTTGATGCGGCTGTAGTCGGAGGCGTCGGACTTGCTCATCTTCTGGCGGCCGTCGCGCAAGGACATGACCCGCGTGGCGGCGCCGAAGATCAGCGGTTCGGGCAGCGGGAAGAAGGCGACGCCGAAGTCGTTGTTGAATTTCTGCGCGATGTCGCGGGCGAGCTCGATATGTTGCTTCTGGTCCTCGCCGACCGGCACGTGCGTCGCCTTGTAGGCCAGGATGTCCGCCGCCATCAGGCTGGGATAGGCATAGAGGCCGACGCTGGCGTTCTCGCGGTCCTTGCCGGCCTTCTCCTTGAATTGCGTCATGCGGTTGAGCCAGCCGAGGCGGGCGACGCAATTCACGATCCAGGCGAGTTGGGCGTGCGCGCGCACCTGGCTCTGGTTGAAGACGATCGAGGCGCCGGCGTCGACCCCGGCCGCCAGGAAGGCGGCGGCGACCTCGCGCGTCTGCTGGCGGAGCTGCGCCGGGTCCTGCCACACCGTGATCGCGTGCATGTCGACGATGCAATAGAGGCAGTCGTAGTCGGCCTGCAGCTTCACCCAGTTGCGGATCGCGCCCAGGTAGTTGCCGAGGTGCAAATTGCCGGTGGGCTGGACGCCCGAGAAGATGCGGTTCATGGGAAATTGAAGAGATAGCTGTCAGCTTTCAGCCGTCAGTTGGCTGATGGCTGAGTGCTGATAGCTGCAACGGCGGCGGCGGTCAAGCCGACGGGCCGGAGCCCCGGCCGCGGCGCAAGACCCGGCGCA
>Ga0214472_10006554_pt1 | contig 12190 bp, 7 predicted proteins | sample RVTome_6_FD_207662 | JGI IMG/M metagenome (GOLD analysis project Ga0214472, IMG submission 207662) | Soil microbial communities from uranium-contaminated site in the Upper Colorado River Basin, Wyoming, United States - RVT140D175 | ecosystem: Environmental > Terrestrial > Soil > Contaminated >... | reverse complement strand
CCCACTCGTAGAGCAGATCCAGCTGGGCGTTGATGGCGCTGGTGCGCGCCGCCCCCTTCATGCGGTCGCGCAGGTAGCGGCCGTAGGCTTCGCCCTGGATGTCGCGGATGGGTTCGAGGTGGAAGCTGGGCGGCAGGCCCATGCGGCTCTCCACCCAGCCCTTGAGCACCGCCCCCTCCAGGGAGTTGGAATCGAACATCCAGCCCCTTAAGAAACGAAGGTAGCTGTTCTTGAGGCTCTTGCGGCCCCGCGCCGTGCTCTGGGCCTCCCACTGGTGGAGCTGGAAGGTCACGTCCAGGTAGTCGTGGAGCAGCCGGGCCCGCTCCGGGGGATCGGAGAGGAGCTCCAGGCGCTCGAAAAAGAGGCGCCCCGCGCGCCGCACCCCCTGGATCTCCAGGGGCTGGGGGTTGCTGTTGTAATGATGGGAGGCGATGGCCCAGGGGGGCAGGCTGCACAGATTCATGTTCATGGCCCCCGGATGCTCCTCTTCTCAGGCTTCCATCAGCAGGATCGCCTCGGCGATCTCCTTGAGGGGCTTGCGCTTGCTCATGGCGATCTTCTGCATCTTGCGGTAGGCGTCGGGCTCGGAGATGCCCTGTTTCATCAGCACCCCCTTGGCCTTCTCGATGATCTTGCGGGCCTCGATGGCCTCCTTCAGGCGCTCCACCTCCTCGCGCAGGCCCGAGAGCTCCATGAACTGGTAGATGGCCAGATCGATGGCGGGCAGCAGCTGCTCGTCCCGAAAGGGCTTGACCAGGTAGTTCATCACCCCGGCCAGCCGGGCGCGCTCGATGCTCTCGGCATCCACGGTGCCGGTGAGCAGCACGATGGGAGCGGGGGCGGTCCTGCTTATTTTTTCGGCAGCGCTGATGCCGTCGAGCACAGGCATCACCAGGTCCATCACGATGAGCATGGGCTTCCTGGCGGCGGCCAGGTCGGCTGCCTGCTGGCCGTTCTCGGCTTCGAGGATCTCGTCAAATCCGTAATTCTTCAGGGCTTCTCCGACCTGACGGCGAATCAGGGGCTCGTCGTCGACGACCAGGGCAAGTTTCATGGGGCTCTCCTTTGAGGTGGCTTGGGCGCGGCCCTAGCGACCGGCGTCCACCACTATGTGCATAAGCAGTGCCCAAGGGTTGTTCGTGAGGAGTGAGGGGTGAGCTGTTGCTCCCCCTCCCCTCGCGGGAGGGGGGCCTCGAAGAGGCTTGAAGGGGAAACCGGGTCGATTGTGCCCCGGCATCACGCCTTGCGGACGAACAGTTGAGGACAAAGCCGTTACACTTGTGTTAAATTTCCTGCCCGCCATTTGCCTCAAGGAGCTGCCCCCGTCTTTTTATGGAAGAGAAATCGACGACATTGCCGGGTGGAAAATCCGTTGCCCTGAAGATCGCGGGGATTTATTACCTCTTCGCCCTGGGCTGGATTTACTGCACCGATCTGCTGCTCTCGGCCCTGGTGGCCGATTCCCTGGTGCTGACCCGGTTTCAGACCTGGAAGGGGTCCGTCTTCGCCCTGGCGACGGCGGTGCTGGTTTTCGGCCTCACCCGGCACTATCTTCGGGAGGTGCGGGAGCGGGACCGCATCTATCTGGGCGCCGCCCGGCAGGTCGCCGATGCGGTGGGGGACGAATATTTCTACCGCCTCTGCGAGCAGCTCTGCGCCCTGACCCGGGTGACCCACGCGCTCGTCTCCCTGCTGGAGCCCGACGGCCGCACCGCCCGGGTCATCTCCGGGGTGGGCCGGGGCAAGCGCATGGCAGGCTTCGGCTACGATCTGGAGAACACCCCCTGCGCCCGGGTGCTGCAGGAGGAGATCTGCATCTGCAGCAGGGATGTGCAGCGGCATTTTCCCAAGGACGAGGCCCTGGCGCGCATGGGCATCCAGGGCTACATGGGCATCCGGCTGCAGGCGCCCTCGGGGCAGGTGCTGGGTCTGCTGACTCTGCTGCACGATGCGCCCCTGACCCGCACCGACCAGAAGGAGGCCGGCCTGCGCCTCTTCGCCCTGCGCACCGCGGCCGAACTTCAGCGGCTTCAGGCCGGGCTCCAGGTGGAAAAAAGCGAGCAGAGGCTGCGCAGCCTCATCGAGGGCAGCCTCCAGGGCATCATCGTGCACCGCGCAAGCCGCCCTCTCTACGTCAATCTCACCGCCGCCCGCATGTTCGGCTTCGCCTCCCCTTCCGATCTCAAGACCTTCGACGACACCCTGGAGCTGGTCGCTTCCGAGGACCGCGAGCGCATCCTCGAATATTTCGCCATGCGGCGACAGGGGGAGGCGCAGCCCGAGCATCTGGAATTCAGAGGGCTTCGCCGGGACGGCCGCCGGATCTGGGTGGAGAGCCGCAACATCCTCATCGACTGGGAGGACGGGCCGGCCTATTTTTCCTCCCTGCACGATCTGAGCTACCGCCGCAGCGTCGAGGAGAGCCTGCGCCAGAGCGAGGAGCGCTTCCGCGTGCTGCTCGATACGGTGACCGACAGCATCTTCCTGCACGATCTCAAGGGGCGCATCCGGGACATCAATTCCCGGGCGGTGCAGAGCCTGGGGTACAGCCGGGAGGAGCTGCTTCGCCTGCGGGTGCAGGACATCGAGCTCAACCCCGCCAAGCTGGATCTGGACGCCGCCTGGCGGCAGATGGAGGAGGGGCGGACCCTCACCCTCAACGGGATGCACCAGCGCAAGGACGGGGTCAGCTTCCCCGTGGAGGTGGGCCTTGCGCCCTTTACCCAGGCCGGCGAGAAGCTCATCCTGGCCACGGTGCGGGACATCGGCCCCCGCTTCCGGGCCGAGGAGGAGCTGCGGCGCGGCGAGGCGAGGTACCGCCAGCTCTCCCTGGAGTTCCAGGCCCTGCTCAACGGCATCCCCGACTCCATCAATCTGCTCAACCCCGAGCTGGACGTGATCTGGGCCAACCGCGGCAGCCTGCGGCATCACCACAAGGCGGACGACCAGCTCTTCGGCCGCCGCTGCCACGAGCTCTGGTACGGCAAGAGCGCGCCCTGCAACGACTGCCCGGCGCTGCGCTGCTTCCGCAGCGGCAAGACGGTGCGCTCCGAGCGCCGCGACGACGAGGGTCGCATCTGGGAGCTGCGCTACTTCCCCGTCTTCTCCGAGACCGCAGAGGTGGAAAACATCATCGAGCTGGCTTCCGACGTCACCGAGACCCGTCGCCTCAAGGAGGAATCCCTGCGCAACGCCCAGCTGGCCTCTTTGGGCGAGATGGCCGCCGGGGTCGCCCACGAGGTTAACAATCCCATCAACGGCATCATCAATCTCGCCCAGCTGCTTCTCGACGATCTGCAGGACCCCTCCCTTCGGGACATGGCCCGGCGCATCCTCTCCGAGGGCGATCGCATCGCGTCCATCGTGCAGGGGCTTCTGACCTTCGCCCGTCAAGAGAAGCAGCACAAGACAGGCGTGGATCTGACGGCCTGCCTGAAGGAGACCCTGCTGCTGGTGGAGGCCCAGCTCCAAAACGACGCCGTGCTGCTGGAGCTGAATCTGGCGCAGGAGCTGCCCGAGGTGCCGGCCATCCGGCAGCAGCTCCAGCAGGTGCTGCTCAACCTCATCAGCAACGCCCGCTACGCCCTGAACGAGAAGTATCCCGGGGCCCACCCGGACAAGAGCCTGCTCATCGAGACGGAGCGCCTCGCTGAGCCTGCCCGGGTGCTGATCCGGGTGCGGGACTCGGGCACGGGGATTCCCGCGGAGGTGCTGCAGCGGGTGCTGGAGCCCTTCTTCACCACCAAGCCGATCCATCTGGGCACGGGGCTTGGGCTCTCCATCAGCCACGGCATCGTGCGGGAGCACGGCGGGGAGCTTCAGATCGACAGCCGGGAAAACCGATACACCGAGGTCCGGGTGCTGCTGCCCCTGGCCTCCGACCCTCTTCAAGGAGCCGAGGCATGAGCCGCATTCTGGTGGTGGATGACGAGGAGAATCTCTGCTTCACCTTCCGCCGTTTTCTGGAGCGCGAGGGCCATCAGGTGCGCACCGCCCGCAACCTGGACGATGCGCGGGAGCTGCTGGGGCACGACGACTTCGATCTGCTGTTTCTCGACATCATGCTGGGGCGGGATTCGGGGCTGGACCTGCTGCGTGAGATGCGCTCGGAGCGCCCGGGGGTTCCGGTGGTGCTGATCACGGGGGCGCCCAGCGTGGAGACGGCCTCGGCGGCGCTGCGCCTGGGCGCCTACGACTACATCCTCAAGCCCCTGCGCCAGGAGGAGCTGCTCAAGGCGGCCCGACAGGCGCTTAAGTTCCGCACGGCCGGCCTGGAGCGCGAACGTTACCGCCGCAACTTCGAGGCCATCATGCGCAGCGTTCATGAGGCCATCATCACCTTCGACACCGAAGGGCGCATCACCCAGGCCAACGAGGCCGCCTGCCGCATCTGCGGCATCGGACCCGAGCACCTGGGACGGCTTCTGTCCGAGGCGGACAACGGCTGCATGAAGAAGTGCGTCGCGCCCTTAAAGCGCGCCCTGGAGACCCGCGTGCCGGGGGAGCTTCAGCGCATGGAATGCGTGCAGCGCGAGCGCACCCTGGTGGTCAGCGCCACGGTGGCGCCTTTGATCGACGGGCAGCGTCAGGTGGCGGGTGCCGTGCTGCTGGTGCGCGACGAGACGGATCTGCGCAAACTGGAGAGCCGCATCAAGGAGCGCAGCCAGCTCCAGGATCTCATCGGCCGCTCCGAGCCCATGCAGGAGCTCTACGGCCTCATCGAGGAGCTGGCGCATCTGCCCACCACGGTGCTCATCTCGGGGGAGAGCGGTACCGGCAAGGAGCTGGTGGCCGAGGCCATCCACTACCTGGGCAATCGCCACGACCAGCCCCTGGTCAAGGTCAACTGCGCCGCTTTGCCCGAAAGCCTGCTGGAGAGCGAGCTCTTCGGCCATGTGCGCGGGGCCTTCACCGGAGCCCTCAAGGACAAGAAGGGCCGCTTCGAGCTGGCCCACGGCGGCACCATCTTCCTCGACGAGATCGGCGACATCTCCGCCGCCATGCAGGTGCGGCTGCTGCGGGTGCTGCAGGAGCGGGAGATCGAACGGGTGGGCGAGGGCCGCCCCCGCAAGGTGGACGTGCGGGTCATCGCCGCCACCCACCGGGATTTGACGGCCCGGGTGGCCCGGGGGCAGTTCCGCGAGGATCTCTATTACCGCCTCAAGGTGGTCAACCTGGAGGTGCCCGCTCTGCGGCAGCGCGAGGGGGATCTTTCCATCCTGGTGGAGCACTTCATCAACCGCCTCAACAAGAAGCTGGGCCGGGAGGTCGTGGGGCTTTCCCGCGACGCCATGGAGCGTCTGGAGGCCCACGGCTGGCCCGGCAACGTGCGGGAGCTGGAGCATGTGCTGGAAAACGCCATGGTGCTCTGCCGAAGGGCGGCGGTGATCTCGGCGGAGCATCTCTGCCTGGGGCCGGGCGGAGGCGGTGAGTCCCCGAATGGGGGCTCGGAGGCATCCTCCCTGGTCGATGCCCTGCGCAAGGCGGGGGGCAACAAGTCCAAGGCAGCCCGGCTGCTGGGGATGAGCCGCCCCACCCTGTACCGGAAAATCCGGGAGTACGGCCTGGAAAGTTGACCGGCTTCGTTACACAGCTGTCCCTTTACGGTTCTGTAAATCGTTACGTTTTTGTTGCATTCCGTGCCCCTCCTGTCCCATCGCCGTCCCGGTCCGGGGCGGCTCCCGCCTGAAGAAATCCCTCCCTATTCCGGCTGTTTAGTTTTTCGATGATTTGCCGATCTTCTGCAGCCCGTATCGATTCGGGTAGTTGGCCCGAAAGTTGAGAACTCTAGTGGTGCGTCCGGTTTGAGAGAGAGTCTCAAACTTGATGGTTTCACTCTGGATGTCCTGGCGTCGATTCTTTCAGAGGATGGTGACCGATGAGCCACTGCCCCTACATTTTTTCCCCGAAAGAAGATTGCCACTGCGTCAAGCCGGGCAGCCTGGGGATTTCCCTGACCCTCAAGTACTGCTGCGGCTCTTTTGAGCGCTGCGAGATTTTCAGGGAAGATGCCGCCGGGCAGGGAAGGGACGACAGAGCCGTCCTTGTCCGGCCGAAAAACCGGTAACAGCCTGTAAGGAGGGCACATTGAAGAACCTGAAGCTCGCCCAGAAGATTTTCGCCCTGAGCGCCCTGATCATCGTCGGTTTCGTGCTGACTATCGGCTGGCTCTTCCTGCAGACCCGGGACAACATGTACAGCTCCCGCAGGGACTTGCTGGAGGATGCGGTCCGGTCCAACCTGGGGATGCTGGAGTACTTCGTGAAGCAGCAGCAGGCAGGCGTACTCAGCCTGGAGCAGGCGCAGGAAATGGCCCGGGAGTCGGTGCGCAACTCCCGCTTCGACGGGGACAACTACTTCTGGATCAACGATCTGGCCCCCCGCATGGTGATGCATCCCATCAAGCCCGAGCTGGAGGGGCAGAGCCTCGCGGAAAACCGGGACCCCGACGGCAAGGCGCTCTTCGTGGAGATGGCCGAGGTGGCCGGGGCCGACGGGGGCGGATTCGTGGATTACCAGTGGCCCAAGCCGGGCTCCAGCAAGCCGGTGGCCAAGATCTCCTATGTGCAGCTGATTCCCGAGTGGGGCTGGGTGCTGGGCAGCGGCGCCTATGTGGATGATATCGAGGCGGAGCTGGCGAAAATCCTCTATTCCACCCTGGCGGTGCTGGCCCTGGTCATCGCCTCCTCGGTCATTCTCATCCTCTGGACGGCCCGAAGCGTCGCCCGCCCCATGCAGAAGGCGGTACAGATGCTTCAGGAGATCGAAAGCGGCCGACTGGGCATGCGTCTGAACCTCGACCAGCGCGACGAGGTGGGGCAGATGGCCGCCGCCATGGATCGCTTCGCCCAGAGCCTGCAGCAGGAGGTGGTCACTCCCCTGCAGTTGCTCTCCAGGGGGGATCTGCGTTTTAATGTGGAGCCCAGAGACGGCCGGGATCTCATCCGCGGAGCGCTGAAGAAGCTGGGCGAGGACATGAACGAACTCATGGCCCGGATTCAGGGCGCGGGCGAGCAGATCGCCTCGGGCAGCATGCAGGTCTCCGACGCGGGGCAGAGCCTCTCGCAGGGGGCCACCGAGCAGGCCAGCTCCCTGCAGCAGATCACCAGCTCCGTCACGGAACTGGCGGCCCGGACCCGCCAGAACGCCGAGTTCGCCGGCCAGGCCGACCGCCTCAGCAAGACGGCCAGGGAGGCGGCCCAGGGCGGCGAGCTGACCATGAAGGAGATGGTTGCGGCCATGGGCGAGATCAACGCCTCGGGTCAGAGCATCTCCAAAATCATCAAAGTGATCGACGAGATCGCCTTCCAGACCAACCTGCTGGCCTTGAACGCCGCGGTGGAGGCCGCCCGCGCCGGACAGCACGGCAAGGGCTTCGCGGTGGTGGCCGAGGAGGTGCGCAACCTCGCGGCCAGGAGCGCCAGGGCCGCGAGGGAGACCGCCGATCTCATCGAGGGCTCGGTCGCCAAGGCGAAGGCCGGCGCCCGGATCGCCGAGCGCACCTCCGGCGCCCTGCAGGAGATCGTGCAGGCCATCGGCCAGGTGACCGATATCGTCACGGAAATCTCGGCGGCCTCCAACGAGCAGGCGCAGGGCATCTCGGAGATCAATCAGGGACTCTCCCAGATCGACCAGGTCACCCAGCAGAACACCGCAAACGCCGAGCAGAGCGCCGCGGCCTCCCAGGAGCTCAGCGCCCAGGCCAATCAGCTGCGGGAGATGCTGCTGCGCTTCAGGCTCAGGATGGACAGCCGGCCCGAGCTGTCCTGCCATGAGTCCCGCCCCGAGGTTCCCGCCTGCCGGGGAGACTGGGACCACGGGGCGGACGAGATGGAGACGGGCTGGGGCGAATCTCAAGGCGGCATCCGCGACCGATCTCTGGCCGTCTGATTTTGTACGGTTCGCGGGGGATGGAACCCTGCGGGCATAAGGTTCCCCCTTTATTGGAGCGCATCATGGAAGATTGCCGCATCCGCTATCTGGTCGATTACGCAGCCGACCCCTTCTTCGTCCATGACCTGGACGGGCGGCTGCTGGATCTCAACGAAGAGGCCTGCTCCTGTCTCGGTTATTCAAAGGGAGAGCTTCTTTCACGATCCATCGAGGAATTCAAGGCGGCGCCCGGCGACGAGCTCAAGAGGCTCTGGGGACGCCTGGTGCCAGGCGAGCCCGTGAGCTACCTGGGGAGGCTTCGCCACAAGGACGGCGAGGCCGTGCCCGTGGAGATGCGCCTGGAGCTGCACCACAAGAGCAGCCGCCCCCTGGTGCTGGCCATGGCCCGGCGCATCTCGGAGCAGGAGCAGCACCTTCAGACCCTCGCCCGCAACCGCTCGGTGCTCCAGGCCCTGGTGGAGAGCCTGCCCCATTACGTCTTCTGGAAGGATCGCAACAGCGTCTACCTGGGCTGCAACAGCCACTTCGCCCGGGTGGCGGGGGTGGCTTCGGCCGAGGCCATCGTCGGCAAGACGGATTACGATCTGGCCTGGACCCGCCAGGAGGCCGAGTTCTACCGCCAGCGGGATCGGGAGGTGGTGGAGCTGGGGCTTCCCCTGCTGGGGGTGGAGCAGACCCAGCATCAGGCCGGCGGCAAGGAGGCCACCCTGCGCCTGACCAAGGTGCCGCTCTACGACGAACTGGGCAAAATCGACGGGGTGCTGGGGATCTTCGAGAACATCACCAAGCAGAAGCAGGCTCAGGACCGCATCCATCTGCTCAGCCAGTACGACAACCTCACCGGCCTGCCCAACCAGACGCTCTTTCGCGACCGCCTGGACCAGGCCCTGGCCCGGGCCCACCGCCTGCGGGAGCATCTGGCGGTGCTCTTTCTGGATCTGGATCGCTTCAAGGCCATCAACAACGCCCTGGGACACGCCACGGGAGACGCCCTGCTCAAGGCGGTCTCCGCCCGCCTCAACGAGACCCTGCGGGGCGACGACACCATCGCCAAGATGGGCGGGGATTCCTTCACGTTGCTGCTGCCCTGCATCCGCCAGGAGGACGACGCCGCCCGGGTGGCCGGAAAGCTCCTGGAGCATCTGGCCCATCCCTTCCAGATCGGCGAGCACGAGCTCTATCTCTCCTGCAGCATCGGCGTGGCCATCTGTCCCTCCGACGGCGAGGACGCCGAGACCCTCATCCGCAACGCCTCCACCGCCCTCAACCAGGCCAAGGAGCAGGGCCGCAACAGCTACCGGCATTACGCCCCGGCCATGAACGCCCGGGCGGTGAGCCGCATGACCCTGGAATCCCACCTCTACAAGGCGCTGGAGCGCGGGGAGTTCCTGTTGCACTTCCAGCCCCAGATCGAAACCTCGAGCGGCAGCCTCATCGGGGCCGAGGCCCTGGTGCGCTGGATGCACCCCCTGCGCGGCATGGTCAGCCCGGTGGAGTTCATCCCCCTGGCCGAGGAGACGGGCGTCATCGTGCCTTTGGGCGAATGGGTCCTCAAGCAGAGCTGCCGCCAGGCCAGGCTCTGGCAGGAATGCGGCTGGCCCCCCATCCGCATCTCGGTCAACCTCTCGGCCAAGCAGCTGCGCGCGAAGAATTTTCCGGAGACGGTGCGCGCCATCCTGGAGGAGACGGGGCTGGATGCCCGCTGGCTGGGCCTTGAGATCACCGAGAGCAGCATCATGGAGGATGTGGATACCTCCATCGCCACCCTGAAGGAGCTCAAGGCCATGGGGATCTTCCTGTCCATCGACGATTTCGGCACGGGATATTCGTCCCTGAGCTACCTCAAGCGATTCCCCGTGGACATGGTGAAGATCGATCGCTCCTTCGTGATGGATATCCCCGCCCAGCAGGACGATGCCGCCATCGTCTCCGCCGTCATCGCCATGTCGGACACCCTCGGGCTCAAGGTGCTGGCCGAAGGGGTGGAGAACGCCGCCCAGCTCGAATTCCTGCGCCAGCGCAACTGCCACAAGATCCAGGGCTATTTCATCTCCAAGCCCCTGCCCGCCGACGAGTTCTGCAGCTTTTACGAGCGCTACAGCCGATCGGGCCGGTTCGCCTGCGATGAGCATTCCTGCCATCTGCAGTGCTGAGAAAAAGCTCGGTTTTTCCCACGAAAAAAGAGGCGTCCCGCAGCGGGGCGCCTCTTTTTTCGTGCCGTTCGTCCTGAAACCGTGAATTGCCGTTGACAGACGGCCACTGATTTTATTAATCAAAAAAATGCTGAAATCCAAATCGACGCCTGCCTCCTTTCGGGATTGCCGACACCCATGCTGACGATTCAGACCAACCTGCAGAGCCTTTTTGCCCAGCGCTCCTGGGGCAGGACGGAGGGCTCGCTCCAGAAGAGCATGCGGCGTTTTTCGTCGGGCCTGCGGATCAACTCCGCGGCCGACGATGCGGCGGGTCTGTCCATCTCCAATCGCATGAGCTCGCGCATCCGCGGCCTGGGGCAGGCGGCCCGCAACATCAACGACGGCATCTCCCTGCTCCAGACCACCGATGGGGCTCTCATCGAGGTCACCGAGCTGCTGCAGCGCGGCCGGGAGCTGGCCGTCCAGTCCGCCAACGGCACCCTCTCCGCCGCCGACAGGACCTCCATCCAGAAGGAGTTCCTTCAGATCGTGGGCGAGATCGACCGCATCGCCGGCGACACCCGCTACAACGGCATCGAGGTGCTGCAGCAGGGCGGCGGCAGCGCCACGGAACAGCAGGAGGTGCTCGACGGGCTCAAGTCCGGCTGGCTGGCCCAGGCCGAGAGCATCATCCAGTCCGGCTACGGCATCCTGGGCTCGGGCGTCGATCTCACCGTCGATCTCTCCAGCAGCGACGGCGCCGGGGGCACCCTGGCCTTCGTGCGCTACTACACCGGGGGACCGGGCGGCACGGGGCAGAATCTCGAACTCCACGTGGACATGGCCGATTTCACCCCCATCACCGATTCCAACGGCGGCACCGCCCCCTTCTACAACGACCGCATCCTGGCGCACGAGCTGGTGCACGCCGTGTTCGCCTCCCGGATGAACGTCTCGGCGGCGGGAGCCATCCCCACCTGGTTCAACGAGGGCTCGGCCGAATTCATTCATGGCGCCGACGAGCGCCTGGCTGCGGACCTGGCGATCCTCGGGGGCGCCGCAGCGGGGGCCAACGCCCTGATCAACGAGTTCAACAACGGCTGGGGGGGCACCAGCGCCGACTACTCGGCCGCCTATGCCGCCGTGCGTTACATGCACCAGCGCATCAAGACCGCCGGCGGCAACGGCCTGCAGGACATCACCGGCTGGCTGGCGGCCAATCCCGGCTCCACCCTGGACCAGGCGCTGGCCACGGCTTCGGCCGGCGCCTTCACGGGGGAGGCCGATTTCAAGGCGGGCTTCAACGCCACGGGCTCGGCCTTCATCCAGGGCATGAACCTGGCCAACGCCGATACGGGGGCCATCGCAGGAGCCGATGCCGACGGCGGAGCCATCAAGACGGCGGAATCGGTCGTGCCCAACGGAGGAGCCTATTCGGAGCAGCCCCTGGCGGGGTTCAACGTCATCTGGCCCGCCATCACCTCGGGGATCGGCCTGCAGCTGGGGCCCGAGGCGGGGAATTATCTGGAACTGAATCTGGGCTCGATCAGCAGCGGCGCTCTGGGGATCAACGGTCTGGATCTTTCCTCGGACGGCGGGGGAGCCATTGCGGCCCTGGACGCCGCCCTCAAGACCGTCGATGGGCAGCGCGCCGGCATCGGCGCCACCGCCAACCGCCTGGAGAGCGCCGTGGCCGTGACGCAAACGGAAAAGGAGAACCTCGCCGAGGGCCGCCAGCGCATTCTGGATGCCGATTTCGGGCAGGAGACGGCCCGCCTCGCCCGACAGAATCTCATCAAGCAGGCCGCCGTCTCCCTGATGGCCCAGGCCAACCTCAACGCCCGCCTGGCCCTGGAGCTCATCGCCGCATAGTCCGTCGACTTATATTAATCTGAATCCGTGAGGAGTGAGGAGTACTCGGTGAGGAGTAAAGGCCGAAGAGTCTTAGATTTGTTCAGGATTTTACGCCTCACACCTCACCCCTTACGCCTCACCTGCCGGGCTTGCGTAAAGTCGTGTTAAATCGGCAATGCCATAGCAAATTTACGGATTCAGGATTGAATAAAAAAGGGGGAGGCTCTGGCAAGCCGTTTACCTTTCGTGGGTAATTTTTGATTGACAAAACCCCCTAGCCCTTCAATCTTGCGGCTAGGGGGTTTTTC
>Ga0214472_10006553_pt1 | contig 12190 bp, 9 predicted proteins | sample RVTome_6_FD_207662 | JGI IMG/M metagenome (GOLD analysis project Ga0214472, IMG submission 207662) | Soil microbial communities from uranium-contaminated site in the Upper Colorado River Basin, Wyoming, United States - RVT140D175 | ecosystem: Environmental > Terrestrial > Soil > Contaminated >... | reverse complement strand
GACCCGCGCTGGATTGCACCGGCGGACTCCTTCCGGTGCACCGTCCCACGACCGATCGGAGGACGATCGCATGATCTACGAGCTCTATTACTGGCCCGGCATCCAGGGACGCGGCGAATTCGTCCGGCTCGCGCTCGAGGAAGCGGGGGCCGACTACGTCGACGTCGCGCGGCTGCCCGAAGAAGACGGCATGGGCGTGCCGGCGCTGATGAAGCTGCTCGACGACGCGTCCGACGACAGGCCGCCGTTCGCGCCGCCTTTCCTGCAGGCGGGCGACCTCGTGATCGGCCAGACCGCGAACATCCTGCAGTTCCTCGGCCCGCGGCTCGGCCTCGCGCCGAGCGACGACGCCGGACGGCTGTGGGCGCACCAGTTGCAACTGACGATCGCGGACGTCGTCGACGAAGTCCACGACACCCACCACCCGGTCGGCAGCGGGCTCTACTACGCGGACCAGAAGCCGGAGGCGGCGCGGCGCGCCGCCGATTTCACGCAGAATCGCCTGCCGAAATTCCTCGGCTACTTCGAGCGCGTCCTCGAGCGCAACCGCGGCGACACCGGCCGGGCGGTCGGCGACGCGTTGTCATACGTCGACCTGTCGCTGTTCCAGCTGGTCGCCGGCCTGCGCTACGCGTTTCCGAACACGACGGCGCGCGTCGAGTCGACGATTCCGCGCCTCACCGACCTGTATGCGCGCGTCGCCGCGCGGCCGAACATCGCGACCTACCTCGCGTCGCCGCGCCGGCTGCCGTTCAACGAATACGGCATCTTCCGCCACTACCCCGAACTGGATTCATGACGGGGTCGGCGCGGCGGATCGGCCTCGCCGGGGCTCTTGTCGTCGAAGTAGTGCAGCGCCGGAAAGACCCCGCCGTCGCGGATCTCGAGCACGCCCCAGGAATAGCGCGGATTGCGCCGTTTGTCGGTCGGCGATCCCGGATTCATGACCCAGACGTCGCGATGCCGCGCGCAGTACGGCGCGTGGCTGTGGCCGAACAGGATGACGTCCACGCCGTCGTCGGCGAACGCGTCGAGCGCGCGTTCGAGCGTCGTCTTGCGCACGCCGTCGCCGTGCGTCAGGCCGATCCGCACGCCCTCGACGCCGATGACCTTGCGCCGGCCGAAGCGCCGGACGAGCTCGTCCCCGTCGTTGTTGCCGGCGACGGCGTCGAAGGGCGCGATCGCCGCGAAGAGATCGGCGACGTCGGGCGCAGTGAAGTCGCCGAGGTGCAGGATCAGCCCGACCGCCTCGCGCGCGAAGCCCTGCCGCAACGCGAACGGCAACGCCTTCGCGAAGCGCGGCATGTGCGTATCGGAGACGACGGCGATCTTCATGCAGAAACGGTTGAGGATGGAGCGTGCGGTCGAACGCCGCGTGACCGGTGCTACGACGCCAGCCGGTCGGCCGGCAAAGACGGCCGGAAAGCCGGACCGCCGGGCGGCGCGAACAGCTCCTCGAAGGCTTCGGCGCTGAGCGGGCGATGGAAGAGATAACCCTGTCCCATCTCGCACTGGCGGTCTTTGAGGAATGCCAGCTGCTCTTCGGTTTCGATGCCCTCGGCGAGTACCTGCATCCCGAGCGCGTGGGCCATGTCGATGATCGCGGTGATGATCGAGCGCTTGTTGGCCTCGGCGGCGATGCCGTGCACGAAGCTCTGGTCCACCTTCAGCTCCTGAATCGGCAAGTGACTGAGATAGGCCAGCGAGGAGTAGCCGGTACCGAAATCGTCGATGCTGACGGCGATGCCGAGCTCGGTAAAGCGCGACAGCATCCGGCCGACCCCTTTCAGGTCTTCCATCAGCGTCCCCTCGGTCAGCTCGAGGCAGATCGCCTCGGCGGGCAACCCCCGGGTCTCGAGCAGTTCGCACAGATGCTCGACGAAGTGCGGTTCGCGCAGTTGCTCGGCGGCGACGTTGATCGAGATCCGCGGCGGCACGAGGCCCTGATGCCGCCACAGCGCGATCTGTGCCAACACGTCGGCGAAGACGAATTCGCTCAGCGGGACGATCAGACCGGCCCCCTCCGCCGCGGGGATGAAGCGTGCTGCGGAAACCTCGCCGAGGACCGGATCGTTCCAGCGCAACAGGGCTTCGGCGCCGACAAGCTTACCGCTGACGAGGGCCTGCTGCGGCTGATAGACCATGCGGAAGCGATCGTTGTCGATCGCGGCGCGCAGGCCGCTCTCGAGCGTCATCCGCTGCGCCGCCACGGCCTGCATTTCCGGAGTGAAGAACTGGAAGCGGCTGCGCCCCTGTTCCTTCGCCTTGTACAACGCGGTATCGGCGTTCCTGACGAGGCCGACGGCGTTGTCACCGTCGGTGGGGAAGAGGCTGATACCGATGCTGGCCGCGGCGAACAACTCCTGCTCGCGGATGCAATACGATGCCGACAGGTATTCGAGGGTGTCGGCCGCGAGAAGACGGATTTCCTCGATCGACGCGCCGCTCAGGATCGCGACGAACTCGTCGTCGCCGACGCGCGCGAGCGTGTGCGCATCGCACAGACAGCGCCGCAGGCGCTCGGCGACGTGTTGCAGCAGCAGGTCGCCGAGGTCGTGGCCGAGGACGTCGTTGATGCCCTTGAAGTTGTCGAGGTCGATCAACATGACCGCGACGTTGTCCTGCCGCCGCCGCGCGTCGGCAAGGCAGTCCGTCAAGCGGTCCATCAGCAGTTTGCGGTTCGGCAGCCCGGTCAGGCCGTCGTGGGTCGAGATGAATTCGACGTCGCGCCGTGCGCTGTGGCGCGCGCCGATGTCGGCGAAGATCGCAACGCGGCTTTGCACCTCGCCGTCGGCGTCCTTCACCGAATAAATCGTCGCCCACGCCGGAAAGATCTCGCCATTCTTGCGCCGGTTCTGGATCTCCCCCTGCCAGCGCCCCTGGTCGGCGAGACTGTGCCGCAGGCGTTTGTAGAATCCGGCCGAATGGAGCCCCGAGCGCAGCATGTCGACGTGCCTGCCGACGACGTCGTCGGCGGTGTAGCCGGTGATCCGCGTGAAGGCGGCGTTGACGGTCAGGATCACGTCGCGCGCATCCGTGACCATCACACCTTCGTCGGCGAGATCCGGGACGTCCGCCTCTGCCGGCCCCTGCGAGCCCGGCCGGCTCACCTCGGTGGCCTGGATGCACAGCGCGGTGACCCGCCCGGTGTCGTCGAAGATCGGGAAGCGGACCGTCGCGAGGCGAACCGGGCCGTGGTCGAGGCCGATCTCGTCGACCGATTCGCTCGCGCCGGTGCGCGCCGCGGCTTCGAGATCCCGCGCCCGCATCCGCCGCGCCGCTTCCGGCGCGAACAGTTCGGCATCGGTGCGGCCCAGAACATCGCCGGACTTGACCCCGAACACCTCCTCGAAGCGGCGGTTGACGAATTCGTACCGTCCGTCGAGACCCTTGAGCGCAACCAGCGAGGCCGACTGGTCGATCATCGTCGCGAGCAGCGCCTCGTGGGGAACCGCCGCTCTTGCGCGACCGGGCTCGATCCCGGCAGCGGCGCGGTCCGGCGGCGGCGCAATCGCGACAATCGGGATCGACACGACGAAGCCGAGGAGACGGGTGCCCCGCAGGATCGGTTCCATGCGATTGGCGAGCAGCCAGTCCGGCAGCAGGTCCGACGGCGCCGCGACCTGCTGCGGCCCCTCGACGGGCAGGCGCATTTCCGCGGTCAGCGTCACGCCCCATGCCGCGAGGGCCGGCGCGGCGCGGTCATTGGCCTTGACCAGCCGGCCCCGCCCATCGAAGACGATCACGCCGTCGCCGGAAGACAGCCGCTGCAGGCTCGCCTCGAGCAACTGAAGCCGCCGCTCCGTTTCCATCTGCGCGAGCCGGTTTTCGATGCCGTTCGCGGTCGTCGCGATCAACGGAAGGCTGTGCTGGCTGTAGCTGCGCCGCAGCCCGGAGATGTCGATCACGCCGACGATCGACGCGTCGACCGGGTCGCGGATCACCGCGCCGGAGCAGGTCCATTTCTGAACGGCCTCAATGAAGTGCTCGGATGCATGGACCTGAATCGGCTGCCCGAGGGCCAGCGCGGTGCCGATCGCATTCGTGCCCATGCTGGTCTCGTGCCAGTTGTGGCCCGGGACCAGCCCGGCGCTCTGGACGGCGTCGCGCAGGTGCTCGTCCCCCTCGACATCGAGGATCGTCCCGTCCGGGTCGGTGAGGATCATCACCGTTCCGGTGTGCGCGAGGAGTCCGCGCGCCTGGATCAGGAACGGCGCACTAGCCGAGACGAGGCGCTCGTGCCGTGCGCGCAGCGTTTCGAGTTCGCTGCGGTCCAGTCCGGGCGGCGGCGGACCGCGCTCGGGATCCACCTCCCCAATCAGGCTGCGTCGCCATGAATCATCGATCGGACGGCGCACCGTGCCCGCGGCGACGTACCGCTTCCCGCTCAGGAACTTCTCCCACGCGACTTTGACCTCGGAATTGTTTTCCGGGTGGGACAAGGAGCTTCCCTGGATTACCTTTCTCACAGCATCATCACCCTGGCCGCTCGGAGCTGCCCCTTGATGAGAAATGTAGCCTCCCCCACTTAAAGAAGAAACCTGTGCCTTCTTCGAGGCCGCCCCGAGGCGGAAATTCCCTTCCGGCCCGGCACGATCACGGGACGAAAACATTCTGGCGAGCTCTGATGGATCAGGCGTGCATCCGAAGCTATATCAGGAGGTAGTTTTCGACCCCGAATGACCCGAACAAGGACGGGAGAGCGCAGCCATGGTTCAACGGAGAACCTCCACCCGCTTGCGCGCGCGATTGCTGTCTGTCGCATGCGCGTCGGCCTTTCAGGTCGCCGGTGCAGCCGAGCTTGCGCCACCCGACAGTCTCGCCGAGCTCAGCCTCGAAGAACTCAGCAACATCCGGATTACCTCCGTCTCGAAGCGTGCCGAGCGGCTGTCCGACGCCGCCGCGTCCATCTTCGTCATCACAGCCGAAGACATACGTCACTCGGGGGTGAGGAGCCTGCCCGAGGCGCTTCGGCTGGCGCCCAACCTGCAGGTCGCGCAAGCCAGCGCGAGCGGGCACGCGATCAGCGCGCGCGGATTCAACGGCAGCGCGGCGAACAAGCTGTTGGTGCTCATCGATGGCCGATCCGTATACACCCCGCTGTTCTCCGGCGTGTTCTGGGATGTGCAGGACGTACTGCTCGAAGACGTCGAGCGCATCGAGGTCATCAGCGGGCCGGGCGGGACGCTTTGGGGCGTCAACGCGGTGAACGGCGTCATCAACATCATCACGCGCCCCGCCAGCGACACGCAGGGCGGTCTGGTCGCGGCGGGCGCCGGGAACCGCGACAACGACGCCGCGGTGCGCCATGGCGGAAAGTTGGGCGACGACGGCCACTACCGCGTCTACGCGAAGTACTTCGAGCGCTTCAGCACGAGGACTGAAGACGGCCGCCGCAAGGACGACGCCTGGCACAAGAGTCAGGCTGGATTCCGGACGGACTGGCGCCGCAGCGCCGACACGCTGACGATCCACGGCAACGCCTATGACGGCGCCGCAGGCCAGCCGCTGCCCGGCACGATCGTCGTGACCGGCGTGACGTTCCCGCTCGGGACGATCTCGATCTCGGGTGCAAATCTGACGGCGCGCTGGAGCCACGCGCTCGAACGGGGTTCGAACGTGACCGTCCAGGCTTATGTCGACCGGACCCGGCGCGTCGTTCCGCCGTCGTTTTCCGAGACGCTCACGCTCGTCGACCTGCAGTTCCAGCATTCGCTGCAGCCCATCGGCACGCACGCACCGGTGTGGGGCGCCGAATACCGCCACGGCAGGGACCGCGTCACGAACAGCACTTTCCTGGCATTCGTCCCGCCACGACCGTTTTTCGGTTTCCTGCCGGAAAAGCTCAAGCAGAGGTGGTGGAGCGTATTTGCGCAGGATGAGATCAGCTTGCGTCCGGATCTGCGATTGACCCTCGGTGCGCGAGCGGAACGCAACGACTATACCGGCATCGAGTTTCTGCCGAGCTTGCGGCTGGCGTGGAAAGGCGCGTCGGAGCATCTGCTCTGGGCCGCAGCTTCGCGCACCGTGCGCGCGCCGTCGCGATTCGACCGCGACGTCTTCGTTCCGGCGAGCCCGCCGTTTCTCCTTGCCGGCGGGCCCGACGTGCGCTCCGAAGTCGCCAGGGTGTACGAGCTCGGATACCGCGGGCAGCCGACGAAGCGGATCTCCTGGTCGGTCACGGCGTTTCATACCGTCTACGATCACCTGCGCACGCAGGAAATTGCGCCAAGCCGCAGCTTTCTGGTCTTCGCCAACGAAATGGAGGGCGAGTCGAGCGGCCTCGAGACGTGGGGCACTTACCAGGCGAACGCGGATTGGCGGCTGAGCGGCGGCCTCAGCCTCCTGCGGGAGAGACTGCGGCTCAAACCCGGCAGCACCGATACCGCCGGCCTCACCGCGCAGGAGGGACGCGACCCCGAACGCCGCTGGCTGCTGCGCTCGTCCCTCAATCTCCCGCACCGCACCGAAATCGATGCGACGGTGCGCCACGTTTCGGCACTGTCCGCGCCCACGGTCCCCGCCTATACGGCGGTGGACCTGCGGCTGGGCTGGAAAGCGAGGCCCGACCTCGAACTGTCGATCGCCGGCCACAACCTCTTCGACAGCGGGCATGCAGAATTCGGCGATCCGGCAACCCGCACCGAAGTGGGACGGAGCGTGTTCTTCAAGGTCGTCGGCCGATTCTGACGCGCTCGCGCAGGTCAAGGCGCAAGGCCTCGCGCGGGGGCGGCCGAGCGCTGCCGTCACATCAGCTTCGGCACATTGTTCAATACCAGCCAGTACAGCCCGAGTTGCTGCACGGCGCCGGCGAATTCGGAAAAATCGATCGGCTTGCGGACGTAGCTGTTCGCACCGCTGTCGTAACTCCTGACCATGTCCTCGTCCTCACTCGACGACGTCATGATGACGACCGGCAGATAGCGCGTGACGGGCTCGGCGCGAATCCGTCTGAGCACGTCGATCCCGCCGACGATCGGCAGCTTCAGGTCGAGCAGCACGAGGGCGGGGATTTGCGTCGGATCGCGCGCGGCGTACGCGCCGCCGGCATAGAGGTAGTCGAGCGCCTCGCTGCCGTCGCGGGCCACCACGACCTTGTTCGCGATGTGGGCCCGGCGCAGCGAGCGCAGCGTCAGTTCCTCGTCGTCCGGGTTGTCCTCGACCACCAGAATCGTCTTCGCATCCATCTCAATTTCCTTGTGCGTGCGCGCTCGCGCTCGGCGGCGCGTCCAGCAGCAACTGCAGCCTGTCGCCGGACACCGCGGCCGACAGGTAGAAGCCCTGCGCCTGATCGCAGCCCATCTCCTGCAGGAGCCTGAACTGCTCGGCAGTCTCGACGCCCTCGGCGAGCACCGTCAGGCCGAGCCCGTGGCCGAGCAGGATCACCGCCCGCACGATCGCCGCGTCGCGCGGGTCCGCGGTCATCCGCCTGATGAACGACTGGTCGACCTTCAGCGAGTCGATCGGTAGCCGCGACAGGTAACTGAGGCTCGAGTAGCCGGTGCCGAAGTCGTCGACCGCGATCTTCACGCCCAGCGCCTTGAGCCGGGCGACCGCTTCGAGCGCACCCGCCTGATCGGACATCAGTGCGCTTTCGGTGATTTCGAGCTCGAGACGCTCGGCCGGGAAACCGCTCGCGCGCAACGCGCACGCGACGATGGCCGCGAAGCCGGCGCCGTGCAACTGGATCGGCGAGACGTTGACGGCGAGCGTCAGCGGCGGGCCCGGCCTGCGCGTCCATTCGAGGGCCGTGGTGCACGCTTCGGCCAGCGCCCATTCGCCGAGGCTGCGAATCAGGCCGGTTTCCTCGGCGACCGGAATGAAGCGCGCCGGACTGATCGGCTTGCCGTCGGCGCCTGTCCAGCGCATCAGCGCCTCGGTGCCGGTCATCAACCCGCGTCGCAGATCGTATTGCGGCTGGTAGTCGCACAGCACGACGTCGGGCCGGAACTCGGCCAGCGCGTCGCACAGCCCCGATTCGGTCGTGACCGTCCGCCCCTCGACCGCCAGGGCCTCACGCCGCAGCCGCATCCCGATGAGCTCGACATCGTCCGGCTGGTCCTCGACAAACAACACTCGTATCGTCTCGGCCATGTCCTGCACTCCCCATTCACGATGCTGCCGACGCGCTCCGGCCCGACTCCTCCGGCGCCTGCGCAAGATCTCCGGCCTCGCCGAGCGTGAAGAAGAACGTCGCGCCTCTGCCTCGCTGCGCGTTGGCCCAGATCCGGCCGTGGTGGCGATGCACGATCCGCTGCACGGTGGCCAGGCCGATGCCGGTGCCGGGAAAGTCGGTGACCGCATGCAGCCGCTGAAACGCGCCGAACAGATTGCCGGCGTGCGCCATGTCGAAGCCGGCGCCGTTGTCGCGGACGAAATACGTCGATCGCTCCTGGTCCTCGAGGGCGCCGAATTCGACGCGCGGCGCGCTCGTCCGTTCAGTGAATTTCCACGCGTTGCCGAGCAGATTCTCGAGCGCGATGCGCAGCAGCCGCGGGTCGCCGTGAACCAGGACACCGTCCCAGATCGACACCTCGACCGTCCGTTCGGCGTTGCAATGCTTCAGCTCGTCAATGATCTGGCGCGCCATCGCGCTGAGATCGACGGTGCTCCACGACAACTCGACGCGCGAGATCCGCGACAGCGTCAGCAGATCGTCGATCAGCTGACCCATGCGCTGCGTCGCCGAGCGGATGCGCGAGAGGTAACGCCTGCCCTCCTCATCGACCTGCTCGCCGAAGTCCTCGACCAGCGCCTGGCTGAAGCCGTCGATCGCGCGCAGCGGCGCCCGCAGGTCGTGCGACACCGAGTACGAGAACGCCTCGAGCTCGCGGTTCTTGTCCTCGAGCTGCGCGGTGCGCTGCCGGACCCGCTGCTCGAGCTCCTCGTTCAGGCGCTGGATTTCCTCGGCCGCGATCTTCTGATCGTGAATGTCGGTGCAAGTGCCGACCCATTCCTTGATGCTGCCGTCGGCGCGCCTCACCGGCACGCCGCGCGCCGCGAACCAGCGATAGACGCCGTCGCGGCGCCGCAGCCGGAACTCGGTCGCGTACGGCGTGCCCGCCTCGACGGCCTGCCGCCACAGATCGAGCGCTTGCCCTCGCTCGTCCGGGTGAATCGCGTCGGCGGCGCCCAGTCCCATGATCTCGCTGTCGCCTTGGCCCGTGTAGGCTTCCCAGGTCGGCAGCGGCTCGATGACCTGACCGTCGGCGTTGGTCGTCCACACGATCTGCGCGCTGACGACGACCAGCGAGCGGTAGCGCTCCTCGCTCGTGCGCAGCGCCCGCTCGGCCTCGCTGCGCTCGGCAGCCTCGCGTTCGAGCTGGGTTTTCGAGTGTTCGAGCGCCGCGGTGCGGCGCTCGATCTCGGACAACATGTCGTTGAACGCGTCGACGAGCACGCCGACCTCGTCGTCCGTGCTCTTGCTCGCGCGCACCGAATAGTCGCGCTGCTCGACGACCTTGCGCGCGAGACGGGCGACGCCGATGATCGGCCGGGTGACGGCGGCCTGCAGCCACGCCGACAGCAGCAACGCGACGAGCAATGCAATCAGCATCACGCTGCCGGCGATGACGGCGTAGTCGGCCAGGCGCCGGTAGATCTCGAAGTCGGCCGCGAGATAGACCGTGCCGAGGATCTCGTCGTTGTCGACGACGCGGCGGAACACGGTCATCCGGTCACCGGCCACTTTTACACTGTCGGCTTCCGGCAGCCGCGGCAAGACGTCCTGAGCCGCATCCGCTCGGAAATAGCGCGCGAAGACCGCCCCCCGACTGTTGTAGATGGCCGCAGCCCGGACACTTGGACGCACGCGCAGCAAGGCGAGGTTGTTGGCGGCAAATTCGGGATCGTCGAACTGCAGCGCCGCGCTCGTCGCGCGCCCGATCAGGTCGGCCTGCGTGGTCATGTCCTTCGCGCCCGCCTCGCGGTATCCGCGCAAGTCGTAGAACAGCAGCGCGACGCCATTGACCAGCAGTGCGGCAATGCTCGTCAGCAGAACCCCCGCCAGCAGCTTGGCGCGGACCGAGCTCAGGCCCGGCGGCCCTCTCATGGCGACCCCCTCCTCACTTCGCGCGCGACGGCGAGCAGTTGCGAACCGAGGCGCAGACCATGCCCCTCGGCGGCTGCGGCCGAAATCTGGAAGCGGACCTTGTCGTTGTCGATGACGAAGTTGATCACGCTGCCGGCGAGCCATCCGCTGTCCGCCTCGGTCACCGTCAGCACCGGCTCGCGCTGCATCCGCGCCAACAGATCGAAGACCTGTCCCCGATCGACGCCACGGCCGACGAACAGGATGTGTACCCTTGCCGCCGGATCGACGCGGTCCAGGCGGCGCGTGATCAGCGGCCGGTTGCCGACGCGGCGCCCGGCAACGACTTGCTCGAGCTCGTCGGCGAGCGCGTCGGCGCCGACGACGCCAATGACGACCGGGTCGTCGGGGCGGACGAACGCCTGCGCCGGCCATTCGACGTAGCCGGCGAACTTGTACAGAAATGCGGCCTTGACACGCCGCTCGAGCGTCGAGGCGTCGCCTTCGACCGCCGAAGCGGCCGTCGCCGCGATCAGCAGCACCGCCAGCGCCAGTCGCATCGCGACAGCCAGCGTGGCCAGCGGCCGCGGTCGGCGACGAATCAGGAACGCCATTGCGGCCTCGGTGCAACGCTGCAAAGGGACGCGCTCCGCGAGACCGTTGCCCGGGCGACCGGAAGCACTCTCATCGCGGCGGGCGATGGCGCCCCTGACGTCGCTTCCATCTGATACGCCACCCTTACCTCGAGAGATCTCCCGTGCTCCCAAGCATAGCAAACCCCGCTTTGCCCAGGCTCGACAAGCTGAAGGCGTCCATCCTTCGTGCGCCGCGACCGCGGCGAGGTGCTCGATCGGCACCGCTCGCGCCGGGGGCGGCCCTTCAGACCGCGATAGCTTCCGTCGGCGCGACCGCCCGGTGATTCGCCCGGTGTTTCGCCCGTGTTTGAATCGGCTCATCTGCCGCGCGACAATGGGCGCGGCGGGGCAAATTCGGGTAACGCAGATGAGCAAACCGGATCACGACAGGCTCGACCGCATCGTCGCCGAGGCGCGACGCGGACGGGAGCAGCGCGAACGGGGCTACCGCGAGCGAGCCCTGAAGATCTATCCGTGGATCTGCGGCCGCTGCGGCCGCGAATTCACGCGCGAGAACCTGCATCAGCTCACGGTGCATCACCGCGACCACAATCACGACAACAACCCGCCCGACGGCAGCAACTGGGAGTTGCTGTGTCTGTATTGCCACGACAACGAGCATTCGCGGATGCTGGATTGCGCCGGGCGCGTCACCGGCGGCGACGCGGCGGCGCCCGCGACGCACCGGCCGTTCGCGGATCTCGAGTCACGGCTGAAGGGGCGGACGTAACGCGACCCGCCGGGGGCCGCTCGGGCAGAGCGCTTCCTGCAAGCGGCAACATTTCGACGTGCGCCGACAGCGCGCAATCGCGAGGAAGCACGGGGTGCTCCCCGCGGGCGACGGAGGTCGCCGAAAGAATGCTGCGCCTGACCGTTGCCTGCCTGATCATGCTTGCCGGGATCGCCGTGTTCCAGGACCGCCTGCTCTACTTTCCCGCGAAGACCTCGGTCGAGGACATCGTTTCCGAACGCCTGCGCGCGTGGCCGACGCCGCAGGACTTTCGCGGCCTCGTCGCGGAGCCGGCCGGTCGCGTGCGTGCGACCGCGATCGTCTTTCACGGCAACGCGGGACACGCCGGCCATCGCGCGTTCTACGCGAGCGCGCTGACACGGCTGGGGCTGCGGGTGATCCTCGCCGAGTACCCGGGCTATGGGCCACGCGACGGGGCGATCAGCGAACAGGATCTCGTCGCCGACGCCGAACGGATCGTCGCGCTTGCACATCGTCTCCACGGCGCGCCGCTGCTGCTCGTCGGCGAATCGCTAGGGGCCGGCGTCATCGCTGCGGCGAGTGCGAAGCAGCGCGACAGGATCGCGGGTCTGCTCCTCATTACGCCCTGGGACCGGCTCGAGAACGTCGCCAACTTCCACTATCCGTGGCTACCCGTGCGATGGCTGCTGCGCGACCGCTACGACAGCGCTACCCCGCTGGCGTCGCTTGGCCGCCCCGTCCTGGTCGTCGTCGCAGAGCGGGACCGCATCGTTCCCTCGCGCTTCGGTGCCGCGCTTTATCGGTCGCTGCCGG
>Ga0214472_10006552_pt1 | contig 12191 bp, 5 predicted proteins | sample RVTome_6_FD_207662 | JGI IMG/M metagenome (GOLD analysis project Ga0214472, IMG submission 207662) | Soil microbial communities from uranium-contaminated site in the Upper Colorado River Basin, Wyoming, United States - RVT140D175 | ecosystem: Environmental > Terrestrial > Soil > Contaminated >... | reverse complement strand
ACTTCGTCCTCACAAACTTTGAAAGAGAACATCGCCTCTCTGCCCCATCAAGAAGCCCTCAGCCTGCTAAACAATATGCGAGCAGTGAGCTTCCAGTTTAAAGATGATGCCCATAAAGAGCGTCGTCTCGGTTTTGTGGCTGAAGAACTCCCCACGGCGTTTGTGACGCTGGATGGCATGGCCTTTCGGTTTACCCATGCTTTGGCCGTGCTTACCGCCGTACTGCAAGACCAGCAGCAACGTCTTAGCGGGCTGGAACAGCGAGGCGTGTTGGAAGGGTAAACGCTTCAGGAGCCTCAATCACGGCATCGGCCACCGAGCCGCTGCTCCCAGGAGAGCATGCGAATTGTCATTCTCCATAGTTAGAGGTGGTCGACACGATAATCGAAGCCGCGATGGGCAAGGACCTCGCGGCTTTCCAAGGCGAGGAGAAAGGACGCCATCAGTGTTTTAGGTCTCCGGTGAAAACTTGCAAACGGGTAGCACGGGTGTGGGAGAAGAAAATGCGGCAACAATTACAACAACGTCTCAACGATCTCAAAGCCGAATTTACAGCGGGGCAGAAAATGCTAGCCGAGCAAGAAACGCAACTCCTCCGGCTGCGGGAGACCCTATGGCGTATCAGTGGCGCCATGCAGGTACTCGAAGAAGCGCTGGCGCATTCGCAGCAGCCGGTACAGCATAACGCCGGCTTAGCGGTGGCAGCGGACTCTGGCAACGCATCGGCCTCATCTGAAACGCCGAACGCGCATCTGTAGAGGGCACAGCGGTCTCCTTGGTAGGGTCCTGGCGGCTTATAGCGTGTTGCGACAGTAACCTGTAGGAAGGGCATCCTCATGGCTTCAAAAGCGCCCCTGTACCGCAATGATTCAACACACGTAAAGCAGCAACAGTCGTCGCAGCCTGTGGCTGGGAGATTCCCTGTAGCGCCGCTGCACCCCCATCCGGCCACTCTCATCCAACGGGCCAGGCTTGACCCCGGATCGTTGACACCGCGTGAGGTGCTGCACCTGCAGCGCACGATTGGTAATCGAGCCGTCGGGCAACTGCTGGCTCAAGCAGCGCCAGAGCAGGCAGGTCTTAAAAAAGAAAACCGTACCGGTCTCCCTGATACCCTGAAAGCCGGTATCGAGCGTCTCTCCGGGGTATCTATGGATGATGTGACAGTCCACTACAACTCCGCGAAACCCGCCCAGTTGCAAGCGCTGGCCTATACTCAGGGGTCAGATATTCATGTGGGGCCAGGGCAGGAGAAGCACCTGCCGCATGAAGCATGGCATGTGGTGCAGCAGAAACACGGGCGGGTGAGGCCGACGGGGCAGGTGCAGGGTGTGGCGCTGAACGATCAAGAGGTCTTGGAAAAAGAAGCGGATAGAAGGGGACAGATGGCGCAGGGCAGAGCGAACGGTACGCCTGGCGCGGATTTCAACCGGGTCCGGGTGCACACTGGCGCGCCGTCTGACCACCTGGCTCGCTCTCTTCAGGTGCGGGCGTTCACAACGGGGCAGGATATCTTCATGCAACAGGGGGCATATCATCCAGGCAGCCGGAGCGGACTGGAGTTACCCGCCCATGAGTTAACATATGTCGTGCAACAACGCGCCCTGCAGGAACAATTCGTGTGCCTTCCATCCGTAGGGCGACAGGGCCTGATACAAAGAACCCTCACGGAGGAAGGCAAACAACAGCTCCGTACTGACCTCGATCGCTCGCCTGAGGATGACATTACGACAGATGATGTGTTGTGTTGGCTGCAAAACGAGGTGGGCAAGGGGGGGAAGGCAGATACGGTCACCGAGCTAATCAGTGCAGGGGAGGAATACTCTCTCAAGACCATTGCGGAGCAGTATCTCACAGCCCAACCTATCCCTCCAACTGACACACACCTATTCAATCTGATAGACATCGTGGCCGAGGAGAAGGAACGCCAAGCGGTTAGAGCGAGACTGAAAAGAACGCCTAGCGGCTCGTTTCGCGCGGATACCCCGACCGAGCGCATGGCACTAGCCGCCATGGTCTCAGGTCGAGTCCCAGATCGAGTCCCAGATCCTCAGGTCCAAAAACATGCTGACGTTGGCTTTTGGATCGGTCAGCAGAGGCTGCGGTTGAGTAACGCTGGGGGATTCAAGATCGACCCCGGCGGCAATGTCGCAGGCCGCAAGGACGCAGGCGTCACGGAACCACCAGCGGATTATCTAAAGCTCATCTCAGCTATCCAAAACGACCCATCTACTACACAACTTCTTGAGTTTGAGACTGCAAAAAAACTGCAGGCCAGTCTCATGAGAAATTGGAGCGCTAAAGGGCGCAAAGGCAACCAGCGAGAGAGGCGCCAGAAGTTCACTGCCATAACCAGTATATCAGAAGCCGCCCGCCACAGGACCGCACCATTCCTGCAGTACGTGAACCTGGGCAGAGCACAGACATCTGGAAGCAACGTGACTCTCAACGAGATCTTCCGCAACGACTCGCAAAGTATCTTCCCCGGTGCGCCTGCCGAGGGCGCTGCCATCCTCAAGGGTGGAGATGTCACACATTCACGTTGGGAACGCCAGATGGAGCAGCTAAGGGCCTATTTCAACGATCGAGGGGACACGGCGGACCTGGCAATGCAACATGTTGAATCGGTCATTACTGGCGGACAGGTAATCACCCCCCTGAGCGAAGAGGGGGTCGCTAGACTGCGGGCGGAGGAAAACACTCGCTGGCAAACAGAGGTCGAGAAGAACCTCGAGGGATTCCCTGACTTCAAAAACTCTATTAGAGACGATATCAAAAACTTGGAGGAACAGAGATACGCCGCGGCCATCTCGTCCAAAATCACAGAGCAACAAAGGCAATGGAAAAAAAACCAGGCTGACCCCAGGACTGCGCCAGAACAGCAGGAGAAGGTCCGCAACGTCTTGAAGGCGTTAGACAATCTGGAGAAAAAATTACACACCAAAAAGGCTGCGCTGCCAGGCAGGTGGCAGCCTCCCCGAAAAGTAAGGAAAACCAGCTTCGCTTAGCCGGGGAGCCCGTGCTCGAGGCAGGCCCAAGGACGCATGCAGCGTATCACTGCTACATCAAATCGGGAGAGTCATGCAATGTCTACAGCAATGCCCCTGCCGCCGCCCTATGAATACACCAGCTTTGACGGGCAAAAACTGCTGTTGTATCCCTATGCCGGGACACATGTTGTCCTGTTAGTAACCGAGAAATATTATGACCAGGCAGTTTTAACCAAGATTACTCAGGCGGTTGATCGTGCCTACGACTATTATATGCAGGCGACGGGGCGGGAACCCGCCCCATACAATTGCTATCAAGGTCGTAGTACCATTGCTGTTGTACCAAGCAACCATGGCGCAGCAGGTCTTGGAATGGTAGGTGTAACAGGCATTCAGATACTGACCGATAACTTTGACACTCTCTTCCGTGGTGTGGCCGACCACAATCAATTTGACCAATTAGTCTTTTATGAACTCGGACGCAATTTTTGGTTCTATGAAGACAAAGTTTCCTATCCCGCTCAAGATTCTATAGCAACCGGCTTTGCAGTATTTATGCGCTTTATGTCTATGGAAGCTGCTGGTATTGCCGGCGGTCCATTTGGCAATCAAGATTTTGATTCCTTTAAGGCCGAAGTAAAGGGATTGCTCGACATTTATTTGGCTGACCCCTCGTTAAACTGGAGCAATACCTTGCAGATCGGGAAATCGCCGGGTGCTGGGGGTGGCACCGATCTGTTTGCTTCCTTCATGTTTGGACTGCGCGACCGCTTTGGGGATGCCTTCCTGATGAACATCTGGAAAGAGATCGATGCGCTGCCCGTGCGCATAACCACCCAGGATGCAGTTGATAACTTTGTCACTGCCGCCTCGCGTGCGGCCAAACAAAATTTGCGTGGACTGTTTGCCTATACCTGGCGCTGGCCGGTGTCGTCTCACCAGTACATGACGATTCCAGCCCTGCGTGAATACACCCTCGCTGCAGACGCCTACACCTTTAGCGCCGAGACACGCATCGTCATTGACCGGGCAGCGCTCAGAACCACGGCGACCGTCTTTGCCAATGATCTGCTTGCGCTGACCACCTTCACACTTCCAGTGGTACAAGATGTTGTGCCTGCTGCCGGTGACATTGTGCTGTCTCTGGGGGCGACGGATAGCGCCATCGGCAGCGAAGGATACGTGATGGAGGTAGGAAGTACGCTCGCCATTTGCGCCCAGGCGGATGCCGGGGTCTTTTATGGCACACGCACCATCCTGCAACTCCTCACCCAGGGAAACATCATTGCGGGTGGCACGGCGCGCGATTGGCCGAGCTATCCCGAACGGTCGCTGATGGTGGACAATGGACGCAAATACTTTAGCCCTGACTGGCTCACGAACCACATCCGAGAGTTAGCCTACCTGAAATATAACTATTTTCATTTTCATCTCTCCGATGACCAGGGTTTTCACCTGGAAAGTAGCACCGTTACCCCAAGCCAACCGATCCTCAGCAAGGCAGAACTCACCTCTATCATTGCGCTGGCAACGCAGTATCATATCAGTATCGTCCCGGAGATCGAGATGCCAGGGCACATGGGCGCCATTTTGCCCGCTGACCTCCGTTTGCCCTACGATGATGGGACGATTACTGCCAACAGCTATCTTAACATCGCCAGCGATGCCGGTTATGCCTTTGCACAACGATTGATCGATGAATACATTGATCTCTTTCCCGGCCCTTATTGGCACATGGGCGGAGACGAGTTTGGGGTGGATTGGGGGCGGCTCAATCATCTGCGCGATTATGTGCGTGCCAAGCTCAACAACTCGAATGCCAGCGCCCAGGATGGTTTCTTTTACTTCGTCAACTGGGTCAATGCTGTGGTAAAAGCAAAAGGTAAGCGCTTACGGATCTGGGGTAGCCCACTCAGTAGCGGCACGGTATTGCGCTTTGATCCTGATATTACGCCGGAACTGTGGGACCAGAGCGTTGATCCTAATGATGCTATATATCGGGGCTATGCGATCATCAATGCGAGTTTTTATCCGACCTATTACGTACAAGGATGGGAGAGCCAGAACCCACCACGACCGCAGTATCCCGCCGCTGCGCTCTATGAACAGTGGACACCCCAGAAGTTCTTTGCCGAACAATTTCCCCCCTATTCTCTTGTCGCCGATCCGGTGTGGACGATACCCAGTCCGCCGAGTACAAACCTATTGGGTGGGAAATTCCAGATCTGGAGTGACAACCCATTCAGCCGGCCTGAACAGCAGGTTGCGGCTGATATCTACGAAAAATTGCGGGCAATGGCGCAAAATAATTGGGGATCACCCAAGCAGGCAATCAGCTACGCCGACTTTGAGCCGATGATACAGGCCATTGGTCGCGCCCCTGGGTATGTCCAGTCAGTCGATCAACCCTATGATTTTAAGGATGAAATCGTCAACCCCAACACTACCATTCCAAGTGGACATTATGGCAATCTCATCGGCGATGGCATGTTTGGCTGGCAGACAAGTACTTGCGCGATCGATGTCAGAACCAATGGTTTTGTGTTTACCCTCGATAGTGGCAATGGCAATCCACTCAACTATGGTGGGGTGATTGAGGGGAGTGGCAGTGTTGTGCTGCGCTCCGCCGCTGCGTCGAACGCTTCTACTAAAACAGTTCCCCTCATCCTCTCTGGCAATCTACCCAATCGCTACAGTGGGGTAACAACGCTGAAGCAAGGCGTGGTAGAATTGGCCAAAGGCCAGGGTATCACGGCCATTCCCGGCAACCTGGTGATGGAACCACAGGGCGACAATGACGAGCTGCGCTGGGCCGCCTCCGAGCAGATTGCCGACAGCGCCGATCTCATCATTCTATCCAGATTTGGTAATCTGAATCTCAATAACTTTCAAGAAACTATCCGCAATTTGCGCATGGTGGCGGGTGCGAGCATCCAAACCGGTACAGCGCCCGGTGGAACACTAACGGTGCACCAGTTCTGGTATCATGAGAAGGGCTATTCGGCCGGAATCTACACCGCCGCCAACGCCCCTTTTGTGCAAGGAACCGGGAGCCTGGTTGTCCGACAAGCCCCCATTACGATCATGCCACTTGGCGATTCGATTACTTTTATTCCAACCAGCTATCGCGGTGTCTTATTCACCCAGTTGAGCCAGGCCGGCTATCCCATTGACATGGTGGGGACCCAGTCGAATCCCGCCGAGGGCGGCACCGATCCCGACCATGAAGGCCACGATGGTGCCACCATTGGCCCCGGCGAACCCAACGAATGGGGGGATAACCCGGCGACCGGCTACAAGAATAATCTCTATGATTTGGCGCCAACCTTCATGACCCAAAACCCGGATGTGATCTTGTTGCTCATTGGGATTAACGATTACACGAACTATCGGTCAGCGACGGATCAGCCAATCCATTACAATACACACACCCACAGCCCACCCAAATTGGCGGGCCTCATTGATCGCATTCTAGCCGATAAACCAGATGTGCATCTTCTCGTTGCATCCTTGTTACCGGTCGCAACGGAACATGCAGGGACTCATAATGTTGGGCCATTTAATGCGACCATCCCTGACATTGTGGCCCAGCGGGCGACAGCCGGCAAGCATGTTTATTTTGTGGACATGAATGTGGAAGCGGGGATTGACCCCAACGATCGTTCACAGTTGTATGATGGCATACATCCAACGATCCAAGGCAGTAACAATATCGCCTCCGTCTGGTTTAAGCACCTGAAGCGAATTTTCGCCTCATCCCTCGCACCGATACGTACGTCAACACCCACCGCGACAGCGACGCCCCCTGCGGCGTCCAGCCTGCCCGGGGGAAACGTACCGGCGTAATTCAGAGGGGCGCCTGCGGGTTGTGTCGCAAATATAGACCTACTGTATCCGACTTACCAAATGCTGGGCCGTTCGGTCACGGCGACGGCGGTCAAAATAGTCCGAACCCAGATCGCGGTCATTTTCCTCGTCTTTCAACATGTGATACGCCACCACTAATATCGTATGCCCCAGCGCCACGATTGCCCGTTTCTTACCGCGCCTCGCTGCAAGCTGACGATACTGTGCAGCCATATAGCCCCCCTTGCGCTTCGCGGCTGCCCAAGCCGACTGCGTCAAGGTGCGTCTGATCCACTTGTTCCCCTTAGGCGTTTTGCCACTTCGCCGTTTGTCTGCGCTCTCGTCATTGCCCGGCGACATCCCCGCCCAGCTCGACAAGTGATCTGCACTGGGAAACTGAGCCATCTCCGGTCCCAGCTCCGCCAACAAGCTTTGGGCCCCTCGCTGATCGATGCCATCAATCGTGTCAAGGCGATTGATGGCCGCCTCGAAAGGGCTCATCTTCTCCTTGATCCGGCCATCAAGCCGAGCCATCTGCTGTTCGAGAAATTCGACTTGATCAAGCAGCGTATCCAGCATGAAGCGATGATGCTCTTGCACATGCCCAAGTAAACTCTCTTGTAGAGCCTCTGCCGTGGCTCGCAAGCGATTGTCCCCGAGAACCGCAAGCACCTTGGGGTCGCTTTCTCCCGAGGCCAGCGCCCGCAGTATCCGACGACCCGAGATGCCCATGATGTCACTGATCACCGTGCTCAGCTTGATGTTGCCATCTTCAAGCACTTTGTGCAGCCGGTTGACCACCGCCGTGTGTTGATCGACAAGCTTGGTACGATGACTGCTTAAGTCACGCCACTGGCGCACTTCGGGGCTCGGCACAAAGCTCGCCTTCAACAGTCCATATTGCATCAGTTGGGCAATCCATTGGCAGGCTTTGACATCCGTTTTGCGACCCGGCACCGTCTTAATATGCCGGGCATTGACCAGCCACAACGCCATATGCCCTTCGAGGATGTTCCATATCGCTTTCCAATACACCCCCGTCGATTCCATCGCCACATGCGTCACTTGCCACTCGCGCAGCAAATCCAGCAAGGCCAACAACGAGACGGTAGTCGTGCCAAAGGTCTTCACTTCTTGTTCAATTTGGCCGCCTTCACCCAAGCGACGCCGACACGCCACCACGGTCTTTTTATGCACATCGAGACCGCTCACACAGCGATAAATCACTTCCATCGTGTTCATGGACAAGGCTCCCGTGAGTGAGGGTAGGGGCACACAACCCGATCTCACGATTCTCCTACGCGTTCTCCCAAGACCTCTGGGGACACAATTTCGGGCGCCTAGGGTTGTCCCAGTCAGACTCCTTTTCGAGCTCTAAGCATCAGGGAAAAACCGACCTCACTCCCCGACCGATTCACCACACAATTTAGCACTTGACGGACATTGCTTCATCATTTCTGGGAGAGGCCAACGGCCTCATGACGACTCCTATGGATGATCTATCGATCACTCAATATGAGAGAAAAGCAGCGGATACTATCTACAGGACTCAGAGCGGCTTTGCCTACTCTGCTTCGTGTTGGCTCGCTGCTGCCTCTAGGGTGATGCGCTCCAGCATCGGCGTGTGCACCACATCGGCGGTCTCCAGGGTGGCCCGCCAGCGCAAGTCCCGGCCGGGCTGCGGAAATTGCAGCCAGGTGCCGGGCTCGACATCGTACCACTGCTCACCGCCGTTGTTGCTCAGGGCATATTGAATGCGCCCCGACACCCCCCAGTAATCCTGCACCTGAAGCCGGGCCGACACGACATCGATCTCAGTGGTGGACACTTCGTGCGATACCACCGCGCTGGGCGAGTGATAGGTATAGGCGCGGGGGACGCGATAGGTGTCGGGTGGCGAGCCCGGCAGCGCGGCCACACCGCGTGCTTGCAGAGGGCGGTAGGCTTTGCCGGAGAGGGTCGAAAAGCCCTCGACCAGGCGCAGGCCACCAGGGATGCCGCTGTGGCCGCGTACCGCGATGTAGAGAATGTCGTCTTTGACGATGACTGCTGAGCCGCCGTAGGGAGATTGGCTGAGCAATTTGGGCCGGGTTGGCGTGCCAACGTCATACATATACAGGTCGTTGAGCAAGGTGGTCACCGTGAGGTAGGGGCCCACCGCCGTGAAGCCCCAAGGCGCGCCACTGGGCACTGGCACGCTGTGCAGCCGGGTTAACGTGCCGTTTTCAGCACGCTGAAGAATTTGAATACCGCGCTTATTGTCGATGGCGTAGAGGCGATTGGGCGCTAGGGCGAGGCGGATGATGTGATCCCCTTTTTTGTCCGCATGCCGGTACCCGCCTTTGCGCCTGGGCTGCCGTGGGTCGCGGATATCGAAGATGTCAATGCCGCCCTCCACCGAGGCCACGTAGGCATCATTGCCGTCTAGGGCGATGTCCAGGGCACGCCCTGGTCTCTCCTCCTCCTCCTCGTCCGTGATCGCCTTGGAGACTTTAACTGTGCTGAGGGCGTGCAGTTTGCCCTCCGGCAGAATTTCCACCACATGCACTCCCGCCGTATCGCTGGCGACAAAGGCGTAGGGCGGACGCAGGGCGATGCGATGGATTTTTTGGTCGAGGGTTAAGGTGTGTTTGAGGCGGGGGCGCGGCCCCGCCTTGAGGTCCAACAGTTGGAGGTTCGCTGCGGTGTCACCGGTGATCGCCCAACGATCCCAGATCTCCACATCGACGGTGGATTCGGAGGAGTAGCGGCCGATGACCCGAGGCGCATCGGGATTGCTGATATCCGCTACGACCAGGCTGCTACCCTTGTCGTCGTTGGCCAGATAGGCGAGGTCGCCGTTGTGTACCGCATCCACAATCGTACCGATGCCTGCTAGCGTGGCCCGCAGGCGTGGCGGACCGGGTGGGGTCAAATCGAGAATTTGCAAACCGCCGCGGGTGTCTGCCAACAGGGCGTTGTCTCCGGCAAGGCTCAGACGGGCGGCGTAGTGGCCGGAACGCAGGGTGGTGACGATACCCCGTTCGGTCATGCGGACGACCTGTACGCCGTTGGTGCCGGTGGCGGCGAGGGCATAGGGCGGGTGCAGAGCGACCCCGTACGTGCTGTTGAGATAGTGGGTGAACTTGGGGGCTGGCGTTTCCGGGTGGGTGACGTCGAGGACTTCTAAGGCGTCGGCGGCGATGAAGACGTAGGTCCCATCCGTGGCGACGCCGGTGGCGGCCTGCCGCGTATGCCATTGATGTAGTTGCCGGGGCTGCTTCGGGTCGTGGGCATCGACGATCACCAGGCCTTGGTCGAGACAGGCGAGGTAGACGATACCGTCGTGGACGGCGAGGTCGATAATGCGTCCCGGCACCGTAAGGTGACCGACGCGGCGCGGTTGCAACGGCTCGGTGAGGTCAAAGATAAAGAGGGTGCCGCTCTTGGTCCCGACGTAGGCATAGGGCGGTGCGATGCTGATGTCAGCCGCCCCGCCGCGCACCGGTGTGGTGGCAATGGGAATGGGGGCTTTGGGGTTGGAGACGTCGAAGATGATGACCCCGCTACCGTCGGCGGCCATGTAGACGTAACCCTTGTACAGGGCCAGGGCGATGGCTTTGCCATGCCCATAAAACCCCCCGGCCGGTTGGGGTGACGCCGGGTCGGCGACATCGACAATCTGTAGCCCGGCTTTGCCGTTCGCCACATAGGCGAGGGTATCCAGCACCGTGACATAGCTGCTGCGGCCGCGTGTGCGATACATCGACAGGGAGCGCGGCCCCAGGGGCAACTCGACGCGTGGCGGGGCGGTTTGCACCTGCGCGGTAGTGGCGTCGGTGTCGATGTAGTTGAGATTCTCGAAGGTGTCGCGAAAAAACACCCGGACCGGAATCTGCAAATGCCCTGGCTCACCCGTGTTTGGGCGCACGCGAAGCTCAATGAACCAGGTGCCGGGTGAGAGGAAATGGCTGGCAATTAGACTCTGGACGTCTTGCTTTTTGGTGACCGCCCCTTGCTGCACGGTGCGCTGCCGATCTTTGTCATGCGGGTGACGCAGGGTGATGTCATAGTCGCCGTCCCGGTCGCTTCGCCATTTTAACACGAACGGCGAGCCGCCGTTAATCACCGGCGGCACGGGAGTGAGAAGATGGAGGGTGGCGGCTTGGTTGCGAATGTCAAATTGCACCCGCTGCGCGGTTTCCCGATTGCCATAGGCATCCTCACTTAAAAAGCGCAGGGTAGTGGTTTGATTCAGGGTGAGGGGCTGACGATAGCGCACGGCATTGGCTGGGTCGGGCTCGCTGCCGTCAGTGGTATAGAAGATGGTCGCGGGCCGCAGAGTGGACAGGGTGACGGTTTGGGGGGTACCGAACACCCCGCCCGGTGGCCAGACTTGTGTCGTCGCGGCACGGTGGTGCACACGCAGGGGATGTGAGAGGGCGGCGGTCTGCCCGGCAGGGTTGGTGACGCGCAGCCAAAGACGATTGTCGCCGTCATATAAATCTGCCCCCTGCACCACCACCTGCTGCACACGATTCGGCGTGACGTCACCCGTCGCCAGGGTTTTACCCGTCCCCCAGCCCCTGCTGGTCACCGCTACCCGGTAAGTGGCATTCGCGGCCGTACTACGCCAGCGCAGGGTGTGAGTGTCCCCGCCGCCCATCACCGTGGCCCTGAGGCCGAGCAGCTCGACAGGCGGCACCTCGGTATCCAGGACGTAATGTTCGCGGTGCGGTTCCTCCCGGTTGCCGGCGGCATCTTCAGCCCAAACCTGCAGGGTGTGCGCCGGGGTCTCCGCGGTAGGGGTGGCGATCGGTTCCGTATAGCGTTCCGCCGACCCGTCATTCCAGCGGTAGTAAATCGTTGCACCCTCTTCGGAGATCAATTGAATGGTGGCCGGGCGTTTAGCATAAATACCGCCCGCTGGCACGACCGTGGTCACCGGTGGCGTGACATCCATGAGATCGTCATCAGGTTCGCCACAGCCGTAGAGGCCAAAGACACTCAGGAGGAGTAAGGCGCATAATCTGAACATGATGATTTCAACTCACCAGGAATCCTTTCTGGAAGCCCCGGCGTTCAGGCCGGGGAGGAAAGAAAGGTTGCCCCAACGGGGCAAGAATTTTGATTCAGTCAAGTTATGTCGTAGGCTAACTTTGTAAAAGCTGTTGACTCGCAACAACTTCCGCGTATAATGCCCCTATTGGCACTGGCCGCCTTCGGGTGTGTGCTAGGGCCAAGATACCCAATGTTTTGGGACGGGCTGGAGGCCAGCCCTGGGTCTGAAGCCGGGCCCTAGCCGGTGGACACCCTAAATCGTCTCTCTTTGGAGAGACACCGGGGGACGCGAGTCCCCGGAATCCCCGTCCTTTA
>Ga0214472_10006551_pt1 | contig 12192 bp, 12 predicted proteins | sample RVTome_6_FD_207662 | JGI IMG/M metagenome (GOLD analysis project Ga0214472, IMG submission 207662) | Soil microbial communities from uranium-contaminated site in the Upper Colorado River Basin, Wyoming, United States - RVT140D175 | ecosystem: Environmental > Terrestrial > Soil > Contaminated >... | reverse complement strand
ACCTCCTACGAGGCGCAGAGCCTGGTCTACCCCATGCTTCTGGATCTGATCAACGAAGTGAAGACCCTGCTCGCCACCCTCTAGCAGGTTGTTGAAAAAGTCCGTCCCTGGACTTTTTCAAGGGCGAAGTCGAAAAACGCGGTTTTCGTCTTCTTGCAAAATCAATGACTTAAAAAGCAGTCATTGATTTTGGGAGCCCCTCCATGGGCTCCGCAGGCTGTTTTTCAACAGCCTGCTAGAGGCGCGCCGCCCAACGCAACCCCCCAAAAAAGGCAGGCCCCAACGGCCTGCCTTTTTTGCGTCCGCCGCACCGGCCCCCCGTCGCCTTATCCGGGCTGTCGCTTTTTCCGCTTGCCATAAATTTCATTAACATTTTAGACTGTTTTCATTTTGTGTTTTGAATTTCGGAGGCTCCCATGGGCGAGCGGGTCTTTCTGGTGCACGGCTGGTCCGTGCAGGACACCACGACCTATCAGGCGCTGCATCTGCAGCTGGCCAGAAGCGGCTTCGCCCTGGAGGAGATTTTCCTGGGCCGCTACGTCACCCTGGAAGACCGGGTGGAGATAGGCGACATCGCCTCCGCCCTGCACCTGGCGCTGGATGAAAAACTCGGCGGCGACTGGACCCTGCCCTTCCACATCCTCACCCACTCCACCGGCGCCCTGGTGGTGCGCCACTGGATAAGCCGCCACTACCAATCCCCCCGCTGCGACGCCCGGCCCCTGAAGAACCTCGTCTTTCTCGCCGGGCCCCACTTCGGTTCGCGCCTCGCCCACCACGGCCGCTCCATGCTCGCCCATCTGCGCTATCTTGGCGAGACGGGCGAGCGGGTGCTTGACGCCCTGGAGCTGGGCAGCGCCTTCAACTGGGAGCAGAGCGGCGACTGGATGGATGAATCCCTCTGGCGTGCCAAGGGCATCCGGCCCTGGTGCCTCACGGGCGACCGGGTGCGAAAGACGGCCCTGGACGCCTTCGCCGCGAAAATCCTCCCCGCAGGCTTCGAGACGGGAAGCGACATGGTGGTGCGCTGCGCCTCCGCCAACCTCAACTTCGAGCGTTTTGAAATCCGCGCCGCAGAGGGCCTGCGCAAAGTCGGCGGCATCGAGGGCGTGCCCTTCGCCGCCCTCGGCGATTTCGTCCACTCGGGGCCCGAGTGCGGCATCATGAACAGCATCCGGAAGAGCACCAAACCCGAGAGCCACCGCGCCCTGGCCCTCATCCTGCGCTGCCTCCTTGTCAAGACCGACGCCGAGCAGCAGGCCGCAGCCAAAGAGATGGAAGCCGCCACCTGCGAGACCCGCAAGCGCCGCAGCGCCTACGCCCAGCTCGACTTCCGCTTCCGCGACGACACCGGCGCGCCCATCGGCGATTACGCCTTCAAGCTCGGCTGGCTCGATGAGAAGGGCCGCCCCCGGCCCTCCCGCGCCGTGGCGAGCACCCACAAGAACCGGCGCTGCCCCAACCAGTTCACCGCCTTCATCGATCTGACCCAAATCGACCCCGAAGCCACCTATTTCATGGAGTTCGACTCCAGCAGCGGCTCAAGCCTCTTCAGCTACCAGCCCGACCCGCTCTACATCGACTCCAACGGCCATAAGGGGATCATCGCCAAGCTGCTCCAGCCCGACCGCACCACCCAGTTCGACGTGATTCTCTCAAGGGTGCCCGACAGGAACCTGTTCGTGTTTCATCCCGGGAATGACGGGGATTTGCATCTGAAGTGGGATCGGGCGGGGGAAGTGGTGAAGCGAAGACTGGAGATTGAGTAACTGCTACCGGGATTCACGGGGGAAATGCCGGATCGCCCCCGCTCCCTCGACAGCGACATTTGCGCTAGACGCAACTTATAACTTGAACACAATGATTGCGTGGTATAATTTCCATGGACCAGCCCCTTCGTGCTCCTGAAGCCAAAAAGCTCCTCCGCAAGATTCTGGATGGCGGCGAAGTGACCTACTCCCAGCCCCATGCCATCGAGCGCATGAGGGAGCGAGGCATTTCCTTGGCGGACTGCCTCAACGTCATGAGAGCAGGGGTCATGCAGGAAGCGCAGCTTGAGAACGGCGGCTGGAGACACCGGATCGAAACCGCCAAGATCGTCGTTGTCGTCGAGTTCCTCTCCGACGACGAGGTTCTGGTGGTCACCACATGGAGAAAGTCATGATCTGTCCCGATTGCAGAAAACAGGAAATGCAGGAATCCCGCGAAACCGTCCGTTACGACGAGTGCGGCCTGAGCAACGTCGCCCTTCAGGGGGTGCGGGTGCGCCGCTGCCCCGGCTGCGGAAATCAGCTCGTCTCCATCCCCAACCTGGAGGGGCTGCACCGAGCCCTCGCCGTCACGCTGGTCAGCAAACCCGAGCGGCTGAGCACGGAGGAAATCATCTTCCTGCGCAAATCCCTCGGCTGGTCCAAGACGGATTTCGCCAAAAAGTTCCACGTCAGAAAAGAGCAGGTCTCAAGGTGGGAAAGCGAGAAGAATCCCGTCCCTATGACGTTACAGAACGAACTGCTGCTGCGGACGCTGGTCGCCAAGGGGCAGAGGATCGAACATTACGAGGATCATCTGGAGGAGTTCGCCAGCAAGGAGGCCTGCGGGAAGTCGTTCTTTTCGATGCTGTTTGAGCGGCAGGAGTGGGTGGTGAGTGGGCCGTTGTGTCCGTTTTGAAATGGATTGCGGGAAATTCGGCATGGTGTCTCCCGAATTTCCTTCTGAGGTGGGATCGGGAGGGGGAAGTGGTGAAGTGAAGACTGGAAATTGAATCTACCTGCAGTTTGTTCGTGTTGAAATTGAGTTGAGATTAAAATCTGAATTATGTCTGCGGAATTTTCCATGCCCTCGGAATGTACCCATACGTAGGGCATCAATATTACTACTTGATAGGCTATAAATTATGAGTATATCTTGGAAAAAACTAGAGTCTAGCGTAAGAGAACTTGCTTCTCTTAAATGGAACTGTCAAGTATCAAAAGACAATATAGCTGGAGTAGACTTTGATGCAGTGCTAGAACCAGAGCATGGAAGAAAAGTGTTAATAGAAATAACTGAGAACAATACTTTAGACAAAGTCAGAAATGACATAACACGTCTCAGCCTAGCAAGAACAAGCTTAATGCAAACCAATACCATGTGTGAATGTTATATAATTTTATCAAAAACGCCCACACAATCGATGATTGATGCAGGCAAAAGCCTATATATTAAAATTTTATCTTTTGATCAGTTCAAGGATTTATTTTTAAACTACAATATATATATTACATCGCGCAAAAGATATGCATTTGGAAGTGCAGTTGACCCATTCACTGGCAACCCCGATGCAAAAGAGTACACACCAGTACTCTACAAACATAAGGGTTCTGAAAAGAACATAACCCTTAATGACATTATAAAATTTCTTGAAAATGGAAAGTCTGTAGTCTTACTAGGCAACTATGGCACAGGCAAAAGTAGGTGCTTTAGAGAATTATTCAACAAACTCTCAAGTTCAAATGATTTAAATTACACATTTGCACTTAATCTTAAGGACAATTGGGGCATCAAACGTGCCGAAGAGATGATAAGAAGGCACCTTGACGATCTTGGCCTTTCCGACATGAGCGATTCGAGCATAAAAATATTAAACAGTAACACCTTAACAATACTATTAGATGGGTTTGATGAGCTTGGTGCACAAACATGGAGCGACAATCCTGCGGTACTAAACAAGATAAGAAGAGAGTCACTTCAGGCAGTTAAGGATTTAATAAGCAAACTATCTAGACCAGTTTTCATAACCGGAAGAGAGCATTATTTTAATTCAGACCAAGAAATACTCGATGCTGTTGGGCTAAAGGCAGCAAATACGGTTTTCATTGAATGCAAAGAAGAATTTAGCGAGGACGAATTTAATACATATTTAAAAAAAATAAAATATGGCGTCAATTTCCCAACTTGGCTACCAAGGCGACCATTGATATGCCAAATAATCTCAGAGCTTGACGACGAAACACTTATAACACTCTCTTCAGGGAACCCTGACGAGGTGAAATTTTGGCATACATTAATAAAGCTGATATCTGAACGCGAAGCCAGAATCAAAACGCTACTAGACGCTCAAACAATTAAATCCGTGCTGGAGCACCTTGCCAACATAACCAGAGAAAAGGTAAACAATGTTGGCCCGCTGAGCTTTACTGAAATTATTCAGGCTTTCAAAGAGGTAACATCAACATCGCCAGACGATGCATCGGCGATTATGCTTCAAAGATTATCAGGGCTTGGTCGTGTATCTTCAGAGGGCAATGATAGACAATTTGTCGATCTCTACATTCTTGATGGCCTAAGAGCTGATTATCTTATAAAATCAATTGAGCAGTTCAATGAATCAATTTTTTCTAAAAAATGGATTAACCCCATATCAACTCTCGGATGCACAATTTTATCAAACTTCATTTCATCAAACTCGAACCTTCCAGCTACAATTAGTTATTTCAGAAAATCTATAGAAGAACACAATAGAGTATTAAGCGGTGACATACTTGCCTCCCTTGTTGAAGTAGGAAAAAAAACCGAAATCAACCTTACAAAAATAATATTGTCAGGTACACACATAGAGAATCTGGACCTATCACACTCAAATTGCCACAACTTCACCATTACTGACTCAATAATTGAAAATCTCAACATATCAAACTGCAAACATAAAAATATATTTATAAAATCATGCCAAATTCAAAAAGTTTATGGCGTATCATCACATGAGTCATTACCTTCCTGGATAAGCAACTGTTCCATATGTGAATATGAAAATCTAAAAAACTCTACAGGTATAAAAGAAGCCAAATTATCAATCCACCATCAGCTACTAATAACAATACTACAAAGAACATTTTTTCAAAGAGGCAAGGCAAGAAAAATTGAAACACTATACAGAGGGTTTGAAGCACACAAAAATGAAATTGACTCAATAATAAAGTTACTTATATCAGACTCTGTAGTTGAAAAAATACAAGGTGGCGAAAGTTATTACATTAAACCTAAGATGAATAAATCTCAAAGAATGCAAAAACTTATTGGTGAGATGAGTCTTGCTGGCGATGAGCTATGGGGGAAAGTTGGCTCCCTATTCGAATAAAACAGAGGCTCAGGGTCAATTCTATAGTTTCTAGCCCAGCGTTGCCAGAACCTATCGTCTAACTATCCCAACCTTCCATCCCGAGCCGTTGCCGGACCACCGAACAGGTGCTATACAGTGGTTCTGAAAGGAGTCCATCCTATGGCTGTAAAATTTTCGGAAGACGTCATCCCCCTGACGGATATGAAGGTGAATCCCGGCAAGGTGGTGAAACGCACCCAGGAGTCTCACCGGCCTGTTTTGCTCACCAGCCGGGGCCGGGGAATCGCGGTGGTACAGTCGCTGGAGGATTTTGAGCGGGCCGAGGAAGAGCGGGCGTTCATGCGGGCGGTGGTGGAGGGACTGACGGATCTGGAAAACGGGCGGGAAACGGATCTGGGCGCCGCGAAGCTGCGCCTCGGCCTGAACTGACCATGCCGAAGAAACCGTCTCTCAGCTTCGCTGAGTCAGCCCTGCGTGACCTCGAAGCGATGCGGGATTACTACCGGGAGCAGCAGGTCTCCGAGATTGGAGAGCGATTCCTCCGGGAGATCCTCGCCCTGGCCGAAACCCTGCCGGATTACCCGGACCGGGGGCGGATGGTGCCCGAGTTCGACCAGCCGAATCTCCGCGAACTCATCCACCCGCCCTTTCGCATCGTTTACCGCCGCGATCCCTCCAGAATTCAGATTGTCCGCGTCTGGCGCAGCGAACGTTTGATGGGAAAACAAAGGACTTAAGGCGAACGGCTGGACGGCTTGGAAAACTTGAAAGCTGAACAACAAGCAAAACCCGCCATCCCTTCCAGCCTTCCCCTCCCCGTCGTTGTGCCGCCGGAGCGGTCTCCGGGTTTAGGGTCTACCATCGGATTGCAGCCGATGGGGAAAAAGCTCAGATTGAACAAGGCTAGTTTCCGTTCGGAGACTGGCCTGCACAAATCCCTTCCGGCCTTGCCAGAGGGGTGGGGAGTCACTAATTCGAAGCGTCAGGGCAGAGGCTCAGGGTCAGTTCTATAGTTTCTAGCCCAGCGTTGCCAGAACCTACCGTCTAACTATCTCACCTTCAATTCCGAGCCGTTGACGGACCACCGAACAGGTGCTATCAAGTGGACATGAAAGGAGTCCATCCTATGGCTGTAAAATTTTTGGAAGACGTCATCCCCCTGACGGATATGAAGGTGAATCCCGGCAAGGTGGTGAAGCGCACCCAGGAGTCTCACCGGCCTGTTTTGCTCACCAGCCGGGGCCGGGGAATCGCGGTGGTACAGTCGCTGGAGGATTTTGAGCGGGCCGAGGAAGAGCGGGCGTTCATGCGGGCGGTGGTGGAGTGATCCATCCCAGACTCGACGGACACCTCGTTAAGCGAGTAATCTTCGCGACAGAGGTGACCGATGACCAAGCAAACCAAACAGGGCAAGAGCAGCCGCAGGCGGCATAATCAGCAATTCAAGACCGAGGCACTGGCCTTGGCCGAACGGGTCGGGGTGCCAGAGGCTGCCCGCCAGCTCGGATTACATGAATCTCAGCTCTACGGCTGGCGCAGCCGGGCGAGGCTGGGGGGAGGGCTCAGGGTCAGTTCTATAGTTTCTAGGGAAAAGCTCAGGGTCTACCATCGGATTGGAGCAGATGGGGGTAAAGCTCGGATTGAAAAAGGCCAGTTTCCGAACGGAAACTGGCCTTTTTCATTGATGGGCGGAACGCCGGGACCAGGCTACCAAGACGCCAAGATTGATCCGCTAATCTCCAAAACCGTCGGGATTCCGCCTCGACGGACGAGGCGCTCTTTTGCCCGGCCGGCAAAAGAGGGCCCAGAAAAAGGTAAGGTTTCATAGTGACGAAATGCCTTGCTTGATGGGGTTTTGAGGAGGCAATAAAGCAAAGACGTATTCTCTCAGATCTTCGGGACCGGGTTGCGGGCTGCTCTCTAATTTAAGCTGAACATCGGGCAGGAGGGGCCCGATCGGGACTTGAGGGGGGAGGCGAGCATGACTGTCACGATCAAGTCGGTAAAAGGCGGGCTGTTCAGGGCCGCGCCCAGGCTTTTCCAGATCCTGTGCGTTCTTGCCCGCCACAAGTTTTTTGGTGCTCTGCGAGGCAAGAACCACTGGCCTGCTCCGCGAGAGGTTCGGGAAACTTTCGAGGAGTTGGGCCTGACTTTTATCAAGTTCGGGCAGATTCTGGCGATGCGGCGAGATCTGCTGCCGGACGCCTATATCGATGAGCTGGAGCAGCTCCATGATCAGCTGCCCGCACTGGGGTTTGATGCGATTCGCGCCAAGGTCGAAGTCGAGCTCGGCGCTCCCCTGACAACCCTGTTCGCCTCCTTTTGCCCGGAACCGCTGGCCGCCGCGACCATCGCCCAGGTTCATGAGGCAACCATGCACGATGGCCGGCATGTGGTGGTGAAGGTGCAGCGGCCCGAGCTTGAGTCGATGATCTCGACGGATATCGCCGCGCTGACGTATGTGGTGTCTCTGGGAGAGAAACTCTTCCCTCGGCTGATTCCCCTCGATCTGCCGGTTCTGGTGCATGAGTTTGCCAAAAGCCTCAACCGCGAAACCGATTTCAGCCGCGAAGCCCGCTCCATCATCCTTTTTCGCACTGCCCTTTCGGACATTGCCGATCTCTGGATTCCCGATGTCATCCGAGAGCGCTCCAGTCCAGAGGTGCTCACCATGGAGTTTTCAGCCGGGCAACGCGTGGATCTCTACGCCGAAGCTCACCCCCATGAGATGCCGCGCCTGATCAATACCCTGGTGCGGTTGATGCTTCAGACGATTTTTGAAGATGGTCTGTTTCATGCGGACCCCCACTCGGGAAACGTGTTTGTTCTGCCCGACGGGCGGCTCTCTCTGCTTGATTTCGGGATGACCGGCGAGCTTGACGAGCCGATGCGTGCTTCGCTGACCCTGTTGCTCGAAGCGGTAGTCAAGGCCGACGCGAAAGCCGCGACCGAGGCTTATCTCGAATTGGCCACCCAGGGCAGCGAAACGGTTAACCGAGCCGCTTTGTTGATGGATATCAAGGCCGTGCTGTATGAAATCCGGCGAGCCGAGTTGGCCGATGTCTCCATCGGTGCCGTGTTTGAATCACTGCTGCGCGCCGGAAGCCGTCACGGGGTTCATAACCCGGGAGAATTCTTCCTGTTGACGCGGGCGTTCGTGATTCTGGAGTCGATGATTCGCCGGCTCGACCCCAATCACGATTACCTCGGCGCATTTCGTGAGCAGGTTTCGCGACTGACCGCGCAGCATTTCTCTATTGAGAGTTTCGGGGAGGTAACCGGCAAGCTGGTCCGCGAACTCGAACGACTGATGATCGAAGCGCCCGCCGACATGCGGCGTGTTCTCAAGCGGATCGCGGAAGGGGATCTGGGGCGCGTACAGGCCCCGGCCGTGGAGGCTTTCGGAGTCCGCGTCAGCCGCAACCTCGAGTGGCTCACCGGTGCCATCGCCTCTGCCGCGCTGGTCATCGGCGGCGCGCTGCTGGTGCTCGCCCCGCTGGGGGGGTGGCATCATGCTTTCGGCGAGGCCATGGTAATCGCCGGTATTGTCTCGACGTTTGTCATCGGCTTCTGTGCCTTGAGGCGTGATCGGGGCAGGCGCTGAAGTTTGCAGAAAGAGGAATTCAGCGCCGGGGTCCACCGTCTGCTGATTCGAGCAGCTCGAGTAGAACGCCGGGGTCTACCAAGACGCCAAGATCGATCTGCTAATCACCAAAACCGCCTGCGAATTCACCCCGCATCAAACACCGCAGCTCCGGACGAGGAGGCGTCGGCTCAGGCCAAGGTATCCGGACAACCTCCAAACTCGACAGAAAAGCCCGCAGCGTGCGCTGCGGGCTTTTCCTCTTTCATGGGCCCTTCAGACCTCCTGACGGATTTCCGAATACTGGCCCTTGACCTCCAGGGTGATGGTCATGGTCCTGGAGGTGCGGTTGCGCCAGAACCAGCCGTGCTTGCCGTCGAACTCGGCCTCAAGCACGCCCTCGGAGCGCTCCTTCCGCCCTTTTTCGTAGCTGCGGTAGTCGATGCGGTGCTTGACCGAATCGGAATGCACGTCGAAGTTCGCCGGCCCGCTGTCGGTCCACCAGAAGTAGCTGACCTGCTCCCCCTTGCTCATCGCCAGCTTGACCTCCTTGCCCTCGTTGGGCCGCAGGGTCAGCACCATCTGGTCGACCCGCATCGCCGGTGCGGATGCGCCGGCCGGTTTCGCCGCCGGGGTTTCAGCCTGAGGCCGGGGCTGCGCCGTTGCGGCAACGGCAGGCTTTGTGACGGCAGCGGCCGCGGCCTTCTGCTGCGCCGCCTCCTTGGCCAGGGAGACCTTGATCTCGCCCATCTTGGTCAGCCCCAGCAGATTGCCCGCCCCCGTGGGGTCGATGCCGTACTCGGCCGGAAGGACGACCGTCGCCAGCACCACGGCGGCCAGCACCGCCGCGAGAAGGGTGGATTTCAGGAGTTTGGCGGTGGAGGGAAGTTCGTTGCTTTTCGGTGCGTTATACATGGTGATGAAGTCCTCTCATCTTAAGTTCAGAAAAGAAAATAGCCGGTCATCTGGTAGCCGACGAAAATGAATCCCCCGGCCATCAGCAGCACGTTGGCCCCAAAGGCATGGCGCATGAAGCCGCGGGTTCTGCGCCAGAAGCCCATGGCGATGAGAATCAGCCCCAGGGCGATGAGCTGCCCGAGCTCCACCCCCAGGTTGAAGGCCAGCAGGTTGGGCACCAGGCCGCTTAGGCTCATCTCGTAATCGAGAATCTTGGTAGCCAGGCCGAAGCCGTGGAAGAGGCCGAAGATGAGGGTGGCCGCCCTGGTGCTGGGCTGAAAACCGAACCAACGGCGGTAGGCCCCCAGGTTGTCCAGCGCCTTGTAGACGATGGAGAAGCCGATGATGGCGTCGATGAGGTAGGCGCTTACGCTGATGTTCATCAGCACCCCGGCCAGCAGGGTCAGCGAGTGCCCCACCGCGAAGAGGGTGACGTAGACGCCGATGTCCTTGAGGCGGTAGAGGAAGAAAATGACGCCGAAGAGAAAGAGGATGTGATCGTAGCCGGTGACCATGTGCTTGGCCCCCAGATAGACGAAGGGCAGGATCATCACGCCGGTGATTTCCTGGATATAGCCCTTGTCCCCCTCGGTCACACCGTGGGCGGCCGCATCCATCGCGCACGCCAGCAGAACCGCAAGCGCAGCGATGAGGGCCACCCCCAGTTCCCTGGACGGGAACCTGCGGGAAGTCATCATGAATGGAATCCTTTGTTTCGTATGCGTTGAATGTCAGTGAAACGGACGGGATAAGATGTCGCGGATCAGCCCTGGCAGGGAGGGCCCCGGATGACGGGAAGCCTCAGGACCGCAGCGCAAAGCAGCAGGTGCTGCCCGCCGGGGGGGACTGCCTTGAGAAAGACGGGAGAAGGAAGAAGGGTGGAAGCGAAGAGCCCGGCTGCGGGCAGCTCCAGGGCGATGGCCTTGGAGGGCTTGAGCCTCAGGCTCTTCCAGGATTTCTGATGCTCGTATTGATGCTGCCGCTCTTCGGCGGGCGAGGCGGGATGCTCATGCTCACCGTGCCCGAAGTCCGCCGCCACATCGATAACAGCGGGAGGATAACTGAAAGCCTCGCCGAGCCCGGCGCCGCTGTGCATATGGTGGGAATGGAAAAACTGCCCCAGCATGCTGAGACTGAAAAATACCAGCAGCAGCACGGCCAAGCACCGGGGAAGCGGGCGATATGTGCGAAGGATTCCAGACATGGCCGGGGATTGTACCATGAAAGACGGATCACAATTCCAGTCCAAAAAACGGTGCGGCCTTCTTTCACCGGGGCGAACTTCCGGCGATTTCACATGCTCGCCCCGCCTGTGAATGCGCCCCGCATCAAACGCCGCAGCTCCAGGCGAACCTCACCCCCTCCCCAACCCTCCCCCATCAAGAGACTACCCACGGGGTTGACAATCGGGCATTCTAATTCATTAAGCCTCGCGTTCCCCGCCGGTTCTATAGTTTCTACTTTTACCCCGACATCTCGCCCGGCAGGGTGAACGCCGCGCCTTCATTGCATTCATCCCGATGCCTCCATTGAACTCCCTGTTCAATACGATGGGGCACCTCTTCGCATTGAATCCGCCCCATCCTTGAAAAGCCCCCCGACGTCGCCGACATCATCCGCAGCGGTGATGACGGAGGTGGCGTTACAACGCCGTCAACCCGCCCGTCTGCAGGGCCGCCAGCGTCGTCCTTGATCGGTCTGCCCTGAGCCCGGATTCTCGAAGATCAGGTTCGTCCCTGATGCCAGGGGGTGATATCATGGCCGGAAATTACAGCCCATACGCTATGAAACGGTGATCGCTCATGCGCATTTTGGTCGTTGAGGACCAGGAAGACATCCTCCAGAACATCGCGGATTACCTTGAGCTGCACGGCTACAGGGTGGACTGCGCCCAGAACGGGCTCGGCGGGATGCACCTGGCGCTCACCCTGCCCTTCGACCTGATCATTCTCGACGTCATGCTCCCCGGCATGGACGGCCTGACGCTCTGCCGGAAGCTGCGGCAGGAGGCCGGACTGACCACGCCCCTGGTCTTTCTGACGGCGCGCGACAGCCTCGATGACAAGCTGGCCGGGTTCAAGGCCGGCTCGGACGATTATCTGGTCAAGCCCTTCTCCCTGCCCGAGCTCCTGGCGCGGGTGGAGGCGGTGTTGCGCCGCAGCAGCCCCGCCCGGGGCCGTCAGCTGCAGGTCGCCGATCTGATGTTCGATCTTGAAACCCTGCAGGTCCGTCGGCAGGGCAAGAAGCTCAGGCTCAACCCCATCGGGCTCAAACTGCTTGAGAAGCTCATGAAAAGCAGCCCTCATGTGGTTCGGCGCGAAAGTCTCCAGGATGTGCTCTGGGGCGACGATGTCCCGGACAGCGACAGCCTGCGCAGCCACATCCATCTGCTGCGCCAGAGCATCGACAAGCCCTTCGAACCGCGCCTGATCCATACGGTGCACGGCATCGGCTACTGCCTCAAGGTGGATGACGATGCGATTTAAGTCGCGGCTGACGCATCGTATCATCCTCTCCTTCGTCCTGCTGACCGCCATCGTCAGCGGCCTCTTCA
>Ga0214472_10006550_pt1 | contig 12192 bp, 13 predicted proteins | sample RVTome_6_FD_207662 | JGI IMG/M metagenome (GOLD analysis project Ga0214472, IMG submission 207662) | Soil microbial communities from uranium-contaminated site in the Upper Colorado River Basin, Wyoming, United States - RVT140D175 | ecosystem: Environmental > Terrestrial > Soil > Contaminated >... | reverse complement strand
AACTCCTGAACACTCGAGAGAAGAAAAACCTGCCGATGATGTTGCTTCTCCTCTGGGCTGGCAGCGGCAGAAAAAATAGCCTGCAGGTCGCAGGAGAAAAATGGCTGATCAAAATAAACCAACTATCGGAGATGTCGAGCAATTTCCATTATGGAGCCGGTTGCTGATATTTGTTATACTCTGGGGAATCATTTCTTTTGGCTATGCATACTTCGGATTTGAAGGCAGGGTTGAGGAGATTCCCTATTCTGTTTTCAAAACCCAGGTCGAAAAGAATCAAGTCGCCGAAATTGAAGTCAAGGGGCAGGAGGTAAAAGGACAATACAAAGACAGAGACGACATCAGGGAAACCGACTCAGAGTCACAAGCCGCAGGCCGGGGGAAGATTACCTATTTTAAAACGGTGATACCGTCTTTTGAAGACCCGGGACTTATGAAGCTACTGGAACAGCAGAAGGTGACCGTAAACGTCAGCTCAGACAAGATGAACTGGCTGGGAACGCTGATAATCGCGCTGTTGCCGTGGCTGCTTATCATCGGTTTTTTTGTCTATATTAATAAACGAATGAAGGATCAGCTGGGAGGAGGGGTTGGCGGCCCGTTTAGTTTTGGGAAGTCAAAAGCAAAAAAAGTCACTCTGGAAGAAGTGAATGTGACCTTCAACGATGTGGCCGGGCTGGATAATGCCAAAAATGAGCTGATGGAGATAGTCGAGTATCTGAAGAATCCTCAAAAGTTCCTGGCTATCGGTGCTGAACTGCCTAAAGGTATCCTGCTGGCGGGACCTCCTGGAACGGGCAAAACACTCATGGCCCGAGCCATGGCAGGAGAAGCCGGGGTGCCGTTTTTCTCTATCAGCGGTTCGGAATTCATCGAAATGTTTGTCGGCGTCGGCGCCTCTCGGGTAAGGGATATGTTCCAGACGGCGAAAAAGGCTGCTCCTTCTTTGATATTCATAGACGAACTTGATTCCATCGGCAGAGTTCGTGGAACAGGCGTCGGCGGCGGCCACGACGAACGGGAGCAGACCCTGAATCAGATTCTTTCTGAAATTGACGGCTTCAGTCCACAGGAATCGGTGATTGTCATTGCCGCGACCAATCGTCCCGATGTGCTCGATCCCGCACTGGTTCGGCCTGGACGGTTCGATCGTCAAATCACTCTCGATCTGCCCCAGAAAAATGCACGTAAAGAGATCCTTCTGGTTCACGCTAAAAAACGGACCATGGCGAAAGACATTGATTTTGATACCCTTGCAGGAGCGACAGTCGGTTTTTCCGGAGCGGATTTAAAAAATCTGGTCAATGAAGCGGCACTTCTTGCCGCCAAGAAAGAAAAAAAACAGGTTGAAATGGACGATTTCAATGAAAGTCGCGATAAAATAATTTTGGGAGTCAAGCGGGAAGAGCGGCTTTCCGATGAGGAGAAAAAAATGGTCGCCTATCATGAGGCTGGCCATGCCCTGACAGCTTTACTCCTGCCGGGATCAGATCCGCTCCGTAAGGTTACCATTATTCCAAGAGGAAGATCACTCGGCGCAACCGAACAGGTGCCCGAAGAAGATCGTCACAATCTCGGAAAAAAATATCTATTAAACCGGATTGCGGTCATGATGGGCGGTCGTGCGGCTGAGGAGGAAGTCTTCGGCGATATTACCTCGGGTGCCGGCGACGATTTAAAACAGGCCACACTGATGGCACGGCGTATGGTTTGCCAGTGGGGGATGAGTAAAAAGGTCGGGCTTGTCGTTTTCAAGAAAGGCGAACCGCATCCCTTCCTTGGGCGTGAACTGACGGAGGAAAGGGATTACAGTGAAGCCACAGCCCGGAAAATCGATGACGAGGTGCGAACCATTCTGGAAGAATGTCGCCTGAAGGCCCAGAATCTTCTGCAGGAAAACAGAAAAAAACTCGATCTGTTGGCGGAGGAGTTAATGAAACAGGAAACCCTCACCTTAGATGAAATAGAAAAACTTCTCCACCTGGAAGGGTTGCGAAATTGATGGCTTCGCAAATAATTCCAGGCTCATATATTCATTCCTCGTTCAGTACTAACGGGGCCTCGCGGGGGAGGCTCCCCTTACGGTGAATTGATGATGGTGGAATTTTCCCCCGTAGGGGCGGGCCCCTGTACCCGCAACAGGAGTAGGGGCGGGCCCCCGTGCCCGCCCGCTCTTAAAAAAGTATCCTTAAACCGGGAGATCCACTTTTATTTTGGGCAAAGTGATTTTTAAAACTCCGTGTTCATACATTGTGGCGGTTTTTTGTCCGTTAACTTCAGAGGACAGACGGAGTGTTCTCTCAAACAAGCCGTATCGTCGTTCCATTCGTGTGTATGCACCTTCAGTGAGACTTTCCACCCTGCATTTCTCGCCTTTTATGTTGATTAGATCACCGTCAACCCTGACGGCAAAATCTTGCGGATCCATCCCTGGTACTTCAATTTCCAAAGTCACGGCTGTGCTGGATTCGTAAACATCTATCTTTGGTGTCCAGAAGTCAGGGAGCTCAATTGCTGCTCCCCGTTGCTGCAATATATCAAGAAACAGGTCAAAAAAGGTGCTTAAATCATAATTTATCTGCGGTAAAATTTCCTGCCGTTTCATAAGGTTCTGTTTGTTGGTCATTGCCCTGCTCCCTTGGGATGAGTTTATCTCGATTCAATATCATGTGATGTCGGCAGAGAACAGATAGTGAGTGTTTTAATATGGAAAAGCAAAATGCATGCCAGAGAGATTCGCTTTTTTGTATGGAGATGCAGAATCCGGAGCAACATAAAATAAATTTGGTTGGTATTGAAAACAGGCAAAGGATTTGCACAAGAATATTTAGAAGACATGGTCCCGGGAGAAACAACAAAAGAGGTATGCCGTATTGCGTAGCTCATTGGTTGATTTTCTCGGATTAAGGGTACGCGAAGGAATGGTGAAAGGGAGGAAAAATGAACAGACTGACAGCGGACAAGATACTGCAAAAAACTTTCGAACATCTTGATCAAGTTCTGGATGAAAAAAATCGGGAGGATAAAAAAAGGTCGGATGAACAGCAGAATAAATCCTGTTCTGCCGAAATTCGTAAGGAGGGAAAGAGAAAAGTGACGGAGTAATCAAAAACAATTTCTCCACATCTACAGAGATCAATTGCCAAAAATATAAGAGGAGGGATCAATGATTCCGATTTCATCGATACTGTGGCCGACTGACGGTGGTGAACCTTCTTACAAAGCACTTGAAATGGCGGTAATGATTGCCGGAAAGTTTAATGCCGGTTTATATGCTCTGCAGATTGTTCCCCCGGTTCCTCCTCTTATAGGAACAAGATATGCTCCAATGGCCATCAAGGGATATGATATCCCCCTGTATCAGCAGGAGCTTTTAAACAAAACCGAAAATGAGTTGTCACAACTGGTTTCAAAAAAGGTCCCACAGGAAATCAAGGTGGTTTGCGAGGTTAAAATAGGTGTTCCTGCCGAGGTGATCATTGAGTTTGCTCAGGAAAACGGTATTGATTTGATCGTCATGGCGACGCACGGTCGAACCGGGCTCTCCCGTTTTATGATCGGCTCTGTAACTGAAAAAACCATTCGACAATCGACCATACCCTTACTGATAATACCGGCTGCATCGGGAGCACATAAGCGCCGGTCAAAATTATGATCGCCGTTTATTCGAATCCCGAATCTTCAGGTTTACCGGGGTTGGCAAGAATTTTCTGCCGGGACAATTCGTAATGTTTGTTTTTCCACCAATTTTCTGATATTCCCGAAATTTTTTCGCGCATATTGATATTTTGCAGGGTAATGCTTATTTCTAGTGGAATCTTGGAATCAGTGTGATTCGTTTTATCTCATTAAAATGAATTTCCCTAGACCATTCAGGATCCTATTTTGAAAGCTCTTATAATTGACGAAAAAAAACACATCGCAGATATTCTGTTGCGTGATGCTGCTCGTCTGGGCGTTGAAATACATTCTGCCGCCTCACTCGAAGAAGGGTTGCTCGCCTGTCAGGTGAATGGTGAGGGGTTTGATGTTGTCCTGATGCGCGATATGGTTTCAGGCCATGCCTCTTGTTTCTCCATCCAGGACTTTCGCTCAACCCCTTTGTCACCTGAAATACTGATATTTACCGAACAGGGCAATCCTCAACATGCAGAGCATGCCCTGGAGGGTGGGGCGTGGGACTATGTGGTTGATCCCTTTCCGGAAAAAAAACTACCGGATATGCTGCGCCGGGTACTGCGCTATCGCCATGCCAAAAGCAATAGTTTCGAGGAAACGCAACGAGAGATTCGTGAACAGCTGCAAGGCCATGGGATTATTGGAAGTAGTATCGCAATAAAGAATTGTGTGAATCTTGTGGCCGGCATCGCTCAGTCGGATGCCGGCGTTCTTATTACCGGAGAAACCGGAACGGGCAAAGAGCTGTTCGCTTCAGCCCTACATAACATCAGCCCACGCAGCAGTAAAAATCTGACAATTGTCGACTGTGCGGCGCTTCCCTCGACACTCGTTGAGAGTATTCTTTTCGGCCATGCCAAAGGTTCATTCACTGGTGCCGATAAAACCCGGAAAGGGCTGATCAAACAGGCAGATGGCGGTACTTTATTTCTCGATGAGATAGGTGAGATGCCGCTTGAGATCCAGAAGAAATTTTTAAGGGTTCTCCAGGAACGGGAGTATCTGCCCGTTGGCAGCAGTATTTCAGAATCCAGTGATTTCAGGCTCATTGCAGCAACAAATAGAGATTTGGAGACTATGGTTGAGGAGGGAACTTTTCGAGAAGACCTTCTCTTTCGCCTGAAAACATTTCAACTTGAGCTGCCACCTTTGCGAACACACAAAACCGATATCTCTGAACTCGTCTATTATTTCCGTGATTGCTACAGCAAACGTTACAAGTTGAAAAAGAAAAAACTTTCCACCGACTATCTGATGACGCTGAACAGATATGAATGGCCTGGAAATGTTCGTGAGCTATTTCAGGCAGTTGAGTATTCGATAGCGGATGCCCATGAAAGTGCTGTCTTGGAGCCTATACATCTGCCATTGAACATTCGGTTGTCTGTAACCAAGAAAAAACTTGAAAAACTAAGGGCATCGCCGGAGGTCTCAGATGAGCCGTTTATGCCCGACGATCTCTCTTTAATGCCGACAATTAAGGAAGACAGGGAGAAGGCGATCCAAGTTCAGGAGAAACAATATCTGCAGAATCTGCTCAGAATAACCGGTGGGGATATTAAACAATGCTGCGAAACAGCCGATCTTTCGCGGTCAAGACTATATGACTTGTTAAAAAAGTACGGACTCTCTCAGAATAGTACGACTTTGCATACGTGAAACAAGAGTTGAGGAAGTAGCTTCTTACAACCTTACAGCCTTACATCTTAAGGTGATTTATCTGGCTGGCGGCAAAAGCGGCACCAAAGCCATTGTCGATGTTCACGACTGTTACGCCGTTGGCGCAGGACGTGAGCATGGCAAGAAGTGCGGATAAGCCGCCAAAGCTGGCCCCGTATCCGACACTGGTGGGCACCGCAATAATTGGAACTTCTATGAGCCCCGCAATAACCGAGGCCAGTGCACCTTCCATTCCAGCGATCACAATCGCAACACGCGCTTCTCGAATAACATTGATACAGGCAAATAACCGGTGAATTCCGGCTACGCCGACATCGGAAATAAGATTAACCTTGTTGCCAAGGGCCCGGGCCGTGACTTTAGCCTCTTCAGCCACCGGCTGATCGGCCGTACCGGCTGTGACAATGACTATGCTGGACTTGGTCTCGGGCAGTGGTTCATGCTCAAAAAAGAGAGTACGGGCCACTGCATTGTGTGTTACTGCAGGGCAGATAGAGGTAATCATCGCTGCCATTTCATCGCTGACACGTGTCGCCAGGATGTTGCTTTGATTTTTCAACATAGCTTGAAAAATGTCTACAACTTGCTGCGATGTTTTGTGTTCACCGTAAATAACTTCCGGATAGCCGTTTCGCAAAGATCGATGGTTGTCTATTTTAGTGTGGCCGATATCGGTAAATGGCAGATCTTTCAACTTGATCAGGGCGTCTTCCGCTTTCATTTCGCCTTTTTCAAGTGCTTCTAAAATGTACCGGATGCTGGATTTATTCATGTTGATTATCAAGAGTAAGCGTTCTGTTCAGACTTCCCATTTGATATCCTTCCAGGTCGAGAGTTACGTACAGGTAGCCGCAGGTTTTAATTTTTTCGATCAAACGTGTCCGTAAGTCGGTTTTAAGAAGATCGCCAAAGCTCGCGATGGGTACTTCAATTCGGGCAATATCGCCGTGACTTCTTACTCTTGCGCCGGGGATATTCAATTCCCGAAGTGCCGTTTCAGCCTTTGCAATCCGTTCAAGTTCTGTTGCCGTGATTTCGGTATGGTAGGGGATGCGCGATAACAGACATGCGTAGGCCGGCTTATCCCAGGTCCTGAGACCAGCCTCCAAAGAGAGGGCCCGGATGGCGTCTTTGCTAATGCCAAGTTGGAGTAGAGGGCTGGCGATATTCAGCTCTTTTAGCGCCCGCATTCCCGGACGATAATCGCTTAGGTCATCTTTGTTGGAACCCTCAATGATGGTATCGATGCCGATCTTTCGTGCCCGGTTTTGAATTGCTTTGAAGATCTCTTTTTTACACAGATAGCACCGGTCCGGCGGATTACGGGTAATGTCGGCCGGTATCGGCAGCAGAATTACCTCGTGAGCAATGTGGTACTTTTCGGCAAATAATCGGGCCTCTTCAATCTCCCAATCCGGAATGTAAGGTGTGTTTATTGTGATCGCCACCATGTTGCAGCCTGGTTTTTCGCCGAGGGCTTCCTGTGCAGCGAAACTCAGAAAACTACTGTCAACTCCACCCGAAAAGGCCACTACAACACGTTTCATTTCCTTAATGTGCCGGAGTAGTTGCCGATATGTCGTATTTTTCATGGCATTTTGCGGCAATACGGCGCCATTATTAATTGGTAATTACTCGAAAACGAGTACCGTTGAATTCGATTGTCACCCCTTCCCAGGTGATTTCCCTTAGATATGTGCTGGGGGCGATCATGTCACCTTCTCTTAATATTTTTCCGTTGACAATGATCATCCGCTGCGATGGATTTTTTGCATAGGTGTGCCCGGCGAAATTGAGGTTGGAAATTTCTGCCTGTACCGTGCCGGAAAGCTCCTGCAAAAGTGGCAGAGACGTTTGTGCAATCTCTGTTTCAATACCCGCCGGCGGATCGGGACTGCTCTCTTGGACTGCAATGGAGAGCAAGACCTTGTCCTGGTCTTTGACAGTGACCTGGGGAGAGGAGCTCTCATTCCCCTGGATATCCTGGTTCGCAGGTTGTACCGGAGGTGTTGTCCGGGGTTTCTCGGTTTCGGCAGAAAGAAGGGGCGTGTCAGTTGTTTTTGTCGAGTCTTTTTCGGCCAGGAAATGATGGTATTGGAAAAAGAGTATTCCAAGGCAGGTGCAAACGAGCAAAACGCCACCGGAAACCATCCAGATAGTAGAGCGCTCTTTGAATGGTGAGGAAGAATTTCTATTTTGCAGTATAGGACCATGTGTTGAGTGCAGATGCGGGGAAATTCCCTGTTGCCGCTCCTGGTCTGATTTTTTAAGTGCATCGAGGATATAGGACATAGTATCAATTCTTGCCTGCCGGAATCTTTTTTATGTTCGTCTCAACTTCCCGAGTACCCTGTTTTGCCGCCAAGTCAGAGGATGCGGAGGAGGTCTGAGACTGCGAAATTTTATTGTTATCGATCAATGGATGCATGGTTTCTTGCAACAAGGCAATATTATGTTTGAAGAGGGCGAGGTTGTCCCTGTGGTCGATAAAGTAGAGGCTGATCGGTAACCCGATTACCAGCAGCAACAGGGCTAGATTCATGGCCAGCTTTTTTGTCGGGTAAGGTTCGCCGCTGGTTTTTGTAGCGAGTTCACCGGCCGCTTTTTTCATGATCGGCAGACTGACGTGATCACTATTATTTGCATATGCTCCGAGGAGAGCATGATCACAGGTAATGTTTATTATCCGGGGTATCCCTTTCGAAATTTTTGCTACATACTGGATCGCCTTTTTTGAAAAAAGCACGTTTCTGCTGTTGCCGCCGGCGACGGCAAGCCTATGTTCTATATAGGTGGCGACATCGCCGGCCTGCAGTGGCTGCAGGTGATATCTGGTTGTGATGCGCTGGTTAATCTGGGACAACTTTGGGTCACTGAGAATATTCCGCAGTTCAGGCTGGCCGATCAGGATAATCTGCAGCAGCTTATTGGTGTTTGTCTCCAGGTTGGTGAGCAGCCTCAGCTGTTCCAGAATTTTGATACTGAGATTTTGCGCCTCATCTACAATCAGGGCTGTATTTCTTCCCTCCGAGTGGGCGCGAAGCAGATATGCATTCAACTGGTCGATATACGTTTTTATCGATCGGGTGGATGCCGGGATGGGAATTTTAAGTTCTTCGCAGATGGTTTTAAGAAGATCCGTAATGGTCAGCTTCGGGTTTAAAATCATTGCAATATCAGTCGTTTTAGGCAACTGTTCCAGGAGGCAGCGGCAAACTGTGGTTTTTCCCGTGCCCACATCACCTGTCAGCAATATAATGCAGCCCTCGCTGTTGATACCGTACATGAGATGAGCCAGGGCCTCCCGATGCAATTCACTCATAAAGAGATATCGAGGATTGGGCGCGATGGCAAAGGGTTTTTCAGTCAGACCGAAATAGCGTGTATACATGCGATTACTTCAACGAAAGGGTTATGCCTAACCACGACAAGCCAGTACCCATGAGGGGCAGGGGCGGGTTTTTAACCAGCCCGGACAGTACCTTCACGAAATTCTTTTAAAAAATAACAAGAATTTCTAGGTTACTAACACCCTACAAGGGGGTATAAGTACCTTGAGACAGATTGTTTTGTTGTAAAAAAACAAGAAAACAATCTGTAAGGTGCTAAAAAACATAATAAAACGGCAACAGCATAGGGCGTGCCTTAAAATTCTCTTTCAGCAATTAGCCAATTAGTATACGGTGAATTTGTTTTAATTACCATTTTTCTTTATTTCGTGTTGTTTTTCTCATGGAAATTTCTCGTTGATACGAAAGTTACTATGTGAATCCCTGAGAGAAAACCGGCCGGTTGGCCTTAACCTATAACTATGATTTTCTATGCCAGTATTTGAATACCGTGCTCTTGATGCCAAAGGAAAAAATGTCAAGGGCATAGTCGATGCAGACAGTGAATCTCAGGCGCGGACAAAACTCCGCTCACAGGGGAAATATCCTGTTTCTATTGCAGTAAGCAGGGGCAGAGAGGGCAAGGCCGGTAGCCGGGAAGGGCTTGGACTGGGCCTGCTGGAGCGTGTCAAGTCCGAGGAAATCAGCATTATGACCCGTCAGCTTGCAACTTTGATGGGCGCCGGTATTCCCCTGGTCCAGGCTCTTGACTCACTGGTGCAGCAGACACGAAACTCTGTGCTGAAAAAGGTGATTGCCCAAATAAAAGGTTCGGTGAACGAAGGCAACACTCTCACCAACGCCCTGGCGGAACACCCCAAATTATTTTCATCCATTTTTATTAATATGGTGCGTGCAGGGGAAGCATCGGGGGCACTGGACATAGTATTAGAACGTCTTGCCGACTTTGGTGAAAAGCAGGAGGCGTTAAAAGGAAGATTACAGGCAGCGCTGGTCTATCCCATCTTCATGGCGGTCATTGGCTCTGCAATTTTATTTATACTGATTACTTATATCGTCCCCAATATCACACAGGTTTTTAATGAGATGGACAAAGTACTCCCTTTGCCGACGCTGTTTCTCATCAGCCTGAGTGATTTCCTGAAAATGTACTGGTGGGCCTGTTTCGTTTTTATAGGAATTGCTGTTTTTGGACTGCGCTATTTCATTTTAAAACCAGCAGGAAGGTCAATTTGGGATTATTTAAAACTGAAGATGTTTATCGTGGGTCCTGTCGTACAAAAGGTTATTCTTGCAAGGTTTTCTTCCACGCTGGGAAGTTTACTGGAAAGCGGTGTAGGACTTATGGTCTCAATGCAGATCGTTCGTACCCTTGTCAACAATGTGCATGTCTCAAAAGTGATTGATCAGGCAATGGAACAAATACAAAAAGGGCAGACCATGACAAGCGCACTCTCGGAGTCGGAGTGGTTTCCGCCCATGTTTGTCCAGATGATTGCTGTGGGTGAGCAAAGCGGCAGTCTCGAAACCATGCTTGACAAGGTGGCCAAAGCCTATGAGAGAGAAGTCGAAACAGCGATAATGGGGATGACGTCGCTTATCGAACCGCTTATGATTGCTATCATGGGTCTGGCTGTCGGATTTATCGTGCTCTCTATTTTATTGCCGATCTTCGAGATGAATCAAATGATAGGATAACCAGGGCCTTTTGCTTCTATCTATTGGATTTTACCGATTCAATATTGGATATTTGCCTGGAGTTGTGTATATTTCCTTGTACTTTATATAACACCCTACAGACCTTAATGGTTGGTCCGGGGAAAATGTTATCCATAACTAATTTAAAATAATCAGGTTACCATTATATGAAGATTGAACATAAACGGTTTTCAAAATACCGAAACAAAGTAAACGAAGCAGGTTTTACTCTCATCGAACTTCTTGTCGTATTGGTTATTATAGGTATTCTTGCCGGTTATATAGGACCAAAGATCATGGGTCATCCGGAAGAGGCTAAACGGACCAAGGCGAATCTGCAGATTCAGGCAATAGATACAGCACTGAAGATGTATAAACTTGATAATGGCATGTACCCGTCAACGGAGCAGGGGCTTCAGTCCCTGGTGGAACCCCCGGCTGTAGGGAAGCTGCCTCCCAAGTGGCGTGAAGGCGGTTATCTGGAAAAAGGGAAAATACCCCTTGATCCATGGGGAAATAATTTTATTTACCTGAGTCCCGGAGTGAATGGCGATTTCGATCTCACTTCCTATGCGGCCGATAATGAGGCCGGGGGAGAAGGGGACGGAAAAGATATAAATAATTGGGAAGTTGAATAGTATCGCCATGGGGCCGTCATTGCACATGATCTTCCTGGGTAGTCCGGAGGACTCAGGTGATGAGAAAGGTTTTACACTTATTGAACTGATAGTGGTAACCGCTCTGATAGGCATCATGCTCTCAATCAGTATACCCTCACTGCGTAATTCTTTTTATACCGATCCCCTGAAAGCTACGACCAGAAAGGTAATCGGATTGGTGACGGGGGTAAGGGAACTCTCTGTTCGCACTCAGCAACCGTATCTCCTGCATATAAGCCGGCTGGAAAACCGCATCTGGTATGAACCGGAGATAAAAGAAAAGGAAAAGCCGGACAGTGAGATTGACAAGAAAGGGGATTTGGAAGGGGAGTTGCTATTTCCTGAATCGGTTAAAATTTCAGGTATTGTGGTGGCAAAAGATGTGATGGCGTCCGAGGATCAGACAGTGATCTGGATCGGTAAGCAGGGATATATGAACGATACTCTTCTCCGGTTGGAAGACGCTGAGGGCAACCACCTGAATGTGCAATTCTATCCGTTTCTCGAGCCCGAGCTGGTGTCCGATCAGGTTGCTGCCTTTTAAAGAAGGAGTCAAACCGGATATGGAGATATCAAAATGCAGGGCGGGTTTGGAACCCGCCCCTACGGCCGCCGGGGGTAGGGTAATAGGAGGCAATGGGGCCTTTACTCTGCTGGAGGTAATGATTGCCGTATCGATCATTGCCATTGCTCTTGTCGCGCTCTTTGGTTCTCAGTCGAGGAGTCTTTCTCACGCAACAGAAGCTCATTTTAACATTGTCGCGCCGATGTTGGCCTCCGGAAAACTTGCAGAACTGGAAGCTGCGGATACGGCTCCTAACAATGATGATGGGGATTTTGGTGATGAATTTCCTGGATACAGCTGGAAGGTCGAAACCGAAAGAGCAAGTTTTGACAGCCCCGAAGCCTTGGCGAAACTCGAAAAACCGCTGCAAAAGATTGAACTGACTGTGCTCTGGAGCGAGACGAAATTCAGCTATACACTTACTTATTATGGCAGCTGGCAGGAATAAGGTGAACAGTAAGCCATCGACAGTGCACGAGAGGGGCTTTACCCTCGTTGAACTGCTCATTGCTATTTTTATTTTTGCAATAGTTGTATCTGCGGTATATGGATCATATCGTGC
>Ga0214472_10006548_pt1 | contig 12193 bp, 11 predicted proteins | sample RVTome_6_FD_207662 | JGI IMG/M metagenome (GOLD analysis project Ga0214472, IMG submission 207662) | Soil microbial communities from uranium-contaminated site in the Upper Colorado River Basin, Wyoming, United States - RVT140D175 | ecosystem: Environmental > Terrestrial > Soil > Contaminated >... | reverse complement strand
GAACAGGAAGCCAGGGATGCGGTTGTCCCAATTCGAGACACCAATGACGAGACCGAGAGCGAGGTTCGAGAACAGATCGACGCGCTATTCGATGATGTGGCTGCCTTGGCCATTGGTGAAGCACCTGTAACCACGCCGACCACACTCCCCGAGCCCACTCCCACGACCGAAAGTGAGGCGACGACCGAGCCCGCGGACCCGGTCCTTCTCCAAGGACTCGTGTTCCTCGATGTCGAAGGTGACGGGTTGTTCCAACCGGATGCCGAGGCCACCCGAGTCGATCGCGGTCTGGAGCGAGTCAATGTCGAGGTCACCATCGGTGAGCAGGTGGAGATCGTGGCCACCGCTCCAGACGGCTCCTTTTCCATCGAGATCGCACCGGGACCGGTCGTGATCCGCGTCGACTCCGGGGACGCCCAGATCCCAAACGGCTACTTGGTAGGCACCGACAATCTCAATCAGTTGTTGGAATGTGAGTCCGGATCGGCCTGCGAGGCCTCCCCCATAGGGTTTGAGGTCAATCTGCGTCCCTTTGAAGACATCACAGCTCAGATTCAGGCTCAGCATCCGATCGAGTTGGATGCGGTGACGGTGCTGGCAGCGACAGCACGTGACGATGTGATTCGTGCCGCCCTCGGAGAGCCGCTTCATCTCGACCCGGTGCTGCGGACGACCACGGTGCAACGAGTCAACGAACTGTTCGGGCAGAAGATCATTCCGGAGGACCTGGCGGACGTCATTGCCGACCAGCGCTCGAACCCGCCGCTGATCTTCTACAGCGACGCCAACCCCCCAGCTCAGGACATGGCAGCCAGTGACGCCGCCGGGGAAGTGGTCGCAACTTTTCTTCAGGCCAACTATCTGATCGATCCGGTCCAGACCGCCGCGGCCCAGGATGCCGCTGCCGAAGAAGTGGCGGCGGATCCGGTGACAGAGGCGTACACCGCCGGTCAGATCATCGTTAGGGCGGGTGAGCCGATGACAAGGCTCATCCTCGATGCGATCGCGCAGGTGGGTTTGACAGGCCCCGCCGGTCAGGAGCAGGGAGGTCTACTGGCTGTGATCGCGGTTTTGATCGGGATGCTCGGCCTCTATTTGGCTCGGTTCCGGACCGAGTTCTGGTCGCGGCCCCGGATGGTGGCCCTGCTCGCGATCCTGATCGTGCTCGCCGCCGCCGCCGTGCGGGCTACCACCCAGATCCAGGAAGAGACATCCTGGTACGTCTTGCCGGCGGTGGCCTTCGGTTTCATGACCGCAGTTCTGTTCGACGCCAGGATTGCGGTTCTGATGGCGTTGTCGGTTGGCGTGTTGACCGCGGTTGGCACCGGGGACATCGGGATCACGGTCTACGCAATCCTCGCCACCCTGGCTCCGATCCCCTTTGTGAGCTCGGTGAGCAGCCGCGGTGCCTTCCGCAACGCAGTGGTCTTCTCCGCGCTCACCGCGGCGGTAGTGGCCGCCGCCACCTCATGGTTCTTCCACGTCGGCCCTGATGCCTCCACGCTCGAGGTGATCGGGTTCTCGGTGGCCTGGGCGTTCGGGGTCTCGGCCATGGCGTCGTTGATCGGTCTGGCCGGGCTTCAGTTCTTCGAGTCCGCCTTCGACATCACAACCACTCTTGGTTTGCTCGATCTGACCGACCGCAACCACAAGGGATTGCAGCTCTTGCAAGAGAAAGCATTCGGGACCTTCAATCACTCGCTGATGGTCGGCACCCTCGCCGACGCCGCCTCCAGGGCCATCGGAGCCAACGCCTTGCTGGCGCGTGCCATGGCCTACTACCACGACCTCGGTAAGACCGAGAACCCGACCTACTACATCGAGAACCAGTTCGGGATCCCCAACCCCCATGATCTCCTCACCCCCGAGGAATCGGCCGAGATGATCCGCCGCCACGTCACCGACGGAGTGGCTCTCGCTCGCCAGTTCAAGATTCCCTCCGACGTCACCACCGGGATCGTCAGCCACCACGGTGACGGGATCATGCGATTCTTCTACGAGAAGGCTCGCAGTCAGCGAGGAGACGCCGTCAATCCTGACGACTTCCGTCATGTCGGTCACAAGCCGAAAACGGCAGAGTCGGCCATCGTGATGCTGGCCGACTCGCTCGAGGCCGCATGTCGGGCGGTGTTCCAAACCGAGGAGCCGACGCCCGAAGCGATCGAGAAGGTGGTCAACCGGGTGATCGACGAGAAGCTCGACGACGGTCAGCTCCAGGAGTCGCCGCTCACCCAGTTCGAGATGACTCAGGTGAGAAAGGCCTTTTTCGAGTCGTTGGTCGGGCATTATCATCAGCGGATCGCGTATCCGAACTTCCCCGGGACCTGATGGACGACCCCTCCAGTACCAAGGTCGGCCAGTGAGCGTCTTCCTGGCCGACGAACAAGGTGACGAACTGGACCTCGCCGGGATGCGAAACCTCGCCGAGCTGGTCATCTCCAACGAGGGCTATCCCCAGGACACGGAAGTGACCCTTCTCTTCGTCGACGAGGATGAGATGTCCTCGTACAACGAGCGTTTTCTCAATCGAAGCGGGCCGACGGACGTGCTCGCCTTTCCAGTGGAGGACCTGTTGCCGGGACTGGCTCCGGATGCCGACCCCGCCGGACCGCCGTTGATGATCGGTGACGTGATCATCGCTCCTGCCTACGTGAAACGACAGGCCGGCGAGCTCGAAGTCGATTTCGAAGACGAGATGGCATTGATGGTCACCCACGGCATCCTTCATCTCATGGGGTACGACCATCAAGCCGATGGTGACGCCTCTGCTATGGAGAGCCGAGAGATCGAACTTCTCGGCCTGGTGGGGAAGAAGCGGCGATGAGTGTTTTCGTTATCGTGCTGGCCGTGGTCTGTCTGGCGATGGCGGCCTGGCTGCGGGCCGCGTGTACCGCAGTCACCCGGATCCCCCGCGCTGATGCCCTCCGCGACACGGCCGAACATGTCTCCGGGGCCGCCACGGTGGCGGAGTTGCTGGAGGACCGCGAGCTGATCAACCCGGCGGTGAGCGTCGTAGCTGTGGCTCTCCTTGTGATCTCCGCAGTCCTCGGCACCGCTTTGGTGGCGTCGAGCGCCGGGCTCGGCGGCTCGGTCGGCTACGCGATGGGGGTGGGGCTATCCGTGTTCTTCGTTGGCGACCTCGTGCCGCGTCAGGTCGGGAGGCATCGTACCCGGGCGATCGCCTATCGCTCTGCCGGGTTGCTGGCGGTTGCGATGCGTCTTGGGGGCTGGGCCAACGACCTCTTACCCGAGCCCGACTCGGAGGACTGGGATCGAGAACCGACATCGGCTTCGGAGGAAGCTGACGAGCAGGAACGAGAACTGATCGACTCGGTGCTCGAATTCGGTGAGACCTTGGTCCGGGAGGTGATGACTCCCCGGCCGGACATGATCACGGTGGCTGTCACCGCCACCGTCGACGAACTGGTGACTGTGGCGGCCAGGGAGGGTTTCTCCAGGGTGCCGATCACAGACAACGGTGACGTAGTGGGGTTGATCATCGTCAAGGATCTGTTGCCGTTGCTCACGGACGGACAGCGGCCGGCTTCGCTTAGAGAGATCATGCGGCCGGTCGAGTTTGTCCCTGAGACCAAGTTTGCCTCCTCGCTGCTGGCCGAGATGCAGTCGAGGCGAGTCCACCAGATGATCGTCGTCGACGAGTACGGCGACGTCGCAGGCTTGGTGACGATCGAGGATCTCATCGAGGAGCTGGTCGGTGAGATCAGTGACGAAACCGACGAGGAGGAGGCGTTAATCGTCACCCGCCCCGACGGTGGATGGGATGTGGACGCCAGGGTGGACGTGGACGATCTTGCCGACGCCGCAGGTGTAAGTCTTCCCGAGGTGGAGTGGGACACCGTTGGCGGCCTGGTGCTTGGTCTCGCCGAGAGGATCCCGGACGAGGGTGAGAAGTTCGATTTCGGTCCACTCCGGTTCACGGTCACCAGCATGCAGGGCCGGCGCGTCTCGAAGGTGACGGTGACCACTTCGAACACCGTCGACTCCAGATGAAATCCGGCTTTGTCCCGGTGGTCGGGCGCCCCAACGTCGGGAAATCGACTCTGGTGAACAAGCTGGTCGGCTCCAAGGTGTCGATCACCTCTTCACGGCCGCAGACGACACGCAACGTCATCCGGGGCGTGGTCAACGGTCCCGACCCCGACGACCCCTCATATCAGGTCGTCCTCCTCGACACGCCCGGTCTGCACAAACCGAAGACCGATCTGGGTGACCGGCTCAACGCGCTGGTCTATGGGACGCTGGGGGAGGCTGACGTCGTCATGTTCCTGATCGACGCCTCGATGCCGATCGGGCCGGGCGACCGACTCATCGCCGAGCGCCTCAGGACCGCAGGCTCGGACGTGGTATTGGCCGTCAACAAGATCGACGGGGCGGGCAGGGGCGAGGTCATCGAACAGCTGGCGAAAGCCGGCGAGTGGGACTTTGCCTCGTATGTGCCGGTGTCGGCGATCGAAGGCACTGGTCTCGACGCCTTGGTCGAGGAGATAGTCGAACGTCTTCCTGAAGGCCCTCGCTTCTACCCGTCCGGGATGACCACCGACCAGCCGGAGAGCCTGGTGATCGGGGAGATAGTCCGGGAGAAGTTCCTCGAACGGCTGAACGACGAGTTGCCCCACTCGCTGTTCGTGAGCGTCCAGGATCTGGAGCAGCGTCCCGACGGGCTGATCGACATCTCGGCCCGGGTCATCGTCGAACGCAAGAGCCAGAAGGGGATAGTGATCGGAAAAGGCGGCTCATTGCTGAAGATCGCCGGAACCGAGGCCCGTCAGGATCTCGAGATCCTGCTTGGGAACAGGGTGAACCTCAATCTCCACGTGACGGTGGAAAAGGACTGGCAACGCAGCCCACAACTCTTGGACCGATTCGGTTTCACCACCGTCTGAGCTCAGGAGTCGAAAAGCGTGTCGAATCGGGTGGCTAGTCCAACGTCCTTCTCGGTCAACCCGCCTTCGGAGTGGGTCGATAGCCGAAGGGTGACCCTGTTCCATCGGATGTCGATGTCGGGATGGTGGTTGGCCTTCTCTGAGAACACCGCAACTTCGGCGACAAACCCGATCGATTCAACAAAATCGGGGAACTCGAAGGTGCGGGTTATCTCCTTGCCGGAGCGGCTCCACGCAGGGTGGCTCTCGAGGAACTCGGTGATCTCGGCAGCGGACAGGAGAGCCATGAGGATCGAGCGTAAACCGTCGACCAGTTCTCCGTCGTCCCTACCCTGGAGCCGCTCATGGGGATCCGACACGATCAGGGGATCGTCCTTCGCTCCTACCCGTTCGGCGATGCCGATCGGGTAGTGGTCCTGCTCAGCCCGAACAACGGCAAGATCCGCACCGTCGCCAAGGGCATCCGCAAGACGAAGAGCCGATTTGGTGGCCGGCTCGAGCCGTTCACCCATGTCGATCTAGTGCTCTACGAGGGACGCAACCTCGACACCATCACCCAGGTTGCAGTCCTCGAGCCGTTTCCCCGGCTCCGTAACGACCTCGACTCGGTGATCGCAGCTGGAACCATGGTCGAGACAGCCGATGCCGTCGCTCAGGAGGACGAATCGTCGATGCGGCTGTTCCTCCTTTTGCACCGCGGATTGCGCGCTCTCGAGGCCGGGCGAAATGGGCCAGATCTCATCACCAGTTTTCTGCTGAAGCTCGCCGACGTGGTCGGGGTCGCCCCCTCCCTGCTGATGTGCGCTTCGTGCGGTGGGGTGGACGACCTGCACCGGTTCTCGTTCGGAGGCGGCGGCGTGGTTTGCGATCGGTGTGGGATCGAGGGATCGGTTCGGCTCCGGGAAGGCATCACCGTGTATCTGGCCGCCCTGGCCCAGGCCGAGTTCGGCCTGCTCCCGGAGACGGATGCCGGTCTCTCCGGTGAGGCGATGGGGATCACCCGCCGTTTCGTCGAGTACCACCTCGATCGAAAGCTGTCTTCATTGGCGGTGCTGGATTGAGTCTGGATCTGTCCAGGATCGACCTGGGGCGGATACCCCGACATGTCGGCCTCATCCTCGACGGCAACGGGCGCTGGGCCAATGCGCGTGGCCTGCCCCGGACCGCCGGTCATCTCGCCGGTGAAGCTGCGCTCTTCGACACCGTCGAAGGCGCCCTCGAGATCGGAATCGAATGGGTCACTGCCTACACCTTCTCCACCGAGAACTGGTCCCGCTCCGAAGATGAGGTCGAGTTCCTCATGTGGTTCAACGAGGACTTGCTCCTGCGGCGTCGCGACGAGCTCGACGCCCAGGGGGTTCGAATGTGGTTTGCGGGCGACATGAGCGACCAGCGAATCCCGGACCGCAATCGGAGGCACATGGCCGAGTCCGCGGAAATGACGGCGGCCAACACCACTCTTCATCTGGTATTTGCCTTCAACTACGGGAGTCGGCGCGAGATCGTCGAGGCCACCCGCATCATCGCCTCCAGGGTTGCGGCCGGGGAGTTGTCGATCGACCAAATCGACGAGCACGCAATGGAATCAGCGTTCTACGTCCCCGAGATGCCGGCGGCCGACCTCATCATCCGCTCCTCGGGTGAGCACCGGCTGTCCAACTTCCTGCTCTGGCAGGCCGCATATGCCGAGTTCTACTTCCCAGGCATCCTCTGGCCCGACTTCGACCGGAACGCCCTCGTCGACGCGGTGGTCGACTACCAGGCCCGGGAACGGCGTTTCGGGGCTGCCGACGACATGCCCCAGATTGACTAAGCCTCTGGACCAGGCCACCGTTCCCCGTTCATCATGACCGAAGTCACCCTCGACACCATCTCCAGCCTCGCCAAGAAGCGGGGTTTTGTGTTCCAGGCCTCCGAGATCTACGGCGGTTTGCGGTCCTCGTACGACTACGGGCCCCTGGGCGTCGAATTGCTCCGCAACGTCAAGGAGGCGTGGTGGCGGGCCATGGTCCAGGAGCGCTCGGACATCGTGGGCCTCGACTCGGCGATCCTCCAAGCGCGCCAGGTGTGGCAGGCGTCGGGCCACGAAGAGGTGTTCACCGACCCGCTCGTCGAGTGTCGGAATTGCAACAGCCGTCACCGCCTCGACAGGCTGGAGGACTCCGACACCTGCCCCACCTGCGGTCAGAGGGGGACCTTCACCGAGCCACACAACTTCAACCTGATGTTCCGCACCCACATGGGCCCGGTGGATTCCGACGAGAACCTCGTGTATCTGAGGCCGGAGACGGCCCAGGGGATCTTCATCAACTTCGAGAACGTGCGTCGCACTCTCAGGCTCAAGCTGCCGTTCGGGATCGCCCAGATCGGCAAGTCGTTCCGCAACGAGATCACCCCTGGTCAGTTCGTGTTCCGCACCCGGGAGTTCGAGCAGATGGAGATGGAGTACTTCTGCCGACCCGAGGAGAGCCCGAAATGGTTTCAGTACTGGCAGGAGCAGCGGATGAAGTGGTACCTGGACCTGGGGATGACCGAGGAGAGGCTCAGGGTCCGGCCTCACGAGGCCGACGAGTTGAGCCACTACTCGTCAGCGACGGTCGACGTGGAGTACCTGTTTCCCTGGGGTTGGGACGAGTTGGAAGGCATCGCCGATCGCTCCGACTTCGACCTCAAGCAACACGCCGCGGCTTCGGGTGAGGACCTCACCTATTTCGACCAGGACGGCAACGAGCGTTTCTTCCCCCATGTCATCGAGCCGGCGGCGGGCGCCACCCGGACCACCTTTGCCTTCCTCATCGACGCCTACACCGAGGAGAAGGTGAACGACGAGACCAGGGTGGTGCTCAAACTGCACCCCCGACTCGCTCCCTACAAAGTGGCGGTGCTGCCCCTCTCCAAGAAACCGGAATTGATCGAACCGGCGGAGAAGATTGCTGCCGATTTGCGCCGTCATTGGATGATCGAAGTCGACACCACCCAGTCCATCGGTCGCCGCTACCGCCGTCAGGACGAGATCGGCACTCCTTACGCGGTCACAGTCGACTTCGACACCTTGGAGGACGAGGCGGTCACAGTGCGTGATCGTGACACGATGGCCCAGGACCGAGTCCCGATGTCAGGTCTGGTCGACTATCTGGCGGGGAAGCTGTCCTGAAGCGCGTCCTCGGCTGGCTTCTCGCTTCGACCCTGTTGATCGGCGTCGGGGTGATCGCATGGCTCTATTTCGCCGGCGGGTCGGGTGAGCCCTCCACCGAGTTGACCACGCCCCCTCTCGCCGCGGAGACGAGCATCACCGCATCAGGCTCGACAGCTCCGATCGAGGAGACAGTGCAGTCGAATGAGCAGACTTACGTGATCGACCCGGCGCAGTCGGTCGCCAGCTTCGAGATCGATGAAGTCCTGCGCGGATCGCCACAAACCGTGCTCGGCACCACCTCCGAGTTGGCGGGCCAGGTCCAAGTCGACTCCTCCGATCTCGCCACCGCCCAGTTCTCTCAGGTCATCATCAATGCCCGGACCTTCGAGACCGACTCCGACAGACGGAACCGTGCCATCCGGGGACCGATCATCCTCAACTCGGCAAGCGATGAGTTCGAGCTCATCACCTTCGACGTGACATCGATCGACGGCTTGAGTGGATCGGCGACGGCGGGAGAGGCGATCGAGTTCACGGTTTCCGGGAACCTCAAGATCAAGGAGACCACCAACCCGGTTACCTTCGAGGTTTCGGCGGCCTTCGTCGACGAGGGAACCATCGAGGGGACCGCCGAGACGATCGTGAGGCGAGGAGACTTCGGGCTCGGCATCCCGAGCGTTCCAGGTGTAGCCGACGTGTCTGAAGACGTGGTGATCCGGCTCGAATTTGTGGCGACCGCGGTCTGAACAGCGACAGGTCGTCCTTATGATCGACAGGCCATGGCAGATCGCTCCGATATCGACCGGGTCCGGGAGGCAACCGACCTCGTCGACCTGATCTCCGAGGTGACCACCGTCAAGCGATCGGGGCGCTCGTTCATGGCGGTTTGCCCATTCCACGAGGAGAAGACGCCCTCGATGTCGGTGGATCGGGCTCGTGGTCTCTATCACTGTTTCGGCTGCGGCAAGTCGGGTGATGTTTTCACGTTCTTCTCCGAGACGCAGGGGGTGGAGTTCGGCGACGCCCTCGAAATGCTGGCCCGCAAGGCGGGGATCACCCTCGTGCGGGATCCCGCCGAGGAGCGCAACCGAGGGAGACGGGGGGCCGCGGTCGAGGCAATCCGGCGGGCTATCGAGGTCTACAACCAACGGCTGCGCTCGGCAGCCGCGGCGGGGCCGGCCCGGTCGTATCTGCGGGGGCGGGGTTATGACGGCGACCTTATCGACGAGTGGAAGATGGGGTTTGCCGGCGTCGACTGGGACACCCTGACCAAAGAGCTGAAGGCGGGTGGTGTCGATGACCGGGTCTTGATCGACGCCGGTCTCTCCCGCCGCGGCCGGAATGGAGTCTTCGATGTGTTCCGGGGCCGACTGATGTTCCCGATCTACGACCTGCGCGGCGACCCGGTCGGATTCGGCGGCCGGAAGTTGGAGGGGATCGACCGCAAGGTGACCAACAACCCCGACGCCAAGTATGTGAACTCGGCCGACTCGATCCTCTATCACAAGGGATCTTTGCTTTTCGGGTTGGACCGGGCCCGCAAAGACATGTCCGAGACCTCTCCGGCGGTGATCGTCGAGGGGTACACCGATGTCATCGCCATGCATCAGGCCGGCATCACAACCGCCGTCGCCACCTGTGGCACCGCCCTCGGTGACGGTCACTTCGATCTTCTGCGGCGATTTTCGGAGCGGGTGGTGCTCGCCTTCGACTCCGATGAGGCCGGGTCGAGGGCAGCCCTCAGAGGCGACCAGTTGGAATCGCCGTTCCGGCTCGATCTCGACCTCCGGGTGGCGGTGATGCCCGACGGTCTCGACCCTGCCGACCTGGTGCAGGAAGGCCGTGGCGAGGAGCTGGTTGCCGCGGTGTCTTCGGCTCGGCCACTCTTGGAGCACCGGATCGATCATGAGGTGGCCAAGTACGACCTGGCAGGCCCCGAGGGCCGGGCTCGGGCCTTGCACAGTGCGGTGACCCAGCTCCGCAAGGTCAATGACGGGATCGCTCGCCGGGAGTACATGCGTTACGTGGCGCGACGGGTGGGGGTCGATCTGGGCGATGTCGAAGCGGCAGTGGAGAGCGGCCGCCCCAAGGGATCGGGAGTCGGCCCGGCGACTGACAAGCCTTTCGACCGTATCGATGTCGAGCTCCTCCGGCTGGTCATGGCCAACAACGGCGGACTCTCCGATCTCACTCAAGCTGATTTTTGGGATCGGCGTCTCCGCGAGGCATTTGCCGTCTTGAAGCCTCGAATCGGTGCCACTCCTGAGGGCACTCCGCTCGACATTTCCGGCATGGAGCCGCTGTTGCAAGGGGTGCTTCTCTCCCTGGCCCTAGACGACCGCCCGCTGGCGTCTGTGGAGGAGATGACTGGTCGAGTACGCGAGCGCCGACTTGATGCTGAGATCGGCGGGTTGCAGGCCGAGATGAACCTGCTCACCCAGGGGAGCGAAGCTCACGCCGCAGTTCTGCAACGGATGATGGCCCTGCAGCGGGAGAAGCGGGCCGCACCGGAGGCCTGATCCTACGTTCCTGTTAACGGACCCTTTGGAACCGGGTAGCTTTATCGGCGGGAGAAATGGTCCCCACTGGAGCCGTGAACGAAGAGCTGAGCACAGTCGTTGGTGCCCTTGTCAAAAGGGGCAAACATCGCGGGTTCCTGACGATGGCCGAGATCCAGCAAGAGCTGGAAGATGCCGAGGCGTCGGGCGAGGCTTTCGAGAAGGTCGCTGATGCCCTTCGCGCCCAGGGGATGCGCCTCACCGAAGAGGGACCCGGGGTCACCGAGGAATTCATCGAGGTGAGCCAGATCTCAGTTTCCGACCCAGTCCGCCTGTATCTCAACGAGATCGGCCGCTATTCGCTGCTCACCGCCCAGCAAGAGGTCGAGCTGGCGATGCAGATGGAGGCCGGGCAACGCGCCCAGGCAAGGCTCGAGGAGGAAGGCCTCAACGAGGAGGACCGCTCATTCCTCCAGCATGAGATGGACATGGGCGACGCCGCCCATGACCAGCTGGTGCAGTCCAATCTTCGCCTGGTCGTCGCCCTGGCCCGTCGCTATGTGGGCCGGGGGATGGCGTTGCTGGATCTGATCCAGGAGGGCAATGTCGGTCTGATGCGCGCTGTGGAGCGCTTCGATTACCGACGTGGGTTCAAATTCTCCACCTACGCGACCTGGTGGATTCGCCAGGCGATCTCGCGGGCGATCGCCGACCAGGGTCGGACGATCCGGATGCCGATCCATGTCCTCGACTCGGTGAACAAGCTGACCCGGGCCCAGCGAGAGCTCACACAACAACGGGGTAGGGCGCCATCCATCGACGAGTTGGCCTTCGAACTGGACCTCGAGCCGAGCCGGGTGGCCGAGTTGCAGCGAATCGCCCAGGACACGGTCTCGCTGGAGACGCCGGTGGGGGAGGACGACGACGGGACGTTGGGGGATCTCGTCGAGGATCACGACTCGGATCTTCCTGCCGATGCAGCCACGTTTGCCTCACTCCAGGATCAGCTCGCCCAGGCATTGGAAGGGCTCAATGATCGGGAGCGTGAGGTGTTGATCATGCGCTTCGGCCTGGCCGACGGCCGAATGCGGACCTTGGAGGAGGTCGGGTCCCATTTCAAGGTGACCCGGGAGCGGATCCGCCAGTTGGAGACCAAGGCGCTGGCCAAGCTGCGTCATCCCGACAAGTCGCACAAGCTGGAAGGATTTCTCGAGGGGTCCTGACCGACGCTGGGGGTTCTGTGAGATGCGACAATCGGTGCGATGACTTTCAGAACAGGCATTGTGGTGGGAGCGGCCTTTGGCTATGTGCTGGGGGCTCGGGCCGGGCGAGGGCGGTACGAGCAGATCAAGAGCCTTGCTCTGCAGGCGAGAAAGCATCCGGCGGTGGCGCAACTTGCCGATCAGGGTGTGGGCCTTCTCGACGCCGGCCGGTATGTCCTTTCGGCCGGATTGTCCGCTGGGTCCAAGGGTTTGCGCGCTCTGGAGGTCCGGAGCGAGTCAGGCTAGAAAGACCCCGCTGGTAGCCTTCCCGACGCCAGCCGGCACCCTTCCGCGGTAGCTCAATTGGTAGAGCAGTGGACTGTTAATCCATTGGTTGTAGGTTCGAGTCCTACCCGCGGAGCAAATCGACCAGCAGGGGATACGCCGATTTCT
>Ga0214472_10006547_pt1 | contig 12194 bp, 12 predicted proteins | sample RVTome_6_FD_207662 | JGI IMG/M metagenome (GOLD analysis project Ga0214472, IMG submission 207662) | Soil microbial communities from uranium-contaminated site in the Upper Colorado River Basin, Wyoming, United States - RVT140D175 | ecosystem: Environmental > Terrestrial > Soil > Contaminated >... | reverse complement strand
CTGATCTGGCATTATAATGAAGGCCGGCTGGTGGCGACGATTCGATTCAACTTCAGCGCCTATGTCGAAATCTTATAGGTCTTTCCGCACGGGCGCTTACCTACCCGGGGACCCAGCACGGCTTCCACAACAATTCGACACCGCGCTATAACGAGGCGGCGGCGAAGCTGGCTTGGGAGCGCACGATCGCGTTTTTCAAACAGCATCTAGCTTAGGATTAGCGGAGGGTTGTCCATGGTCGATTATCACGTCATTGGGAAGCCGGTCCAACGGGTCAACGCCCATTTAAAAGTCACCGGGCAGGCGCGCTACAGTGCGGATATCGAGTTGCCTGGGACGCTGTGGGGCAAGTCGCTGCACAGTCCTTATGCCCACGCCCGCATCGTCCGTATTGACACCGCCGCGGCCCGGCAAGTGCCGGGAGTGCATGCGGTCATTACCGGCGCCGATGTGCGCGCCGGGCTGTGGGGAAGGGCGGTCAAAGATGCGCCGGTGCTCGCCGCCGACCGGGTGCGGTACTCGGGTGAGCGTGTTGCGGCAGTGGCGGCTGAAGATGAGGCGATTGCCGAACAGGCCTTGGGGCTGATTGAAGTGACGTATGACGAGTTGCCGGCGGTCTTCGAGCCTGAAGCGGCCATGCGCGAGGATGCCCCGATCCTCCATCCCGACTTCAATACCTATTTTGGCTTCCCGCAGGCTATGGACACCCCGTCCAACGTCTTTCATCAGACGCGCTTCGAAAATGGCGATCTGCAAGCGGGATTCGCCGCCGCCGATGTCATCGTCGAGCGGACGTATACGACCCAGCGGCAGCACCAGGTCTATCTTGAGCCACAGGCGGTGCTCATCCACATTGATGATCGAGACGGGCGCGTGCATGTGTGGCTCTGCAGCAAGGTGCCCTACAACACGCGGGAGTCCCTGGCCACCGCGGCGGGCCTCCCCGAATCGCAGATCCTCTTCCACCACACGTTTATCGGTGGTGACTTCGGCGGCAAGGGCAATGCCCGCAACACCCCGATTTGTTACTTTCTGGCCAGGGCGAGTGGCCGCCCGGTGCGCATGGTCTCCGACTATGTGGAGGAGTTGCTGGCCGGCAATCCGCGACACGCCACGCACACCACCCTGAAAACCGGGGTGAAACGCGATGGGACGTTGGTCGCGCACCACGTCTGCTACACCGTCAACTCGGGCGCCTATGCCGCGTTCAAACCCCGGGGTTTGATCGGCGGGGCCAATGAGGCGGCGGGGCCCTATCGCATTCCCAACTGCAGGATTGAGTCCGCCTTTGTCTACACCAATACCGTCCCCGGCGGCTTTATGCGGGCGCCCGGCGAGCCGCAAGGCGTGTTTGCCCTGGAGTCGCATTTGGACGATATCGCCCGGCAAATCGGCATGGATCCCCTCGATTTTCGCCTGCAGAATCTCATGGTCGAAGGTGAGACTACCGCTTTTGGAGAGCCGTTTGAACACGTGCGCGCCCGGGAAACCCTGCAAGCTGCGGCTGCTGCGGCGGGCTATCACACCCCCAAACCGCCATGGGTGGGGCGCGGCATGGCGATTGGCGACCGGCCATCGGGTGGGGGCGAAGCCACCGCGGCCATCACCCTACATCCGGACGGCCGCATGGTCCTGGGCACCCCTATTTTTGATCAGGGCACCGACACCTATACCACGTTGTGCCAGGTGGTGGCAGAGGAGCTTCACGTGAACCCCGAGCACATTGAGATCGAGGTCTGGGACACCGATGCCATCCCGTTTGACTCGGGGGTAGCGGGCAGCCGGGCGACTCGCATCAATACCATGGTGGCCTACGAAGCGGCGCAAGATGTGAAGCGCGAGTTGCTTGCCCTGGCGGCTCGACTCTTTGAATGCACCTCAAACATGCTTACGTTTGAGGGGGCTGAGATTCGCCGTGCGGACCGAGACGCCACTGTGGCCTGGCGCGACCTCCTAGACCGCACGGGTGAAACCGTTAGCGGTCGGGCCCATCTGGAAGCCTCGGGACGTTCGAAGATCACTTCATTTGCCGCTCAGGTCGCCGAGGTCTCGGTGGACCCGGACACCGGAGCCATAAAACTCCTGAACTTTACCACGGCCCACGATGTGGGGCGGATCATCAATCCCCTCAGCCATCAGGGCCAGATTGAAGGTGGCATCATGCAAGGCCTTGGCTACGCGCTGAGCGAAGAGCTGCTGGTGCAGGATGGCCGGGTGACGACTCTCTCGCTTGGCGAGTATAAAGTGCCGACGATGCGGGATATTCCGCCGCTCAAGACCGTCCTGCTGGAATCGGAGCACGGGGTGGGGCCGTATCAGACCCGAGGCATTGGTGAGAGCCCGTGTACCCCGGTAGCGCCCGCCATCGCAAATGCCGTAGTAGATGCCATTGGGGTGAGAATTCGCAGCTTGCCGATGACGTCAGAGAAGGTGTTTAAAGCGCTTCAGGAGCAAAGCGAGACGGCTTCATGAAGGTAAGGCCGCCAGCCCTCCGGGCTCATCAGCTCGTGGCGGGCTGGTATGCATTGCGGTACGACGAAGGGCTTATGACGGTTTAAGTTGAAAGATCACCAGGATATCGAGGAACTGGGGGGACACACGTATGCCACATGAACGTCTGCGCCAATTTAACACCCGGGATGTGTATCCCAATCAGTCGCTCGACAACGATATGTGCATGGTCGTCAAAGCGGGCAATCGCCTGTTTTTGCGCGGCCAGATGGGTCTTGACCTCCAGCAGCGACTGGTGTCGGCAGAAGACCCGGCTGCCCAGGCCGACCAGGCCATGCAAAATGTGCAAGCGCTACTCGAAGAGGCCGGATCGAGCCTTGAGCATATCTGCAAAGTCACCACGTATCTCACCGACCGAGCCTATCGCGAGCCGGTCTACAACACGGTCAACCACTACCTGCGAGACATCCCGACGGTGGGCACCGGGCTCATCGTCAAGGGCCTGGCCATGCCCGAGCTCAAGGTCGAACTCGACATCGAGGCGGTGATTCCAGAGTCGGGCTCTCACACGCGGCTGCGCCCCTTTAACACGCGGGACTGGTTTGGCCAAGCCCTCGATCGCGCCTCGTGTATGGTGGTGCGCACGGATGACGAGATTTTCTTGCGCGGCCAGACTGGGGCCGAACTCGATGGCAGTGTGATGTACGGCTTGGGGCGCACCCCGGAAGATGCTGCCGCACAGGCCGACAAAGCCATGCAGAATGCCAAGATTTTGCTTGCGGAGGCCGGGTCCAGCCTGGATGAGGTGTGCAAACTGCGCGTCTACATCGGTGACCGCGCCTATCGCGAGCCGGTGTATCAGGTGCTGGGGCAGCACTTTGGCGACGTCCACCCCTGCTCGACCGGTCTGATCATGAACGGCTTTGCCCGCCCAGAAATTTTGTTTGAGATCGATATGGCGATCGTGCGCGCCAAGACAAAACCCCATCAACGTCTGCGCCAGTTCGAGACCCGCCAGCAGTACAAAGACGGCCAGGACCTACGTTGCAAATTCGCCATGGCGGTGCGGGCCGGCGATCTCATCCACTTGCGCGGTCAGACCGGCAGCACCCTAGAGGGCGATTTCATGGGGTACGGCGATGCGGCGGCCCAGGCCAAACAGGCGATGGAAAACATTAAGACCCTGCTCGAAGAGGCCGGCAGTGGTCTCGATGACATCTGTCAAATCACCACCTACATTGCCGACCGGGCCTATCGCGAGCCGGTCTACCGCACGGTGGGGCAATATCTCAAAGGCGTCTACCCGGTGGGCACTGGACTCATTGTCAACGGCTTTGCCAGCCCCCACATTCTGGTTGAAATCGATGTGGTGGCGGCGGTGCAACATTAGCGGGTCTGAACCTATCCCCCTCGACGTTTTAAAAGCCAACGAGTTGTTGCCGATCTTCGTCCCACAATTTCAAAGATGCCAAGCGCCAACTCCGCCCGAGGCGCACTCGCGTCGCCTGTTGCAACTCAGGGATCGTTGTCAAGCAATGTTCAAGGTGGTAATTGGGAATTCGAGAGTTGAGATGATGGACGTGGTGAAAGCCAATATTGGCGGTGAACCACTGTAAGAGCCTGGGTAATTCATAGTATGAACTTCCCAAGAGAGCGGCCTGGTGAAAATCCCACTGCTCGCTCTGGCACCAATAGGCGTCCTCAAATTGATGCTGCACATAAAAAAGCCAGGAGCCACACGCCGACGCCATCAACATGACCGGTGTCAAGACGAGGAGAAATGAGGTGAGGCCCATGGTGAAGACCAGCACGCCGATGACGAGTGCCAACGCCAAATTGGTCAGATGCACGCTGCGCCACTCACGTTTCCAGTGCGATGGGATGTTCCACGGCAAGCGATGTTTGACAAGAAATTGCAAAAAGACACCCAAGCCGAACATGATAAATGGATGGCGATAGCATCGGTAGAGCCATTGTCGTGTCTTAGAAAGCTCAGCGTACTCCTTGACCGTGAGGGTGGTGATGTCGCCAAACCCTCTACGATTGAGGTCGCCGGAAGTCGCATGGTGAATCGCATGCGTTTTGCGCCAATACGCGTAGGGTGTAAAGGTGAGGACTCCTAGCATAAAACCGAGTGCGTCATTCGCCCGACGCGAGGGAAGGAACGACCCGTGCCCACAATCGTGCTGGATCATGAACAGGCGAAGGAAAAAACCGGCCGTGGGCACGGCTAAAAGACACGTGAGCCAGTAGCCATAGTGTAAGCTATAGGTCATGAGGAGCCAACCCACGGCGTAGGGAATCACAGACGTAAGGAGTTGCCAAACCGCGAGGCGTTGATCGGGGCGTTGAAATGGAGCCAATGCCGCCAGAAGACCATCCATAGGTGTTCCCTCTTGTGATTAAAATAAGCGTCAACGTGTTTGTGAGAACCGCAGACAAAGCATGGGTTCCACAATCTGCTGAGCGACAGCTGACGCGATGCTCTCTGACACCTGTATTGTGGATTTGCACGTAGTGACTGAATTGTACCTGTCTTATGCGCGTTCGCTCTACTTGTCTGGGCCTACCTGACCTCGGCATGTCAAAGGCAAGTAAGGTGAACTCACACTGGTGGATTATCCGAAGGTCGTTTGGGATGGGGGACTTCGCTATCGCCTGAGAAAGGAGGATCTAAACGGTGAAGAATAGACGGGACGAAGCGTTCCTGAGGAGATAGAGAGAACGCCATCAGAGGCTGATCTCATATATTCATAAAATAGTAGCACAGATGTCGCTATTCTACGAGCTAAAACGTCAGTGCACGATCAATTTGTTCGGCGATGGGCCGAGCAGGCGGGGCTCGTTCTGGAACGTGAACCCGTGCGTGCCGCCACCGCGTGAGATGGGGCAAAAGCGGCACGCGCGGTGGCGAGTCAGACTATTGAGCCCCCCGGCTGTAGATGCTATGCTCCGGAGTCTGCCGGAGCCTGATGAATAACCTGTTGACCTTAAAGAAAATCGAGTCGAAGGAGGACGGTTGTGGAGACGATACACCTCGGAGATATTCGCATTGATCGCGTCGTTGAATTCGACCAGCTTTCTATGCCTACGACCGCCATGCTACCCGATTCCACGGAACCGGACATCGCCAAGCACCGCGCGTGGATGGGGCCACACCTCTTGGATGCTCAAGGCGAAATGCGGATGCATATCCAGACTTATTTGATTCACACCCCGGAGCACACTATTTTAGTGGATACCGGGGTGGGCAATCACAAACCCCGTCCGCAACGGCCCGCCTGGGATCAGTACCAGGGAACGTATCTGGACGACCTAGGCCGTCTCGGCGTTCGCCCTGAAGCGGTCGATGTCGTGATTTGCACCCATTTGCATATTGATCACGTCGGGTGGAACACCCAGTTTATCGAGGGGAAATGGGTGCCGACATTCCCCAATGCCGCTTATTTGTTTGTGGGTGACGAATGGGAATACTGGCGCTCTCAACACGACAGCGATGCCGAAGCGAATGCCCCCATTGGCGATAGTGTGTGGCCAGTGGTCGAGGCCGGACTGGTGCAACTCATCGACAGCAATCATGTGATTTCCGATACCCTACGGTTTGAACCCTCTCCAGGGCACACCCCAGGTCATGCTTGCCTGCGCTTGCACACGAGTGCAGGTGACGTGGTGTTTGCAGGTGATTTGATGCACCGTCCGGTGCAAGTAGCGGAGCCCCAATGGAGTAGTATGTTTTGCGTCGATCCCGTACAGTCACGGGCCACGCGCCAGGCCTTCATGGAACAGCACGCCGATACTGGCCAATTGATTATCGTGGCCCATTTTCCGGAACCGGGACGGATCGTTCGAGGCGGCAACAGTTTTAGGTTTGAAGTGGGGGTGTAGCATGGTGCTGAGCATCTTGCTCATGCACTTGCTGGGTGGTGTGGTGTCTGCCCATCCCGCTTCACATCAGATACGGTCGGGGGAGACATTGTGGTCAGTGGCTGCGGCTCATGGGGTGTCGCACCAGTACCTCGCCTGTCTGAATGGCATTCGCGACCCCAAACAGATTCAAGTTGGGCAACGCATTGTCCTTCCACATCGGCCCACCGGATCGATGCAGCTGAAGTTCCGTTGGCCGCTGCAAAGCGGCACGTTGACGTCGCGCTTTGGTCCGCGTCGGCGGCATTGCCATACCGGCATCGATATTGCGGCGCCAGTGGGAACCCCGGTGCGAGCCGCCGCGGGTGGCCTCGTCGTCTTTAGTGGCCGCCGCCGCGGCTACGGCAACCTCGTCATCATACAGCACAACACGGTGTACAGCACGGCGTATGCTCACCTGAGCACGAGAGCCGTGCGCAGAGGACAACGCGTGGGGCAGGGAAGGGTGCTGGCCACGGTGGGGCGGAGTGGTCGCAGCACTGGGCCGCATCTGCATTTTGAGGTTCGAGTGCGCCAGCAGGCGCGCGATCCCATCTTCTATTTACCCGACCCGCCTAAGCCGTTGCGCTGGAAGTAACCCCACGGCTTGAACCTGGCCGGTAGGGCCGGTAGGGGATGACATCGGGAGGGTTGACGGGTCGTGAAAAGGGAGATATGATCTATGAATCGAAAATGATAATCGTTATCATTAAATTGAGTGGCACGCATTGTAGGAGAGGAAGAGGATGATGTCGAAAGTCGTGATGGCCGGTGCTCTGGTGGCTTTGCTCGTCAGCTCAAGGATGGCCGTTGCAGCCGAAGTGAATGTGTATTCGTATCGTCAGCCGTACCTGATCAAACCCTTGTTTGCTGCCTTTACGAAGGAAACGGGTATCAAGGTCAATACTGTTTACGCGCAAGAGGGACTGGTTCAACGGCTCGAGAACGAGGGGGCGAACAGCCCGGCGGATTTGATTTTTACGGTCGACATTGGTCGACTGACCGACGCGTATGGCGCTGGCGTGACCCAGGCCGTGAATAGTGACGTCCTCAATGCCAATATCCCGGCAGCCTACCGCGCCACGAATGGGCACTGGTATGGATTGACCTCGCGGGCGCGTGTCATTGCGGCTTCTAAAGAGCGCGTCAAGGAGGGGGAGATTTCGACTTACGAACAATTGGCCGACCCCACATGGAAAGGCCGCATCTGCACCCGCTCGGGAAAACATCCGTATATGGTGGCGCTGACCGCATCGATGATCGTGCATCACGGCGAGGCGGAGGCCAAAGCATGGTTGGCAGGACTCAAGTCGAACCTGGCGCGCAAGCCGCAGGGCAATGACCGTGCACAGGCTAAGGCCATTAAGGAAGGGCAATGCGATCTCGCGTTAATGAATCACTACTACATGGCGCAGATGATGCGCGACAAGGATGAGGCTGCCTGGGCGGACGCGATTTACCTCGTGTTCCCGAATCAGAACGACCGGGGTACACATCTCAATATCAGCGGGATGGCGCTGACCAAAAGTGCCCCGCATAAGGATGATGCGATCAAGCTCATGGAGTTTCTCTCCGGCGACCTAGCCCAGCGGATGTACGCGGAAGACAATTCGGAATATCCTCTCAAGCAAGGGGTGCCTTGGTCCGGGCTGCTCGCCTCATGGGGTGAGTTTAAGGCGGATACAATTTCCCTGGATCAGGTGGCCAAGAACCGCATCAAGGCCATTAAGATGGCGGATGAAGTTCAATACGATGCGGATTGAGACTGCGCCGTAGGGCTGCGCTTCTGCCCGCAACGGGTCTGCGCTGCGATGCCGGTTGCATCGAGCGCAGACCCGTTCGGGCCATCTTCGTTTGGGTGTCCAGCCCTCTGTCCATGGTCGCCGTGAGAGCCTACACCTGCTGAAGCAAGGTGCGCACGTACGGCACGGGGTCTGGATCACCTTCCAAACTGTCTTCATCGGGTTTGGTCTTCACTTCGATTTGTAACCGGATGCCATTTGGATCATGGAAGTAAAAGGTCTTACCGTAGTCTCGTTCGACAAGCTCGGTAACGTCTACGCCGTGATCTTTGAGCCGTTGATAGGCTTCGTCAAACTCCGCAGACGTCGCGACCTCCAGGGAGAGATGGTTCAACGGGTGTTCGCCCGCCGCAGGGGATGCGGCACCGTCGAAGACGGCAAACGCATTGCCGCCGCCGATCGCAATATTATAATGTCTGCGTCCATCTGACGTTCGCATCGTGCGCGCTAAGCGCATACCCATCACACCACAGTAAAACTGCAGCGTGGCTTCCATGTCGTTCGTATTGATGGCGACATGATCAATATGCGTGTACGTGAACATACTTATTTCTCCTTCTGGGTTAGGTATTGAACGCGTGACCTACACACTGAGTTGCCGACAGCGGAGTGGCAGCAGTTCCGGTCAGTCTGTCAGGATCAGTGCAGTACGTCAGGATGGGCTCGATCACTAGTGCCAAGTCTAGTGAGTACTACCATACGTTGATTGCCATAGATGTCAAGCGCAGAACCTTGGTGCCCCACCCCCTGATGTCCTCAGTTGGAGGGATGATTGGGTTAATGGGAAGCCGAGCAAGTGGTCAACCCTGGTCAACCCGTAAATCAAACGTCTCGGCGCAGAAGGGTCAGCTCTCATGCTCTGCGCTCTCTGTCTGTCGAGGCAGGTAGCACAAACACTGGAACCGCTGAAGCCCCGGCGACTTTGGCTGCCACACTACCCAGGAAGGGTGACGGCGCACCTTCGCCGCCGCGCGAGTTGATAATAATTAAGTCGACCTGATAGCGTTCAGTGACCTCCAGGATTTCGCAAGCCGGGTCCCCAATGCATACCATCGTCTCCACGTCTATCCCATAAGACGCCAGAGTCGTGCGTATACGCTCCAAATAGGCTCCAGCTTGAAAGGTCAGGGTGAGTTGGATATCCTGGATGCGAGGCAATGACACCGGCAGAGACGGCCCCACGGTGAGCAGAATGACTCGGGCGCCATACCCGCGCGCCAAGGTCCCAACGTGATCGAGAATAGATGCTGAGAGGTCTGATCCATCGAGCGGCACCAAGATCGTGTGATACACCAGGGGCTCCTCCTTCCGCAGGGGACAGATTGTACCGAACAATCTGTCCGGTGACTGGACAGATTGTTCACTTTTTCATGTGATGTTCAAGGCTTATGACGGGCGCTGAGACGCGCGAATGAGCAAGACCGGCACCTGCATGCACCGCAGGACTTTTTCCGCCGTACTGCCGATGGGCCACTGATCCAGGCGACTATGGCCATGCGTCGTCATCACCACGACGGAGACGTCCTGTTCCACGGCGTACTCGATAATCGCCTCTGCAGCCTGGCGCCAGCGGACCACGGTGTGAACGCGCTGCCCTTGCCCCTCTAAGCGGCGCGCCACCTCATACAGGTAGGCTTCGCTGTCTCGAACGAGTATGGGTTGGGCTTCGGCCAGGTCGTTGTCCGGGACCTGGGCGAGAAAAGCGGCGCGGAGTAGGATCAGTTCAGCGCCGAAAAGGTCGGCCATCTGCACCGCGTGGACGAGGGCCTCCTCGGCCACCATAGAGCCGTCCAAGGGTACGAGAATGCGAGTATACACGGTGTCAATCCTCCTTCTACTAGAACCGATAGACGACGGCTTGGCACCTCACTGAGATATTGAGGTGGCAAAGGGGATGCCAACTTGTATGAGAGGAGAGATGATGAAGGGCGCTGCACCAAGACCCGCGTTAGCACCTGGAGAAAGACTTGACACACTTGGTGCAATGCTTGCAAAAAGTCGAGTGGGAACGACGATGGGGGCGAAATCCGTTGGACCCGGATTGGCAGGAGCCGGCGATCACACGTCAACACGATGCAGTTCTACATCTATCCATGGGTTGATCGCTCGCCGCCCCTCGGGCTACGGTTGTTTGGAGAGTTGACGGATGTAGGCCACCAAATCCCACATGTCTTGCGGCGTCAGCACGTGCCCCCAACCTGGCATAGCTGCGGAGCGCCCCATCACTGCGCCACCCTGACTGATCACATGGTACAAGTCATTGTCGGTACGGCTCGCCACATACCCCTGGTCGGTCAGGTCGCGCGGTCGTGGTTGGTAGGCCGCAGCAATAGGGCCATCGCCTTTGCCACGCTTGCCGTGACAGGTCCAACAGTAGCTGTCATAGAGATGGGCGCCGCGACTGGCTTCGCCTGTAAAGGGTGGCTGGCGGTGTAGGGTGCGGACGTAGGCGACGAGGTCCCAGATCTGTGTCTCCGTCAAGGATTCACGCCAATAGGGCATCGTCATTGATCCATGAAAAGCTGGGCCACCACCGCTAATGGCGGCAAAGAGTTGCTGCTCGGTACGACTCGACATGTACGTATCATCGGCGAGACTGCGCGGTTTGGTGGGCTGTACGCTGGCGGCGAAGCCATCGCCCTGGCCACTGAGTCCGTGGCATAGAAAACAGTAGGTCAAATAGAGTTTTTTCCCAGTGACTTCATTACCACTCGCAGCACCACTCGCAGCGAGAACCGGGGTTCCCCAGCCTATCAAAACGCCACAGAATATGAGGCTCGACATCCTGATGAAAGATGTTTTACTCCGCCACATCGCTCTCCCTTTCTGTCCCAAAGAAGCCTGTCAGGCAGTCGCCATGTTGACCACGCATTCACACGAGGCGCCGATGAGCGATTCTCCCGGTATGGTGATGATCTGAATGGGAGTATGAGCCATGGACGCCAACTTCGCAACCCTGAAAAGCGGGTGCAAATCACCGTAGGCGGTGCGGAAATTTTGAAAATTTAACATGCCTCGGCTCATCCTCGCCGGCATGCCGTTTCTTGACTGCGGCACGGCGAGATGGTGCGTTAGGCGCTGTGCGCAAGGCGGCGATCACGCGGTGACAATGGCGATCAGATAGACCATGATGCCGAGCACGATGAGAGCGCCGCTCACGCAGATGAAAAGTAGGAAACTCGTTGGATTGACCCAGTAGAGGGTGAAGCCCTCGACCAGCAGTCCGGCGATCAGCAAGAACGCAGCCAGCTTTAGCTGGCGCTGTAGCGACGATGCGTTTTTCGTCATGTTCCCGGTCCTTTCCATAGCTTTGCTTTATCGATATTTCCCACGTCGTGAATCTTATTGTGGCAGGTCAAGCATGACAGATTGCTCGTGGTTAGCTGTTCTCTCATATCCTTGTGTGGTGACGACTCTTCAAAGGCTCTTGCGTTGGCATGACAGTGCAGACACTCACGGTTCTTAAAAGGTTGATAGAGGGAGAGCTTTGGCGGAATCGGTTTAAAAAAGTATACATAGAGGTGCCTGAGGCCGCGTAGTTTGGCATTGACATCGCCGAACATCGTATAATCGGTGTGGCAGGTGAAGCACGCTTGTTCCTTAGGGATACGGTTGTTTTGGTAGTGCTGCGCCGGAATATATTCCGGGTCATCGATGCTCAGGCTCTTGCCGTAGGGCGCCATGGGGTGGCACGACAGGCAGAATTGTGTCGATTTGGCATGATCGAGATGGATCGAACCGCCCAAGAATAGCACCGCAATTGGCAGCATAAAAAAAGCGAGGAAGGCGAGTATTTTCCCACCTTGAGCGGCAGTGAGCGAGGGTCTCCAAATCAGCAAACCGGCCAGGCAGACCGTAAGCAAGATGAGCAAAACAGTAGCTTGTGTTTCCAAGAGCTCATTCCCTTTGTGTGACGGCAAAAGGTCGCTGAGAATCGTCGGTTGCACCAAATGAGCGGTGCACGACTTTTGCCGTCGCGTGAAAGACGCATCAACACCACCGCGGTCTGAGTGCAAGTCGTGCTGCCCGCGACTCTCG